>Ga0206794_1243_pt1 | contig 11448 bp, 11 predicted proteins | sample Alteio_BWOrgCont_70_FD_152877 | JGI IMG/M metagenome (GOLD analysis project Ga0206794, IMG submission 152877) | Enriched cells from forest soil in Barre Woods Harvard Forest LTER site, Petersham, Massachusetts, United States -... | ecosystem: Environmental > Terrestrial > Soil > Temperate forest >...
GGTTTAGTTGGGGAAAATTCAAAAGAGGATGATAAGCGAGTTATGAATGTCGCGCTTGGGGGAAATTGATAGGCTTATAAAGACTATTAAAGATTTACTTCTTTTGGCAAAGCTTGAATATAAACTCAACATTTTCAAAATAGAAGAAGTAGATATTATTGAATTTCTTAAAGAAATTTATCAGCATGCTAAAGTGTTGGCAGATCAAAAGAATATCAGCCTTGAATTGGTAATCCCTGATTATCCGGTTTTGCTACAAGGGGATACCACCCATTTACGAAGAATATTTTTCAACATACTGCATAATGCGGTCAAATTTACCAAGGAGCAGGGGGAGATAAAAATTCTTGCTGAAGTTCGGGACGAAAAAGTCTTTATTTCAATTAAAGATACGGGTATTGGTATTGCTACTGCTGATCAGGATCGGATATTTGAGAAGTTTTATCGTGTTCGCCGTATGGATCAAGAAGATACCGGCGGCAGTGGCCTGGGTTTAAGTATGGCCCGTGTTGTCGCGAGAAGTCATGGCGGCGATATTGTTTTTGAAAGTGAATTGAACAAAGGTTCCACATTTACGGTCATCCTGCCGCTTCACAAGCTGTAATCCGCACAATCTTAATCATTTCTTAACAGAAAAATAATAAAATTCTTATTTTATTCTAACGTTCCTCTTATTTACGTTTTGGTATCATTTGACAATGATGGGGATTCTATACGAATAAGAGAAATCTTATTTTATTTTAACGCTCCTCTTATGTTGGTTTTGGTAAAAAAGACGCATCAATCAAAAGCCAAAACATAGGAGGAGTCATGAAAAGAAATGTCTTACCATTATTAATTGCGTTCAGTTTTGCGTGGCCGGGATTCAGTTTTGCCGAAAGTTCCGTCGATGAGCTTATTCAAAAATTAGAAGACAAAGGAATCTTGAACGCGCAAGAAGCAGCTCAACTTAAAGATAACGCTTCAACCAAAGAAGAAGACTCCCAGCAAAAGACTTTTAAAACTATGCTTCCTGATTGGATTAATGGTATCAAAATCACCGGAGATATGCGTTTACGTTATCAAGAGCAGGAAAGAAAAGATCCTGTAGTAGGAGGTATTTGGCCGCATGACCGCGGACGTGTCCGTGCCCGTTTAAATATTGAAGACCAAATTAACGATAAATTTAAGTTTGTTTTTGGGATTGGCACAGATGGTACCGGTGGTAATAACGGATCTGGGGTTCAGATGTATAATTTTAGCCGTTCCAATAATTATTCGTTTGGTGGTAATGGAGCTAATACGACCACTCAGCCTTCTGGTAATTTTGCTAAAGATTTTATTGTTCTTAACAAAGCATATGGAGAATATAAGCCTAATGCGGATTGGACAATAGATGTGGGGAAGATGGATAATCCTCTTTGGGAGCCGTCATCAATTTCAGGAGAAAAATTCCTTTGGGACCCCAATATTACCCCTGAGGGTGGTTCTATCAATTATCAAAAGAAAATCAATGATAGTGTTACATTTTTTACAACGAATACCCTATTTGTATTAGATGATACAGGCCATTCTGCACTGGATGAATGGATGTATGATGACCAGGTAGGTATTAAAGGAAATGTAACGGAAAAGACTTATTTTAAATTGGCTGGGACATGGCAAGGAATTAATAACCAAGATCATCAGATTGGAGGTCAAAGGAGCAGTGATTTGACTAATACAACATTAGTTAGTAGCGGAGCTGATGCTACCTCTACGAAGTGCGCCCCTAATTTTGGCACGACACTAAATAGTATTACAAACTGCTATGAATATAGTTATAACGCTTTAATAGCAGCAGTAGATCTTGGGATAAATGATCCTTTTGGTGAGATGTTACCTTCCTTTATTAATATTCCTCAAGTAGGTGTTCGTGGTGAATATATTCGAAATCCAGAATCAATGATCCCTTCTGATCAAAAGAATGGATGGGAGATGGGCTGGTATTTGGGGAACTCTGCACTAAATGGTTGGGGAACCTGGCAGCTTAGTATGGATTACAGGGTCCTAGAAAAAGATGCCGAGATGGATATATTCCCTGACTTCGATCAATACACAGGTGATACGGATATCGCTGGTTATCGTACCGAGCTTGATGTTGGTATAGCTAAAAACGTTTGGATGGATTTTAACTTCTTTGATTTTCATATGTATAAACCATTTGTTAACGATGCGTTGCTTGAATATGGTGGCAAAGATGTAACGGATACAAATGCTGCGGAATTTCTTTTTCAAATTGATCTGAATATGAAATTTTAGAGAAGCAATTCTCTAGAGTTGCAAAGGTAGGGACTCCTGCAGGGCACTTGAGGGTGCTCAACGGGTTTTAAATTGACAGAAGGATGCTATCAGGCGTGAGTTGTAGGTATATCACGTTTGATAGCATCCTTACTTAGAATATTAGAGTGCAGCGATATAGAGTGTTAAATTATGCGGATACTGTTGGTTGAAGATGAAAGAAAGCTATCTGGTGTCATCAAAAGAAGCCTAAATGAGGTCAATTATGCCGTTGATCTCGCAAATAATGGCGACGAAGCGCTTTTTATAGCTGAGTCAAATCCATATGATTTGATCATTCTTGACATCATGCTTCCAGGGAAAGATGGGATTTCAATTTGTCGAAACTTAAGAAAAAATAAGAACGATACACCCATTCTCATGCTTACAGCCCGTGATGATGAAGAGGATAAAATTACAGGTCTTGATTCGGGTGCTGATGACTATATTACTAAACCATTTTCTTATCCTGAACTTCTTGCCCGTGTCCGTGCCCTACTTAGACGGAAGAATACGGTAAAATCAACTCGTCTTCAAGTTGCAGATTTGGAACTTGATCAACTGACACGTAAGGCATATCGAGCAGGCAAAGAGATTGAATTGAGACCAACTGAATACACTCTACTAGAGTATCTCATGAATAATGTCGGTCAGGTTGTGACTCGAACAATGATTTCTGACCACGTTTGGGATGGGGATTTTGAAGCCTTTTCCAATGTCATCAATGTCTATGTTAATTATCTTAAAAAGAAAATTGATTACGGCCACACGAAACAATTACTCCATTCTTTGCGTGGGGTTGGGTATATCCTGAAAGATGAATCAAGCCCCAAATAAAACCCTGTTTCTGGGTTATCTTGCCAGTCTAACGACTTAAGAACAGTTAATAAGAAAATTATTATTTTAGGTTAATGCTCTTTTAATGATGCCTAGGGTACACTTTAATTGGGTGTTAGGGAAAGGAGCTGCGTATGAAAAATATACTCAGAAATATTATGGCAATTGTTTTTTTGGTGGTTTTATCTGGTGGGGCTCATGCCCAACAGGTCTTTACTTGGCAGGATATAAAGCAGCAGGTAGGCCCAACGGTTCAAAAATCTACACCACAGGCCTATTTAAAAGTTTTCTCAGAAGCGCATCCTTATTTTGATGGGGATGTCCAAAGGGTGAATCGTTTACCGTACACCATTTATTCAGCGGATGGGAAAAAGATTAAATGGGTAGCCTGGAATGATAGGGATCCCAAAGTAATCACATTACCACCAGGTAAATATGTGATTGTGCCTGAAACAAGAAGGACAAAGACTGAAATCGTGGGTGCAATTTTAAAAGCGGGTAAACTCACAGAGGTTCACTTACAAGGAGAAAATCCGATTTAGCTTAAATATATGCCAAATATATTCAGAAAATTTATTGTTCTTGTTAGCTTGGTGCTTATGGCAGGCTGCGCCAGTGCTGCGAAGAATTATACCTGGCAAGACGTTAACAGGGTTGTCGGCCCAACGGCGTCTAAATAAACGCTCCCTTTATTTAAAATATCCCTCTAACGCAGCTTTTTACCTAAATAAGAATAAGAAAATTCTTATTTTTTTCTAACGTTCTTCTTATCGGTTTATTGATATAAATATCAAACTTAAATTAGGAGAATGATATGAGTAAATTAAAGATATTTACAACAATGTTTTTAATTGCAATTGGGCAGTTAATTCCGACATTTAATAGTTATGCAATGACCACAAAAGAATATTTTGATCAAGGTCTTGCCGATGGCCAACAAGGCAATTTTACACAAGCAGTATCTGACTTTACGAAAGCCATCGAAATAGACCCTGAATATCCCAATGCTTATTACGACCGGGGCTTGGCCTACTACAAATTAGGTGATTTTGATAATGCCATTTCTGATTATACTAAGGCTATTGAAATAAAACCTAACGATGCACTTACGTATAACAACCGTGGTAATGCTCTCGATGGACAAGGAAACTTTAACCAAGCTATTCTTGATTATAATAAAGCTATTGAAATAAACCCTAATGATCCTGAAGTTTATAACAACCGTGGTTTTGATTACACCAAGGAAAAAAATTTCGTCCAAGCCATTGCTGATTTAAACAAAGCTATTGAATTAGACCCCAGACATGTAACGGCCTATGTTAACCGTGGTATTGCTTTTGCTAAGCAAAATCATTTTCATAGAGCCATTAACGATCTCAACGTAGCAATAAATTTAGATCCTAATTATGGGAAAGCTTATAGTAACCGGGCGGTTGTTTATTATCATTTAAATGATTACAACAAGGCTTGGGCAGATGTTCACAAAGCAGATGAATTAGGCGCTGAAGTAAATCAAAGATTCGTACAACGTTTAATGGAATCTTTGGGTATAGGCGGTTAATTCATTTTCTCACCACATTAAACTCCCAACAAACTCCTTTCTTAAAGAACAATAATAATAAAATTCTTATTCTATTCTAACGACCCTTTAATACGGCTCTGGATATACTTTAATTAGATGCAATAAGCAGACCTACTAATTCGGGCTCCCTGGCCCGTAAACTGAATGGCAACGCTGAGCAAGGGGAGGGAAAAATGAACCAAACACATGTGGAAAGATTACCGGAATATTATCAACTAAAAAGCAAAGATTTGCTCTGGGATGAGATAAATCAAATATCTACCCAACGGATATTAGTAATTGATGATGAAGCACAAATCAGAGACACGTATCGTCGTTTATTTTGGCATTATGGTTTTGAAGTGCTTACTGCATCGAATGCCACGGAAGCTAATGATCTATTGGTACGGAATAAATTAAAAATTGTTCTTTTAGATATCAAGATGGCTGAAGTAGATGGATCAGTGCTTTATGGATTAATACGTACCTTCCATAAGAATGTCAAAGTTGTTGTTTCGAGTGCTTATTCCATTGATGAGCAAAAAGAAAGAATTGAAGGTGCGGATGCTTATTTTGATAAATCTGATGGTAAAAACGTACTTTTAGGGATAATTGCCTCCCTTTCGGAAGGCAAAGTAATAGCTTAAATAAAAAGGAGAGAGACTATGCGTTACATAATTGGAAAAATCATCGTTATTGTTTGTTTAGTTGGTGGGGCAAGTTATGCCAATGCCGCTACTTGGGCCGACGTTCAGCAACAAGCAGGGCCTGTGGTGCAAAAACCCGAAGCGTATTTAAAGGTTTATTCAGAGGCTCGTGTTTTTAGAGATGGGGATATACCCAAGGTGGATCGTGTACCTTACACTATTTATTCAGCGGAGGGTAAAGCATTAAGATACATTGCATTTAATGATGAAGATCCAAAATTAATAACATTGCCACCTGGCAAGTATGTGATTGTCCCTGTGACAAATATGACTAAAACTGAGGTTGTTGGTGCGATTTTAGCTCCAGGTCAACTTACAGAGATCCATATGAAGGGCGAAGATCCAAAGTATGCCGTTATGGATTTTTAAGACTTTGGCAGATATTTTAAATCAAGTTTAAACATAGAGGGAAGGAAGAACATGAAAAATTTAATCGAAAAATTCATCACCATAGCTTGTTTGTTAGGCATGGCAAGTTGTGCCAGTGCGGGGCAGATCTATACCTGGCAGGATATTAAGCAGGAAGTAGGGCCATCAGTGCCGAAACCAGCGAAAGAGGCGTATTTAAAGGTCTATACAAAAGAAGAAGAGGTTAATGATGGTGGTTATTTATGGGTAAGGGGCCTACGTTATAATATTCTATCGGCCGACGGTAAAATTATAGAATCAGTTAGAAATGACAATACTCCCGATACTTTTACTTTGTCACCTGGGAAATATGTAATTGTCCCACTTGAAAGACAGTATAAGAATGAGATTGTTGGAGCAATTTTAGAACCTGGAAAGCTTACTGAAGTTCATATGATGGGAGGATAAAAGAAAGGCAAAGGAAGCCAAGGAGGGCATATGGGAAATACGAATACTCTAACAAAATCAACAAAAAGAAAAGCAGTCGATATGGCTATTGTAATTGAGAATCAAGAAATCCAGGAGGCCATTCGATTGAAAGCCTATGAAATATATTTAGAGCGTAATGGTACTGCTGGGGATGAAGTAGAGGACTGGGTAATAGCTGAAAGAATGGTCTTGAAGAAATTTACTTAATTATTACCGGTGCTTGAATCTGATTAGAACCAGGAAAGCTAAGAGAGGCACATATGATATGAGGTTGAAAGAGTGAGGATCCTTCTAAGTAAGATAGGGATGGTTCGCGCAATAATGATCATGGTATTCGTTTCATGTATCGTTGGTGGCGTTCTGCTTGGAATACAAGTTAAGCAGGTTATATTTCAAGATTCAAGTGATGAGGATTACGACTAAAAATAAAAAAGCTATGTTGAATAATATATTAAACAATTCTCGATGGAACATCAGAGAGTTGTCCAAGGATAAGCCAGAATCGAAAGGTATGTTTAAACGTTTAGGATTTTTATCGGGCCTGATTTTAATAATAATCGGGGGATCGATTTTTTGGTTATTAGGTCTACACCATCCCAAAGCAACAGATAGCGTTAAATTCGTGGCAGTTGCACAAGTCACTCGTGGGGATTTGGCCCGTTCTGTCACGATCAGCGGAGAATTAAACCCCTATCAGGAAATTGATCTCCGTGCAAAAGTGGCAGGATATCTTAAATATCTCACTGTCGATATCGGCGATCAGGTCAAAGTAGGTCAAGTCATTGCCAAAATCGATACGGAAGAACTGAAATCTGATTACGAAAACGCCACTGCTGCCTATACGGATGCCAAGCTTAATTACGATCGCTTGAATCAAGTTAACCTAAAACAACCCGGATTATTAGCTCAGCAGGATATAGACAATGCACAGGCGGCTTTTGAAATAGCAAAAGCCAATATGGACAGGGCCCATACCTTCATGGATTACGCGACCATTACAGTACCGTTTGATGGTGTTGTAACAAAGCGCTATGCCGATCCTGGGGCAATGATACAGGCAAGCGGGAGTAATGACAGACAAACAATGCCGGTTGTACACATTGCTGAAAATGACAAATTACGGCTTGATTTTCCTGTACCTGAGCCTGATGTACCCTTTATTAAGGTTGGTATGCCCATGGAAGTGACGATTGGTGCTACAGGCCAGAAGATCATGGGCACCGTTGCCCGGACTACAAATATGGTCGATAGCGAGACCCGCACCATGGAAACAGAAGTTGATATTGATAACAAAGATTTGCGCCTTACTCCAGGTATGTATGCTTATGTGAATTTGAATCTCGAACACAAGAAAAATGCCCTAACTCTTCCGATACAAGCAGTTTCCTTTAGTGGAAATCCAAATGTCTGGAAAATTAATGACAATGATGAAATCCAAGAGCAGCCTGTCACGATTGGTCTACAAACTGCTGATAAGGTTGAAATCATCGATGGTTTAAAGGAAGGGGATCAGGTAGTATTTGGCAGCCGTGAAATGGTAAATATAGGAATGAAGGTTAAGCCAAAACTTGTGGGAGAAAATCAAGGAAGCTAATCTCACTATGTCGCGCTTTTCAATTTTATATCCTTATTTTATCATCGTAAGCTGCCTAATTACTTGCGTGCTTGGTATAACAAGTCTTGTCCGCATGCCGGTTGATTTGTTTCCTGCGATCCGTATTCCTGTAGTAGTTGTTGCTACATTTTATTCTGGCATGCCCGCCGAAGATATTGAAACCTCCATTACCAGCCGCTTCGAGCGATTTTTTACGCTTGGCAGCGGCATTGATCATATCGAATCCCGGTCACTTCCGGGTGTGAGTTTGATTAAAGTATACTTCCAGCCCGGGAGTAATCCTGATACAGATGTAAGCATGATCTCCAATTTGGCAATGGCTAATCTACGCCATTTGCCTGAGGGGACTTTTCCTCCGGTTGTACTAAAATTTGATGCATCCAGCCTGCCGGTTTGTCTTATTACACTCAAAGCAGAAGGCCTAAACGAAACGCAATTGCGTGACTTGGGCCAGTTTAACATCCGCAATCAGGTAGCTGGGGTTCCTGGGGCATCCGTGCCGCCTCCTTTTGGTGGTAAATACCGTCAAATCATGGTCTATGTAGATCCACTTAAGCTAGAGGCAAATCAATTAAGTGTCATGGATGTGGTTCGTGCAGTAAATACCTCAAATTTGATTCTACCCGCCGGGGATGTCAAGATCGGGCCTTATGATTACAATGTCTTTAGCAATAGCCAGATTGATACGATGAGTGAGTTAAATCAGGTGCCCCTAAAAACAGTGGGAAACTCATGGGTTACGGTTGCAGATGTAGGACATGCTAAGGACGCCGCGGCGATCCAGACTAATGTTGTTCGTATTGATGGTCAGCCCTCAGTTTATCTGCCAGTACTCAAACAGGGAGGAGACTCCAACACTATTATTATCGTTGATGGTATAAAAAAGGCTGTTGCTAATTTACTCGATGTTCCAAAGAATCTTATTACCAAGGTAGTTTTTGATCAATCAATTTTCGTTAAGAATGCTATTGATAATTTGGTCCATGAAGGGGCTATAGGCCTTATACTGACTGGGCTAATGATCTTGATATTTTTAGGCAACTTACGCGCAACAGCGGCGGTGTTTTTTTCTATACCGCTTTCTGTATGTGCTGTGTTTTTGATTTTGTCATTTATTGATAATTCCATCAATGCCATGATATTAGGAGGATTAGCCCTTGCATTTTCAAGAGTAATTGATAACTCAGTAGTGGTTCTTGAGAATATCTACCGTCATTTAGAAATGGGGGAATCACCTCAAGTTGCGGCGGAGATTGGCGGAAGAGAAGTAGAATTACCGGTTCTCGCATCGACGATTACCACGGCCATCGTATTTTTTCCTGTAACCTTTCTTTATGGCGTCAGCAAGTTCTTGTTTTCCGCGCTGGCACTATCCGTTGTCATTTCACTTTTTGCCTCATATGTTATTGCCATGACAGTTGTCCCTCTTTTTTGTGCCAAATTCTTACACAAGCACGAGTATCATCCCGCAAAAGAAACGTTTGGTACCCGGTTTAATAGTTGGTTTAATCATAAATTTGAAAGGATGTTATTAACTTATGACCATTGGGTAGCAAAAGCAATTGCCCGTCCACGTCTTACCTTGATGTCCTTTCTTGTTGCGTTTATATTAAGTCCGTTTTTATTTACATTTATAGGATTTTCCTATTTCCCGCGCACTGACCCTGGACAATTTGTCATTAATCTTAAAGCTCCAACAGGAACGCGGGTTGAGGACACATCTAGTGAAGTAGCTAAGCTTGAGGATATCATCCGCCGGATTGTACCTAAAAATGAACTTAACGAAATAATTTCTAATATTGGTGTAACGCCTGGGTTTTCTTCCATCTACACAAGCAATACCGGAAGCCACAGCGCTTTTGTACAAGTAAGTCTCAAAGAAGGTCATAAAACTGGCAGCTATGTCTATATGGACCGTGTCCGCAGCGAAGTGCAGAAGGATTTACCGGAACTTGTTACTTATTTTCAATCTGGCGGCCTTGTTGACGCAGTTTTAAATCAGGGCCTGCCAGCCCCTATTGATATTCAAGTAGGCGGTGCACATTATCAGAAAGATTTCTCAATAGCCAAGGACCTTGCTATCAAAATTCGCGGCATGGAGGGAGTCAGTGATGTATTCATCCCGCAGGATGTTAATGCGCCTTCGTATAAACTTGACATTGATCGTATTCATGCCAGCGAAATGGGAATAAGCCAAAAAGAAGTCGTAGATAATGTCATTACTGCGTTGACTTCTAATGCGATGGTTGCTCCCAGTTATTGGATCGACCCCAAAACCGGTTTTGATTATTTTCTAACCGTGCAATACCCCGAGAAGAATATCCAGTCATTGGACGATCTAAAAGCTATTCCTATCCGCGGCAATGATATTAAGAAACCCACGCGTCTAGATATGTTGGCGAATGTAAAGTCCATGACAGCCCCGACGGTTGTAGATCATTACCAGCTACGTCGCGTTATTGATATCTATGTGGCTCCCAAATCCGAGGATTTAAGTAGAGTTGCTTCTAAAGTAGATAATTTAATAAAAAATACTAAATTGCCTGAAGATGTGCGAATTAATCTACATGGTTCAGTCTTGGCCATGCGTATTTCACTTAAAGTTTTTGGATTGGGCCTATTATTATCATTAGTTTTAGTTTATCTCGTCCTGGTTGCTCAGTTCCAATCTTTTGTTGATCCTTTCATAATTTTACTGGCCGTGTTACCAGGTTTAGCAGGGGTGCCGATTACTTTACTTCTTACAAATACCACTCTTAATGTAATGTCTCTAATGGGTATAGTCATGCTGATGGGGATTGCTTCGTCTAACAGCATATTGATCGTGGAGTTTACTCATCGCATAAGAGAAAAAGAACCTGACCTTAAAAAAGCAGTCTGTATTGCCTGTCGGGTCCGGTTACGTCCGGTATTGATGACATCACTTGCCACCATTATTGGTTTGATCCCTATGTCGTTAGCACTTGGCGCTGGAAGTGAAACCTATGCTTCTTTAGCACGTGTAATCATTGGCGGACTGACACTTTCAGTTTTGCTGACCGTTTTTATCGTGCCAATGGCGTATTTGTTAATTTACGATAATGAAGGATTCAATAATCATAAAATCCGTCCCGAGATGGGAGAAGCGATATGATTTTCAAAGAAAACCTTACGATGAGGAGGTTGTTGGGCCTATTGAAACTCTTCGCCCTTGCTATGGTATTTTTCACCATGTTTTATAGCAGAATTTCATTTGCTGAAGATTCCTGGGGGAGTACTATTCCACAAAAATTGACTTTAGAGGAAGCATGTAAAGTTGCCTTGGAAAATCATCCGCAGGTTCTTTCAGCTGAGTTTACGACCAAAGCTGCTGAAGAAAATATTGATGATGTGCGATCAGCCTATCTGCCACAAATCACAGGCAATGCTGTCCGTACTTTTGATGATCGGGGGACCGTGATTGCCGCCTCTGGTGGATTAACAAGTTCATCAGTGATAGAACGCGGTTCAGTAGGTTTAGGTTTAAGTCAACTAATTACTGATTTTGGAAGAACTAATAATTTAATTGCTTCATCAAGGCTGGAATTAGAATCGCAAAAGGATCGCACTACTTA
>Ga0206794_1244_pt1 | contig 11441 bp, 11 predicted proteins | sample Alteio_BWOrgCont_70_FD_152877 | JGI IMG/M metagenome (GOLD analysis project Ga0206794, IMG submission 152877) | Enriched cells from forest soil in Barre Woods Harvard Forest LTER site, Petersham, Massachusetts, United States -... | ecosystem: Environmental > Terrestrial > Soil > Temperate forest >...
TTCGGAGTTTCACATGTCGTTCGCAACATCAGCACACAATGGATTCCAGCTATCCCCGAGGTCGTTGAGAACTCGACCTGGCTACACGCAGGTCTCAATGTTCCAGCACTCGCCATTCTGGACTTCAGTCACGACTGGAACTGCTCTGTCTGAAGATAAGAAAACCGGCTGAAAGATAATACATCTTCTCTCCCGCCCGCGCCACATCAGGCTTCTCAGCAATTTCGCGTCTCAGAAACTTTGGCCGGTTATCGTACTGCTATCGCCAGTTGAGAACCGCATGGAACGTTCGCCGCTGGTTTGTCGGGACCAATGCACACCTGACGGAGCGGGCCCAGCGTTCATTCTTCGCGTAACAGGACCAGCGGATTGACCGACAGCGCGCGCTGTGCAGGAATCCATGTCGCCACAAGACCGAGGAAAGCCATCGCGACGACCACACCGGCCAGTACCAACGGATCGCGCGGTGTAGCCTGATAGACGATAAACGCCAGAACGCGCGTTGCCAGAATTCCGAGTCCTAGCCCGACAGCCGAGCCGATCACCAGTTGTTTGACTGCCCGCCCAAGCGCTGCTCGCAGTACCTCTTTGCGTTGCGCGCCCAGGGCCACGCGAATCCCCAGTTCCTTGAGCCGCTTGCTCACCGAATAAGCAGCCATACCGAAGATTCCGGTAATGGATAGTATCGCCCCGATGCCCCCAAGAACCCCGAGCGCAATCGTGGCCATTTCTGGGCCAAACAGCACCGTCACCAATTCGTCAGATCTCTTTTCGACTTCAACCGGTATTCCGGCGTCCACCTGAAGCAACGCGCGCCTGATCTCCTCGCCAAGCTGTTGTGGATCGCGACCGGAGCGAATCACCATCCACTGCGGGCCGACAGGCCACTGCGTAAGGGGAAGAAACATGGAGGGGTAAGGATCCTCGGTCAGCGAACTGTACTTGCCATCCTCGGCAATACCCACCACCTCTACGCGCGTTCCATCGGGCATCTTGAAATGGCGCCCGCTCGCAGCGATCTCTGATCCAAAGAGCTTCCGCGCAAACTCGCGATTCACGATCGCAACTCGGGGCGAATTCTTGTCGTCGCTCTTCGTGAAGCCTCTTCCTGCCAACAGAACTGTTCCTTCGGTCCGAAGGTACCCGGGAGAGACTCGGAACGTATAAGGAGCAGCGGCTACATGCGAAGCACTAAGGTCGGTCGTTGCGTCGGTGAAGACATTTGTTGCGTTGTTATCGCTCAACAGCAGAGCATCGGTCAATGCGGCCGAGTCCACGCCGGGAATTGCTTCAACCGCGTCGAGCATGCGCCTTTGTATCGGGCTCTCCGGATCCCCGCTCAAGCCGACCATGCGAAGATCGACGAGCATCGAGTGGTTCGGGTCAAAACCGAAAGGGCCACGCAGGGAACGAATCAATCCGCGAACTGCCACCAGCGATGACGTGACCAGCACCGCGCAAAGCGAAATCTGTACCACGAGCAATACATCTCGAGCGGAGAACCGTTTCAGGGTCTTCGCTGACAATCCTGCCTTCACGACCTCATAAGGACTGGTACGGAGCACCTGAGCGATTGGGACTGCTCCAAACAAACATCCGCTGAGAAGGGTCACCAGCAGCGCGACGGAATACACGCTTGCATCAGGAGTGACGGGCGTGTGCATGGGGAAATTACCAAACGGCTGCCAGTCGCTCAGCCATCGCAATAGCGCCACGCTGCCTGATACTCCTGCGGCGCCGCCGAGCAGCGAGATCAACAGAGCCTCAGTGAACAGGCTGAGCAGGATTCGCGTTCGTTTAGATCCGAGGGCCAGGCGAAGGGCCAATTCACGCGAACGGTCCGCAACGCGAGCAGCGAACAGGCCACCAAGGTTGGCGCATGCTGCGAGCAGAATCAAGGTCGCCAAGAGCATCAATCCCGCGACGAAGGCCTTCACAGAACGGGAGATCTCCTTGCCGAGGAGGCTGGGACGCCCCAGGTCAAAACTCACCGGGCGTTCGCTGTGCGGATAAGTTCTCACGAGCCATGTTCCGATCGAATCTAAGTCGGCAACCGCTTGCGCTCGAGTCACACCGGGCTTGAGGTGTCCAAGTACCTGCAGGAGTCCGCGGCTTCCACGATCGCTCAAGTCGTTCACGCCTTCCACCTGCTCCTTGTTCACTTCAGGCACGAAGAAATTGGGCGAATAAAACACCAGGGTCCCACGGAACGTGGGCGGCGCCACACCTATGATTGTGAACGGATGTTTGTTCACCAGGACGACGCGACCGATCACGCCGCGGTCATCCTGGAATTGCGAATGCCAGTAGGCATAGCCCAACACCATGAAGGGAGCGCTGTTCGGCCCGTGTTCGTCGGAAGCGTGGAAGAAGCGGCCAAGATAGGGGCGGATTCCCAGCGAATCAAAGTAGTTTCCCGTTGACTCAAGGCCCCAGGTCGTAACGGGACCGTGGCCCGCATCAAGCCCCACTTGCGAAATTGCATAAGCAGCCAAATCCACAAAGCTGCGATTTCGTTCACGAATGTCGAGGTAGTCGGGATACGACTGGCTCGTGTCCGAATCGCCTGCGCGTTCGATCGAATAGAGGTTTTGTGACTCAGGGACGTTAAGAGACCGAAGAATCAGGCCATTCATTACGCCGAACACGACGGCGTTCGCGCCGATGGCCATGGCGAGGGTCAGGACGGCTGTAACTGCAAACCCCGGGAACTTTGCCAGTTGCCGCGCCGCTAATCGAATGTCGGCCCACATCGACTCGAGGGTTGGCCACACCCAGATTTCGCGGCTGCGCTCTTCGAGCATCGCCAGATTGCCAAATGCAATGCGCGCTTGTCGCTGCGCCTCGATCGGACTCAGGCCCTCGCCAATCAAGTGATCGACGCGCTCCTCAAGGTGAAGGCGCATTTCTTCCGAGAGATTGTCAAAGAGCTTGCGGCGGCGGAAACTGTAGGGGATCCAGTTCATCGGAACCTCCCACTGGCTAGGCGGACGACTTGCCCGGATTCAAGACTAGAGTGATACCCTCAAACATCTGTTCGAAGCTGGAGATCTGCTTCTCCAAGTGGCGAAGACCTAGCGCTGTGATCTGATAGGTTTTCACCCGGCGATTCGTTGAGGATAAGCCCCACTCTGCCTTGACCAGCTTCGCCTTGAGCAGCCGCTGGAGCGCCGGGTAAAGGGAACCCTCTTCCACCTGCAGTAAGTTCTTGGATCGCTGCTGGATGTGCTGAACCAAGGCGTACCCATGAGCAGGTTGGCGGCGCAGCGACTCGAGGATCATCATCTCGAGGGCACCGGGGAACAAATCACGAGAGAGAGTCTCATTCACAGGCTCGATCCTTACAGGCATAGAGTAAACAAGTGTACAAAGGAATTGTCAAGGAAAATCTCTATCGCGACACAGGGCGCACCGTCAGGTTCTCGATGAGCGCATTTCCGCAAGTCGCGTTTCCACGCTCCGGAGGTCTGGAAACGTGATTTGATCTGAACGCTTTAGCCGAAGGTCACACTAGGACAGATCGGTGTACAACGCTCACATCCCTAAAGTCAGTCTTTCGCTCCTGCGACGTGACTTGGTAAGCCGAGCAGTTCACTCCGCTGGTCCTGCGAAGAGAATGAGGTTTTCGTCAGGATCCGAAATTACAAAGGTTCTGGCGCCCCAAGGCTCCGTCTTTAGCATCTGATGGAACGACACTCCTGCAGCCTGAAATTCCAAGAAGAGTTGTTTCAAATCGACGGTGTTAGCAACTGTTATCGAAGCGGAAAGCAAGCCTTCGCGCTTGCGAATATCGCCAGCGAAAACGGGCTCGCACACCAGCCGCAAATTGAGTTTCGCAGAATCTCGTACCACTTGGCCGTAAAACGGTGGGTCGCCGTAGGCGAATGCGACCGTAAAGCCAAGTTTGCTTGTATAGAAGTCCGAGGAGTTCTGGACGCACGCAGCAAAGAGTTGCGCCTCGATCGAATTGAGAACTGCGCTTAAAGCCGTCTGATTGGGTGTTTCTCTCATGACATCCGCTCCTGAAATGAGCGCCTGCCAGCTGTCGAACCCCTGTTGCCGCGCAATAAGCTCTTGGGCATCCGCGAGCTTAAAGCCTGAATTCAGTATGTCCACGTCTCCCATCCCGCGAAAGCGGGGTAGCGTGGTCCGGATCTGCGCCGCGACCGGATGATACCGTTCGCGATGCCAGCGCAGAAACTGTTTGGCTTGTTTCTCGAGGTTCTCGATGTTCGGCATAGGCGCAATTGTGCTCAAGTACCGTAGGTAGGCGTTGCCCTTTCGGTCTACCGATGCGCCCTACGCAGCACTACAAGATTCGCTCTAGGAGTGCTTCACTGTCAACGGCTTTCGGTCTTGGACTGAAGCTAGCATCGGCACCTTGTTCAACGTAAATCTCTTCGGTGAGCCGCTTAGTGTTTTCACCTAATGCCCAATCGCCCGAGCGCGTTTCCAGGTCGATGGAGAGCTGGAATCATGGGTTGGTTTGTTATCAACAGTCGAGGTTTGGACTCGTAAACATGACACGACTTGCCGCACAGAATTGATGGGTGCAGGCGGGCGATTGCTTCCTGCGTTTCGCCGTAGATTTCGTGCTATGACCCAACATCCCATTCACCACGACAGATACAGAAGCAGCCCCCCAAAAAACGCCCTTCTGCTGCCCGCAGTGGGTTGTCCCAATATTCGGCATGGGTAGCTCCATTATCTTTTCCACACTAGGTTCCGTTTGTCTTTCGACTCGCTTTCAATCATCTGGGCCGCGAGAACTCCTGCATGGTGTCGCGTCCCGGGCAGCGCTCTATAGCTTGAGATCCTCTCCGCCTCACAAGATGAGTCCGTTGCTTCTGCTTATGCTGTCAATTCTTATAGATTCTTGCCTCCCTCGGACGGAGGTGGAGGGTGGTGGCGCCGGCGGGGTCGCTGGAATCTCTGTAGTTGACGAGCTTGAGATTTTTGGCTTGAATCCCCTGCGGCAGGGTGTAGTCGATTGGCTGGCTGGAGAAATTGAGGATTACCAGATAGCTGGATGCACCGAGGCTTCGGGTGTAGAGGAAGACCTGTTCGTGCGTGGGGTCCAGGTCTTGGTAGTCGCCGTAGATGAATGCTGGATCGGATCGACGTAGCGCGATCAACTTCTGAGTGTAGTGATAGATGGAGTCTGGATCTTTGACTTGATCGGCGGCGTTAATTTGCAGGTAATTGGGATTGACGGGCTCCCAGGTATTGTTGCCGGTGCTGAAGCCTGCGTTTTTGGTGGTGTCCCACTGCATGGGTGTACGGGCGTTGTCGCGGCCGTAGGCTGCTGCACCAGAGATCAGTTGCTGCTCGGTGAGCTTGCCCTGTGCTACTTCGGTCTTGAAGCGGTTTTGTACCTCGATGTCATTGAACTCGCTGATTTTGGTCCAGGGATAGTTGGTCATGCCTAATTCATCGCCCTGGTAGAGGTAAGCGGTACCGCGCAGGGTGAGAACCATGGTCTGCAGGAGCTTGGCGGACATGGCTCGCGACTCCGGGGTCGAGGTATCGCCCCAGCGGGAGACGACGCGGGACATGTCGTGGTTACCGAGGAAGGATGTATCCCAGTCCTGCTTGCCGAGGATGGTGGCGTGGGCGGTGTAGATGGCTTTGAGTTCCGGCAGGTGGAGCGGGCGGTAGTTGTAGCCGCCCATGGAGCCGATGCGAGTGGCGTCAAAGTTGAAGATCTGGCTGAGTTCGTGGCGATCCTCGCCGACGAGGTCATGGGTACCTGCGAGGTCGATGCCGATGGCTTCGCCGACGCTCATGTCGTCGTAATTGGAGAGAACTTCGCGATTCATCTCCTGCAGGAACTCGTCGCGGCGCGGTCCGTTCGCCCAGAGCTTGACTGCGTCCTGGCCGGGTGTCAGGTCGGGCAGGCCGGGAGTTTTGCTAATGAGCGGAATTACGTCCATGCGGAAGCCGTCGACGCCCTTGTCGAGCCAGAAGCGCATCAGGCTGTAGACCTCCTGACGGACTTTCGGATTTTCCCAGTTGAGATCGGGCTGCTTGACGGCGAAGAGATGCAGGTAGAACTGCCGGGTTATTTCATCCCACTGCCACGCCGAACCGCTGAAGAAAGAGGTGTAGTTGTTGGGCGGGTCGAAGCCGTTTGGGGCGTTCGGATTGGGCTTGCCGTCGCGCCAGATGTAGTAATCGCGATAGGGGTTGGTGCGTGATTTTCGCGATTCCTCAAACCATTTGTGCTCGTCGCTGGTGTGGTTGACGACCAGATCGATGATGATGCGCATATGCCGCTTCTTGATCCCGGCCAACATCCGGTCGAAATCGCCCATGGTGCCGAACTCGGTCATGACTTTGCGGTAGTCGCGGATGTCGTAGCCGTTGTCGGCATTGGGTGAGTCGAAGTGCGGGCTGAGCCAAATCACGTCGACGCCGAGATTCTTGAGGTAATCGAGCCGGCTGGTGATGCCGTTCAGGTCACCGATGCCGTCGCCGTTTGAGTCTTGGAAAGAGCGCGGGTAGATCTGGTAGACGACTGCTTCTTTCCACCAGCGCTGGGAGTAGCCGTTAATCACAGTGACGCCCTGGGATGCGCGTCTAGCATCGGCGGTTGCGGGCTCTAGTGATTGGGCGTAGGAGCTGACCCCGATTGCGGCTGCAAAGGCGGCTGAAAGAGCGAGTTTGATCAAAGTTAGCACCGCCGTATGGTAAGGCCGGGGATGACATTTTGACGAGTCTGCCACAGCGCAGGGCAGCGGTTCTTTGGCAAATGGGCCGGGTTTCCAAGCTTACTACGGCGTGGCCACTCTGAAATCCTCCGACGTCGGTCTCCTCAGCCAGGCCGACGGTTTCGATACCGAGCAAGCGTCAAAACCGTACGTCGGTGAACAACTCGGAACGGCTGAGCCTGAAGCCTTGACACGGAATAGAACTTCGCCCGCGCTGGGATTGGGGATGGGACGAGTTTCCATTTTGGGGACCTCCTCAGTCCTACGCACATTTCGGGATCACGCGGTCGAACGCACGCAGGCAATGACCCCGGCGATGCCTCGTCGAAGTCAGGTCCTGACAAATGTGCTTCTCGCCATTGATCCCTTCTGGGTTTCAGTTGACACGAAATCGCCAGGGCGTATTTCCAAGGCTTCCGGCGGTGGGAATAGTGGAGATACAGGTTGGGCTGTTGGCAACAACTATCGTTCATTCATGCTGGTTGCACATGGAATGAGCGGATGCACACCCTCGTCGCTGATCAGCGCGTAAATGCCACGGGCAAATTTCTCCTGTTGCACAGTAATGTAGCAGTGCTTTCTGAGAAAGGCGGTCGAGGTGTCCCAGTCTTGCGTCGATCCGGGAATCGTTGTTGCGATGTGCTGGGCAGCTTCGAGTTGCAGATGTTCGATAAATCCGCGCAGGTGAGTCAAGGAATCTCTTCACCGCCGCGAGCCCAGCACCGTACCTGGCACGCCGAACACAAATTGGCAGTGAGAACCTTCGCCTCTAATCCGGGTGGAAAATGATGCCACTCCATCTGATCGTCGTCCGCTGAAATGCCTCCCACAGCCTCTCCGTGGTAAGTTCTCCACTTCACAAAAACACCCGGCTGCTAGACCTTCAGATGCGCAGTTCGTGCCACGAGCGATCCGAACGACAAGCGTACGTACACATCGCCTAAGTGATTTGACTGACCTCGCGCGCGCAAGGGGTGTCCCCAGTCTTCCGCGCTTCGCTCGTGCAGATCTTCGCCCTTTCCACTCTCGCTAGCGCTCCGTTTCAAGAGTGGGGGATACCCCTCCACCTTGCACTTGCTACCCCCCGCCTTCGCCAGGAGGCCTTCGGCATGTATGTCACATGCCACTGCCAAAAAGGCAGAAACGAGGAGGACCCGCCGATGAGCAAAAAGCCACCTAGGAAAGACGCACCGAAATTCAACCTCTATCAGGTTGTGACCGACCGCATTATTGCCAGCCTCAAAGCGGGCGTGATCCCGTGGGAAAAGTCGTGGAAGGCATTGCAGCACGCCGGAGGCCCTTTCCCTCGTCCTGAACGCACGTTATAACGCCGTCCGGACGACGATCATCACAACCAACTACGCCGTCCTGCCACCGGGTGCCGGAGGCATGAAGAAGGATACGCTCGGCGATCGCATGCGTTCACGCCTCCTCGAGTCGCGCCGCGTGGTCGAGATGAAAGGCGTAGATTATCGCGCCGGACGCGACAAGAAAAATCCTGCCCCGACTCGGGTGAAGTGATTTACCACGCTTCAGCGGGAAAGGGAAGGGAAGTCACTGCCCACAGATTAGCGCACGGCGTTGAACCTCTGGCTGCAGAGGCGAACGCAGATAGATGCCAGAGGAGGGTGTTTGGGATCCGCGAACAGAAAGTTGCCTTAAGAATCCAATGCTTTTGTAAGTTTTCTTGAGAATATGCAGGATGCAGGTTTGTCAGCTTGAAGTGGTACGCAGGTGACTCTACGGTTTTGGCAACCGGGGCGGCTCCGGGTCAAGGCCCAAGGCGTTGATTCTCCATTGGCTGGTTTTGCGCCCTAAAAATGAGATCTAACGCTAGTAAGTGTTTAGAGTATAAGATTAGATAAACGGAGGATGCCTCATGGGGTCGGTTCTCAATCTTGATCAATTTCGCGCGGCTTTTCGCTCAGGCGGCCTTCGGTCTGTGTCAGTCCGGGCAGCGGGAGGGGAATTCTTCATTACCGCCGAACCGCGAACCGGCGAGCGCGTCACGCTGGCCACGACCCACGGCGGCAAACTGCGCACCTTCCGCGATCCCGGCAAAGCCATTGCCATCCTCCATGAGATCGGCGCCCACAAGGTCGGAGTCGATACTTCGGCCTGGTCGCCGGCCCAGGCAAACCTTCTCGGGCGCCGGCGACCCGATACCGCCGCGCGGCAGCGCCGTGCTCATGAGGCCGCCGCCCACGATGCGTGGTTTCGCACCGAAGTCGAGCAGGCTCTGCGCGAGGCCGACGAACCGGCAACCCAATGGATCTCTCAAGGCGAAGCGAAACGGCAAAGCGCCGGCAGGCGAGAGAAATGGCAGGCCAAGGCGGATGCTGAGAAGGCCGCAAGTTGACGATCGCCTGGCTCAAAACTGCCCTCCGCACCCGGATTGAGCAACTGGATTACATCGCCGCAGACAATGTCCGGGCTGCGATCCGGCTGGATGAGGAGATCGACCGCCAAGTAGACTTGCTCGCCGCGCATCCCTTGATGGGGCGTGAAGGACGGGTGAAGGGAACCCGCGAGCTGGTCATCGGCCACTCGCCGTTCATTGCCGTCTACCGTATCAAAGGGAAAAGAATTGAAATCCTGCGCATCCTGCATGGCGCCCAGATGTGGCCACAGATTCAAATTGCGAAAAAGTAAAAAGTTACGTGTGCAAAAACAAATTCAAGCCTTCTTTTTTCCGTTGTCTGGCCGACTTTCGCTCTGTTTCTTTTTGGCTATAGGTTTGACTTCCCCTGATATGGTGTGACCTGTCAATATCTGCAAATCGTTGGGGTTGTTTTTGTCGTTGTACTTCGAGGACAAGGTCAGCAGCAGCCGTGGCAGGTAATGGCGACGATTGATCAGGCTGATATTCGCGGGTCGGAACCGCATAATCATGATCCGTCGGGAGCTGCCTCTGACTACTAACGCGAGTCCGGCTGAGCCTGTCGCAAGGGGAAGCCGAGGATTCTCCTTCGTGCTTGCTCCGGCTGCGGCTGACCCTGTCCTCGAATTGGATAGCGCTTTTCATGGGTTGATTTGTTTTTGTTTTTTCCTTATTTGGAAAGTCTTTGCTTTTGTTCTTCCGGTTCCCGTCATGCCGCCAGTTGTTGCTTGCATGCTGCTTCGGCCTTGATCCCGATGGCCCAGATGAAGCCCAAAAGTTCGCGTGCAATCGCCGTCACGGTCTTTCTCTGCTCCTTGCCTCGAGCGGTCAGCGTCATGTAGCGCTTGTGCAGGCGGTTCTGTGCTTTCCATGCAATCTCGGTGATCTCTGCCGGAAGTCCTTCCTGACGCCGGCGCAACTTGGCTCCGATCGCTGGCCGGTGGCGATAGCTCCAGGCCGATTCGACCACGATGCGTCTGAGGTGCGCGTTACCTGACTTGGTAATGCCTCCTTTTCGAATGCGCTTGCCGCTGGAGTCTTCGCTCGGAAATGCTCCGCTATACCCCATGAGGTCCCTCGCGTGCTCGAAGCGCGAGGTGATGTTGCCCAGCTCGACAGCAATCGTGACGGCCGAGATGTGCGCGATGCCGCGCAATGCCTGTAAACCGCGAACCACTTCCTGCATCGGCGCGGGAGCCTCTTGAATCACTTCCACAATCGACTTTTCCAACCGCTTGACTCGTTCATCCATGTGCTGAACTTCGTGCAGACAATCGAGCAAGGTGGCCTCCTGCGCCGGATGCGTATAGCGGACCTGCTGGAGCCACTCCGCATGACGCTCCGTCCACGCCTTCACTCCCAGCGGGGGACGCCGGCCCGTGCGCAGTAGGAACTTGGTCAACCGGTGGCGCGCACGCAACTGATCCTGCTTGGCCGCCTCCCGCGCCCGAACAAGATCGCGCAATGCTTCCGAACCTTCATCCGGTACCCATACGGCGGTCAGATCGTCCGAGCGGTGACTACGCGCAAGCTTCAAGGCATCCCGCCGGTCGGTCTTGACCTTGTCCCCGGGCTTCTTCGGAACCAGCGATGGCGCAATCACATCGCACTTGACTCCTAACTGCGTCAGCTGCCAGTAGAGTACGAAGCCCGTAGGACCGGCTTCATAGCAGGCCCGCAGCTGCTCCGGCGAACCAAGCTTGCGGACGAACTTGCGGATCGAATCTTCGCGGTTAGCGATCGTTCCCAGGCTACGAACCTCGCCGTTCGGTTCGGCTACTGCAACAGCTATCGTTTCGGCATGGACATCCAAACCCAAAAATCTTAACTTCTCATGCATGACCGGTTCCCTCCGCTTGTGGCTCTGGACTAAAGTTCTTCAAACAAACTCAGCTTAACCCACGACTAGCGCATCGAGCCGGTCACACCATAATGACTACACAAGCGGCGGGATACTCGCCAAGTCCTTCGAGAAGAGTAGAAAGCGAAGTCCCAAAGCGATGGGACATTCATCGGACCGCCACGCTCATATCTGCGCCACTGCGAATCGTGGTAATTGTGCTTGACGACCATATCCCGGAGCGACAAACCTCGCTCCTTCCTCATCTGCTTTATCCGCATTCCCAGCAGCTTTAAAAACTCTGCATAGTCCTGGTCAATGTCGGGGTCCATCACCTGCTGCCTCACAATCAAATGAGCAAGGTTTTTCGTTGCGCGCCGCGTCTGCGACAACTTAAATCTCCCGCGGGCGGGCAGGCAAACATGCTGGGTCTACGCTTGAATGTATAGGCGAACTGAGCGAATCTCGCGACGTAATTAGGCCGATACGAAACTATACTGTCAATGTCATG
>Ga0206794_1245_pt1 | contig 11365 bp, 10 predicted proteins | sample Alteio_BWOrgCont_70_FD_152877 | JGI IMG/M metagenome (GOLD analysis project Ga0206794, IMG submission 152877) | Enriched cells from forest soil in Barre Woods Harvard Forest LTER site, Petersham, Massachusetts, United States -... | ecosystem: Environmental > Terrestrial > Soil > Temperate forest >...
CGGAGACTTGGCGGTTCAGCATCGGGGTGGCGAGGGCTTGGGAGCGGGAGTTTGACCAGGCGCTGGTGCCGCTGACGCGCAAGGTGGCGATGCGCTCGGCGATGACGATGAGCCCGGATGCCGGCGGCGTCTTCGCCACGCTGCTACGCCTGGTGCGCTGCGGGCTCGGAGGGGCGGTGGGCGATGGGCGGCAATTCGTTTCGTGGATTCACGAGGAGGATTTCATTCGCGCGGTGCGGTGGTTGATTGCGCGCGATGATTTCTCCGGCGTGGTCAATGTCGCTTCGCCGTGTCCCCTGCCCTATGGGGAATTCATGCGTGGACTGAGGGAGGCTTGGGGTATGCCCTTTGGTTTGCCGGCGATGAACTGGATGGTCGAGATCGGGACGCGATTGCTGCGTACTGAATCGGAACTCGTGCTCAAGAGCCGCCGGGTTGTGCCGGGGCGGTTGCTCGCGGCGGGCTTTGAGTTTCGTTTTTCCACGTGGGCGGAAGCGGCGCGCAATCTTTGCGGACGGACGCGAGGGAATCGGGAGGCTATTCCCGCGCCTGCCGTCGCCCGGGGCGGTTCTCAAAACTCATTTCCCTTTTGACCGAGGCGCTCCGCACCACCGCTGCCCACGGAAATCAGAGGTTCCTCGGTTCCGCTCCGCTCCACTTTCGGAATGACAGGTTTTTATTTGGATCGCTTCGCGGGTATCTCTCCATCGATGCGGAAATTACTTTCGCAGGCGTCTTTCGTCCCTGCGGGACTTTGGTGTGTATGGGATCGGTTTTCCCAGCGCTGAAGCGCTGCGCTATTTTCGAGGAAGTGTCTGCGTCAGGGCCGCGCTCCGTATCAGGGCCCGACGGTGCGGACGACCGCTCAAGGGCGTTGATTCGGCGCCATGATCTCGGGATTCCACGGGAGGGCGAGCTCTTTGAAAAGCAGCTTGGCGTGGAGGGGGTCGAGGCTGGGCAGTTCGCCGAGGAGGCAGGCCAGCATGCCGGTGACCCGCGGGGCGGCGAAGCTGCTGCCGGTCACTTTCTTGATCGCGCCGCCGGACCATGGCACTTCCACGTCCACGCCCTGGGCGGAAAAGGCGACGTGGTGTCCGGGCTTGTAGTAAATCTCTCGCTGGCCTTCGGTGCGCGCCATGTTGACGGTGAGGACGGAGGTGAAATAGGCGGGCCATTCGGGGCGGCCGTAATCGGAGCTATTGCAGGCGGCGACGACGTGGACGCCGCGGAGGTAGGCTTCATCCACCCAGGCCTTGTATTTCAACACGTGCTCGAGGATGCCGCAGCCGAGGCTGCAGTTGAGAATGTGATAGCCGCGGTCGATGGCCTGGCGCGCGCCTTCGAGGATGATGGCGGTGCGGGCGGAGAGCGATTCGCCGAGGACGCGAATGCTGCCGATCTCGGCCTCGGGCGCGACCTGGTGAATGATGCCGGCGACGGCGGTGCCGTGACCGAAGAGGTCGCGGCCGTGGCCGGGCACGACCTTGAGCTTGTGCCCATCCTCGACGATGGCGATGTCGTCGCAGAGGAACTTGCCATGAAACGCGGGATGGCTGGCCTCGATGCCGGAATCCAGCACCGCGATGCGGACGCCGCGCCCACGGCCCCGGGCGATGGCCTCCGCCGCTTCCACCGGCGAGATCCAGTCCTTCATGCCAGATCCTCGAAGCCGATGGCGAGAGAGAGGAGTTGTTGTTCGACGAGGCGGGCGAGGACCGTGGCGGTGAGTTCCAGGGCGTCGAGATGCTCGGGCGAGAAACCGCATGGCTCCGGGTCGGAGGAGCCGGGGACGCGCAGTTGCACGGCGGAGAGGACGCCGCGCAATTCCCCGGCGAAGTAGAGCGGCGTAGCGAGCATGGCACAGGTCTGGAGGCCCAGCTTCTGGTCAAGCGCCTTGTCCTGCTGCTGGTTCCTACCGACCTCGTTTTCGCACAGGGGCAGCTCGGTGGAGACGATCATGCCGATCATGCCCGAGCGCACGCTCTGGCGGAAGTGGCCGACGAAATTGGCGGCATTCGGTCCGGTGTTGAAACGCGGGACGAGATAGTTGCGGGTTTCATCGAGGAGCCAGACGGTGCCTTCGTGCGCGCCGATGGATTGAAAACGGTCCGTGAGCAGCGTCCGCATGGTGCTGTCAAAAAACTCTTCGAATGCGCCTGTGCCCGCCCGCGCCGCCAACTCGCGCAGCCGGGAGCGGACTATAGCACGGAGATGACCAAGACGATCATCGCCGAGAACCGTGAGTCGTTCGCCCATAATGTCTAAGGTGGTTAACCAATTCGCGTGGGCAGGGCAAGCTACAAACTGAGAAAAGAGTGTAGTCGATGGGCTACGTGAAACCGCGCTGGTCCGGTCGGCGGTCAGTTCTTTTTCTTCATCTTGTTCTTCTTCTTTTTCTGCGCGGCCGGGGTGAGAAACGAAGAGGAAAAAGAAGAAGAGTAAGAAAAAGAAAAAGAGTCCGGAGTTGCGGACGGTTACTTAATGATCCCGCGGGGGCTGTTCGTGACGAAGGCGATGAGCTGGGTGATCTCAGGCGTCTCCGGCAGGTCGCTGCGGATCTGCTCGACGGCTTGCTGGAGATTGAGCGCGGAGCGGTAGATGAGGCGGTAGGCTTCCTTGATCGCACGGTGCGTCTGCTCGGAAAAGCCGTGGCGCTCGAGGGCCACCTTGTTGTAACTGCGAACCTTGGCGGGGTTGCCGTCGGCGATCATGAAGGGCGGCACGTCCTGAACGATCTTCGAGCAGCCGCCGGTGAGGGCGTAGGCGCCGATGCGGCAGAACTGGTGGATGGCCGTGAGGCCGCCGATGACGGCGTAGTCGCCGACCTCGACGTGGCCAGCCACGGTGCCGTTATTGGAAAAGATGACGTTGTTGCCGATGATGCAGTCGTGCGCGATGTGCGAGTAGGCGAGGAAATTGCCGCCGTTGCCGATGCGTGTGACGGTTTCCGGCAGGGTTCCGCGGTGCACGGTGACGAACTCGCGGAAGGTGTTGCCGTCGCCGATCTCGAGGTAAGTCGGCTCGGCGGTGTATTTCAGGTCCTGGGTCTGCTGGCCGATGGAAGTGAACGGGTAGAAGCGATTGCCGCGGCCGATCTTGCTCGGACCGCTGAGGCTGACGTGGTGCAGCAGGTGGCACTCCGGCCCCAGTTCGACCTTCGGGCCAATGACGCAATACGGGCCGACCTCGCAGCCCTCGCCGACTTGCGCGGAGGGATCGATGATCGCTGTAGGATGAATCCGCGCGTTCACTGATCGACAATACCGAACATCATCTCGGCCTCGGAGACGACCTCGCCATTGACGAGGCAGCGGCCGCGGGCCTTGACGATGACGCGCTTCTTTTGCAGCAGCTCGACTTCGATGAAGAGGGTATCGCCGGGAACCACGGGCTTGCGGAATTTCACCCCGTCGGCGCTCATGAAGTAGCCGATCTTGCCGGCGACGTTCTCGTTCTTGAAAAGGAGGATGCTGCCGACCTGGGCCATGCACTCGAGTTGCAGCACGCCGGGCATGATGGGGTGGCCCGGGAAGTGGCCCTGGAAGTAGTATTCGTTGATCGTGACCGACTTGAAGCCCACGCAGCGGGTGGGGCTGAGCTCGACCACGCGATCGACCATGAGGAACGGGTAGCGGTGCGGCAGGACGCGCGTGACTTCGTTGATGTCGAGGATGTCGCCGGCCTTGGGCGTGATCGCCGGCGGAATGAGCGCAATGCGGCGGGCGAGTTGCTTGGAGAGGGCGCGGGCGAGGTCGGTATTCGCGCCGTGGCCGGGCTTGACCGCAATGACGTGGCCCTTGATCGGCCGGCTGAAAAGCGCGAGGTCGCCGACGATATCGAGAATCTTGTGGCGGGCGAATTCCTCGGGGAAGCGCAGCGGCTCCTTGCTGAGGACGGAGTCCCCGCGCACGACGACCGCGTTCTCCAGGCTGCCGCCCTTGATCAGACCTTTGTCCATGAGCGGCTTCACATCCTCGTAAAAGACGAAGGTGCGGGCCGGGGCGATTTCCTTTTCGTAAATCTCCGGCGTGATCTCGGTGCTATAAAACTGGGTGAAACGTCCGTCCGGGCCGACCTGGGTACAAGAGATGCGGAAGGTATTGTCCGGCACGAGGGTCATGATCGAGCCCGTCTTGGTCTCGAAGAAAATCGGCTCGCTGACGCTGAACTCCGCGCGCGGGGCGTCCTGCTGGACGATCCCGGCCTTCTTGATCAACTCGACGTAGGGCTTGGCGCTGCCGTCGCCGATCGGCGGCTCGTTGGCGTCCATCTCGATGAGGGCGTTGTCCACGCCCATACCTGCGAGCGCGGAAAGGACGTGCTCGACGGTGTGGACCTTGACGCTGCCCTCGGCGATCGTGGTCGAGCGCTCGACCGTCTTTACGTTCTCGATTTTGGCCTCGATGATCGGCTCATCGGCCATGTCCTTGCGCTTGAACTTGCGTCCGTGGCCGGGTGGCGCGGGGTGTAAAGTCAGCGTGAGATTCTCACCGGTGTGCAGCGAAGAACCGTTGATGCTGGCACTTTTGGCGAGGGTAGTTTGCAGAGAACTCATGCGGTCGGGAAACGAAGGGCGTCGTATATGGACGACAAAATCCCTCCCGACAAGCCCCTTGTGACCGCGGGCTCAATCTTTGCCTTCGACGGGGAAAAGCAGGGAATCAATGTAACGCTGGTTGCTCGTGCGCAGCCGGCTGACGAGAATTCGGCCAATGGCGATGAGAAATTTGAAGGCGGCCGTGGGGTAAACTCCCGCGAGGGCGGAAACCGAGGCCTGGGTGATCTTGAGCAGCAGGGCGTCGCCCTGGGCGATGACATCAGCCGAGCGCGGACCGAAATCCACGAGGGCGATTTCCCCGAAGAAGTCGCCGCTCTTCAGTGTCGCGAGGGAGATGTCGCGGCCGCCGCGGTGGTGCACGACGCGCACTTCTCCATCGACCACGAGGTACATGCAATCTCCGGGCTCGTCCTGTTTCACGATGGTTTCACCGTCTTTCACCCGCACCTGGTCGAGCAGGTCGAGGAGTTCGCCGAGCTCGAGCGCGGTGAACTCGGCAAAGAGCGCGTGGTCTTTGAGTTTGCTGCGGATTTCGCTGATGGTGCTCATGGGTCAGTCGGGGATTTTCCCGTCGCACAGTCGAATACACCGCACGGCCTGGCGCGCGATTTCTTCGCTGTGTGTGACGACTAGCATTGTCGTCCGGCGCTGAGAAGAAATCTTTTGCAAGAGTGTCATGATTTGGAGGGCATTCGTCGAATCGAGGTTCCCCGTCGGTTCATCGGCCAGCAGGACGGCGGGGTCGTGGACGAGGGCGCGGGCGATGGCGGTGCGCTGCAACTGGCCGCCGCTGAGCTGATGCATGCCGTGGCCGGCGCGGTCGCTGAGGCCGACCAGTTCGATGATCGCCTCGGCCCGGCGCCGCGCTTCCACGTAGGGATCGCCGCGCAGCAACAGTGGCAGGCAGACGTTTTCGAGAACCGTCATCGTCGGCATGAGGTGGAAGAACTGGAAGATGATGCCGACCTTGGTGCGACGGTAGGCGGTGAGGTCCGCGTCATTCGCGCCGTGCAGCGGCAGGCCATCGACGAAGATTTCGCCGGAGGTAGGCGTATCCAGTCCGCCGATGAGGTGCATGAGCGTGCTCTTGCCGCAGCCGCTTGGGCCGGTGATGGCGACGAATTCCCCGGCGGCGATGTCGAGCGAGACATCGTCCAGCGCAGTGACGGCGGCGGTGTAGCGGCGGGTGAGATGGCGGATCTGGATCAAGTCGACGAAGGCAGCGCGAATTTATTTCACGGTCGTGATTGATGCACGTGCCTGAAACGCGGAGATTCGTCGAGCATCGAACCCGCCGACTTTCACCCTCAACCCACGGAACCGCCCCGCTTCAGCATCATTGCCGAGGCCGACGACTGGCTGGTGGTGAACAAGCCGCCCTTCCTCGAGGCGCACCCGAGCAAGCCCAATGGCCGGGCCACGCTGTGGGATGGTCTGCGGGAGTTGCTGGCTTACGAGCTCGTCAATGGCGGGCAGGTTTCGATCATCAACCGCCTCGACCGCGAGACCAGCGGCCTCACACTGGTGGCCAAGAACCGCGTGACCGCCCGCAATCTCCACCGGCAGATGCAGGCGCGGCGGGTGGAAAAGGAATATCTCGCGCTGGTCTGGGGCTGGCCGGAGACGGATGACTTTGTGGTCGATGGGCCGATCCTGCGGCAGGGCTTGCGCCAGCACTCGGAGATCCATCTCAAACAGATGGTGCATCCCGACGGGGTCCCCGCGCGGACCCGGTTCCGCGTCGAAGCCTGCTTCACGCGCGAGACGAGCAACGGCTATCGCTTTGCCCTCATCCGCGCCTACCCCGAGACGGGGCGGATGCACCAGATCCGCGTCCACCTGGCGCATGCCGGGCACCCGGTCGTGGGCGACAAGATTTATGGCCCGGATGAAGGCTGCTACCTCGAGTTCATCCGCACCGGGTGGACCCCTGAACTGGGCTCGCGGCTCCTCTTTCCACGGCACGCCCTGCACTCCACCATCCTGCGTCTGCCGGACGCCGGATTGGCCTGGCAATCGCCCCTCTACCCCGATCTCAGGGCGTGGGCCGGGGAAAATTTGCTCGCGGCTCTGCAAAATCGCGTCATATAAGTGGCCCTCATGTCACGCTTTGGGAAATGCCAGAACACCTCCGGCTGCCTGCTTGCCTATCGCGGCGAGGAGACGCAAGTAGAGGATAACCAGCCTTTTATTTGCGCGGAATGCGGCAAACCGCTGGTCGAGGTCAAGTCCCCGGCCGCCGTCTGGATGCGTTACGTTTATGCGCTTCTGGCGCTCGCGGTGCTCGCCGGCGGCGCCGTGGCCGCCTTCCCGCAACTGCGTGGCTTGATCGTCAAGCACAAGGAACATCACGAACCGGGCGATGCGCCGTCGCCGTCCGATCAACCGGCAGCGGACAACAATCCCTCGTCCCCCAGCGAGGCCGCGCCGGCCGACAACACGCCCGCCGCGCCGTCCGCTGAGCCGCCGAAATTCGTCACCTCACCCCAGCGGATCGATCTCGACGTGACCAAGCAGGAGAACAAGTCGGTCAAGGCCGAGGTGCTCACGCGCGTCGACCTCATGCCCAACGTCACCTCCTCGGACAAGGACAAGCTCTACAACGCCGTGGAGCGCGCCCGCAGCATGGGCAAGATCCTCACCATTCCTTTTGGCTCGGGCAAGACGGAGCTTTCGGCGGGCGACATCGAGCAGCTCAAGACGGAGCTGGACAAGCCCGAGATCGAGAAGCTGCGCGGCGACCCGACGGCAGTCTTCGTCATTCTCGGCTATGCCGACCCCAAGGGCGACGCGAAGAAGAATATCGCCATCTCGCAGACTCGCGCCGACACCGTGCTGAAGACGATGCGGGAAAAGTGCAATATCATCAACGTCATGCACCCGGTGGCCATGGGCGGATCGAAATTGCTCGACGCACAGAATCTCGAAAAGAACCGGATCGTCGAGATTTGGGCGGTCCTGCCGTAATCGTTCGCGCGCAATGACCGGTCCGCATCTGGCGGTTACGAGTGGTTCGTCCAGCCGCACCATTGCGCTGCGCGAAGGCATTTCCGTGGCGGGGCGCTCGGCGGATTGCGATCTCGAACTGAGCCACGCGGAAGTCTCCCGGCAGCACTGCCGGTTCGCCTGGGATGGCAACATCCTGACGGTCGAGGACCTCGGCAGCATTCGCGGAACGCGCGTGAATGGAGAGCGCATCGAGGCCGTGACCACGCTCAATCCCGGTGACCAGGTCGGCGTTGGCCCGGCGATGATCGTCTTCGCTCTTGGTGAGGAGTCGGTCACCAGCATGCCGCGCGCGAAATCGCCCGCCGTTCCCAGCTCGCAAATGATGGTCGGCGGCAAGGCCGTGGACCGCATCGAAGTCGACCGGTCCGTGACCTTCGGGCGCGATCCTACCGCCGAGGTGGTGCTCAATGATCCCGGGGTCTCGCGCCGCCATGCGTCCGCGGCGCCCGGCGAGCGCGGCGGCATCATCGTCACCGATCTCAACAGCACCGCCGGCTCGTTCGTCAACGGCCACCGTTTCGACACCCACGAGCTGACCATCGGCGACCGCCTGCAAATCGGGCCGTTCTGTTTCCAGTTCGATGGCCATGCGCTCAACCGCGTGGCCAACGCCGCGGGCGGCACCATTCGCGTGGATCACATTTTCATGCGGGCGGGACCGTTGACCATTCTCGACGATATCGCGCTGACTATCCCGGCTTCGCGCTTCGTGGGTATCATTGGCCCGAGCGGCGCGGGCAAATCCTCGCTGCTCACCACGACCAGCGGCTTGCGCGCTCCGCAGGGCGGCGCGGTGATCGTCAACGGGCAGAATATTTATACCGGTCACGAGGTGGAATCGTTCGGCTTCGTGCCGCAGGACGACATCGTGCATGCGGAATTGACCGTGGACCAGGCGCTGCGCTTCAGCGCCCGGCTCCGCCTGCCGGCCAGCACACCGCGCCGGGAAATCGACAAGCTGATCCTGCAAACGATGGACCAGCTCGGCCTGCGCCCGCACGCCCACAAGTTCATCCACCGGCTCTCCGGCGGCCAGCGCAAGCGTGTGAGCGTGGGCGTCGAGTTGCTCGCCAAGCCGGCCATCCTCTTCCTCGACGAACCGACTTCCGGCCTCGACCCGGCCACGGAATTCCAGCTCATGGAATTGCTCCGCGACCTTGCGGATACCGGCTGCACCATCGTCTGCACCACGCACGTGATGGAGAACGCCTACCTCATGGACCAGCTCATCGTCCTCGTCGGCGGCTGCCTCGCCTTCCAGGGTTCGGCCCAAGGCGCGCGCGAATACTTCGGCGTCCAAAAACTCACCGGCCTCTACGACCGGCTCGCCGATCGCCCGCCCAAGGAGTGGCAATCGGCCTTCCTCGAAAGACCCGCCGCCGCCGAGGAAGCGCCTGCGGTTCCCCCTGCCCCCGCCCGCAAGTCCAGGCCACAACGGCGCGCCTTTTTCCTGCCCATCCTGCTCGCCCGCCAGTGGACCATCCTGCGTTCGGACTGGCGGAACTTCGCCCTCCTCCTTGGCCAGCCCTTGATCATCGCCGCGCTCGTTTCGTGGGTGAGCAAGGATTTCGCGCTGGTCATGTTCTTCGCCTATCTCGGGACGATGTGGTTCGGGTGCAGCAATGCGGCGCAGGAGATCGTTCGCGAGATCGCCATCTACCGGCGCGAACGGCTCGTCGGCGTGGGTGCGCACTCCTACCTGCTGAGCAAATTCTACTTTCTCATCGGGCTCACCAGCCTCCAGGCGCTGCTACTCTACGGCGCGGTGTTGCTCTGCGAGGGCAAACACGACGGCTCCATCCTGCTCCAAATCGGCGCGCTCATCGGCATCGCCATTGCCGGCGTCGGCATCGGCTCGGCCATCTCCGCGCTCGCCCGCTCCGTCATGCAATCGGTGATGTTCGTCCCGCTCATCCTCATCCCGCAGATTCTTTTCTCCGGCTACACCGTGGCCTCGACCGACATGAGCCACAGCGTGCTCTTCGTCAGCCGCCTCACCCCGACCTTCTGCGCGCAGACCGTAATGGACACGAGCTTCCTCTGGCAGAAGGAACTCAGCGGCGAATTGATCAGCGATCACCACCAGTCCTACCGCAACCTCGACCCGAACCGCGACTTCTCCACCGGCGACATCTTCAACAAAAAGCGCCCCGCCATCCGCGGCCTGCTCGGCTGCCTCTCGTGGGGCATCTTCACCTACTTTGTCGCCTGGTTCGCGCTGAAGAAACGCGAGCGGGTGTAAGCGCGAGATCGGTCCGAATGGAAAAGTGTCTTTTCATCGGAGGTTTGGTCGCCGCTGGATTTGACGCGACTGGACGATACTTGCTTACAGTCTCTCATTCAGGGCGTGGAGTATTTGAAACGGATGCCTGGCAACGAGTGGCTCGCGATCCTGAACTCGCTTATCCTCAAGATGGCTTTGCCACCGGTATCGGTCCCATTGAAGGCCAATCGATCCGTGTGACCGAAATGGACTACGATACAGGAGAATTGCAGTTCCTAAGCCCCGATGGCCAAACGCGGTTCGACTACGACTCAGGATCACTTCTGATCACGAATTCATGAGGCTTCTCGATTCGGCAATTCTGGCCTGCGCCGTCTTCGCATTGCCCGTGAGCAGCCACGCGCAAATTCCTGACCACCCCAAGCCCACGGAGGCCAACGTCCACTACGGCCCGCACGAGCGACAGGTACTCGACTTCTACCGCGCCGAATCCGACCAACCGGCACCACTGCTCTTCTACATCCACGGCGGCGGCTGGATGACCGGCGACAAAAACACGCCGGACTTTCTCGTCCCGTGCCTGAAGTCCCACATCTCCGTCGTCTCCATCGAATACCGCCTCATCCCCGACGCCATCGCGCAGAAAGTCGATCCGCCGGTCAAGGCTTGCCTCGACGACTCCGCCCGCGCCCTGCAATTCGTCCGCAGCAAAGCGAAGGAATGGAACATCGACCCAGCGCGCATCGCTGGCTGCGGCGGGTCCGCGGGCGGTTTCAACACGCTCTGGCTCGCCTTTCATCGCGACATGGCGGATGCGAAAAGCGCCGATCCCATCGCCCGCGAATCCACGCGCCTGCACTGCGCTGTCTGCTTCGTCCCACAGACCTCGCTCGACCCGGTGCAAATGCGCGCCTGGATTCCCAACTGCACCTACGGCAACCACGCCTTCTCCCTGCCAAACTTCCAGACCTTCGTCGACCAGCGCGAAAAGCTGCTCCCCTGGATCAATGATTTCTCCCCCTACGCGCTCGTCACCGCCGACGCCCCGCCGGTCTACCTTTTTTACGATTCCGTCCCCGCGCTCGGCCAGCCCTACAAGGACCCACCGCACTCCGCCAACTTCGGCGCGGGCCTCGTGGAAAAGCTGAAGACTCTTGGCGTCGAGTACGAGTTCAACTACACCGGCGCCCCCGGGGTGAAGCACCCCAACATCTTCGATTTCCTCCTCGAAAAACTGCACCCGCAGCCGTGAGCAACGACTCTCCGATAGTCCCCGCATCCATGGACTCAAAAAGCCCACGGCCATTCCGCAACTTCCTCATCCGTTTTCTCTGCTCAAAGAAAACGCGGGTGGCCGGATTCCTTTTGCTCTTTGGCGGATTCGCGTGGCTTTGTTTCGCGGTTTTTCTGATCAATCCCGTCACACGCGCCGTGGTTGTAAAGCATTACAACAACCTCCCGAAATCTCCCGAAATCACCTTCTCGCGCGAGGACGTTGAGCGAGCGATGCGCGAGACCAGCTTCGACGCCGCCGACAGGTTACCTTCTTTTATACTGCCGGGAATTGCCATGCT
>Ga0206794_1246_pt1 | contig 11355 bp, 14 predicted proteins | sample Alteio_BWOrgCont_70_FD_152877 | JGI IMG/M metagenome (GOLD analysis project Ga0206794, IMG submission 152877) | Enriched cells from forest soil in Barre Woods Harvard Forest LTER site, Petersham, Massachusetts, United States -... | ecosystem: Environmental > Terrestrial > Soil > Temperate forest >...
ACGCTCTGTACTAGGATCACGTTTTAATTGAATCACAATGTTAATAATCGATTTAATATAATTTCGAATTTGTTCTTCTGTTGAAGTAGAACCTGCTTGCTGCATCATAAAAATAAGCTGCGTAAAAGCCCCTTCAGGGTTATCAGCATGAATAGTGCTTAAACTGCCTGGGTGACCAGAGTTCGCAGCGCGAAGATAAGGCCAGACTTCGGCGCCTCGTAATTCTGAAAGAAAGATTCGATCAGGTCTTAAACGTAAACAAACTTTAAAAATATTTAAAGCAGTGATTCTCTCATCATTTTCATTAAATAATAAATTAACGGCGTTAGGTTGCTTGATTGACACTTCACGCGTATCTTCAACAGTAATTAATCGCTCCTCATTAGGGATACACTTTAAGCATGCATTCAAAAAAGTAGTCTTACCCGTGCCTGTACCACCGCTAATTAAAATGTTTTTTCTAATACTGATCGCTAATTTAATAAAATTTAAAATATCTTTATTTTTATATAACATTTTAAGATCATTATCAGTACCAACGTTTAATTTTCTTTGTTGCTTAATGAGCTGATTAAACGCACCGTTTTCCTGATAATGATTAAGAAGTAGATCTTTCATTTGATGACGTCTTATTGAACAAATGATTTTTCCTGGCTCACATGCTGGTTGCATCACAAATTGAATTCGCTCGCCTGTTGGTAAAGACCCAAAAAGCAAGGGCGATGGAAAATTCTTATTGTTAAATTCTGCTATTAAACTGGCAAGCGACTCCAAGAAACCATATTCAAGCTCCGGCATTTCATGCCGCAAAAAAATACCATTTTTTTCAACATAAATTTCCTTTGGCTTATTAACACAAATTTCTGTAACGCCATCAGTCTCAATAAATGGTAATAATGGCTGTAAATGCCTCTCAAGGGCTTTAATAGACATAATTTAATTACCCATTAAAATACATTTATTTTGGGTTTAACTTGTTTCATTGCATTTTGAAAGTTAAGGTCATGCGCGACAAATACATTAATAGGCTTACCTTGATAACTTTTAAGCGTAGTAGCAATGGCTGCTTCTCGTTGTAAACTTTGATTGGCCGATTGAGAAAAACTATTAGCAACGGCCGCTCTATATTCTGACGCTGAGTTGTCTTGATCATTCCCTGAAACACCCATATTTGCAGCACCTGCACCAATCATAGATAATAGCGATGCTGTACCAAAACGTTCCCAAAAATGCCTATTAACTTCGTCAGCGCCCATACCTGCAACGCCTAAACTATCGACACCTGGTGAGCCTAAATTAATGGAAATGCCACTTGGCGTAATCAGTCTCATCCAGACAATAAATATTCTTGATTGGCCTTGCAGCATTCCACTTTTGTATTGCCCGATTAATATGCTACCGATGGGAATTAATATGTTAGTACCGTCTTCTGAGTAAACAGCCTCACTCACAATAGCTCTTAAATACCCGGGTAGATCAGAATTCGTAGCAGACTCTAAAACAACGTGTATGAACGCACCTTCTGCGACAATGAATTGCAATAAGCCGATAGTAGTAGCCGTTTCAGAAACGGAGATTTGCGCTGAGAGTTGATTCATGAATTGTGTATTTGGATCATCTGAACTTGTAGAATCACTCACTTTGGTATCAAGCAATTTATTTGAACCATTATCATTCACGACTAACAAAGGAGCAGATAATCGCTGTTGCAATTCTTTTTGCTTCTCTTGAATCATAGCAATCTGCTCAGGCGTTACTTCTGGTTTTGTTTCAACAATTGGCGCTGTGACTGTAGGTTGCAAAGTCATTTTTTGTTGAATAGCGTTTTCAACTTGAGGTGTATAGGTTTCAGCCACCTCTGTCATCTGTTTTTTATGCGGCTTAAATAAATTAAAAACGCCAAAAATAAAAATCACACCCAAACCTAATAAGATAAATACAGCAGGTTTTTTATTATAAGAAAAATCCGCGATATCAGGTACCCCTTCTTGTTCTTTAGGTTTTTCAATCTTTTTATTTAAAAAATTAAATTTCATGCAAATACCCTCACGACATTTTTTTCCAATCACCAATGGCATAATCGTTATAAATACTTGTCACATAAGTACCATTTCGAAAAGTGAATTGCTTAGCAATAGAATGAATCACCATGTATTCACCCTGCATATGGAAGTTCACGAGGGCTTCATTCCTGTCTTTATCTACGACGAATACGGAAGGAAATTTACTCAGGCCATTACTTCTAAATTTAAAATAAGTGAACTGATCATTATCGAAAGCTTCGATGGGAGCTAATGATTTATCACCCGTAAAACTGTATCGCCAATTAAGCTTTTCCGGATCAAAAATTCCGACTGCATTAGCACTACCTGCCGAATCAAAGCCTGCTTCATTGTATTTAAATACCAGCTTGAACGTGGGTGTAACATTAGCTTCCGTAGAATCTAGCTGAAAATTATAGCTATTTACGTTTGTCAAAACTGACATGTTTGTTTTAGACGAAACAACAGGTTTAATAAAAAGATTATTATTAACCGGTGCAGCTTGCCAAGCCATACTGTCGCCAATTGAAACACTCTGAATAGTCTCATTGGGTGCGAATGTTATCTGTGTTTGATAACCATAACGGCCCTTAAGTACAACGACATTATTGGGATCGTACATTACTACTTTCACACGCTGATCTGCTTGCACGTGTCTTGGCACACTCTCTGCATACGCTGTTATTGTACTAAAATTTATTATCAACATACTGGCTGATAAAATTATTTTTTTCATTTTATACTCCTGCGATGGTATCTAAATTGACTTGACTGACTTGATAATAAGTGACCTTAAATCCTAGCGGATCTCGATCTAACATTTTTTGCGTGGTTTCTGCATTTATATATTCCCACTTAAGAATGGCTTCTTTATGTAAAACTTGCTCTGAATTTGCTGCGTGATCTTGAAGCTTTTTTTCAAATTTAACGTCTACGGTATTGTCATTTAGTCGATTAACAGAAATCACTCGCACAGAAATAACTTTTTCTTTCCCATATAATTTGTAAGGCGATCCAGGATTATCACTCCTGACTAAATCATCGTATTGTTTTCTAACCTTTTCAGCCGATTGAGCCCACACCATTTGATAGGGTCGATCAATATTATCAAAATCATAGCTTTCATAATTAATGACATAGTGAATTAAAAGAAAACGTGATAATTCCCAATTAGCTGAAAGTACTGTCCGTTCAAGCGTGCCCACTTTTGTGACTTCCCCTGTCGCATTATCAAAAGCATATAAATAAGGCACTTTTTCTTTTAAGGGAAATAACATCAAATTAGTGACCATTGAAATAGTTAGTAAAATAATTAAAAACATTAACCCAATAAGTACTCGTCTAAGCCAAACGGTTTGACTCTGATACATGTTATATAGCCAATCAGATGAGGCTTTATAAAACTCAAGTTTATTTCCCTGATTTATCATGACGCACTCCTAAACAAATTCTTTTTTATTTGTGAAAATTGATTTTTTGACCAAGCAGCCGTTTTATTCGTTAGCGCTGAAACACCTGAATAATTTAAAGAGCTTTTAGCAATTCCTGCTGCGGCAGATATACTTGCTAAAGAAATCCCACCGCCCAATGAACCACAAATCCTAAATACTTGTGAAAGAATTAAGGCGGTCGCAAGGCTTAGACCTAGAAATGGGGCAATGCCTGAAAATTGGAGGTTTTCTATTGGCTGATTAATACTTACTAGCGTCGTATTAATAACTGAGAGCATCAATACCAATATCGCTGAAGTTACCACTGGAATTAAAGCCAAGGTTACTAATTTTCTCAGCCATGAAGCGAACATATCCCTAGTGGAATCCCACATGATAAATAAAATAAATATTGGCCCCAAGGCCAATGCAATCGCCATCATCATCTTTGCATAGATAAATAATAATAAAGCAACAACACACATTACTGTCCCAATAACAAATACCAAAATGCCATAAAATAAAAATGCAATCCCTGCACTACTAAAATTGACTTGACTGAAAAATAACATAGAGGTGTTAATAACCGATTCATAAATAGCATCTAGCACTTGCGCAATATTAGCGCCTGATTGCATGCCCCCTACAGAATTGACAAGAATTTTAGCGATATTTCCTGGTTCATTTGTAAAAATTTGGTATATAAAAAGATTGTATAAATCCCAACTCATCACCATGCCATAGACACACGACATAAGAACAACTCGACGCACGATAAAACTCATATTCGCTTGATGATCGTGAATTAAGAATTTATAGCCTATAAACACCACATAGACAGTAAATAACAGTGTAATCATGCCAGAATTTTCCTGAATAAAATTCTCGTACGCTGTGTTGACAAAGCTACCAATCACAGCATCGACTGTATTTAAAGTTTCAGAGAAGAATGCATTTACTGTAATCATATTATTACCATTGATTTATTTTGATTTTTGTTCCACAAAATGCCGCATTTTCATTACACGGAGCCTTTAAAGGTGTCGTTGTACAAGCTGATAAAAAAATATAGGTTAAAAATATCGCTATTATTTTATTTTTCATGTTATCTCCTTTCTTTTGATAAAAATTTTGCATTGGTAAGCGCGCTATTTACACTCGCTTGCTGAAATAATGCTTGCTGTTGATTAGAAAGAGCCTGCTGGCGAAGTATTTCTAAATTAATTAAATTAGATTCCACTTGAATACGATTATTAAGATCAACGGCTGCTTTTAAATCTTTGGTATTTTCAATCTGGCCCTGTAACATTTGCTGATGGCCAATTTGATCTTGAACTTTATTGTAATCCAACTGACCGGCTGCTCTTTGGGCTAAAATCGTTTGCGATTCAATTTCATAATATCTTTGAGCCCTAGGATCAGTGATTCCATTATTAAATGTGTTTTTTTCTATAGGAAATTCTTTTGCTAGTGCTTTTATTGCTTGACCTAAATCACCATTACCCATCCCATTTTGCGTCATTTGCATCACACCTGACCAATTACGTGCTGCATCGCCATAAGACTGATAATCATGTGAGTTATACGTTCCCCAGCCTGAATTCCCTGTCACACTGGCATGCACTTGCTTCATTAAGCTTTCAATATCCTTCTGAGAAGTCAATATATTTTGTTGGGCATTAAGCGAAGCATTTTGACTTCTTAAAATATTTGAATTAATTTGATTCGTTATTTCAATTCGATCAACAATATCTTTATACCAATTGGCATAGCAATTCGAGGTAAATACCAGGCTAAAGATGATCAAATAAATAAAATTTTTTATCTTCATTATTTTAAGCCTTTAGAGCGTTCATAAAAAATAGGCAGCCAAATATTAGGATCGTCACCTACTTCACTTCTGATTTGATCGAGCAATATCAAAGTACTTTCACGAGCAGAGATCACTGAAATAACATTCTCTAATCCCTCTAAATTAAGCCGAATAACTACCGATTCCTTATTCGTGCCACGTCCATAATTCAGTAAAAAATAATGCTTATCATCCGGCATGCTCTTTACTAATTCATATTCATGCTCTGATAAGCCAAGCTTATTAATATAAATATTTCTATCCGCTAACAGGTTAGGGAAAAATATCTTACAGAAAGAAGATTCGTTGATTGACTTGCTCACTGAACCATTCACTGTGTCATTTACTACTTGGGTTGCTAAACCAAAAATATTATTTTTCTTGCGAGGTGTTCTTGACCAATCATCAATCAACGATTTGAAATATTCGTCACTTAGTGCTTTCCAACCTTCATCGCAGAATAAAATACCTCGATGGCCTTCTAACGCTTTTTCAATGCGGTAAGTCAAATACATTAATGCCGGTGTTTTACAAATTTCATCATCTAAAATTTTACCTAGATCAATACCAATTACTTCTGGCTCTAAATTCAAATTATCTTTGGCGTTATCAAATAACCACGCATAAGCACCATCGTCACACCATTGATTAAATCTAACACGTAAAGAGCTGTTATTTTTAGAGCCAAAAAATGAGACCATATTACAAAATTGACGATCTGCTTTATCTAATCGATACATACCATCTATGGCATTATCAATAGTGACAAGATCGTTATCCGTCACTAAATTACCATTCATGGATAGCATTTTTTTAATTAATACTGACAAGAATTTTCGGTTCTCCAAAGTGTCATCGAGTTGGCAAGGATTAAAACCAGTAACGATACCCGGTTTAATCACTTCATACATACCGCCCATAGCGCGAACAAGAATTTCTAAGCCACGATCTTTATCAAAAATTATGCGTTTGCCGCCAAATTTCATGCTCATTAGTATTAAAAAACCAACGAGTACTGTTTTACCACTGCCCATTGCACCAAAAACTAAGAAATTGCCCACGTCTTTATAGTGGAAATTAAAGTAATAAGGACTTCCCGAAAGCGTTTCGAATACACTGACTGCTTCACCCCAGTAATTACCCATTAATTTACCCATTGAATAATTATGTAAGCTTGCGAAAGCAGCCATATTTCTAGTTGAGATGGGTGCTGGTCGCGTAATATAACCAAAATTCCCAGGAAGTTGCGCCCAAAAACCACATTCACTTGCCACGTCTTCACGGACAGCAACGATATCCAAATCTGAAAAACGAGATATGATCAGCGCGATATGTTTATTTAATTCTTCCTTGGTATTTGCATAACAAGCCAACGTATAATGATGCAATCCATAGCCAATTTCTCCACTGGCTGTATCATCAAAAACAGAGTCTATTTGATTGGTATGACTGACCGATTCCTCTTTGGATTGTAGCATTTCTTTCTTTTGATCGCGTAAGGCTGCTTTTGCGCCTTGTCGATCGTAGAACCTAAAGGACTGCGAAATAACGTATTCAACTTTAAGCACGCCTAACTCATCAAAAATGCCCTGATAAGTAATAGGCTCATAATTTTTAATAGAAATGATTGCGCCATATTTCTTATTGCCATTAGACGAGCATATTTCAAAAAAACCTGAGCGATGATTAAAAAACAAACGCTTCCTTGGTAACGAATGAGCAGCGTCAGTAATATCTAAAGGAATAGGAAATTCATCAAAATTAATCAGCGTAGATAAAAATTCCAATGGTGCTGAGTAATTCATTTTATTTTTACAGTAAACAGATAAGAGCTTTGGTTTATAATCTGAAAGTACGTTCATCGCATTACGTGTATAATCATTTAATTCTTTGTGCCGTTTAGTTAAATATTCCTGCTTTTGGGATTTATCAAATGAAAAGCATAGCTGTCTAAATAAATTAATTCCTTTATTGATTACCCCTTCAGGCTGTTTCGTGATTAAAGCAATATAAAGTTCATTTCGATACATCTCTGTGCATTTTATTTTAGCTTTATAACTTTCATTGACATATTTTGCGTATTTATTCTTTATTACTGAATCAGGGTACTCCGTCACTTTTCTGCGTACTTCCCAGAAATAAATAGAGAACTCAGACGAGAAGCTCTTCAGCCAATTATTACGACGAATTTTATAAATATCCAGCGCTTGCTCACTTTGAGTGACGAAGTCAAGCCCAGAAAGTTTAATAATCTTGATAAGCTTCCCACTTTTATCAATCAATGTGTCATCATCGTAATGAGAAACAATATTGATGTGCTTTGATGCATTTTCTTCTCTATCTAATGCCTTATTATAATCATGCAAAATTCTTAACATGCCATTTACCTTACTTGATAACTGTTCGTTTTACCCCAGAATTTATAATTCAACGTAGGAGGCGTTTTAAAAAATGACTTTGACCAGATATAAATAAAATTAGGTTCATTTACTGAGAATTTAGCCGCCATTAAATGAAGCATTACAAATAACGGAATACCTAAAAGTGTTTTTGCATCGATACAGATCAAAGTACAAAACATCGTATTTGCAAAAAAAACCCTTAGGTTAATGCCCATAAACATAGGTGATCTAGTTAAGCCCATTGCTAGTTCATCTATTTCTGTCTGATATATTTGATCTTTCATGTTTATTCTTAAATATTTTGAATTAATGAAGTAATGCCTGCCACAATTCCACCAGCGCCAAAAATAATCGATATACCAATGAGGGTATAACCAAGTACCGACCATCGAAGCATATGGAACAGACATAAAAGGCCGACTATCATCACAGATATGGTTGCCAAAGTGATGCCTGTCGCTCCATACATTGCAGTAATGATATAGCTAAGACCGTCACTTACCGGGGTTTCACCATTTGCCATTACTGCCAACGGAAAAAGAAAGAGGATAATAAAAAAACAAAATATTTTATTTATGTTATGCATAATGAACCTGTTTAAAATTTATTGTTTTTAGAACCGTACCAATGTTCAAAGCAATACCACTTCACTCCATCACCACGCAAAGCATGACTGACCGTACCATCTTCGTCGCACTGCTTTCCAAACTCACGAAATTGGCAGCGATAATCAACGACACTGAGTTCTTTAAGATCACATTGGATCCAACCACAAGTGCATCGAGTAACCTTTTGATGAAATGTCTTCCCGCAATCAGGACATTTATTAATAACCATTATTAACCTCCTCGTTTTGTGGGAGAGTTAATTCACCCATGTATTGTTCAAACTTAATGGCATTAAAAAGCGTAGCAGGACGAAGGTATTCAGCCATCTTTACATCAGATTTCCATTCACGGGTTTTTTTAGCAATCACTTGTCTACAATCAACAACCGTGGCGCCTGATTTAAGTCTGGCAACAATGAGTTTTAAATTTGCATCGACAGGTCTATAAGCTCGACCTGTTTTTTCATTAAGGAAGGCCAAGACTTCAATTGCTTGTGTATTTAAATTATTTTGCGTATCAACGTCGGGCTTGCCCGACATAATTAACTTATCTTTATCCTGATCTTGTTTCTGATCCTGATCATTATCTGCAACATTATTTTTTGCAGGAGTATCGAGACCATTCTCAACATTTTGTAACTCGTTTAGGAACCCTTCTGGCAGATATTTACCATGAGTTATTAAACCCTTTATTAAGGGTTTAATAACTATTGATTGAGAAGGCACAAGATCAAATAATTTTCTAATACCAATGCCTTGCCTGGGATTCTGTATGGGATTCCATTTCAAAAAATCATGAACAACTAGCCAGCATGATTTTTCATCACGAGTTAAAAAATTGATATGAGATAATTTATGAAATGCTTTTTTAACATCTTGCATCGACCAATTTAGATCTTCTGTAATATATCCATCTGGTAAACGAACACAACCTAACATATTGCTATGAGGGCCAGTAGATAGATATAGAGCAAGTAATTTTTCCTGATCAGAAAGCTTTTGAATGTCCGAGTTTGCCCAAAAGCAAATGTGTATTGAACCATATATTCGCATATAACTTATCCTTGAAAGTGATAGATCAATCTCAAATAACTAAGGTTTCATTGAACAGTTTTTGGAATTCGGAACGACTTGCTAAAGGCAAATTAAGCAATATATCTTCATAGAGCGCTTTTAATTTTTTAAGGCGTAATTCATACACTTCTAATCTATCAACCAATACACTCTTAGGTGCATCAATACCAATAATGATTTCCCCATCTTCTTCTCTAAGTACTTTAACTATTATTTCAGCGTTTTCACCAATAACAAATGACTGACCACAACGACGTTTTAATACAAGCACAAAAAATCCCTCAATTTTTTTCTTTTTTGTCCTCCTCATAGATCCAAAGATCTATTTCCTAAGTGAGAATAAATTCTCATTTTTATGCTTTATTGTCAATGCCTTTTATGATTAAAAAAACATTGTCACTTGATGCACGTTAAAGTATCGCCATCAACAACACTAGACTATGAGAATAATTTCTCTTAATATGAAGAAATAACTAAACACAGACAGGACTTCAAAATGACAGAAAAAATACGGTTTGGGGCTCGTCTAAGAGCCGCTAGAAAAGCCGCTGGCTTTAGGACTGCGCTTGAGTTTATTAAAAAAAATAAAATCCCAGCGTCTACTTATTCTCAATACGAATCTGGGGCTAGAACACCTGATGATTCAACACTACGGTTTTATAGTAAAGCATTTGACGTTGACTTTATTTGGCTTAAAGAAGGAAAAGGACACCCCTTTTCTAAATCTCTACCGGAAAAAAAGAATACTTTAAATGAAGAATTGCTACATTTAAAAATATCAAAAAACACGCCTAAATTGCTTTCAGAAATAATTAGAAATTCGCTTAATACTCACTTACCTCATCTTTCTAAACAAATTTCATCTAAAATTATAAAAAATGCCGTCTCAAATTATATTTATGCATGCAATAATAAAGCCAACGATTAACACAGACTAAAATAATTTCATGTATCTTTTAACATTAGCCGCTCTTAACTCTACCTTATAAGGTGATAAATAAAAGTTACCCCACAGGCCCCACCGCCAATGACTGCAATTTTATTTTTAAAATTAACATTTAACTGATATGCAAACATAACCTTATCTTCCTAATAGGTAATTTAAAATTTTTTCATTCAACAAACATAATAAGCTCACGACAATTTCACCTTGCGCATCCAAAATAAATTTACAAAAAAAGATCGGCCTCAGGCAGATCGCTTCTCTTTCAGCCTTATCCATTCATCTGTAACAAACCTCAACAAAACAGAAGCTCTAATAAAATCTTTAGAACTTCGAAATTTCATATTTTTGATTTCTTTTGCCAAATCGGACGCTAAGCGCCGTTTTTGCGTTCTAATATTTTTGGTGTTGCGGGATCTCATACAAATCTCTTAGTATCAATAATTACCTTATTACCCTGCACCAAAAGCACTCATATACTCTCATGTACCTTCTCTTTTAAATGGTCGTCACTATAGTGCTGAAATGCAAATTAATATTAATATTGACACTATGATGACGATTCGTCAATGCAATTCTTCCTTTTTATGGAGATATTATTGAAAATTAAGAGTAATATATTGCTTATAAAGCAATCACCCCCTCTTTATCGCCATTATGATAGCGATATTTGATGGATTTTTTGTTTCAATCAATATAAAATACTGTCAACTGAAATGGCGAACTTAACGTATGTTTGAAAAATTATCAGATAACTTAAATTTATTAATGGCTGATGTTCACATCAGCGCAGATGAATTAGCAAAACGTACTGGCGTACCTGCGAGCACCATAAAGAAAATTCGCAACCGATATAATCCGAACCCTACTCTGACTACGCTTTTACCACTGGCACAATTTTTCTCTGTCAGTCTGAGTCAATTTATAGGCGATGAACCTTTACCAGAAACCCGCACACCGGGCTTATATAAACCTAATTTAGAAACATTACATACTATCCCCATT
>Ga0206794_1181_pt1 | contig 11352 bp, 7 predicted proteins | sample Alteio_BWOrgCont_70_FD_152877 | JGI IMG/M metagenome (GOLD analysis project Ga0206794, IMG submission 152877) | Enriched cells from forest soil in Barre Woods Harvard Forest LTER site, Petersham, Massachusetts, United States -... | ecosystem: Environmental > Terrestrial > Soil > Temperate forest > O...
GCCGCCCAAAACCATGCCAGCTGTGATGTGATTACCAAGACGAGCGCTGTTACCCCGGGATATTTTTTGAATAGTCGGATCATCGGATACGAAACCTTGATATTTTATCCAGCATAAAGGCTATTAACACCATGTACAAGGAAATCAAGGGAAAGGCATAGCGGTCGAGAATAAAGAATAATGCATACATGGCGGTAAACCAAAAGATAAAATTAAATATCCAGAGTATAGTCTGTTGCTGCTGATCATCTATTAAAGAAGGTTTTCCGGGATTACAAAATAAGAAACAGAAAGCAAACACGCAGGCGATCCAGGAAAAAAAAGCCACGACCGCTTTCAAGACAACGGTACACCACGGAGAGTAAACAATATTCTCAAGCCAGTCCGGATAAGTCACAAAGGCGATCGAGGACTCCCAAAAGAACATTTTGTGCGCTTCAACAAACATCAGCAGCATCGCTTGTAAAGGATTGGATAAGATCATCTTTGCAGAGCTAAGGATAAAATACCGGGAAGCAGCATCCCCTGTGATCCCTTGGGCATTTAATTCGGCCTGCTTTTGCCCGATGATATCATCCGAATGCCTGGCAGACCAAAAGTCACATTCATCCTGGGTGAATATCGCCTCGCATATACCCATGCCCGGCACATAGGCCACGGCCGCCCCTAAACGCCTGGGTGTCAAAGGCTCCATACGGCGCTCTGTATTGCCGTATAAGGCCCAATCCCCACGGGTGGTAAAAACGAAATGCCCATTATAATGATAATTAAGCGCTTTATAGGCGCATACCCCTCCCTCAAAGACTAACAATACCGCTAAACAAAAACCAGCTACCTGCCGTGCTTTCGTAAAATTCTTGGCCCGCCAGTAAGAAAATACCCGCCAGTAAAACGGCCAAAGATAAAAGATCAGCACTCCTTCGGCAACAGCTTTGACGGACATGATCAACAAGAACATCACCGCGAGCATCAGGGCGTGCCCTATGAGCTTGATGTTTGTCCTGCGGTCATCTGATACGCCATTTAAATATTGCCAGGATTTGATCGTCCAGATCACGGCCAAGACCACCCACGGGTACGCCGCAAATTCTGACCACAAACGCATGCTGGAATTTGTCATCACCGGTGAAATACCCATATAAAGAATAGTCAACGCTACAATGAAAGGGCGTATGGTAAGCATTGTCATCAAACGATAGGAAAATATCATGGTCAGAAACAAAAATAGGATGCCTATCATTTTTAAAGGATAATAATAAGACACTCCCCACCAGTTTCCCAATTGCATCGACAATGCGATAAGCCCTGGGAACATCGGCTCACGCTGCGGTCCGTGACGAAGGAATTCACCCCATCCCTGGTTTGCGATCATCTTGCCCAAATCTTCATAACCCACAGAATCGAAGACCACCACGATCTCGGTAGTAAAGAACAAATAGACCCACCAGATGATAGCGGCTGCAAAAACCAGTCTGATAAAAATGTTTTTCATTGCCTTAAATAAACAGTGATCCCGCTAGGTAAAGATCCTGCAGGGCCATACACAGTTCCACCCGGCATTATGAGGGGAGATTTTCCTGCCTCGTAACTAATGATGGCACACGGTTGAAAATCCCCCAACGGATATTTCAAAAACTTTGATTGATTGGTCACTCCAATATGTTCAATGCGAAGTCCTTTATCAGCCAATAGGGTCCACCAGGGATATTCCCAGTTATCTTCACCGGTTAAAAGCCCGATTTGCCGGCAACCGATGGATTTTAAATACCCTGCAGTCTCTGCATAAGGCAAGGCAAGATCAGGACGTTTGTAAAAATACTGTGCCGGTTTAGGCTGCTTCCATATGCTATAGCCGCCGAACCAGGGATGCTGGCTGTTTAAGAATAACCACGGCATTGCCGCCAGGAAAAAAAGCGTCCCTAAAACCATGCTTTTTTGTTTTAAAAAATATTCCAGGACAAGTCCTGCGACGGGGCAGAATAAAATAAAAAGAGATAAATGAAAACGGCTATGCCACGGCTGGTAACGGACGATCAAACAAAAGAGCAAAAAAGAAGCAGCAACGCACCCTGCATAAAAACCTGCCTTTCCCCTGACCCCGCGGCAAACCCACAGGAATGCAAAAATGGTCCCGAATAATATGGCATGAAGAAAATTTCCGGAATAATCCTCGTCATAATTCATGCTTTGGATGGTAAAATCCGAATCAAAGGATGCGCGGGGATCATTGATATCAGCCCCCAAAAATTGAGCTGCCCCGGTAAGGTTTTTTTTTCATATCTTCATCCACATCCATGAAGGGAGTCGCCAGATGTATGCTCACATTCCGCAGCGCATTGACCCATAAAACCTTCAGGTCGAAAGATCCATTGATCAAAGAAACGCTTGTCCATGCAGGTGACCCAAATGCCTGGGTATTACGCAAATATTGCCCCATATTAAGGCTTACAACACAGACAATTATCAAAGCCAGCGCACGCAGGTTCTTAGAAAAATGTTTTTTAAGATTCGCCCCTAAAAACCATGCCAAAAAAGGCAATGCGAAAATATAGCTATTACCTTTCGTTAAAAGAGCAAGTCCCAGGCTTAGCCCAGCGGCAATGGTGTTCATTAATGTGTATTGACGATGGGTTGCGATAAGGAAATTTACAAAAACGATCAGCCAAAAGGCACCTACATAGTCGGTCTGAGTACTGACAGATTGAAGGATTCCCATCGGCAAGCATGCGGCCATTGTTGCAGCCATCAATTGGCCTATACGATTGGCCCCTAACTGCCTGGCGACCATGGATACCCCCCCCAAACTGCCTGCCATGGCAATCCATTGAATAAAGTTGGAGCTTGTTTCACCGCCGCCCAAAATACGCGCATGGGCAATCGCAAACTCAGCCCAGGGAGTAGTGTATAGTTGACGGATAATATTAGTGGGGTAAAAGCTGATCGTCTTATTCTGCATCCAATGCTCGACCCGCGGGAGGTGATACGTCATAGAATCCCATGTGTTGGGGGTCCCGGCAGCAGCTGTCAACGCAGTTACCACCATGATAAAAATAACGGTCCCTAAAAGCACTTTCTCGCTCAAATACCAGGCTTTAAAACCGATCCGGGGATAGATGGTTATGTTCTGTCCAAGAGAAAATACCTTAAGACCTGCGGCAGCAGTCAAAAATAACCAGCCGATCACCAAAGGATAAAAGCTCAGGGCTTGTATGAGGCTTAAACTTTCAGTTATCCCTGTCAGGATTGTTGCGGTTATGATCGCGGCAAAAAGTGCGGCTGAACCCCAGCTTTCAAGGTACCGGCGCATGATAACAGAACAAAAAAACAAAAAAAGTATGGGGAGGAAAAAGAACATGGGAATTTCAATTCAAAAAACGGTATTTAACGATTGGCCAAAACATCTCCAGGGCAGTGGACCATTTGATCTTCTTGCCGGCTTGACGGGACCGGGCCGTGTAATCAATGGCTACTTCTTTGATCGTATGTCCGCGTCGCAACAATTTCACGGTGAACTCCGTCTCGAAAGCAAAATTCCTGGATGTGATCACCATCCCTTCCCACGCCCGACGGGTAAAGACCTTGTAGCAGGTATTGATATCCGTTATTGTAACGCCATAAAGAAAACTGAACGTCCGGTTGGAGATCCCGTTGGCCCATCGGTTGATCAGCTCCATGCCATCAATGTGTCCTAAAAAACGCGAGCCGTAAACCACCTCGGTAGTCTCATCCAAAATGGGCTGTAAAAGTTTTGTGTATTGCTGGGGGTCATATTCAAGGTCTGCATCCTGGATCAGCAAGATATCGCCGGAAGAATTTTTAAACCCCGTCAACAAAGCAGCTGTCTTGCCCTGATTGCTTTGATGGATAATGATCACGTCGGCCTGCCCGCCGAAATGGTTGAGAATGTCCCCTGTCTTGTCTTTGGAACCATCATTAACGATGATGATCTCTTTGGACAAACCTGCCGGCAAGGACACTGCCTGGACCTTTTCTACAATTTGTTGTATGGTCGATTCTTCATTATACGCGGGGATCACAATGGATAGCTTCATTCTTTGTACCTATTGGTAATCGGCAGGCGCCAATCTTTACCGAAAGCGCAGGGGGTTATCTTAACGCCAGGCGGAGCCTGACGCCGTTTATATTCATTCATATCCACCAAACGAACTGTCCGCATGACAAGCTTGGCATCAATCCCCGATGCTGCAATGTCTTGAGGCGAAGCGTGATTTTCAATATAAGCCATTAAAATTCTATCCAAATCTTCATATGATCCGAGTGTTTCTTCGTCTGTCTGGTTCAATCTTAACTCAGCAGAAGGAGCTCTCAGCAAAATATTTTTAGGTATCAACGGGTCCCGCGAGATGCTGTTGCGAAAACGTGCTAATTCATAAACCTTGGTCTTAAAAACATCTTTGATGACCGCATAGCCCCCGGACATATCCCCATAAAGGGTGCAATAGCCTACCGCCATTTCACTTTTATTACCCGTCGTCAGGATCAGCCCTCCAAACTTATTGGCCATGGCCATTAAAATATTGCCCCGGATGCGCGCCTGTATGTTCTCTTCGGCGGTATTTGCAGGAAGGCCGGCGAAGTATGGTGCCATGGTCTTTAAATAGGACGCATAAATCCGTTTAATGGGAATTTCTTTAAATTCAATCCTCAAATTTTTAGCCAAAACCCTTGCATCCTGACGGGTGGCCTTGCTGTTAAAAGGGCTTGGCATGGAAATAGCCGTGACATTATCATGCCCAAAGGCATCACAGGCGATGCAGGCAACCAAGGCAGAATCAACGCCCCCGCTTAAGCCTAAAGCCACTTTTTTAAAACCATTCTTAGCCGCATAATCACGGGTCCCTAAAACCAGCGCTTTATAGATCTCTTCGGTCCCATCCAACAATGGCGCCACAGGACCTTCTCCCGTCGAAGAAACGACAAGCAGTTCTTCTTCAAATTGCCCGGCACGTGCCAGGACAGCGCCGTCAGGAGACACGACCATGCTTCCCCCGTCAAAGACCAGCTCATCTTGACCGCCGACGGTATTAACATAAACCAAACATTTCTTTGTTTCTTCAGCGCGACGTATTAATAAATCCTGGCGCACCTTGATCTTCCCTGCCTGATAGGGGGACGAAGATATATTGATCAGTACTTGGGCACCGCCTGTCGCCTGTGCTTGATACACTGCTCCATCGATCCAGATATCCTCACAAATATTAATGCCGACCTTGACACCCTTGATCGTCAGTATCCCTGACTTTTGCCCTAAAGAAAAATACCTTTTTTCATCAAAAACGCCGTAATTAGGCAATTCTTGTTTGTAGTAGACGTCTTGTACGCGACCGTCGCTAATGAGGGCCGCAGCATTATAAATCTTTCCCGTAGAGTCACTGTCCACAAACCCTGTAATGACACTTATGCCGTGGATCTTCTTGGCGATGGCATCCAGTGCTTTGATATTATCTGCGACAAAATGTTTTTTAAGCAGCAGGTCCTCAGGAGGATACCCGCAAATAGCCAACTCGGGAAATATCACCAGGTCGGCACCTGCCTTCTGGGCAAGTGCCGTATACTCCAGGATCTTGCGCGTATTTCCGGCAAGATCTCCGACGGTCGAATTGATCTGAGCTAACGATATTTTAAGCATTCATCATTTTCAAGAAATTTTGATACAGCCTTTGGGCTTGGGCATCAAAGGTTCTTTTGTACTTCCAGTAATCTTCCATCATGGATTTGGCATGATCTAGGCGGCCGGCCAGGTCTGTTTCACAATATTCATCACACCATTCCTTGATGCTCTTGTCCGTTACCTCAACGTGAAATTGCAATCCATAGGCATTCTTCCCTACTTTTAAAGCCTGGTGAGGACAGCCCTCTGCCGTGGCCAATAAATGACCATTGCCGGGAATTTGAAACATGTCCCCGTGCCAATGGTAAATGGGATCTTCGGGGCGGTAACCAATAAAAAGCGGGTCTTCTTTTCCTTCTGCTGTCAATCGTATTTGATACCAGCCGATCTCTTTGACAGGTGATTTGACAACACGGGCACCCGCAGCCTTGGCCAAAAGCTGTGAACCCAGACATATTCCCAGATAGGGAATCCCCGCTGTTAAAACTTTCTGGATAAATTCATTTTCCGGCTTAAGGAACGGGTAGCGATCTTCCTCATCGACATTCATGGGCCCTCCTAGAACGATCACCGCTTTAAAAGCTTTCGGGTCTAGAGGCAGTTTCTCCCCAGCCCCAAGTTCAATGATTTGAAAAGGTTCTTTTTTATCCTTTAGAAAATCACCCAAGGTTCCCGGGCCTTCAATATCAATATGTTTGATGATCAAAATCATGGGAGGATTATACTATGAAAAAAAGGGGACAGGGCCCTATTTTTTTATAAAATAGGGCCCTGTCCCCTTTTTTTCGCTATTTACGCATTCATCAGCAGCATTTCCGCATAACTAGGCAAAGGCCATATATTCGCCGGGACAAAAGCCTCCAGCGCATCAATGGACTCGCGCAATTTGAGCATGCCAGATACAGTTTTAGCAGAATCATGTTTAGACACAGCTGCTTCCAGGCTTTCAGAGGCCAGGATGGCGCTCTCGATCAATCCTGAAATTTCCTTGAGCACTTTCTTCTGTGCGGTTGTTTTCCCAAGAGTACCAACGGCCTTGATATTATCAGCCAACTGCTTCTGATACTCAATCGCTGCAGGGATCAATTGCGTGCGTGCGATCGTCGCAGCACAGCTGCCTTCCAGCGCAACAACAGTTGCATACGCATGTAAATTGATCTCATACCGGGAGTTGATTTCCTTCTCAGAAAGCACCCCATGTTTCACTAATACAGCAATGTTCTTTTTAGCCTTGATCGCTTCCAAAGCTTCCGGCGTGGTTTTCATATTGGGCAAGCCGCGCTTCTTGGCTTCTTTTTGCCATTCTTCGATATACCCGTCACCGTTATAAAGAACACGTTTATGTTTCTTGATGATGGCCTGCAAAACCTTCTGCAGGGAATCGTTAAAATTTTTGCCAGCCTTTTTATCTGCTTCCAATTGATCACAGATATCGCTCAAGGCCTCTGCCACAATAGTATTAAGTACCATGTTAGAAGCAGAGGGGTTCTGGTTGGACCCCACGGCACGGAATTCAAACTTGGCACCCGTGAAAGCAAACGGAGAGGTGCGGTTGCGGTCAGTGGTGTCCTTAGCTAAATGCGGCAATGAATCAACGCCCACATGGATAGATCCACCTTCCTTGGAAGACTTGGCGCCGCCCTTTTCAATCTGCTCGATGATATCTGTTAATTGATCGCCTAAGAAAATAGACACGATCGCCGGAGGAGCTTCATTAGCACCCAAACGGTGATCATTTCCGGCGGTGGCAACAGTCACACGTAAAAGATCCGCGTAAGAATCAACGGCTTGGATGACCGCACAGAGCATGGCCAAAAATTTGGCATTTTCATGCGGGGTCTTTCCCGGATAAAGCCAATTCTTACCATCAGGCCCAACCACGGACCAGTTATTATGCTTGCCGGAACCATTGACACCGGCAAAGGGCTTCTCATGCAGAAGACAGACTAAACCATGTTTATCTGCCAACTGACGCATCGCTTCCATGACAACCATGTTATGGTCAACAGCCGCATTCAAATCTTCGTAGATCGGGGCCATTTCATACTGGGCAGGGGCCACCTCATTGTGACGGGTCTTGGAAGGGATGCCCAAGCCCCACAGAGTGCGGTCCAGGTCTTCCATGAAGCCCATGATGCGGGGCTTGATGGCGCCGAAATAATGATCTTCCTGCTGCTGATGCTTGGCTGGTCTTAATCCGAATAAAGTGCGCCCGGTCTCGACCAAATCCAAACGTGCTTGATAATGGGACTTGTCGATCAAGAAATATTCCTGCTCAGGTCCTAAGGTGCAATAGGCACGTTTGCCCTTGGTATCAATGCCAAAAAGATTAGCTAAACGGCAAACCTGCTTGCTTAAAGCCGCCATGGAACGCAGCAATGGTGTCTTTTTATCCAAAGCCTCACCATGATAACCTATATAAAATGTAGGTATGCATAAGGTGGTCGCTTCCGGCCCTTCTTTAATAAAGGCAGGAGAAGTCGGGTCCCAACCGGTATAACCACGGGCTTCGAAGGTCGCACGCAAGCCGCCGGAGGGGAAAGAAGAAGCATCCGGTTCACCCTGGATAAGGTTCTTGCCAGAAAAATTCAGGACGATCCCGCCTGTATTGTCCCAATCAATAAAGGAGTCATGCTTTTCAGCGGTGACTCCGGTCATGGGTTGAAACCAATGGGTATAATGGGTTGCCCCTTTGGCAATGGCCCATTTCTTCATGGCTTCGGCCACTTCATCAGCAATAGAGGCATCTAACTTCCCGCCTTCTTTAATGGTCTTTTCGATGGATACATAGGCTTTCGGAGAAAGCATTTCTTTCATCACCTTGAGACTAAAGACGTTTTCACCGAAATGTTCAGGCAAATGTTCGCTGAAAGAACCGTTGCAGCAGCTCTCTTCAGCACATGCCTGAATGACTTCCTCACGAGCTTGACTCATAAAAACCCCCTCTTGTTAATATGGTTAACCGTGTACTTGCTCTCTAAAAAACAAAATCCTCCCTGAAATTAACCAGCCATGGTTTTCAAGGAGGACATCAACGCCCTAAATAATTGCAGATGAATATTACCTCTCAACATCAATATTGTCAAGATTTTTTATGTGTGCGCCAGGACAGATATTAGTTGGAATTGAACATCAAATGAAACGCCCCGTTGACTGTTAATGCCGACGTAAAACGGATGATATTAAAATTGAATCCTTTGAAGCCATCAGGCATATCGCGAAACCCGGCTTCATGAATGCCGATAGAGCTTTGCCCCCATGACCGTTGGACATACTGAGGTTGGAAATCCAGGTCGATCCCTCCTCTTGATCTGTCTGGAAAAGAGGAGATCATGGAAGGATTTGCCCTCCTCTGACCTGTTCTTACAGCCGCTCTAACGTATCTGTTATTTCGGTGGGGGGCCGCCTTCTGCCCGGTAATTACCGGTAATCCTACCCTATGTTGAAGACTGACCGTTCTCTCTGGCGATCTCAGATCCGCTTGATTGGCAGGCCCATAGTTACCATTGCCATTCCTTTTGGCCCCTTGTACGACCTTATCCTTGAGCTCCTTCCAATTCTTCACTGTATGCCCATCATTAAATGCTGTTTCTGCCATATTATGGAGCTTGATCATGATCGTTTTCAATTTTTGGTTCTCTGACAATCTAAGACTAGACAGGGTAGGGCTCCAGTATGTTGACAATGAGAAAGCAAAACCGCCAATGGAAAAAATAAATTTTCCCAAATCAAATTCAAAAAATCTCATAAATTCAGCAATCATGGATGTCAAAAAATAAAAACTGCTCGGTATTAAAAATGCCCAGCGTCTAAGCCAACTTCCTTCCCTTTTATTTTCACGGGATGCCGAAGAACCAATACTAAACACCCTGATTCCTTTTGAAACGACTTTTTCCAATCTGGACTTACTTACAGTGACCACGCCCTCAATATCAGGATAAAGATCCCGTATGATCAAATTCCCTGTTGTCATCAGGTCCTTGAGGTCCCTCACTAAATTCTTACGCGGTTTATTTACCAATTTGTCGTAACCATAGGACCATGTGGTAAGCTTATTGTTCCCTTCCCTCCAGTCATCTTCAGAAAAATGTTCATTCAATCCTTCATTAACATTATGCCTGTCAAATAAAATATCCAGGTACTTTTCAGCATATACCATCTTTAACAACATCTTGTCATTGTTCTTCAGGAATTTGTCACGTTGGGCCTGTGTTAAACCATCGTTTTTAAATTTATCTGACAACATTTGGGACATTTTAGTGGCTTTTAAAACAAAATACGCGAAGGTATCCTGATACAGCCTATTATTGTAATCACCCGAGGTACTCATGATCAAATCCGGCGTAAACGTGGTTGCCTTAATGACCTTGTCGGCATTTTCTATGATGCGGTCCTGATCACGAAGCAATTGATCTACTGAATGATTACCATTAGCCCAGGCATTTAACGTATTATTCCATTCAATCATAGGTTCCCGCGCATCCGGCTCCACCCAGGTCGGTACAAGTCCTTCAGGATCTTCCCCCTTGTTCTTTGAATTCAGGTAATCTTTCTCCAAAAGGGCTATTAATTTACCCAAACTGGAAGTTTTTCTTTGCACCCAATCCCAAAATTTGGGCCATAATATATAACCTACCCCAAAGAATATCAATAAAATGGATCCTATAAAATCTGTGTGATATTGCCATTCAAGATATCTCTTCCACCAGGGGCCTGTGGCAATTTTCTGGTTATTGGCCATGGCAAGACGAGTTAAGGTATCCCTGAATTCGATTAACTCATGAATCGTCTTAGTGTCTTCGGGGGAGCGTGCGGCTTGTGCAGTTAAATATTCATCAAGCTCCTCCGGATTATTTAAAAGTTCTACTTTCTTGTCAACGCGATTAAGGGTATCATTTTTGGTTTCGGAATAAACAGGGTCCCCCGCTAAGTACTTACCCTTTTCCGCTATCGCAGGATATTGTACCATCAAAGCTTTCAATGCCATCTTCGTCGTCATTAAATCAACTTCTGCTTTTGTTGATCTTGGTCCTATAGTCGACGTAAACTGAGTCATTTCTATGGTAGAAAATGTGTCCCAGTAAACCTTAATAATCCAATCAAGATGTGTCTGTTGATAGGCTTGTCTTAAGAACTCACGGAAAATACCCGTAGCTGCAGGATTTTGAACAATTTTTGCATCTTGCTTAAAGGTATCGATATTGTCCAGGACCTGGGCTTCGATGAATCGACGCAATTCATCGTCAGATGAGTGTATATAGGTGTTGAGGATCCGGATACGGCCCTCATTAACATCTGCATTCTTAGGGTCACTATCGGCCCACAAGCGATTGAAAGCTTCAGTCCTCAGTGCAAGAGGACTTCTCAACATTGAAGGGGGAGATTTAAGAATACGCTCCAGGTCAGCGTGTGATGCGGGGGAAAAGGTGATCCCAATCTCAGTCTTGCCCCCATTAATAAACTTATCTTGGCCATCTAAATCCAGCGAAGCGAACAATGCCAGGCTATCTTGAGGGGCCAATGTATTGGGGGCATCCTGCAATGGAATGATATTAGATGTGTAGATCTTGGGGTCCTGATCAATTAATTTTTGAAAAGCTCCTTGAGCATCGGCCACCAGGTCAGGACGCAATTTTCCCATTTCCTGCCAATCCGGTGATTGCTCAAATTTGGCTATATCCCTGGGCAATTCTTCGATCCTGGCCCGGACGAGATTATCA
>Ga0206794_1247_pt1 | contig 11258 bp, 13 predicted proteins | sample Alteio_BWOrgCont_70_FD_152877 | JGI IMG/M metagenome (GOLD analysis project Ga0206794, IMG submission 152877) | Enriched cells from forest soil in Barre Woods Harvard Forest LTER site, Petersham, Massachusetts, United States -... | ecosystem: Environmental > Terrestrial > Soil > Temperate forest >...
AACTCCCGCCCGGCGAGAACCTGCTTCATCGTGTCGCGCTCCTCCACGTGCGACGGAAGCGGTGCGGCGGCGCGGTTGGACTGCGCGAGGTCGTGCGCCAGCCTGGCCTGCGCATCGACCAGAAGCTGCGACGTCGTCGGAGGAATCTCGCGCAGGCTCTTGCGCGCGCTGCCGGATAACCTGCCCGAATCGGGGGCTTTCTGCGCCTTGTCCGGTTCCTCGGCGCGCGAGAACAGGATGCGCAGCCAGCCGTAGCGAATCAGGCGGAATTCATCGCTGGAAGGAGCGCCGGCCGGGACTCGGTCGTCGAGACCCACCAGCGTCGGATCGCAGGTCTTCAGGTCGCGGGCCTTGGCGCAGGCCTGGGTCAGGTCCTTCAGGGCGACCAGATGCCGCCGATACTCCTCCAGCGTGGCATCCTGCCATCGGCCGGCTGGTCGCGTCGGGGGGAGAAGCCGTCGATGCAGAAGGAGTCGCCAGGATGTTCGTAGCAGCGGACACACCGAGAGCGGCCATCAGAACCAAGCATGTGACTAGGCCCGTCAAAGCGAGGCGTCGCGTCACGCGGGCCGCTCCTCCGACTGCGGTTGTATGACCGCGACGGGTGGACCTTCGGAAGCAGCAGTAGTCGGCGGCATCAACCCTGCCGCCTGCATCATCCATTCGATATCGTAGCCCTCCTTGCGCACTCGCTGATCGTAGTAGAAGAGGGCGACGCCGGTGCCTCCGATGGGCCCGATGAACGTGTTTGTGAAAAAGGCGACTACCTGCGAGATAGAGCTCACAAGGGGCGTCACCTGGCCGTGGTTCTTGAAGACCATCACCACGAACGAAGCCTGCGTGATACCAACCAGCCCCAGCTTGATGACCCCGATCAGCAGAAAGAGGACAAAGATGCGCCCGCGCGCTCCCTTGCTCAGGTCGATGCTGCGGCGGATCGCCTCGCGCGCGGTGAGATCTTCGATCACGCACGCGGGCATGGCCAGGGCATAGCGCAGAGTCATCAGAAGGCCATACACAAACGCCAGAAAAATCAGAAGGAAACATCCGAGGGCCACGAGCACAACGATGAGCACCCGCTCGTCAACGCCGCTTTTGGGGTGGACAAGAATTTTCCTGGGGGCAACGTAGAGAAACCAAAAAAGCAAGAATCCCCCGTAGGCGAGTGCGAAAGGCAGCCATGCCTTCAAACCCGTCACTGTCATCAGCCACAGGTAGCGCCCGAACCGGGGCAGGGTGCTGGCATAGGCGCCGCGGATGCTGGCCGGTTCGCCCAGGTGCACCCACGATACCACCCGGTTGATGGCCGCAATGGCCGCTCCCAGGAGCAGGACCAGGAAGATCCATTCCACGAGTTCCGCCGTCACCAGCGGCCAACTGATTTTGGGGGCGCTCTGACCTTTCGCGACCAGGGCGCCCACCCCGATCTGGATCAGGTTCAAGACCAGCCCCACGCCCGCGTAGATCGAGAAGATTCCGGCGAACACTAGGAAGTTCGAGCGGTAAAGCTGGGCAGTGCGATCCAGTATTTCACCGAGGCTGAGCGGACGCAGATTGGTTTCCATGCCGGGGTCCCTTTGCCGAATGGTGCGGGGCTTGCCGGGATACTAGCACAGCGTGAAAGCCGTGCGCCTCGCACAACATAACAACTATCGGGACGGGCCGGTGGGTTCCTGGTTACCACCTGCCGGCACCCATTTTTTCCTTCTGCGCGTATTTTCTACCCGGTTCGATTTACATTCGATTGAATAAATAGCCTATTTTCAACCTTCTATTTTGGCCATTCAATTGCAGCAACTTGAACCGACTAGGTGTTCGCCTTCCTAGTGTGGAGCCGCTATGGTCCCTGGAGAGATGTATTTAATGAAAGAGATGGTCAAGCGTTGTCTGTCTCTGGGGTCTTCGCTTTCAGACGTTTTTACCGGCTTGCGACGGACCAGCGCCCCCGCCGAGCCGAGTTGGGATGTACGGAAGGCCGTTGAACCGGCGCCGCCGGCCAAAACCTCCTCCGTTCCTGAACTTCCCCCGGTGTCCAACTTCTGCGGGACGGTCGTCCGCGACGGAGGCCGGTTTGCGCTGCGCGAGTTTGATGGAACCCTCTTCGCGCTCGACTCCACTGGCCGGGCTTGGCCGTTTGAGGGCGAAGACGTGTCGATCTCAGGTTATTTCAACCCTGACTCGCGGCTGCTGCATATCTGCTCCATCGCCGCAGTCGACGACATGAGGGCGGAAGCCGTCTAGCCCGCACGGGCCGGTTTGGCTCCCTGACTCTTCCTACTCCACCGCCTGAATCTTGGTGCCTTCCGGGATCTTGATCTGGAACTGGTCATCGCTCAGCGGCATATTCACCACGACCTTCTCAACCGTTAACACCACCTGATACTCCTCGAGTGGCCGTTTGATGGTCACCGTCGAGGGGTATTTTTTGTCGCCGAAATCCACATAGCGGCCATAAAAGACTTGGGTCTCCAGGTTGTTCTGGTCGTCGTAAAGGTCTTGCTGATAGGGCAAAAGGTCTTCGCGGTGGACGTGGATAACACGTAACGGCTGCAACTCGTGGCTGCCGGGTTTCGGGCGCATCACGCTCAGGATGTATTCGGGAATAAACAAGAGGTGCTTCTTGGAGGCGTCCACCACGGTGTCGGAATCAGCGGTCACCGTATATTCGTTATCGGGATCGATGCCGCGGATGGCCATGGCGTCGAAGAACAGCTTGGGGCGCATGTTTTCCAGACCGGTCGACGATTTCCGGCTTTCGGCGTTTGATCCTTTATATGCGGTGTTTTTCGAGGGAATCAAGAGGGTGAAGTTCTTGCCGTCGCTAGCCATGTCGAAGGCTCGGGTCCCCAGAACCGGAACCTGGCCAAGAACGCGCAGTAACTCCGGTTTACGCATGAGAATGATGCCGCGAATGGTCGTATAGTCTCGCGCCACTCCTTCATTCTGTTTGGTGACGCTTGCCCGGATCTCCACGCGCGCATTGAGGCTTTGCAGATCGTTCCAGCGCTCGTTGATCTGGTGCACCAGTTGGTCGGCCGTGGCTTCCTGGGTGACAGCGGGATAGCGGGGCACCGGAAGCTTACGCGTCGTGAACAGACACCCCGACAAAAACACAAGCGGTAGGATGAGGCCCACAGTCGCGGCGCGGCGACTGCCCGCACTCACCGCCCACCTGCCTTCTTCATAGCTTCGCGGTAGCCGGCCACGTTGCGGTTGTGTTCCTCGAGGGTTGTGGCAAACACAGACTTGCCCTGCGGATTGTCGCCGGCGGCCACGAAGTAGAGATAGTCGGTCTGCGCCGGCGCTATCGCTGCCCGCAGGGCCTTCGCGCCTGGATTCGCAACTGGTCCGGGCGGCAGCCCGGCATGAATGTAGGTGTTATAAGGCGTATCGCGTTTGAGGTCGGATGCGTAAAGCGTCCCCCGCCACTGATTCTTGAGTTCCAGCCCGTAGATCACCGAAGGGTCCGTCATCAAGGGCATGTTCTTGTCCAGCCGGTTCTCGAAGACGCTGGCGACCACGGCACGTTCGCCGTCGATCGCCGTTTCCCGTTCCACCAGCGAAGCCAGCGTCACGGTCCGGTGCACATTGATCGATAACCCCAGTTGCGCGGCCTCGGTACGAAAGCGTTTCACCATCGTCGCGGCAATTTCGGGAAGCGCGGTTCGGGGAGCAAACCGGTAAGTGTCCGGGAAGAGATAGCCTTCAAGGCTCTTCGCGGTGGGATCCAGGTCGGCGATCAGAGAAGACTCCTGCACCGCGATGTCGAGAAACGCTTGCCGTTGGCCAAAGCCGGCTTGCTGCAAACGGTCCGCGATGTCAAAACTACTGGCCCCTTCCGGCACCGTGACGGCAATCGTGTACACGTCCCCCCGCCGGATGCGGTCGTAAACTTCGCTCGCCGGGGCTGGATGGTCAAATCGATACGCTCCCGCCTTGAGTGTTCCCTGTTTCCAGAAACGCACCAGGTCAAAGGCGTACTCGCTGCGGATGATGCCGGCCCCCTGTAATTCGCGCCCGATCCGAACCGTCGAGGAGCCGGGAGCCACTTCCACGATCGTCTCCGTTTGAGGTCCGTAGGGTGTCAACACCAGCCAGGCAGCCGCCCCAGCCGCGCCCAAGGCCAGAATCAGAAGCACCAGGAAGAAACCCGCGGCACCGAAGCCCTTTCTTCTTGCAGATGTCGGTTTACGGCGCCCCATTCTCCTCAGCATTCCCCTCTAGCATCTCTTAGAGACGCAAAAAATCCCTTTGGGATTCTTCGCTTTCAAGATTGTATCGGGCCGCGAAGCTCGGCGCGGACTAGGAGAAGTGATAGCCGGATCGCTAGTGCCGCCCTCCTGCTCGTCGGCGCTTCTCCCGCCCGACTCCCGTCGGAGCGAGCTGATCCGCCCTGACAGGGCATTAAGCTGGTGGCAGGGAGTCGATCGCTGGAAGCTCAACCCCAACCCCGTTTTCTCGGCCTCGACCTGGGCTCGAAGCGCATTGGCGTAGCCGTCTCAGATGAACTGGGGCTGACCGCGCAGCCCGTTCTGACCCTGCTCCGGCGGCGGAATCCGCGTGAAGATGTGCGCTCTCTGGCGCGCCTGGCGCGGCGGTTCAGCGTCGTCGCCATCGTGGTTGGAAATCCCCTCCACCTGTCCGGTGAGCAGAGTCCGCGGGCGGAAAGCACCCAGGCCTTCGCAACCGAACTCGGAGAATTGACGGGCCTCCCCATTCATCTCTGGGATGAGCGCCTGACCACCCGCGAGGCTCACCAGATCCTCTACGAAGCTGGCCACCCCCGCCAGGAGCATCGCGGCGTGGTCGACCAGGTTGCGGCAACGCTGATCCTGCAGTCCTTTCTGGATAGCAGGAAGCAGGACTCGCAAAACAGGGATCAGTGAATAGCCGCCAGAGCAATCGCCACGAAGGTCATTGTCAACACTGGTTCTCTTCGAGCGCGAACCGGCCCGAGAACCCGAAAATAGCCCAGGAAGCCGCGTAGGGCAGTCCTGTTACAAGGTCCCGAGAATATTCTCGCGCCCCGTAAGGAGCGCGGCGAAGATTTCCTCACCGTTCGTCGTGCTCATGCGATTGCCCTGGAACCGCCGCCCCAGTCCACAGCCGGGGTGCCTCTCTCCGCGTATAATGAAGATTCTAGTTTTTCCACCTCTTGCGGACGGAGCCACCCCACTCGCCGCCACGGAATACGGATGCCCGACCACATCAAAAGTCAGCTTCAGAAGCAAATCGCGGAGCTCGAGCACGAACTGGCGCATGAACTGCCTGCCGAGATCAAGAAGGCGGTGGCCATGGGCGATCTGTCGGAAAACGCCGAGTACCACATGGCGAAGCAGCGCCAGGATTTTGTCAACGCCCGCCTCGGCCAGCTCAAGCGCCGCATGGCCGAGCTCTCCCTGGTGAACCTCGCCAACATTCCGCGCGACAAGGCGGGGTTCGGTTCAACCGTCGTGGTCTACGACTCCACCAAGGATGAAGAAATCGTGTACCGGCTGGTGACCAGCGAAGAGTCGGACGTGACCAAGGGGCTGATCTCGACCACCTCCCCGATCGGCCGCGGCCTGGTCGGCAAGCGAGTGGGCGACCTGGCCGTCATCGTGACTCCCAATGGAAAACGCGAGCTTGAAATTCTCAAGTTGACCACGGTCCATGACGAAGCCGAAGCCAACGGCGCCGGCGGCGTGGCCGCGTCAGGCTCCGGCAAGTAGTAAGGAAAGACGGGATGACCTGGACCAGCGCCTTTGGCCGCGGCTGCGGCTGGCTTCTTGATCGCATTGTTCACGGGCTGGCGCTCACCCGCATCTCCCCCAACTTCCTCACCTTTATCGGGCTGGTCATCAACATCGCAGCCGCCTTTCTGTTCGGCCACGCCAATGCCACCAACGCGGGCCGCATGTTTCTCTACGCAGGCCTGGTCATCATCGGGGCCGGCATCTTCGACATGGTCGACGGCCGCGTAGCCCGCCGCACCAACCAGGTCACCGTGTTCGGTGCCTTCTTCGACTCGGTGATCGATCGCTACTCCGACGTGGTGCTGTTCTTTGGCCTGCTCGTCTACTACGCACGCATCAACCATTTCCGCTATGTCGTGCTGACCGCGTTCGTCATGGTCACGTCGTTGATGGTGAGCTACACCCGCGCCCGCGCCGAAGCTCTCATCGGCCAGTGCAAGGTGGGTTTCATGGAGCGCCCGGAGCGCATCGTGCTGATCATTCTCGGGGCCTTGTTCTACCACTGGGGCGTCATGGCTCCCGTGCTATGGGTGCTGGCCGTGCTTTCGACCATTACGGTCATTCACCGCATCCAGTACACCTACTCCAACACCAAGCACCTCGCCCCACTAGGCTGATCCCTGACCCCTGACGACTGACCCCTGTCTCAGCAGTTCACCACCATCACCGAGCATCCCGCTTTGGGCGGCCGCCACTGGACCAGGAACTTCGTCACCTCTGAAGATTCCATGCGCCGCATCGACTTGAACTCCCCGCCCCGCTGGCCATAGAGAAGTTTGCCTTTCTCGCTCAGCACGGCCAGCGCCGGTACTCCCAGCGTGACCGGAATTCCGTACTGCTCGGCGATATCGAGGTTCTCGTCCATGCGTCCAATGTTGATGTGGACGAGAACGTAGTTGGACTCAAGGATGGGAAGGTTTTCGGCGTTGTGGAAGTAAATATCCAATACCTGGCAATCGCCGCACCAGTCGCCGCCGAAGTCCACAATAACGCGCTTATGGCTCTGGGCAGCCGTCTTTATCGCCGCGGCAAGGTCGGCCTTCCCATGGGAGGGATCGGGGTAGATATCGTGGGTGGCGGCGCCGGACATGCCCGAAGCAAGAGCCAATCCGGCAGCCACGGCGAGCCACATGATGCGTTTCACGGGAAAATGACCTCCAACAGCCTTCTTTCAGTCTGCCACATCCGGAAGTGCGGGGATTTCGTACTCCATCCAAGGGCGCAGGCGATGTACTCTGGAGAGCGATGAGCGATCTGCGCAGCCGGTTGGAATCCACAGCGTTTGCCGACCTGGGAGCGATGATGGAAGGTTATGCCCAGGCCGCGGTCGATCTGGCGCGAAAGGACTTCCGGCGCGAGCTGGACTTCACGGCGGATTCCATCGACGCTCTCGATGACATCCTGGTCGTGGTCGGCGAAAGCCCCGAACGCGATCTCGATTTCGAAGTGCGGTTGTGGGGAAGCTACTTGGGCGAAGTATTGCGGCGGCGCTACGCCGGCGGCTGGGAAATGACCCAATACCCCGGCGGAACGGTGGCCGTGCCGGCTGTAGACGTGCGCGGCTCGCGATTGTTTCCGCTTATGAAGGTGTACCGGCGCCTGACGGTGGGGGAAGAGGAAGACTTGCGCAGCTTTTATGCCATGGTGACCGAACGACTGGGGAAACCGGCACAGGTCAACTGACCGGGTTTGCGGAAGAGGCCGGACGCGGTCGGATTTTGAGTGCGTTGGCTCACACCTTGGCGGCAAGGCCTGTGCGACAATGAAACTGTTGAAGGAAGCGCGCCGCCGACGCGCGGTGTGCGGAGGATAAATCAATGGGCGATCTACTACAACCATGGCACCTGATTGTTCTGGCCGTGGTCGCATTTTTGCTGTTTGGCGCCAAGCGGCTCCCCGAACTCGGCAAGGGGCTAGGCGAAGGTTTGAAAGGGTTTAAGGAAGGCCTGAAGGGAATCACCGAGCCCTCGGCTCCGACGCCGCCTACGCAGCAGACGTCCACCACAGCGCCGCCTTCCACGCCCGCCGAAACCAAGCAATCCTAGGGTTTGCGATAGCCAAGCCCGCCGTCCTGAGTCGGCGCCGGTGCACACTGGATCCATACAAATGGCCTGTGCGGAATGCACGGGCCATTTCTTTCGAGCTCGGCTGTGTAACTACTTCACGTCCTGCGACGAGGGGTAGTAGCCGCTCTTGGCCACCACTTCGACGTTGGGCCGATCGACCCTGACTTCAATCTTCCGGAATCTGCTGTCAATCACCGGCTGGTGGCTCAGGTAGCCCAGGGTGTACTGGTTCCGCGCCTCCTCGGCGATCTTTCCGTAGCTCCGTTCAATCCCGTTCAGCCCCCGCTCGGAATCGAGCGACCCCCCCGTCGCCAGGGTGTACTTGGCCAGCAGGTTGTCGTACATGGTGAAGGGCAGGTGGATGCGGCTTATATAACCCTCGCCCCAGCGCGCCGAATCACCCACCAGAGTTCCGTACACAGCGATCTGGTTGGTCTGCAGATAATGCAGGACATCGCGATAGTTGGCCTTGGAGCCGGCCTCCTTGCCGTCGGAGACCACGTAAATGATGCGGCGCCGGCCCTTGGGCCGCGTGGAGAGCTCTTTGGCGGCAGCCAGGATCCCGTCGTTCAGGGTGTGAATCTCCTTGGGGATGGTGATGAAGGAGCTGCTTCCAGCGGAGCGTCCCGGCTGCAGGTTGGGATCAACGCAGTTGCCGTTCTGGCGGACACTACAGCCAGCTAGTGGGCCACTGTTGACCGGCGAAATATCGTCGGCGCCCGCTGCTTTGGTCATCGACAGTACATAGGGAACGCGCGCGCTCTGGGCGCCGGTGAAGCCCCCTGAGCGATTCTGCGCACCGTTGTTGTAAGTAAAGACCGCCACCTCGTCGTACGGGGTGAGAGCGCCCTGGATGGCGCCCAGGGAGTCGTTCACCTTGGTCATCACGTCCGAGGTCACGCTCTGATCGATCAGAAATACGATCGATAGGGGAGCCGGATCGACGGTAAACAGGCGCAGCGGCTCGCGCTGGTCGTTCTCAAACACTTTGAAGTCGCGGAACGTGAGGCCCGCTACCAGCTGCCCCTTCGAGTCCTTCACCGTGACCGGGACTTCTACGAAGTTCACGTTCAGGCGAATCACGGTCTGGAGCTTGTCGAATCCTTCCCCCGGGGGCGGCACCTCCGGCGGAGCGGTCTGAATCTGATCCGTGGCGGGTGCAGGCGGCTGCTCCGGCGGCGGGGCGGTCTGCGGATTCACCGAACCCGAAGAGGAACTCGATGCCGGGGACTCGGTGCCTGCGCCCCCGCCCGGCCGGATGGGCCCGCCGACGCCTGACAGGGGAGGGGGCTGTTGCGGCTGGGGGGCCGGCGCATCCGGAACCGGAGAAGGCTGCTGCTGCGCCAACCCCAACGGGCTCAGATTCAGGTTCAGGCTCAGTAGCGCCGTGAGCGCCGTCAATCTAAAACCAGGCTTCACCGGAAATCATCCTCCCCACCGCCCGCGCAACCAGCGCGCGCGAAGACCGAAGCGTGCTCCCGGGCTCTCCGGCCCTGGGATTCGTCGTCCAACCGTCAGAGTATCAGACGCGGCAGGAGCCCGCAGGTTTGCCCCGGCCCCGGCCGCTCGCGAATCGGCCCTGCCTTTGGTCCAATCGGGCACTGGCGCGATGTGCTCGCTTCGTGGTAGTGATACCGTCTAAGTGATAGACATGCGCATCCGCTGCATCGCCGTCTTCTTCGTGCTTCTTCCGCTGGCCTGCCGTGCCGGATGGTCCCAACTCGCGCCCTCGCCCGATGCCGCGCCCGTCAGCCATGCGCCTGCGGCTCCCGAAGAAGACCGATCTGTCGCGACTTTCAAGCTGCAGGTCAACCTGGTGGACGTCTTCTTCACCGTCAAGGATAAGAACAACAACCTCGTTCCCCACCTAAACAAGAGCGACTGCTCGATCTTCGAAGACAAGCAGCCGCAGACCTTCAAGAGCTTTGTCGCGGAAAACAATCTTCCCTTGACGCTTGGCATTCTGCTCGACACATCGGGCAGCCAACAGCGCGTCCTTCCCCTCGAACAGGAAGCCGGCAGCCGCTTCCTGGAGCGTGTTCTGAAAGCCAAAGACGAGGCCTTCCTCCTGTCCTTCGATGTGAACGTCGACCTCTTGCAGGATTTCACCAACAGTCCCCGGCTGCTGGGCCGGGCCATGAACAAGGCGGAGATCAACACCGCCGGCGGCAACGGGGCGGCGGGCATTCCGGGAGCCGGCGGCGGGACGGTCCCCACCATCGGCGACCCCAAAGGGACCCTGCTCTATGACGCCATTTATCTCGCCGCCAACGAGAAGCTCACCCAGGAGTCGGGCCGCAAGGCCATGATCATCCTCACCGACGGCGACGATCAGGGCAGCCGCACCAAGATCACCGAAGCCATTGCCGCGGCGGAGAAATCGAACGCCATGATCTACGTCATCCTCATTGCCGATACCGGCTTTTACGGAGGCTGGGGATACAACGGTTATTCGGCCGCCGACAAGATGACGAAAGAGACCGGCGGGCGGCTGATCAACGTCGGCAATAACGGCAAGAAGCTCGAAGAGGCGTTTGCCCAGATTGAAGACGAACTGCGCACCCAGTACGTGGCCACCTACACCCCCACCAACGCCAAGCTCGACGGCACCTTCCGCCACCTTGGGCTCGAATGCCGTGGAGACGGGTTGAAGGTCCAGGTGCGCAAAGGCTACTTCGCGCCGGTACCGGAACAGTAGCAGCCGCCGAGTTCACAGCCGGAACAGTAGCAGCCGCCGAGTTCACAGTTGTCATTTGTCAGTTCACAGCCGAAACCTGCGGATCGGCAAAATCCTCCGTGCCCCATCCTTTAGCTTTTTTTCTGGCGAAAGGGTCGGGGACCCCAAAAAGCCAAATCCAGTTTTCATCCATCGGAGTCAGAAAACCCAGCGTTTGACTGAAACCTGAGAACTGACTACTGACAACTGTTTCGTTTCGATACACCCGGATTACCGAAGTCCCGGTACTTGGCCGCAAGCCCGTAATCTGGCGCGCACCTTGGCTCTTCGTTACTATCGGCCTGAGGCGGAAATCCTTGAGAACAATTTCTTCAAAAAATGATTTCCATGCCCCGGTCCGGCCTGCAAGATTGACGCGGAGGTGCCGCCATGATCCACGACTTCAATCTCCAGGAATCCTTCGAGATCAGTCCCCGGTTTCGGCGCACCATCGAGGAGAGAATCGATCGCCTGGAGCGCGATGCCGAGTGGGACGAGGCACAGGTAGTGCACCTCGCCAGCCCCGATCATGTCCGCCGGCTGATGCGCCTGGTGGCGGCCCAGCGCGCTGAAGCCTTGCGCATGCGCATCTTCCTCGATCGTGCCGTACCCGCCATGGCGAACCGCAGAATACCCTCTAATGAAGCCTGGCCCAAGCTTGGCCTGTGGTCCTAGAGCGGTCCCGACCGGCAGGCTTCGGGGCGACCGGTAAGCAGGTGATCGATCTTACGTTTTGGTCAC
>Ga0206794_1248_pt1 | contig 11238 bp, 10 predicted proteins | sample Alteio_BWOrgCont_70_FD_152877 | JGI IMG/M metagenome (GOLD analysis project Ga0206794, IMG submission 152877) | Enriched cells from forest soil in Barre Woods Harvard Forest LTER site, Petersham, Massachusetts, United States -... | ecosystem: Environmental > Terrestrial > Soil > Temperate forest >...
GCAAGGCATCGAAAGATCGATGACCAGCTTTGCGCCTCTGCCTTCAAGATGAGCGGCCAACAGGGTAGGGTGTTCTGCATTCGTTGCAACCAGGATGATGGCTGCGTCGCCGGCATGGAGGGCGATCTGCTCCATCGGCGCATGGCCGACGCCCGTTTCCAATGCAAGCTCGGCAGCCCGCCGCTCCGTCCTGTTCATCAGGACGATATTTCTTGTCCCGAGATAATCGACCATGTTACGGCAGGTATTCCGGCCGCGGTGGAATTGCTTGAACGGGGTGGGCAGGTTATCATCGATGGTTTACGAGGCGACGCGTCGCGATGGGATACGTCCCGAGCCGATGCATTGCGGGAGGCGGCCACGAGGACGCAGGCCCCATGAAGACCCAATATCTGCTGGCCACACAGCCCTTGCCCGAATCGCTGGTCTTTAATGCAGCATTGCGTGGCGTAATGATCGATTCCCTTTCGTTCATCGCTACGGAGCCGGTAAAGGATGATGTCCTGAGCGATCGGATCGCGGAATTGAAACGGAGGTATATCGCGGCAGTGTTTACGAGCGTCAATGCGGTGGAGGCGGTCTGTGCGCTGGGTAAAGGTGGTGAGGACTGGACGATCTATTGCACCGGCGGGGCCACCCGGGGCGCCGTGGCCAAATGCTTTGGAGAGGAGACGATCGCGGGTGTCGCGGACACGGCCAAAGGATTGGCGGAGGAGCTGATACGATCGGGCGGAGGGCGTGAGGTCTATTTTTTTTGTGGCGACCAGCGAAGAGATGAATTGCCCTTTATCCTGAGACAGTCGGGGCGCACCCTGAATGAGCTGGTGGTCTACCGGACGATATGGACCCCGCATAAGGTAAACCGGGAGTATTCGGGGATCGTCTTCTTTAGTCCCAGCGCCGTGGAAAGCTTCTTCTCCGTCAACAAGGTATCTCCCGAAGCCCGGCTTTATGCCATTGGGCCAACCACGGCCGCGGCCATCCGGGAATGCGTGGACAACCCCATCGAGACCGTCGACCGGCCGGACAAGAAGGCCCTCGTGCAAAAGATGATAGAACAATTTCAACATAGAGCGACCCGCGGAGGAGAAAAATAAGATGATCCAGAATACTACACTCAAGAATGACCTTTTGCTGAGGACCTTAAGGGGTGAAAGCACCGGACGCAGACCCGTGTGGATGATGCGTCAGGCCGGAAGGTATTTGCCGGACTTTATGAAGCTAAAGGAAAAATATTCCTTTTTTGAAAGGTGTCAGACCCCCGGGCTGGCTGCTGAGATCACGCTGCAACCCGTGGATCAGATCGGCGTGGATGCCGCAATCATCTTCTCGGATATCCTCGTCGTGCCGCAGGCGATGGGCATGGAAGTAGAGATGATCGAGTTCAGGGGACCGGTGCTCCCCGAGCCGATCAGACAGGCGGCCGATCTGGACAGACTGATACGACCCGATGTGGAAGAGTCCCTTGGATATGTATTCGAGGCATTACGGCTTACGAAGAAGGCCCTCGCCGGCCGGGTACCGCTGATCGGATTTGCCGGGGCGCCGTGGACCCTGCTCTGTTATATGGTGGAAGGCAAGGGGTCCAAGACCTTCGATCTGGCGAAGGCCTTTTGCTATTCGCAACCCGGGACGGCGCACCGGCTGCTGCAACTCATTACCGACACGACCATCGATTATCTGAAAGCCCAGGCGGCCGCAGGCGCGGATGTGGTACAGATCTTCGACAGCTGGGGCGGGCTGTTGGGTCCGGATGACTTCGAAGAGTTCTCATTGAAATATATGAGGCAGATCGTGGCCGCGGTAAAAGAAGAGGCGCTGACGATCATCTTTGCAAAAGGAGCCTGGCATTCGCTGGAAGGCATGGCTGCCACGGGCGCACATGGCCTGGGTATCGATTGGGGCATCAGACCGGAGATGGCCAGAGAGCTGGCAGGTCCTGTCGTGGCGTTGCAGGGCAACTTCGATCCCGCCAAGCTGATGGCGCCGGTGCCGGTGATCCGTAAGGAGGTGAAGGCCATGATGGACGCTTTTGGGGAAGGACCGCATATCGCCAATTTGGGTCATGGCATCCTGCCGGAAGTTCCGGTGGACCATGCGCGGGCCTTTGTGGAGGCGGTGAAAGAATACCAGCCGTCGCCGGAAAATGGCAAAAAACATAGACTATGATACCGCATACCAGATGGTTTTTCCCCTTGATGGCCCTTGGCGCGACGACCATGGTCGAAGCACAGCAGGACAACAAGGTAGTCCCGATGGGGGCTTGCCTTGAAAACTACGATTATTCGTACCCGGTGAAATATATTACGCTGGAAATGCAGGGCCAGGCTTTGAAGATGGCGTACATGGACGTGCAGCCTGGGCACCCCAACGGGCATACGGTGATGCTGCTCCATGGCAAAAATTTCTGTGGGGCCTACTGGGGCCACACGGCAACGGTGCTGGCGGGGAAGGGTTACCGGGTGATCGTTCCAGACCAGATCGGATTTGGCAAATCATCCAAGCCCACCACCTTACAATATACCTTTCAGCTATTGGCATCGGCTACGAAGGCGGTGCTGGACAGCGCCGGGGTAAGTAAGGTCATCGTGCTGGGACATTCGATGGGTGGCATGGTAGCGACACGTTTTGCATTGATGTACCCGGCAATAGTGGAGAAATTCATCCTCGAAGACCCGATCGGTCTGGAGGACTGGAAACTCAAAGTCCCATACCAGACTGTGGACGACTGGAACGCACAGGAGCTGAAGCAGAACTATGCCTCGCTCAAAAAATATGAGCTGGAAAGCTATTATCACGGCACCTGGTCCCCGGCTTATGACGAATGGCTGAATATCTATGCGGGCTGGTTCCTGAGTCCGGAATACAGCCGTATTGCCTGGAACTCGGCGCTGACCTATGATATGATCTTTACACAGCCGGTATTGTATGAATTTGGCGGCATCTCGGCCCCGTCCCTGTTGATCGTTGGTGAGCTGGACCGGACGGCGCTGGGTAAGAACCTCGTACCGGAAAGTGTGGCGCGAACGATGGGCAACTACCCAGAGCTGGGGAAAGTGACCGCTGCAAAGATCCCAGGTTGCAAGCTGGTGGAGCTGCCGGGTGTGGGACATGTCCCGCATGTAGAAGTATTCGATCGTTTTATACAAATAGTGCTGGATTTTCTATGAGCCAGTTATATAAGAAGGAGACCAGAACATTCAGGGATCACTGGATCTCGTTCATCCATGAGCTGCAGGATAGTATCTGTAAGGCGCTGGAGGAGGTGGAGGAGAAAGCGAAGTTTGTGACTGATGAATGGGATAGGGAGCATGGCCATGGGGGTGGCATTACAAGGGTTATCGCCGGCGGCCAGGTGTTCGAGAAGGGAGGGGTGAACACCTCCGTGGTCTGGGGGCCTGTGACAGACATCATGCGATCGCAACTGAAGATAGAGGGGAATACCTGGTTTGCCTGCGGGCTTTCGCTGGTGATCCATCCGCTGAACCCCTATGTGCCCACGACGCATGCCAACTGGCGGTATTTCGAGCTATACGACGATCAGGGAAAAGTATGCGACCGGTGGTTTGGCGGCGGGTCCGATCTTACGCCTTACTATCTTTTTGAAGAAGATGCGCGGCATTTTCACCGGAGCTTTAAGGCGGCTATAGATCCATTTGGCAGCGATCTGTATTTCAAGTACAAGCAATGGTGTGATCAATATTTTGTCAACAGGCATCGGGATGATGAGATGCGGGGTATCGGGGGCGTCTTTTATGACCATGTGCGGCCTGTGGATGAGGGGGACGCCAACCGGCTTTTCACCTTTCAGCGAGAGAATGGAAATGCTTTTTTGCAGGCTTATCTGCCGATCGTATCCAAACGTAAAGACATGGCCTATGGGGAGCGGGAGGTGGAATGGCAGGAGATCCGTCGCGGCCGGTATGTAGAGTTCAATCTGATCCATGACCGGGGGACGTTGTTTGGACTGAAGACCAGCGGGCGGACGGAGAGCATCCTGATGAGTCTTCCGCCCAGGGCCCGGTGGGAGTATAACTTTCAGCCGGTGAAAGGCAGTCCTGAGGCGGAGCTGCTGGATGCATGCCTGCATCAGAGGGATTGGATAGAATAAATCATTCAATATGTATTTGCAAAGACGAAACAGGATCTTAAGGCAGAGTCCGGCTATCCGGGCGATGGTAGCCGAAACCGTGCTGACCCCCGGCCACTTTATCGTACCGTTGTTCATAGATGAAGGCAAGGGAGTGGAAACGGAGATTGCCTCCATGCCCGGTTATTTTCGCCGGAGCATCGATGGAACGGTCAGGGAGGTAAAGGAGCTATGGGAGCTGGGTATCAAATGTGTGTTGCTTTTTGTCAAGAGTAAAGATGAGCTGAAGGACAATACCGGCAGGGAGGCCTGGAATCCCGAGGGGTTGATGCAAAGAAGCATCAAGGCGGTAAAAGAGGCCGTTCCCGACATCGTGGTAATGACGGATGTCGCATTGGACCCGTACTCGATATATGGACACGATGGGATCGTGTCCAATGGGGAGATCGCGAACGACGAGACCGTCGAGGCCCTGATCAGGATGAGCCTGAGCCATGCCGAAGCCGGAGCCGATTGGGTGGCGCCGAGTGATATGATGGATGGAAGGATCGGAGCTATCCGCCGGAACCTGGAGGAAAGTGGCTATACGAAAACGGGGATCATGGCATACAGCGCCAAATACGCATCCTGTTTCTACGGACCCTTCAGGGATGCGCTGGATTCCGCGCCGGGCTTTGGGGATAAGAAGACCTACCAGATGGACCCGGCCAACCGGATCGAGGCCGTAAAGGAGGCATTGATGGATGAGGAGGAGGGCGCGGATATCATCATGGTAAAGCCGGCACTGCCTTATCTGGATATCATCAGGGAAGTGAAGAATGCCGTCCGGGTGCCCGTGAGCGCGTATAACATCAGCGGTGAATATGCACTGATCAAGGCCGCGGCGAAGATGGGGTGGGTCGATGAGAAAAAGGCGATGATGGAGACGTTGACGGGTATCAAGCGGGCGGGAGCCGACCTGATCGCCACTTATTTTGCAAAGGACGCGGCAAGGTTATTAAACGGGTAAGCATGTATACGAACAGCAAGGAACTTTTTGAAAGGGCACAGCAAAGCATTCCGGGCGGGGTGAACTCGCCGGTGCGGGCCTTTAAGAGCGTGGGTGGAACACCGGTGTTTATCAGGCGGGCCCAGGGTCCCTATCTCTTTGATGAAGATGGCAACCGGTATATCGACTTTATCGCATCCTGGGGGCCGATGATCCTGGGTCATGCCTGGGAGCCCGCCGTAAAGGCCATCCAGAAATATGCGTCCTATTCGACCTCGTATGGCGCCCCTACCCGGTTGGAGGTGGAGATGGCGGAGCTGATCCGGAGCATGGTCCCGGGTCTGGACATGGTGAGGATGGTCAGCAGCGGCACGGAGGCCTGTATGAGCGCGATCCGGCTTGCCCGGGGGTTTACGGGTCGAAACAAGCTGATCAAATTCGAGGGTCATTACCACGGTCATGCCGATGCCTTTCTTGTAAAGGCAGGGAGCGGTGTGGCTACCTTCAACATCCAGACAGTGCCCGGGGTTACGCCGGGTGTGGCGCAGGATACGCTGACAGCGGCCTATAACGATCTGCAGGGTGTGGAGCAGCTGGTGGCGGCCTATCCCGGGACGATCGCGGCCATCATCGTCGAGCCGGTAGCCGGTAATATGGGCTGTATCCTGCCGGAAGACGGATTTTTAGAAGGTCTGAGGGCGATCTGCGACCGGGAGGATATCGTCTTTATCCTGGATGAGGTGATGACCGGATTCAGGCTGGCACCAGGCGGAGCGCAGGAAAGGCTTGGTATCAGGGGAGACCTGGTCACCTTTGGGAAGGTCATCGGAGGCGGGATGCCGGTGGGTGCATTCGGCGGCCGGAAAGAGATTATGCAGCACATCGCGCCATTGGGAAATGTCTACCAGGCGGGAACCCTGAGCGGGAATCCCATCGCCATGATCGCGGGTTATACCACGCTGAACGAGCTGAGGAATAATCCGGCAATCTATAAAGAGCTGGAAGAAAAGACTATTTATCTGCGGGATGGTCTGGATAAGGTGTTCGCGGCCTGGGGACAGCCTTATCGCATCAACCAGATCGGGTCGATGATTAGCGTACACTTCAGCGAAAGACCGGTGACTGATTTCACCTCGGCGTCGGGAGCGAACAATGGGCTTTTCAAGCTGTTTTTTCATGCGATGTTGAGGCGGGGAGTGTATTTGCCGCCTTCGGCCTTTGAGAGCTGGTTCCTGAATAATGCGATGGCATATGAGGACCTGGATGTTACGGTAAAGGCGGCGAAGGAGAGCCTGGCGGAGATATCAATGCAACAATAGCTCACAGGGCTTCAGACCGGTGTGTTTCTTGAAGGCCGTGGAGAAATGGGAGATCGAGGAATAGCCCAAAAGGACCGAGACCTCGGTCACGCTGAGGCCTTTTTCGTAGAGGAGATAGCGGGCGTGCTCCATACGCTGGCCCTGGTAGAAATCGAAGATGGTGGTCCCGAATAACTCTTTAAAGCCCTTTTTCAGGTAACATTCGTTTATGGCGACCTTGCGGCTCAGCTCCCTGATGGTCAGGGGTTCGCCGATATGCCGGAGGAGGAGCTCGCGGGCGCGGATGATCTTCTCCCTGTCGGCCTCATTGGCCAGGAACTTACACTGGAAGCCTTCCACATCCTTTTCGCCGACCATGCATTCCAGGCTATACAGCAGGAGCATCTGGCTCTGGCCGTTGATAAAAATGTTTTCCAGGCTGCCCGAATAGCTGTGGTTGAGTATGGCCTCGAGTACCATGCGTGTCCTGCCGCAGAGGGAGAGGGTCTTATAGAATGAGGTATTATGCCTGAATGTGATCAGGTTGTCGCTTACGGTAGTCTCGGGCTTCCGGGGTTTCGCAAACTGTGTAAGATGAACGGGCAGGAAGCGGAAACTGAGGACGTCGATGGTGCTTGTACTCCCGACGCAGAAGCGCAGCTCCAGGTAATTCTGGGTCGTATCTTCCTTTTTGTAATGATAGACGATCATGCCGAGGTCGTCAAAACTCCATTGGAGATGTTTCGGGTAGCGTTTGATGGCATATTGAACCGAACCGGGTATCTGGCTTTCCTTTTCATGGACAGGGCCCAGCTGGTCTTGCATGACGGGCTGGTTGTAGGCCATTGTTAAAATATCCGGAACCTGAAGATCCATGGCGCAAATTTAGGCCGAAAAGACGAATAAACAGAAACGGGTAGACCGATTGGTCCAGATAAGGCGGAATTTTGACAAAAACATGACGCGCTGGAGGCCGGTGGAATTGGGATAAAAAAGGCAAACGAATAAGCGAAAATAGACTTGCAAAAGCCGTTCAAACCCACTATTATTCGTACATTTGCGAACCCTATTAAGTAATTGTTAACTACCCTATTTTAAGCCAAAGTATGAGTGAAACAACACAGGAAATTTTGAGTGCGGCCAGCAATGGATATGGTGCGGATAGTATCCAGGTGTTGGAAGGCCTCGAGGCCGTCAGGAAACGCCCGGCGATGTATATTGGCGATGTCGGTGTCAAGGGGTTGCATCACTTGGTGTATGAGGTGGTGGACAACTCGATCGACGAGGCGCTTGCCGGCTATTGCAAAAACATCGATGTGACGATCTATGAAGACAATTCCGTCGAGGTAGAAGATGACGGCAGGGGGATCCCGACGGGGATCAATACAAAGGAGCAAAAGAGCGCCCTTGAGCTGGTGATGACCGTGTTGCATGCGGGTGGTAAATTCGACAAGAATACCTATAAGGTTTCCGGTGGTCTGCATGGCGTGGGTGTCAGCTGTGTCAATGCGCTGAGCTCTCTCCTGCATGCTACCGTTTACAGGGAGGGGAAAATATTCGAACAGGAATATAGGATCGGTATACCGCAATATGAGGTGAGGGAGATCGGCGTAAGCGACAAGACGGGGACGGTCGTACGTTTCTGGCCCGATGCCAGCATATTTATCGAGACCGTCTATAACCGGGATATCCTCGAAAGCCGGCTCAGGGAGCTGTCCTTTCTAAACAAGGGGGTCCGGATTACGCTGAACGACCTGCGGGAAAAAGAGGACGATGGCAAGACCTACACCAAGGTATTTTACAGCGAGGGTGGTATCGTAGAGTTTGTGGATATGCTGGATAAGAATGCGGGGAGGATGCCGCTGATCCCGAAGATCATCCATGTGGAGGGCCGGGATGAGGCAACCAATGTGACGGTGGAGGTGGCTCTGACCTACAATGACAGCTATAGCGAGCACATCTATTCCTATGTCAACAACATCAACACCATCGAAGGAGGTACGCATGTGGCGGGTTTCCGCCGGGCGCTGACACGGGTGTTCAAGGCTTATGGCGATAAGCAGGGTGCATTCGAGCGGGCCAAGGTGGAGATCGAAGGTGACGACTTCCGGGAGGGGTTGAGTACGATCATTTCGGTGAAGGTACCCGAGCCCCAGTTCGAGGGTCAGACCAAAACAAAATTGGGTAACAGTGAAGTCAGCGGAGTTGTAGACACGACCGTGTCCAAGGTGCTCGATGCCTATCTCGAGGAGAACCCCCGGGAGGCCAAGAACATCATCAGCAAGGTGATCCTGGCCGCACAGGCGAGAGCGGCAGCGAGGAAGGCGCGGGAGTTGGTACAGCGGAAGAGCGTGCTTAGCGGTGGGGGTTTGCCGGGCAAGCTAGCAGACTGTTCCGATCGGGACCCGGAGAGGTGCGAGCTTTTCCTGGTCGAAGGCGACTCCGCAGGAGGTACTGCCAAACAGGGGCGGGAGCGCAGCTTCCAGGCCATCCTGCCGTTGCGGGGGAAGATACTCAATGTCGAGAAAGCAATGGAACACAAGATCTATGAGAACGAGGAGATCCGCAATATGTACACGGCTTTAGGGGTGACGGTGGGCACTGCGGAAGATCCCAAGGCGCTAAACCTGATCAAGCTGAGGTATCACAAGCTGATCATTATGACCGATGCCGACGTGGATGGCAGCCATATTGCGACCCTTATCCTGACCTTTATTTACCGGTATATGAAAGAGCTGGTCGAACAGGGTTTTGTATACATCGCGCAGCCGCCCCTGTACCTTGTCAAAAAGGGAAAGGAGCAGTCCTATGCCTGGAACGAGGAGCAGCGGCGGGCCTGGATCGAGCGGCTGGGTGGCAGTAACCCTGACAGCGTCAACGTACAACGGTATAAAGGTCTTGGTGAAATGAATTCCGACCAGTTATGGGAAACGACGATGAACCCCGATACCCGGACGCTAAAGCTGGTGACCATAGAGAGCGCTGCTGAAGCCGACCGCATTTTTAGCATGCTGATGGGGGATGAAGTGGCGCCACGGCGTGACTTTATCGAGTCCCACGCCAAGTATGCTAAGTTGGACGTCTGATCAAAAATCGGTAATATTACACATTCCTACTAACCAGACCTGCCACAACAGGAATTAAATCAATGAATTATGTCAACTGTAACACTTACAGCCTACAACGTCAAGACGAAAGAAAAGAACGTGCCGATCCAGGATGCCGTCATCACAAAGACCGCAAAAGGGGCTTATATGGCACAGGGGCATGACGGTAAGGGCAACAAGCTGACTACCTTGCTGGGCGAAGAAAAGGCCCTTGCAGCGATCAAGGAAGGGACCGCCAAGCAGGGTTGGTAAATCGTCTTTCGCTAATTTCCAATTATATACTTTACTCCGACGGAGAATTCATTATTCCCGGTCAGCGCGCTGCTCAGGTCGAAATCATTTGTCGTATTGACCTGCTCGGAGGCGGTCGCATAGCCCGTATATTGTCTTTGATGGTAAAAATCGATGGAAAGGAAATTCGGCAGACCGGTCTCGACCTGCCAGTGGCGGTTGAGTGCATAGGCGATCCCCGGGAACAAAGAAAAACTGAAGGAGGTGGTAGAGGAGGTTTCGGCCGTCGGGTTGCCGGGAGATGTGCCCTGGTTACTGTAGCCGATGTGGTCGTATGAACCGCCGAGCCGCGCCTGGCCGAAAAGATAAAAGCCGTTGCCCAAAGGCCGGTACCTGCGAATGAACACGCCCCCGCCATACGTATTCTCCGAATTCGACTCCTGGCCCGGACCCTGGTTGTAGGAGGTATGACCATAGGTAAGATCGAAACCTGCGACTGTATTATTTTTTATGGCTTTGCCAAAGGACGGGTTGATGCTCAGTTCGGTGCTGTTGGTCGGGTAGGAAATGGGGACGTTGCTGGTGGAGCTGGATCTGAGGCTTTGAAAACCGAGGTTTCCGCCCAGCAGGATGTCGCCCTTGTCGATCTGTGCGCGGCCGGCCAGGGAGATGGATGCGGCAAGTAAGACGAGATAAAGGTGTTTCATAAAAAGCATATTTGGTGAGGCTTCAAAGGTTATAAGAAGAAAAAGGACATGCAAGACCGTTAGCCCACTTTAATGAAAGTTTAAGCATGTCATTAAATGCGACTTAATTAACCTTGTTTTAACTGTCTGTGCAGAAGAAGAAAGATATTTTATAGGACCCTGTCCGCGCCGAACCAGGGATGGAGGGCCGCCGGAAGGGCGATGAAGCCGTCGGACTGGTGGTTCTCCAGCAGGCATGCGACGATCCGCGGGAGCGCCAGCGAGCTGCCATTGAGGGAGTGGACGAGCGTCGTCTTCCCGCCTGCATCCTTGTAGCGGATCTTCATCCTGTTGGTTTGGAAAGTTTCGAAATTGCTCACGGAGCTGACCTCGAGCCATTTCTCCTGCGCCGCGCTATAGACTTCGAAGTCATAGGTCATAGCGGACGTGAAGCCAGTATCGGCGCCGCATAAGCGAAGGATCCGGTATTGCAGCTGAAGGGTCCCCAGCAGCCGCTCAACGTGCGCAACCATCTCCTCGAGCACTTCATAGCTCTTTGCGGGGTCCGTCAACTGTACGATCTCCACCTTATCGAACTGGTGGAGCCTGTTGAGGCCGCGGACATCCTTTCCATAGCTGCCTGCTTCGCGGCGGAAGCAGGGAGTATAGGCCGTCATCTTCACCGGCAGGTCGGTTTCTTTGAGGATCTCGTCGCGATAGATGTTGGTCACGGGGACTTCGGCCGTGGGGATCAGATAGAGGTTATCTTCCGGGACATAGTACATCTGGCCCTCCTTGTCAGGCAGCTGGCCGGTGCCCCTGGCCGAGGCTTCATTGA
>Ga0206794_1249_pt1 | contig 11188 bp, 8 predicted proteins | sample Alteio_BWOrgCont_70_FD_152877 | JGI IMG/M metagenome (GOLD analysis project Ga0206794, IMG submission 152877) | Enriched cells from forest soil in Barre Woods Harvard Forest LTER site, Petersham, Massachusetts, United States -... | ecosystem: Environmental > Terrestrial > Soil > Temperate forest > O...
TTCGATATCTGGGCTTGGTGCGCAATCAACTGGAACTGACTCTCAAAGCTGTGGCGTATAACCTCAAACGATTGGCTCGAATCATCGAACTGCACAGAACCTGAAGGACTCAACGGGCCACTCGCAGAATGCGATGTCTGCGAAACTCCAAAAAGACGCGTCCTGCGGATGAATCCTCAACCGTCGGGCCACCAAATTACTCTGCTTTCCCGCCAAATAGACTATGGCCTCTAAAAAATCGCGTTTTGCAGAGGTCTCTGTATGGGTGCACCAAAGATTTATATTGAGCAGGTAGTCCCGCGAACCGTCAAACTCCGTTATCTTCTGCTAATCCAGTCTCCTTCGCGTCTTTGTTGCTTTGTGTTATCCCATTTTTAAATATTACGTTTTGAACAATTGTTGCCCGATAAATACGCTTTCCGTGCCGCTATCCCCCTCGTAGCAGCCGACGTAAGTCGGCTCTGATATTCGTCTCGACTCTTAACCCTCAACTCAATCCTCTTTCAACCGGCTCCCTGCCTCTTGGCCCGCCCTGAATTAGACTGAGCTACTTGCCCGTGGCTCAGCTTGAAGATTGAGTGGTTTGAGGAACCATTTGCAGCGACGGAGTCGCGAAAGAAAGTAGCCCACAGTGAAACTGTGGGGTCCTGTCACACACTCCGCCAAAGCCCCGGACGGGGCGAAAGAAAACGCCCTTATGTCACTATAACCTGGTCATCCCTGCACCGATCGAATCATTTTGATTTTTATCCTACCATAATCCTGTCTCCGTTTCCCGATTTTCCCCCTTCCTCTTCGTTACCTTCTGTGCGTGTCTGTTTCCGCTTACCGCTTTTCCAACCTCCCGACCATGAACCATGAACTTTTAACTACCCGATTTACTTTCCCAGCCGACCTCTCAACCCTCATCATCAACTGCCTTCCAGGATAGGACGTCCCCCCGACTGCGGGATGCGCGCCTTCTTTGCGGCGCAGCCGCCGTGGACTGCGGCAGTCCTCTGCCGCTTTCAAATTAATCAGTGTTTTCTCCGCTTTCCCGATTTTCTTCACGTCCTTCGCCCGACGCTTTTGCGCTTGAAATTGGCGTAAATTATTGTCCATTAGCTGTTTACTTCTGTTTTCTACATTCTGCATTCCGCCTTCTACATTTCATTTAATGTTTCCCAGCAACATTACACTTCCATTTTTTCTGCCATAATCACCCTGTATGAATGTCACAAGCATATCAGATTGCGTGGATCAGGAACCTCGCCATAGCACGGCGACGGCGACCGCTATCCATTTTGGCCGTCCCTTTGTGATTAAAAACTTAAAATTTAAAATTAAAAATTCCACCCCGTTACGCGAAGTAACGCGAAATAACGCGAATTACCGTTTAACCATTCGCTCCACGCCCCGCACCTCGCATTGGTCTGTGCGGCTCGCACCGCCCCGCGCCCTTTTTAAAACGATTTCTAACGATTTATAACAGTTTCAAATGATTTCTCACAATTTCAAATCGGCCCTTTTCAGTCCTTTCCTTGACACATTCGCCTTTCACCATCATTTTCTGGGCGAGGAATAGACATGAGCGACCATAATTCATTCGATACACTGCAACAATTTGATATTGGCTCCGGAAAGCGCGGAAAATTTTATTCCCTCCCCGCCCTCGAAAAGGCTGGCGTGGGCCCCATCTCCAAATTGCCGGTCTCCATCCGGCTTGTGCTCGAATCCGTTTTGCGGAATTGCGATGGCAAAAAAGTTTCCGGGGCGAACGTCAAGGAGCTCGCGAATTGGAAACCGAACGCGAGCCGGACCGCGGAAATTCCCTTCGTGGTCGCGCGCATCGTTTTGCAGGATTTTACCGGCGTGCCGCTGCTCGTTGACCTCGCCGCCATGCGCTCGACAGTGGCGCGCCTGGGAAAGAACCCCAAGATCATCGAGCCGCTCGTGCCGGTGGATTTGGTGGTCGACCATTCTGTGCAGGTGGATTTTTCCGGTACCGCCGATGCCCTGCAAAAGAATCTTGATATCGAATTTCAACGCAATCGCGAACGCTATCAACTGTTAAAATGGGGGATGCAGGCGTTTGACACGTTTAAAGTCGTTCCCCCTGGAATCGGCATTGTTCATCAGGTCAATTTGGAATACCTCGCCAAAGGCATCCTTGAGGCGAATGGAGTTTATTATCCCGATACCCTGGTGGGTACTGATTCGCATACGACCATGATCAACGGCCTCGGCATCGTTGGATGGGGTGTTGGCGGCATCGAAGCAGAAGCGGGGATGTTGGGACAACCGGTTTATTTCCTGACGCCTGATGTTGTTGGGGTCCATTTGACAGGTGCGTTGCGCGAGGGAGTGACCGCAACAGACCTGGCCCTGACGGTGACGCAGCTTTTGCGCAAAGCGAAAGTTGTCGGAAAATTTGTGGAGTTCTTCGGTCCGGGGGCCTCAGCGTTGCCGGTTGTTGACCGCGCCACCATAGCGAACATGGCTCCGGAATATGGCGCTACCATGGGCTTCTTCCCGGTTGATCGTGAGTGCGTGAACTATCTGCGCGCCACCGGCCGTAGCGAGGAGCATTGCGAAATCTATGAAAATTATTATCGCGCCCAGGGGTTGTTTGGCATTCCCGGTAAAGGCGAGATCGCCTATTCGCAGGAACTTGAACTGGACTTGGGCACGATTTTGCCGTGCGTAGCCGGGCCGAAACGTCCGCAAGACTGGATTGAGTTGCCAAAGTTGAAAAATGAATTCATCACTGCTTTCTCCAGGCCTGTCACCGAGAATGGATTTGGAAAAACCGCAGATGAATTGGGTCGCATGTTCCAAATTGACTGTGCCAACGGTACGGCTCTAAGCGGCGGAAGCCAGGAGCCGGTTTCAACGCAAGCTGCCAAAGCGCACAACACTAATCCCCTGACCGAATTGGAAATGGCGAACAATCGGCCTACCCCTGATGCTGTCAAGTCTTCAACGGCTGGCATCTGCCATGGTGAAATCCGTAATGGTTCAGTCTTGATAGCTGCGATCACGAGTTGCACTAATACCTCAAATCCCAGCGTGATGCTCGCTGCCGGTTTGGTTGCGAAAAAAGCGGTTGAAAAGGGTTTATCTGTCAATCCGCTTGTAAAGACATCGCTCGCTCCCGGCTCGCGCGTGGTTAGCGATTATCTCGGCAAGACTGAATTACAGCCTTATCTTGATAAATTAGGTTTCAATCTCGTCGGTTATGGTTGCACCACGTGCATCGGCAATTCCGGCCCCTTGGCCGCGCCCATCGAGGACGCTGTCACAAAGAATAACCTCGTGGCAGCATCGGTCTTGTCCGGCAACCGTAATTTTGAAGCGCGCGTGCATCAGAGCATCAAGGCGAATTTTCTCATGTCGCCGCCCCTCGTGGTCGCGTTTGCATTAGCGGGTCGCGTGGATATCGACATGGTGAATGATCCGCTCGGCAATGGCAAAGACGGCAAGCCGGTCTTTCTGCGCGATATCTGGCCGAGCCTCAAAGAAGTGCGTGACCTTATGCAATCGGCGTTGCAGCCGGATGTTTTCCGCAAGCTTTATAAAGACTTCGCTGCGCAAAATCCTAAATGGAATGAGATTCCCTCGAGTACCGGGAATGTTTATGAGTGGGACAAGAAATCCACATATATCCAGGAGCCGCCATTCTTTGAACAGTTTTCGATGCAACCTGGCGAGATCCGCGAGATCAAATCAGCGCGCGCGCTTGCTGTTTTTGGCGATAGCGTGACTACCGACCACATTTCACCGGCAGGCTCCATCAAGAAGAGTTCGCCCGCCGGGAAATTTTTGATCGAAAATGGCGTACAACCCGGTGATTTCAACAGCTACGGCTCACGTCGCGGCAATGACCGGGTGATGACGCGCGGTACGTTTGCGAACGTTCGCATCAAGAACCTGATGCTGGCCGGCCAGGAGGGTGGCGATACCCTTTTGCAACCTGAAGGCACGAAACTTTCAATCTACGATGCCGCACTGGAATATCACAAACGCGGTACACCGCTGGTAGTGGTTGCGGGACAGGAATATGGAACCGGCAGTTCGCGTGACTGGGCGGCGAAAGGCACGAATTTGCTGGGAGTCAAAGCGGTCGTGGCGCAAAGTTTTGAACGTATCCATCGTAGTAACCTCGTAGGCATGGGAGTTTTGCCGCTACAATTCAAAGATGGGGTTACTGCCCAGACTTTGAAATTAGACGGCACTGAGGCGTATGACGTTGTCGGCCTCAATGCGAGCATCATACCGCAACAGGATTTGACGCTGCGCATCACACGCAAGGACGGCAAGATTGAAAACATTACGGTAAAATGCCGCATCGATACGCCCATAGAAATTGATTATTACCAGCACGGTGGAATTTTGCCTTTTGTCTTGCGTCAATTGTTGGCCAAGATGTAAGCCTGTGACACAAAACCATGGCAGGAAAGTTTAGCTCTATTCCGGTTTCACGATTGAAATCACAAACCCCTCGGGTGTAAGATATTTTTGAGCAGTGGTCTTGATCTGCTCAAGCGTCACAGCTTCAAATTTCTTATCATCCGATTCCGAATGATTGAATCCAAGTCCGTAGAGTTCGTCGAGCGCGGCCAGGGAGGCCAGGCTCCCTAAATCCTGGCGAGCGATTTTCTTCTGGCCGATGATTTTGGCCTTGGCGCGTTTTAGTTCCTCCGCGCTCAGGCCCTCGCTACGCAGCAGTTCCGCTTCTTTGAGTAATTCTTGTTCGACAAGCTCAGCCTTCGCCGGCTCCGTGCCCGTATAAAACGCAAAATACCCGGGTGCGACTCCGGCAAAATTTTGCGCACCGCAATAATACGCCAGCCCCAGTTGCTCGCGGATCCGCAGAAACAGACGGGAACCCAAGTCGCTGCAGGATTCATGGATCAATTCCAAGGCATAGTGATCGTCGTTGTGGATGGTGGTTCCGCGGTAGCCGATAACAAGGACCGCCTGTTTTTTATCACTTGTTTCGATGACACGTGGTGTGGGATTAGAGGTTGCGGCCTGAAAATTAAAATTGGGAGGCGTACTTTTTTTCCAATTGGCGAATGCTTTCTCAACGGCGGCTTTGACATTGCCAGTTTTAACATCACCGAAGATGGCCAGGACACAATTATTCGGTACCGTCAGTTTTTGGTGGAACTTGCTCACGTCAGCGACGGAAATCTTTTTAACAGTCTCTTCGTTGCCGAGAGGATCCAGCCCGTAACTGACATCGCCGAACAATGCGCGGCGCATTGCGACAGCGGCGCTTTTAAGCAGGTCATCCTTGCGCGCATGGATGCCGGCAATCTGGATTTCGCGTTCACGCTCCAGTTCGTTCGCCGGGAAATTTGGGTTGAGCAGCACATCGGCAAGCAGATCCAATCCGAGCGCAAAGTCGTCTGCCAGCACTTCTGCATTGACTCCATAACTCTGGTTGCCGCCGTAGCTGTCAATATGGCCGCCGACCGATTCAATTTCTGTCGCAATCTTTTGTGCGGTACGTTTCGTGGAGCCTTTGAGAAGCATCCGGGCAAGTAATTGGGTGATGCCGTTGTTTTCTGGAGTTTCGGCAAGAACGCCGCCTTGGAACATGGCGCGAAATTCGACGAACGGCAGCCGCGAATCTTCTTTGACCAGCAATTTCAAACCGTTTGCCAGTTCAATCTTTTGAATCGGATGGTCGGTGTTGATCTCAACCTCCAATTTCAAATCGGGAGTGGCGCCTTTAGGCAGGAGGGCATAGAGAGTCCGGTTTTCCACGGTAAGATATTCGCGAGCGATGCGCTGGATATCCGCCAGTGTCACGCGTTTGATAGCGGCCAGATGACGTTCTGAAAAGTTCAAATCACTCGCCGCCAGCCAGTTCCCCCCGAGATTTTGCGCCTGACCTTCCATGGTTTTACGCGCTGCCATGGTTGCGGAGGTGAATTGTTTCACCGCCTTGTGCAATTCGTCGGCGGAGACGGACATCATTTTGACTTTTTCTATTTCGGCGAGAATAGAGTCGCGGGCTGCAGAAAATTTATCGCCGTCGATCACGGCGCTTATCCCGAATACACCTGGCAGTCCGGGACTGTAAGTCCAGGCATCCACATGATGGACCAGGCCTTGTTTCTCGCGAATCTGTTGGAACAGGCGTGAACTGCGTCCACTACCCAGTATCACGGAAAGGACATCAAGAACAGGCACATCAGGATGGCGAAGCTCGGGGATGTGCCATGCGAAATGAAAATGGCCGAGTTCGATCGATGCTTCTTCAATGATTTCACGCGAGCCGGTCTGCTTTGGTTCGGCGGGCAGGACGACCGGCGGAATGGCCTTGGATTTGGTTTTGGAATAGGCCTCCCGGATCTGCGCGATGACGTCGTCGTTTTTTACATCGCCGGAGACGACATAGAAGCAATTATTCGGGGCATATTTTTCATGATAATAATTGCGGATATCGTCAGGCTTCAGTTCGTTGAAAATATCCGGATAGCCGATGATGGTGAAACGATAGGGACTTCGGGTGTATGCGGTCTCGAACAGTCGGCGGCTTGCGCGGCGCCCTGGATCGTCATGACACATATCCATTTCGCGGCGGATAACGTCCATTTCCTTTGCCAATTCATCCGGTGGCAGGGAGGCGTGCTGCATGATATCGCACAGGATGTCGATGGCGGTGCGCGCGCCGGTATTCGGCACGTCGATATGATAGACGGTGCGGTCGAAGCTCGTGTAGGCGTTCATGTAACCACCGGCTTCCTGCACTTCCTGGTCGATGCGGCTGCCGGGCCGGGTGGTCGTGCCTTTGAAGAGCATATGCTCGAGGACGTGGGAAAGTCCGGCGCCCAGCCAACGGTCTTCATGGATGCTTCCGCTCATACACCATGCCTGTGCGGAAACAACCGGCGCACTATGGTCTTCGTTCACAATAATTATGAGGCCATTGTCAAGGGTGGTCAGCTTGACGCCCGGCGGAAGCGATGGGATTTCAGTTGGCGTGTTTTTTAACATCAGTGTTGAATGCGAAAAGGTATAACGGAATCAGCAGGGGGCAACCCAAATCAATACATCCCAGATCAGGAAACATTTTTCATTTCCGGATCCTGTTTGCTTTGAGGCCAGAATGGTTTCCGAAAAGCTTCGGTGAAATCATAACCGTTTTGGAAATCGGTTCGGCTGTCTTTGTCTGTTTTTGCCAGCAGGTTGCCTTCGACCATATTGAAGACGATTTCGCCGAAATCGCGGCAATTTTTCACGCCCCATTCCTCCAAAACAGTCGCGGCCATTGGACCGAATTGTTGCAGGGCATATTGGCGAATGCCGTTGAGTAGTTCCTGCCCGGATACATGGCGGAGCTGGCCGCGATTGTCTTTGACGACAAGTTTTTGTGTGAAATCGAGGGCTTCGCGCACAAATAAATAGACTTCGCGGGAGAAACGCGGATCATTCGCGAGAATCTCTTCGATCGCTTCGTCAAAATTGATTTCCTGCATATATTTACAAATCGGCCACTTACACGATGTCAGGGGTGCGCTGTTCGATAAAATTTCACGCACCAGCCTACGAGCAATAATCCGAGAACGAGGCTGAGTACTAATTGCTCCTGTTTCGTCAACCTATTCACGGTGTCAATCTAACAAAATTCGCGCAAACAGCAACCATGTCGTTGAGGTGGAAGGGTAAACGGGATTTCGCGGAACACTTTCCAGATTTGAAATGGCTATAAATCACTATAAATCGTTAGAAATCATTATAAATTGTTTTAAAGTGGCAAGCTGCCACAGGCCATTGCTCGCCTCCGGCGGGTGGCAAGCTGCCACGGGCCATTTACAGGCTGAATGGTTAAACGGAAATTTGCGGAACTTCACGGAATTTCGCGGAACGGACCCTGGTTTAAGGGGTGAGTCCGCATGACGAATGGTTAAACGGTAATTCGCGTTAAATCGCGTTATTTCACGTAACGGGGTGGAATTTTTAATTTTAAATTTTAAGTTTTTAATCACAAAGGGACGGCCAAAATGGATGGCGGTCGCCGTCGCCGTGCTATGGCGAGGCACCTGATCGACGCAATTTGATATGCTTGTCGCATTCATACAGCGTGATTATGGCAGAAAAAATGGAAGTGTAATGTTTCCCAGCAACATAATCGTAAAATACGGATTGTGGATGCTATTATGGAATAAACCTCCCAAGATGTTGGTTCAGAAGATGATGCGTGACAACCGCGACAAAACACCTAAGATCCCCGCTCCGAACAGCTAATTATTTTTTAAAACGCTCTAAGTTTCCGCGGGTTCGGGGTTTAGAAGCTCTCCGATGCGGCGCTCGAGCCGGGCCAAATCCAGTGGTTTGGTGAAGAAATCATCCGCCTGCATGGCAACGGTACGTTTGGTGACTTCGCTGGTCAAGGCGCTCATAAAGATGATGGGGATACGTTTTGTGGATGGCTGGCGTCTCAAGATCTCGCACACGGATAGGCCATCCAGATCCGGCAGGAGGATGTCGAGCAGAATGAGGTTGGGCTTGAACTGGCGGGCCTGGCTTAAGGCATGGACGCCGTCATTGGCGACGAGGAATTCGCAGTGCAGATTCGCCAGCCGGAATTTCACCAGTTCGATGAAATCGACTTCGTCATCCACAATCAAAATTCTGGGCACCATTGTTCAAGGTTAGCCACTCCCGCGCCAATCACAATGGCGGGACGGTTAAAGGACGGTGACGAAATGGAAACGGCGCAGCGAGAACAGGATAGCCACATTATTTTTAAAACGCTCTAAACGGCAAAAAACTTGTTGGGATTATGCGAATGTGGCATTTTCCGCAAATGCCGACCCGACAAGGTTCAGTCCGTCTCTTTAAACTATTTGGGATCACCGTTTATTTGCATTGGGCATGGTTTATTTTGGGTATCTGGTATGTTCAAAATCGCACGCAGGCTTATTCTTCGCCGCTTTGGACGGTCCTTGAATTTCTCTCTCTGTTCGCCATCGTCCTGACGCATGAATTCAGCCACCAGCTTGCCTGCCGGTCGGTAGGGGGCCAAACGCATGATATCGTCCTTTGGTTTCTGGGTGGCGTGGCGTATGTGTCCCCACCCCAGCGACCGGGCGCGCAATTATGGAGCATCGCCGCCGGCCCGCTAGTCAATGTGATCCTTGTCCCGATATTGTCTCTGTTGGTGACGGTCAGTTCGCATCTTGGCTGGGACAGCACAAATCCGGATCTTTATGAACTTATCCATAATGTATGGTGGATCAACACCGGCCTGCTCGTGTTCAACATGCTGCCGATCTATCCCCTGGATGGCGGACAAATTTTTCGTGCGTTGCTCTGGTATCCCTTTGGCCGCGCCAACAGCCTTCTGGTCGCAAGCATCGTTGGATTTATCGGAGTAGCGGCACTGCTGGTACTGGTGGGGTTGTCATTTTTCGTGGGTTCCGGAGTCAACTCCATCCGCTCTGCCATCCTTGTAGCATTTTTGATCATGAATTGTTGGGGCGGACTGCGCCAGGCACTGGCTCTCTCAAAAGTCGCGAAGGCCCCGCGACGCGAGGGATTTACCTGTCCGGTCTGCAAAGCGCAACCGCCGGTGGGGAATTTCTGGCACTGCGGCAAATGCCGACAGCCGTTTGACATATTTGGAACGCTTGGTTTTTGCCCCAATTGCGCCACTCAATACACGAACACGAGCTGTCCCGAATGTGGGAATTTGCGTCCGATCGTTGAGTGGGATATCTCCCGGCAGGAACCGCCGCCGCTGGTCTGATGCCGGGAAATCGTCATGCCATTGGGTGCCGACTTATGGTGTTATGGCTGGCTCGTAAGTTCAAATTTTTGGCAATTTTGTTTGCGACGGGGGAAGTTTTCGCAGTCTGCGCAAGAGTTCTTCGCACGCCTCTGATTCTGATGGGAAACATTGCTCATCAAAAATTGACCCGCGTTCTGAATAATATACACACCAACCTTTATTAGTCTGTGACAAACAGAGGCGATCATTAGGCAAACCGTTATCAAGACTATACCTGTTCGGATCAAATCCTTCAGAATCAAGGAGTTGTCTAAGCTGTTCTTTGTTCATATAAGTCATTGGCCGATTCGTTCGATAAAACCATTATCCAACATCAGATAAAAGATCGCAAGAAGGAGTCTGCTCCTGTGTAGTGAAGATATTGCGCCGGGAACGTGAAAAACGACATCTCTCCATGAATGCCGTCGCGGAGCGCGCTGGGTTGTCGCAGCAAATGGTCAGCTACGTCGAACGAGAGCTGCGCAATCCGACGCTTGAAACGATACTCCGTATCGCTGCTGCCATTGAAGTTGATGTCGTCCAAGTTATGCGAGAAGCAGTGAAAGCGGCGTATTCAAAGAAATGATCCTCACCCTCTTTTCCCTCTCCCTGTTGAGGGGGAGAGGGAGGACAAAACCGGATCCAACCTTAATTTGGATATTTTTATGGAACCCGGGGTAGCTCCTTCGTCGCAACCCCGGGCTGAATGATTTAATCCCTTCAGGATTCGCGCCCGGCGATTTGGCGGTTTTGGGATGCAAACCCGCAATTGAAACTGCGGGCTAATGTCCTACGCCTCTGGGAAGCTGACGATAAAACGTTTAGGGCGTCGGGGCCTCCGCCCTCCGATAAGGTTATTTCAACTTGGCCAGGGTATTTTTTACCGCATTGAAATCAGGGAGGTCTTTCGGCGTGGGAGTTTGTTCGCTGTATTGGACCACGCCATTTTTGTCGATGACGAACGCCGCGCGCGCGGCGGTATCCCCCACCCCGGCGAGCATCGGGAAGACGACGTCATATTTCTTGATGACTTCCTTGTTCAAGTCGCTGGCCAACGGGATGGTGATCTTTTCCTTCTGGGCCCAGGCATCCTGCGCGAAGGGCGTGTCGATACTGATGCCGACGACGTCAGCGTTAAGATTCGCGTAATCGTTCATGCCGCCGCTGATGCTGCACATCTCCTGGGTGCAAACGCCGGTGAAGGCCGCGGGAAAAAACAACAGCACGGTGTTCTTTTTGCCAAAATTGTTACTGAGTTTGATGTCCACCAAACCGGAGGCGTTTTTGGATTTAAGAGTGAAATCAGGAGCTTTGGAGCCGACTTTGATTGCCATAAATTTGTATTGGTTATTGTGATCCTTTGTTCGACCGGATTCTGGAAATTCGCCTAGCGTTTGTCAATGGATTTGGCGGATGATGACG
>Ga0206794_1250_pt1 | contig 11079 bp, 7 predicted proteins | sample Alteio_BWOrgCont_70_FD_152877 | JGI IMG/M metagenome (GOLD analysis project Ga0206794, IMG submission 152877) | Enriched cells from forest soil in Barre Woods Harvard Forest LTER site, Petersham, Massachusetts, United States -... | ecosystem: Environmental > Terrestrial > Soil > Temperate forest > O...
GTGTACGTTTATTCGGGAACCGGGCGAATCCCACCTGATGCCGCTGTGAAGGGCTGGCGGCAGGCCTTTTACGCAACCTCGTAAGTGCAATTTGCCGGGGGAGAGGGTTTACTGCACGTTCCTATATCCGTTCCCCAAATGAAGCTGAAGCCGCTGCTGAACTCTTTCGTTGTCCTTGTCTCCCTGCTTGCGCTGGTGCTGGCGCTGCCGGGAGGTGTATTGCGGGCGGCGGAATCGGTGGAGCCGGTGGATTATGCGGCGAAGATTGCGCCGATTTTTGAGGCGCGCTGCGTGGATTGCCATGCGGGGGATGATGCGGATGGGGAGTTTTCCCTGGAGACGTATGAGCTGCTGCTGAAGGGCGGGAAGGAAGGGAAGGCGATCGAGCCGGGGAAGGCGGAGGAGTCGTTGATGGTGAAGTTTTTGGAGGGAAGGAGCGGAAAAGAGGGGAAAAATAAGTTTATGCCGCCGGGGAAGAAGGAGCACTGTACGCCGGAGGAGATTGCGGTGATCCGGCAATGGATCGATGGGGGCGCGAAGCCGCCGGCGGTGCAGGAAAAGCCGTTGGATGTGCTGGCGAAGCTGCCGAAGATTGCGCCGAAGGCGGATCATAAGAAGGCCGTGCAGGCGCTGGCTTTTTCGCCGGAGGCGAAGGTGATCGCGGTGGGGTCGTATGCGCAGGTGCAGTTGCTGGATGCGGCGACGCGGCAGCCGGTGCGGATGCTGGAGGGTGTGGAGGGGAAGGTGAATGCGCTGCAATTTTCGAAGGATGGTATGATGCTTTTTGCGGGTGCGGGGGATGCGGGGATTGGTGGCATTGCCTACCAGTGGAGGGTGGCGGATGGATCGCTGGTGCGGAAATTCGAGGGGCACAAGGACGCGGTCTATGGGCTGGCGCTTTCGCCGGATGGGGAGATGCTGGCGACGGGGAGTTATGATCAGAAGATCAAGTTTTGGAAGGTGGCGGATGGGTCGGAGATCCGGACGCTCAATGGGCATAATGGCGGTGTTTTTTGGGCTGAGTTTCCGGCCGGATGGGAAGGTGCTGGCGAGCGCGAGCGCGGACCGCACGGTGAAGCTGTGGGAAGTGGCGACGGGCAAGCGGCTGGATACACTTTCGCAACCGCTGAAGGAACAGACGACGGTGGCCTTTGCGCCAGATGGGAAGACGGTGGCGGCGGGCGGGGTGGATAACCGGATTCGCGTGTGGCAGGTGAGCGACCAGGCGGAGGAGGGGAGCAATCCTTTGCTGATCACGCGGTTTGCGCACGATGGGGCGATCTTGAATTTGGAGTATTCGCGCGACGGGCAGCAGCTCGTTTCGACGGCGGCGGACAAGACGGTGAAGGTTTGGAAGGCGGCGGACGTGACGGAGACGCATTTGCTGGAGCCGCAGTCGGACTGGTCGCCGGGGTTGACGCTGCTCGATGGCGGAGTCTTTGCGCTGGGGCGGCTGGACGGGTCGCTGGGTTTTTATGACGCGGCGACGGGGAAGGTGGCGGAGATGCCGAAGCCCGCCGCGCCCGTGGCGATGAAGCCGAAGCCGGCGGCGCCGGAGATTACCCGTGTGGAGCCGCGCGGCGTGCAGAGCGGGGCGGAGACGAAGATCAAGCTGAGGGGGAAGAATCTGGCGGGGATCACGGAGGTGAAATTCAATCTGCCGGGGCTGTCGGCGACGGTGGCGCAGGACGAGAAGGGGATGGGCGCGGAGCTGACGGTGACGGCGAAGGGCAATGTGCCGCGGACGGCGGTGGAGATGACGGTGGTAACGGCGAACGGGGTATCGGCGCCGCAGAAAATCCTGGTCGATAATCTGCCGCAGATGGTGGTGGCGGGAACGAAGGAGCCACTGACGCTGGACAAGTTGCCGATCAATCTCTGGGGCACGCTGGCGGCGACGGGGCAGCGCGATGATTTTAAATTCGCGGCGAAGAAGGATGAGACGATTGTTTTCGATCTCACGGCGAAGCCGCTGGAATCGAAGCTGGTGGCGCCGCGGATCGAGGTTTACGACGCAGAGCACAAGCTGCTGGCGGCGAACAATGGGCTGGATGGCGGGAGCGATCCGTTCCTGGCGTTTACGGCGCCGCGCGATGGGAATTACGTGGTGCGGGTGCTGGAGATCACGCTCGAAGGTTCGCCGGGGCATGTTTACCGGCTGACGGCGGGGATGCTGCCTTACGTGACGGGGTGGTGGCCGCTGTCGGTGCCGGCGAATAGCGAGGGCACGATTCATCTGGTGGGGCCGAATCTCATGGCCGACTCGGTGACGGTGAAGGCGGGTGCGGACGGCGAGGTGCCGGTGCCGCAGAATACAGCGGACTATCGGACGCGGGTGCGTATCCGGGTGATGGCGAGCAATTTGCCGGAGTCGTTGGAGCAGGAGCCGAATGATACGCCGGAGCAGGCGCAGCAGTTGACCATCCCGGCATCGGTCAACGGGCGCCTCTTTGTGCCGGGGCAGCCGGACAAGGCGGATGCGGATCTTTACAGCTTTGACGCGGCCCAAGGGCAGCAGTTCGTGATCGAGACGCGGGCGTCGATGCTCGGTTCGCCGGCGGATACGAAGATCGAGGTGCTGGATGCGAAGGGTGAGCCGGTGCCGCAGGTGCTTTTGCAGGCGACGAAGGATTCGTATCTCACGTTGCGGAGTGCGGACTCGGTGTCGGCGGGGATCCGGCTGGGGCAATTCCGGGAGATGGCGTTGAACGATTACATGTATTTCAACGGCGAGGTGGTGAAGATCATGCGGCTGGCGCGGGGGCCGGACGACGACATGGTTTTCTTTACGCGCAATGGGACTCGTCGGGCGTATTTCAACACGAGCGCGGCGGGGCACGGGCTGGATGAGCCGTGCTATGTGGTGGTGGCGAAGCCGGTCGGGTCGGCGATCGTGCCAAACGGGCTGCCGGTGTTCACGCTCAACTATGTGAATGACGATGATAGCGACCGGGAACTTGGGAAGGATTCGCGGCTGCTTTTCACGGCGCCGGCGAAGGGGAAATATCTCGTGCGGGTGAGCGATACGCGGGGGTGGAGCGGCGACCGCTTTGCCTATCGGCTGATCGTGCGGCCGCCGGAGCTGGATTTTGCGGCGACGATTGCGACGAAGGGCGAGCCGAGTATTGCGGCGGGCAGCGGGGAGCAGTTTGTGGTGAAGGTGGATCGGAAGGACGGCTGGGAGGGCGATGTGCGGGTGGATGTGAGCGGCGTGCCGGCGGGGTTCTTTGTGTCGTCGCCGGTGGTGGTGCAGGCCGGGCATCTCACGGGGACGGGGACGATCTATGCCCTGCCGGAGGCGAAGCAGGGTGCGGCCGATTTCAAGTCGGTGAAATGGACGGCGACCGCGATGATCGGCGACAAGCCGGTGACGAAGCCGCTGGAAGGACCGGCGACTGTGGCCGTGGCGCCGCAGGCGAAGCAGGTGATTTTCCTCGAACCCGACATTGCGGGCAAGCCGGCGGGCGACGGCAAGACCGCGCCGGCCAAGCCGTACGAGGTGACGATTGCGCCGGGGGATCGTGTCTCGGTGTGGTTGCGCGTGGATCGGCATGGCAACGATGGGTTCATCAATCTGGACGTGGAAAATACGCCGCACGGGGTGATCGTGGATAGCATCGGGTTGAACGGGGTGCAGATTCGCCCGAATGAGAACGAGCGCGAGGTGTTCCTGAGTTGCGAGAAATGGGTGCCGGAACAGGATGCGTTGATTCATCTGGTGACTGGCAACGCGCGGGCCAATGAGAGCACCGAGGGGTTGGAGTCGAGTTTTCCGGTGTGGCTGCATATCCGGAAGCTGGGGGCGACGACGGTGGCGAGCGCGAAGCCGTAATTCCCTTCGGTCATTCTGAGCGGAGCGTAGCGAAGTCGAAGAGCCAAGCGGAGCGAGACAGCCGTGGGCGAAGGTGGGGCAATCCCGCCGCTTCGCAAGGGACTATTCGACGGGATCCTTCGACTTCGCTCAGGATGACGAACGAGTTTTAGCAAAGACTTGCCCCGAGGCCATTGTGAGGCTTTGGTAGCGGCCCTCTTTTTTCCATGAAAGTCTCTCTCAATTGGCTCCGTGAACTCGTCGAATTGCCGTCGGGCGTGCCGCAACTCGTCGATCTGCTGACCCTTGCGGGTGTGGAGGTGGAGGGCGTGGAAACGATGGGGGTGGATAATCCCAAGGTGGTCGTGGCGCAGATTCGCGAGAGTGTGCCGCATCCGAATGCGGACCGGCTGAGCGTGTGCCAGGTGGATGATGGCTCGGGCACGGCGCGGCAGATCGTGTGCGGGGCGAAGAATTACAAGGTGGGCGACAAGGTGCCGCTGGCGCTGCCCGGGGCGGTGCTGGGGCCGGATTTCACGATCAAGGTGGGCAAGCTGCGTGGGGTGGAGTCGCAGGGGATGACGTGCAGCGCGGATGAACTCGGGCTGCCAAAGGGTGAGGACGGGCTGCTCATTTTGCCAGCGGACTCGAAGGTTGGGGCGGCGCTTTCGGAGCTTTATCCGGGCGATACGGTGCTGGACCTGGAGATCACGCCGAACCGGGCGGATTTGCTGAGCCACGTGGGGATCGCCCGGGAGATCGCGGCGCTGACGGAGAGGAATTTCGACGGACCGAAGACGCCGCGGAAGGTGGAGGCTTTTGGGACGAGCGCGGTGGATGTGGAGCCGCGGGAGTGCGAGCTTTATACCGTGCTGGAGATTTCCGACGTGAAGGTGGGATCGAGCCCGGAGTGGTTGCGGCGGAAACTGGAGGCGGTGGGGCTGCGGCCGATCAATAACATCGTGGATATCACGAACTACGTGATGATGGAGCTCGGGCAGCCGCTGCATGCTTTCGATGCGGACAAGCTGGACGGCGATATTCGCGTCCGGATGGGTGCGGAAGGCGAAGAGTTCCTCGCGCTGGATGGCAAGACTTACAAACTCGGCCTGCAAAACGTGGTGATCGCGGACGGCAAGCGCGCGCTGGCGATCGGCGGCGTGATGGGTGGGGAAGACAGTGGTGTGACGGAGACGACGCGCAATATTCTGCTCGAGAGCGCGCACTTCAATGCGGGCAACATCCGGCGGACCGCGCGGGCGCTGGGGCTGTCGAGTGATTCCAGTTACCGCTTCGAGCGTGGGGTGGATCTGGCCGGGGTGATGGTGGCTTCGCAGCGGGCGGCGGCGTTGATTCTGGAAATCGCGGGTGGGGAGGTCGGCGAACTGAGCGTCGGCCATGGGCCGGAATTGCGCGAGGGTTTCGACCCGGCGGCGGCCTTGCACGAGAACGATGAGCCGGTCTTCACGCATACCGTGGCGTTGCGTCCGCAACGGGTGAAGGCGTTGCTGGGGACGGATGTTTCGAATGACCGCATTGACGCGATTCTCACGCGGTTCGGTTTGCTGAAGGCAGATCATGCCTGGGAGATTCCGTCGTTCCGCCCGGACCTGACGCGCGAGATCGATCTCATCGAAGAGATTGCGCGGGTGGTCGGTCTCGACGCCATTCCCGCGCGAGTACAGGCGCAGTTTGCGCCGGCCTCGGCGACGGATCGCGCTTACGACCGCGCGATGGGCTTGCGCCGGGCGCTGGTCGCGCAAGGGTTCGCGGAAGCGCGCACGCTGACGCTGATCGGGGAAGGCATGGCTGGTCTTGGGTTCCTGCGCGACACTGCGGACGACCGCCGGCGGGTGAAGAATCCGATGAACGACGAGCAGGTCATCCTGCGTCCGAATTTGCTGCCCGGGCTGTTGCAGTCGCTGCGCGATAACTTGCGTGGCGGAGCGAAATCCGTGCGCTTGTTCGAAGTCGGGCGTGTGTTCTCGGCGCAACAGCCGGAAGAGGCGGCGCATCTCGCTTTCGTTCTGAGTGGTCCGATCGCGGAGCGCTCGTGGCGGAACGGCGAAGGGAGCGAGGCGGACCTCTTTCACTTGAAGGGTGTGATCACCGCGGTGCTCGGGGAGAAGACGATTTTTGTTGCCGACGAGAATTCCGCGCTCACACTCGCGCTGGCCATCGATGTCGATGGCAAACGCGTCGGCTTTGCCGGGCAGCTCTGGCCGAAGGACGCGCGGGCGCTTGATGCGACGGCGCCGGTGCTTTTTGGCGAGATCCATCTGGATGCGCTTACCGCGCAGGCAGCGGCGGGGAAGTATCGCGAGATTCCACGCTTCCCGGCGACGGCACGCGACATCGCGTTGCTCGCGCCGCTCGATCTCACGCATGCGCAAATCGAGCAGACGTTGCGTGGGGCGAATGAGCCGTTGCTAGCAGAGGTGGAGTTGTTCGATGTCTTTGCGGATCCGACCGGAGTGCGTGTCCCTACGGACAAAAAATCGCTGGCATATTCGTTGACATATCGGAGCCCGGAACGGACACTCACCGCCGACGAAGTAAACGTGGCGCACGCACGGCTGAAAGAACGTTTGAAAACAACGTTGGCCGTGTCGCTCCGCGAGTGATCTTTCCCATTTTAAGCTTTAGCAAGGTCCGGCGAAAAGAGGCGCACACGAGTTCGTAGATTCTGCGACTTCGCGGCGCTTCGCACAGGATCAGCTACGCCGATTTGCCCTGCTGTGTTCGACCAAAGGGTGGAAATCCCGATCCGGTAATAACATCAACTCAGGAGGCCGGGGTGGGCGAGTTTAGGTCATGCCTTTATTGGAAGACCGAGCCCCGTCCCAGGTCATCCGCCCGTTAACCTTAGGGGGAACGTGGAACTCCGCCTGGACGGCACGAGTGGGGCATCCTTCCGAAGGCGCTCTGGAAAATGTGACTGCTGATTGTCGCTTCCAGAGCGCTTTCCTTTTTTGGGGTGCTTGCACGGAGGGTCCCGGGCGGTTTAGTGCAGGAGCGTGCGTTGTTTGCTTTGTTGCTTATTCTGTCTGCTGCTCGGCCTCTCGGCGTGCGCGGAGGATTTATTGCCGCGTGTGCAGCGGGAATTGCGGGCGCGGAAATTTTACTTTGGCGAGATCGATGGGCGGGCAACCGACGAGACGGCAGCGGCCATTGGTAAATTCCAGGAAGCGCATGGCATCGATAGAACCGGGCAGCTCGATGCGGAAACCTTGCGGGCCCTCGGCTTTCCCGAGGGTGGGAGAGAGGACCGTGAGGAGGCGCGGGTGCTGGAGGAGTGTAATACGTGCGTGCTTCGCTATCTACAGGCGTGGCAGAGCGGGAATTGGGAGCGGGAGGCGGTGTTCTTCACCGAGGTGGTCAATTACTACGACGACCAGAACGTGGACCGGGATTTCATCCGGCAGGTGCGAGCGAAGGAGAACCTGCGCTGGTCGCATCGCAAATCGACCATGCTCAATCGCGTCGCCTCGCTGCTACCCGACCATGGCGACCAGGCGCAAGTCACGGCGCGGGTCCGGACGGAAGTGGCCGGGGAATCCGGTGAGACCAAGGCACGGACGGAGGATCTGATCTTCCGTTTGCAGAAGACGGATCAAGGCTGGAGGATTGCCGCGTTGAAACTGCTGGAGTAGCCGGGCGCAACTGCTGATTCTGCCCCCGATGCGCGTTCGCACCACGATCCTTCTTTTGCTGCTGCTGGCGGGCACGGCGTTTGTTGCGGGGTTGGTTGAAATGCGGCGGGTTGAGAAGCGGAAGCTCGAGATTACGACGAGCGCTTGGGAAAGCACGTGGCGAGGCAGGGTGGAGGGCTTCTGGGAAAAACAGTTTGTGCGGTTTCAAAAGGACAACGAGGAGCTGATCGTTGGTCCGGAGGTGTTGGGTTCCATTCTCGACGGCAAGCGCAAATGGGCGGAAGAGAAATGGGACACCCATGCGTTGATTACCTATCGAGCCCACGCCATCTGGGTATATCGCAAGAACGGGACCCTCTTCTATTCTTGTGCTGTGCGGCCACTAGGGGATTTGCCCAACTGGCCGGGAACGCCCGAGCAAGTGGTCAAGCTTTTCGGCCGCGATAAGGCGCCGCGTTTCTATGTCCGCCTCCCTTCGAGCATCAATGGCCATGTCCGTTTGCTAGAAGTGTTGGGAACGCCGGTGCGGCCGCAATGGGACGAAAACAAACAGGAATCGGCCGAGGCATATGTCCTCGTCGGCCGCGTCTGGGATAATGATGAACTCGCGGTGGTGTTGCCGCCCGACGACGGGGAAGCCCACTTTCAACCCGCGGACAAGCGCATCTCCGTGACGTTGGAACCTGGCGAAATGCAAGATGTGCTACCGCCTCTCCGCGACTGGCAGGGCCGTGACCTGGCGCGGTTGGTTTTCTCCAGCGTCAACGCGCAGGTGGCGGATTTTGAAAGGCGCAGCGACCGGCTTTTTGTCGAGTTGCTGCTTGGGGCGCTGGTCCTATTCGTCGTTCTTTTTCTACTTCTCGAGCGCGCCATCGTCCACCCGTTGCGCCGCGTGATCCGGAGTTTGCATGGGGAGAATCTCGCTTTGCTCGATCCGCTCAGCAAACAGAAGGCGGAGTTTGGGGAACTGTCGCGGCTCATCCAGTTGTTCTTCGCCCAGCAGATGGAATTGGTCCGCGAAATGAGTGAGCGTCATGCGGCGGAGAAGGCCTTGCACGACAGCGAAGAAATGCTGCGGCATTCGCAGAAGATGGAAGCGGTCGGGCGTCTCGCGGGTGGCGTGGCGCATGATTTCAACAATCTCCTCACGGCGATCATCGGTTACGCGGATTTGCTGCGGCAGCGCTTCGCCGATACGCCGGGCGCGCGGCAGCCGGCGGATTTAATTCACCAGGCGGGTGAACAGGCGGCTGGCCTCACGCGGCAGCTTCTGGCCTTCAGTCGCAAGCAACTGTTGCAGCCGCGGGTCATCGACCTCAATACGATCATCAGCAATCTCCAGCGCCTGCTCCAGCGGATCATTGGGGAGCACATCCGGATCGTCGCACAAACGGACGCCCAGCATCCGCGAGTGAAAGCGGATCCCGGCCAGATCGAGCAGGTGATCGTCAACCTCGGGGTCAATGCGCGCGACGCGATGCCGCGTGGGGGCACCCTCACCATTCGCACGCGCGACATGGAGTTGACGGAGGAATCACGTCCTGCGGAACTGGCGGCTGGACTCTATGTCGCGCTGGAAGTGACGGACACGGGCGAGGGGATGGATGAAGAGACGAAGACGCGCATCTTTGAGCCATTCTTTACCACCAAGGGGCCGGGCAAAGGCACCGGCCTGGGGCTGGCGACGGTCTATGGCATCGTGAAGCAAAGCCACGGCGGAATCGTGGTGGAGAGCGAGCGGGGAAAAGGCAGCACCTTTCGCATCCTCCTGCCGCGCGAGGATGGGCCGGTGGAAACGGCCGCGAGCGTGCCGGTCATACCCAAGTCCGCGGCGAAGGATGAGACGATCCTGTTGGTCGAGGACGAAGACATTGTCCGCCAACTGGTGCGCGAGATTCTTCAAGAACAGGGCTACCGTGTGCTCGCCGCTGACCGCGGGAGCGAGGCGCTGCGGATGCTGAGCGAGGAGAAGTGCGAGATCGACTTGCTGATCAGCGATGTGGTGATGCCGGAGATGAATGGGGCGACGGTGGCGCAGCGCGTGCGGGCGATGTGTCCGCGAGTGCGAGTGCTGTTCGTCTCGGGATATTCGGAAAGCGACATGGCCGATCAGGGGCTGGAGGCGCTGGCTTTCCAAGTCCTGCAAAAGCCGTTCACGCCCGATACGCTGGCGAGGAAAGTGCGTGAGGTGCTCGACCTCGCTTAGCGTTTCAGTTGTTCCAGCTCCCAGTCGACCTCGGCTTCGATGGCCTGGAGACGGATGCTGCGCTGGGGTGCGGGCAACGCGGTCTGGGCGACCACGGTATTCACTTTGCGCCGGTAGGAGCGGGCGCGACTGGCTCCGGCGGGTGTGGGGCTTTGGCTTTCCAATTGCTCGGTTTTGGCGATGAGGGCGGCTTGCTGGGTGCGGAGTCTCGCTTCCGCGCGTTCATGTTCCGACCGGGCGGTTGCGATTTGCTGGTCGGTCCGGGCGCTGCTCGACTCCAGGCTTTGGCTGGTCGCAGCCTGGCGGTTTAGCTCGGCCTGTTCCGTCCCGACCTGGTCCTGCCTTTCCTGCTGCCGTTGACGTGCCTTGGCTTCGCTCCAGCCAAAGAGGCCGCCTCGCGTCGGATCGCCCGTGGTGTTGCAACCGGCCAGCAGCAGGCAGAGCGCGCACGCTCCGCCGAGTGAGCCGGCCCGTTTCACTTTTTCAGCTTATCGTTGATGCCTGCGAGATCGGCGCGCTGGCGGAGCAACTCGGCGCGTTGCTCGGTCAGGTCATCGACGGCCTTTTGGAGGTCCGCATTGTGGGGATCATCCGCCGATTTCTTGAGTACGGCCTTGTGAGCGTCGATCGTCTCCTGCCACGACTTGGATTCCCGGTCGATCTCCTCCAGTTTGGTGAGGATCGAGGTGCGAAGGTCAAATTCCACGACGGTGGGCCCCGCGGAGCGGTCGGAGGCGAGCACTGTGGTGAGTTGCTTTTGTTTGTCGGAAACGAGAGCGCGGAGCTTGTCGTTGTATTCGCGGCGGACGGCGATCTGGTGTTGTATGCCGGTGATCTCGGAGTCCAGGGCGCTTTCCTTGGCCGCGTAGCCTTCCTTCTTGTTGGCCACGGCATTGCCATAGGCCGCGCCGGCGACGCCGCCGACCAGCGCTCCAGCAGCGGCTCCCGCCGCCGCGCCGCCTGGCGTCTTTTTCAACAACGCGCCGGCCCCCGCGCCGACGGCGGCACCGGCTGCGGCACCGGTGAGAGCGCCTTCCGTGCGGGTGCGGTCGCTGTCGTTCTTGATATTGGTGCAGGCCGCCAGGGAGGCGATAAGCACGGTGGTCCAGAGGGCTTGCGTCTGCCGAAAAAAGAAACGGGGAGTCATGGTTGAGCCGAGGGAAACTTTGGGTGAAGGCGGTGACACGGGCGAGCGAAATGTTTTCCCGGCGGGGCGGCAAACTTCCATCCGTTCATGCGCTGACATCGGGGAGGTAAAACCAGAACGTGCTTCCTTTTCCGACCTCGCTGGTTACGCCGATCCTGCCGCCATGCGCTTCCACGGCGAGCCGGCAAAACGTGAGCCCAAGGCCGGTGCCGATCCTTTGGTGATCGGTGCTGACCTGGCCGAATTTCTGGAAGATGCGGTC
>Ga0206794_1251_pt1 | contig 10966 bp, 12 predicted proteins | sample Alteio_BWOrgCont_70_FD_152877 | JGI IMG/M metagenome (GOLD analysis project Ga0206794, IMG submission 152877) | Enriched cells from forest soil in Barre Woods Harvard Forest LTER site, Petersham, Massachusetts, United States -... | ecosystem: Environmental > Terrestrial > Soil > Temperate forest >...
TGTAGCGCTCAATGATCGCTTTCTTGAACGGAAGCGTGCGCAATTTAGGCACGGTCAGAGTCACTTCGCCGGCCTTGGTATGCAACTGCCGGTCATGGCTGCCGGCCCGAGTGTCCTTGCGGTCCTCCGTGCGCTCGTACTTCCTGGCGCCGCACAGCTCGTCCGCTTCCGCATCAAGAAGCGCGTTCAACGTCTCCTCAACCGTTGCCTGCACTACTTCATCCAAATGCGCCTGTATCCGGCCTTCATCAATCTGCACCACTGGCCCTAGCCCCGGCGCCTTCCCGCTAACCGCTTCGGATCCTGCTTCTTTGCTTGGCACCATCGCACACGCCTCTGAGGTCTCACTCCTCATGCTTGTACCAGCCGACCTGCCCACAGCTCAAATCGAATGTGTGAAAGAAATCCTACGTTATCAGGCGCTGAAGAGCATCGCGGCACGGAGAAGATGTCCCGCGGTCCATTAGACAAAAGTGTCTGCGTTATTGGGGACCGGAGCGGGCGGCGGACTATCGACATGCTGGAAGATGGCATCGAACACCGGGCCAGCGTTCTTGACCAGATCGGCCATGAGAGGGCCGAACTCTTCGTCGAAATCGCCGAGAAACAGCAGATTCTTTTCGTTCAGAATCGTAAAGCGTGAGGAGTAAATCGTACCCACGGTTCAGAGGCTTACTCCAAACTCGTCTCCGAGGCGTTTCCGATCAATGCTAACGGTTTTTCGGCCACTTGCCGAGAACACTGATCGACTTGAATAGCCCAATGAGCGCTTTGTCTGTTAGCAACAACTGATGCTGTCAATCTCCGGATGCTGGACTCAGTAGAAACTATGAGGCATTTGTTCTGGCTATCCTTTTTGGCGCCATTTCCATTGCCTGAGAGAGCAGGAATGTCCGGAAGTTGCCAACGATACCTGTTGGTTCTGGACCGGCAGAATACGCCATTGAGAATCGCCTCGACAGCAATGGTGGCGTGGATGGCGAAGCTGCTCCTGGATGGTGGCTGGCCATAGTCGCCCCACTGGGCCGTAAGTACGCCAATCAATTCGCGGTTGGTTGTGATAGTCTCCAGGACTTCAAGGGTCGTGCGTTTTGCCCAACGCAGAAAGGGCGCGCGCAAGAGAGAACCCCCGAGGGCAGCTGCAGGCGCGGGAATGACTTTCTCGGCATAGTACAGTCCCCTTACGCGATTCACGGCACGCACCATTCGAATGTACTTGTCGATGCTCTTGCCCTCGCGTGGAGAGTACTGCTTCATGCCCTCGCGAAAGCGCTCAATGCCCGCGGTGAAATTGAAACTGCTACCATCGATGACAGCGCGATCGTACACTTCAGGCATGGCACTCCATAGAACCGCCCCATCGGTGATGTGGTCGAACGCTCTGCGCACTGCGAATCGCTCATCCTGCACCTGTCCGATGTAAGGCAATCCCACATCCCACTCATAACCGGGGCGATGAAACGACTGCGAAAAGCCGCCCGCAACGTAGTGGCGCTCCAGCACCAGAACACGCTTCCCGCCATGTATTGCCAGCAGTGCCGCGGTGGTTAACCCGCCGATGCCGGAACCAATCACGATTGCGTCCCACTCCCCCGCCAGTTGTGCCTGCTTGTATGAATAGTTCTTGCCCGGGTCTGCCATCGAATTTCTCCCTCGTCAGCGTCCCTCTCTGTGCAAACCCACAAATCTTGCTGACTTGCTGAGGTGCTTAGGCTCTGAAAGGCGAGCGGGATCAGACAAACGACGTTGGTTGTCGAGGCTCGTTTTCTTCGGTTATTTCGGGCCAGTGGGCTGGAGGAGTTGGAGCCTCTTTAGATCAAAATAACGTTAGCTCGACCGGCTGCCAAGCCACGCGTCGATGTGCGGCCAGGTGCGCTTGTGCGCACCGCTCCCCGCCATGATGCCGATGTGGCCTCCGGCGACGCGGAAGAGTTCCTTGTCGCGGCTCCCTACCTTGTCAAGTATGGCCTCCGACTGGCAGGGCGGAGTGATGTGATCGCCGTCGGCGATGACTGTCAGCAGGTTGGCTCGCAACCGGCGTAAGTCTACCCGCTGACCGCGAATCATCAATTCGCCCTTCATCAGGCGATCGTTGCGGTACAAGTCCACGATGAGTTGTCGAAACGCCCCGCCTGCAAGTGGAATGTTGTCGGTAACCCAGGTGTTCATTGCGTGCCAGGATTCGACAACCTGCGGATTGCCCAGATTATCCCAAAGCTTCATGAAGTTGACGACATAGTTCTCCACCGGCTTGAGTGCCTTTGCGCCATAGTCGATTATTTCGCCGGGCATATTGCCGAAGGCCGCCAGGACTTTGTCGACATCGAAGTGTTTCTCGTCAGTCCATCGCGCAAAGGTAAGTCCCTGCTTGTTTGAGAAATCCAAAGGCGCGGTGAGCAGCATGAGGTTGCGAAGGCCGTCGCCGGGCCGCAAGGCGGCATAAATCGTCGTGAGGATAGCGCCTATGCACCAGCCCAACATGCTGAACTCTTCAGAGCCAGTGATGGCCTCGAGCTTGCGGATGGCTCGCGGCATATATTCCAAGGCGTAGTCGTCGAACTTCAGATTCTTGTCTTCAGGCCCGGGAGCGCCCCAGTCCAGAAGGAACACGTCATAGCCCCGGCTCACCATAAACTCAACAAAGCTGTGGCCGGGACGCAGATCGAGGATATAGGGCCGGTTCATGAAAGCAAAGACCAGCAACAACGGAACCGGATGCCGGTCTTGAGCCGAAACAACGGGGATGTAGCGGTACAGCTTTGCTTTGTTCAGCGTCCAGACGAGTTCTTTGGGCGTTTGCGCGATCGCGGCCTTCGTCGTCATCACCTTATTGATGGTCCGTAGCCATTCCTCAAGAAGTGAAAACTGATCTGTCATAACTGGGGTTAGCATGGTGGCTAGCGTTTCGCTTTCCTGGCGGTCCGCTTATTCGGCTGTGCCTGTTTGGCGGCCCGCTTCTTCGCCGCAGGCGCGTTGGTTCCTACGCGCCTCGGTGCCTGTGCCTTCAGGATCGGTTTGGATGCCGTGGCTGATTCTTTTTCGCTCTCCGGCCGCGCAGCAGCATGAGTCTGTTTCTCGATACGATCCAACTTGGCATCCATGTCATCCAGACGGATTTCCAGGTTGGTAAATCGATCGGCCAGCGCGGAGAAGTCCTGCCGGGATGGCATCGACAATTGCTGCAAGACCTGCAGCATGGACTTCTCCATCGCTTCCCGGAAAGGCGCTGAAATTGTAAGGGAATTTTCGAGCATGGCTCCAGTTGCCTGGGCATATCCCTCAGTGTTTACGGCGTCGACCATTATTTTGGCCATGCTATCGAGGTATGCATCCCGCATGCTGCGAAACTGCTCGAAGGGATCAATCGGCTTCGAACTTCCAGTTGGATCTTCGCTCATCATAGGCTCCATTCTGGCGAATCACACAAAGCTTATACCCGACGAGAGCCGGGGGCCACCCGGCTCTTCCTAAGCTGGCAAAGAGACTCTGCGCAGCTTAGTGGACCGACGTGAAGGGCCTGGCGGCGATATCCAGCAGTTCTTTCTGGGCTTCGATCAAGCCATCGACGCCGCGCTGAAATGACTCGGCGGCTGCTCCGGCCGGGGTTCCGGTCATGCCAAACTGTTGCTTGGCCGTTTCGAAGGCTACCTTGGTCTGCGCAACGGAATAATCCAATGCGTTCTTCTGCGCCTCGACTGCCCGATCTACGGTCTGCTTGACGATTGCCCCAGCGCCCTCGGTCGCGTTCGCGGTTGAAGAGGCGCGCTCCTTGGCCAGTTTGGCCAAGGCATGGCTCTGTTCGAGAACCAGGTCAATTGCGCCCTTCTGCGTGTCTGCGTAGCGATCAAAGGCGTTCGATACCAGGTCGAGCGTGACGAGACCAGGTGCGCCCGGAAACACTCGGGCAATCTTCTTCCAGGCGTCGAGCAATTCTGCGTTCTGCTTTGCAGCCAGGTCGATTCCGATTTTCTGCACTTCCGCCAGGCGTTCAACGCCGTTCGTGTACAGCGTAGCAATGGTTTCAACAACTTCGGTCTTTTCTGCTGCGGCAGCCGACACCGTGTGATTGGTCGTCTTTTTGGTCGTGTTCATTTTGTCCTCCAACGGGCTCATTTTATGCTGCAGTGTATGCTGCATTGCAGCATAATTAGATGTTACGCCTTCCCTTAAGCTTGTCAAGCCGTATGATGAAGACCGGTATGAAGCCAAAGTCGATCCTGATCAAGAAGTACGAAAACCGCCGCCTCTACGACGCCACCAACAGCCGATACGTGAACCTCGACGAAGTGGCGAAGATGATGCAGAACGGCGACAATGTTCGGGTTGTCGACGCGACAACCGGCGAAGACATTACCCGGCTCATACTGACGCAGATCATCGTCGAGGACGCGAAGACGCCAGATTCCAACTTTCCATTGGATGTCTTGCGCCAGATGGTGATCGCCTCGGGGAAGGCAAGCCAGGAAAGCGCACTCCAATATATGAGGACCATGCTGGAGATTTCCCAGAACGCTTACCGGGCGATGGCTCCGCCGTTTAATCCTTTTGAATTCATCCAGCGACAGGATTCTCCTCCCGCAGATAGCCAGGCACCGCCACCCGTTGCGAGTGCCGGCGAGCGCAGTCCGAATCAAGCCAAGAATCCCGATGCCGCAGAAGTCGACGAATTGAAACGGAGATTGGCGGAACTTGAGACCCTCGTCTCCAATCTGGCTCCAAAGACGGGGGCGCGAAAGAAAAAGTAGCCTCTCTATTGGCAACTGGATCACTCGCCTGCCGACAGCACCATTGCGATTCCCATTCCGCCGCCAATACACAGACTGGCAACGCCAAGCGCCTTTCTTTTTCGCCGCAAGGCATGGATCAAAGTGACCAGGACTCGTGCGCCGGAAGCGCCGATGGGATGGCCTAACGCAATCGCCCCGCCGGTTACATTCACTTTCGACGCGTCAAGCTGAAGTTCACGAATCACCGCAATCGACTGCGCCGCGAAAGCCTCATTCAACTCGAAAAGATCGATGTCAGACAAGCTCAGCCCTGCACGGCTGAGCGCTGCCGGCACTGCGGAAGCGGGGCCAATTCCCATCAACTCCGGTTCAACACCGACTGTAGCGTAGCTCAGAATATCGGCAAGGATTGGAAGACCATGCTCCCTGGCATAGTCTCCAGTTGTCACCGCGAGCATGGCGGCCCCGTCATTGAGACCGCTTGAGTTCCCTGCCGTCACGGTTCCGCCATCCGGCTTGAACGCGGGCCTGAGTTTGGCGAGGCCTTCCAGGGTAGTGTCGGCCCGTGCATGCTCATCCTGCAGGAAAACAGTTGCTCCTTTTCGACCCGGGACGTTCACCGGAATCAGCTCTTCTGCGAAGGCGCCCTCTGTTTTTGCGGTAGCTGCCCTACGTTGACTTTCGAAGGAAAAGCAATCCTGCTGTTCGCGCGTGACGTTCCATCGCGCGGCGACATTTTCGGCCGTGATGCCCATGGCATAGCTAAGCTGGGGGTCTGTAAGCCCCTCACTCAGAATGCTGTCCACCATCTCTGCGTGGCCAAACCGATTGCCTCCGCGTGCCTGTGGCAGCAGAAATGGTGCCCGGGACATGCTCTCAATGCCACCGGCAATGTAGAGTCTGCCATCGCCGGACTTGAGTCCTTGGATAGCATTGACCACCGCTTGCAGTCCACTGCCGCAGACGCGATTCACCGTTTGGCCGGGTGTCTTCACAGGCAACCCTGCTTTTAAAGCAACCTGGCGCGCAGGATTCATGCCTTGTCCAGCCTGGAGGACATTGCCAACGATCACATCTGCGATATCCTCCAGAACCAGCCCCGCGAGGATTGGGCTGATTGCCGCCACGCCCAAATCAACTGCAGACACATCCTTGAGGCTACCCATGAATGCGCCGATTGCCGTACGCTTTGCGGCGGTGATTACGATAGCTGCCATGTACAAAATTCCTCCGCGGCCCCAAGGTCCCCAGTCGCAGAGCGATCGCTGGAGAGGCCTGAATGCTAAGTCAATCTAAACAGTTACCTTGCGCCAATGCCGAGCAAGATTGATCACTTCGCTTCAACCTTTGCAGCCCGGCCTAAATTGCTGCCGCCATGGCCAGTTGCTTGTCCGGAATTGGACCGAGTGAGCCAAGTTGGGGCGGTCCGCAAATAAAGGAGCACCTTTGTGCTGCAAACAATGACGCGCCGCAGCAATTGGATTAGTCTTGGAGACAATGGCCCATTGAATAAAACCAGAGGCAGATTTGAGGCGGAGGATCCCTTCGCAACAACTGGAAGTGTGTTCGGCCAGTTGCCAAAGGAGTCAAGACATCATGGAAAATCAGAGTTTCTCCGGCAAAACTGTCATCATCACGGGTGCGGCTGCCGGTATCGGTCGCGCAACTGCCCTTCGCTTCGCGCGAGGTGGAGCAAACATTGCCGGATGGGACGTTTCGGATAAAGCTGCGGCGACATTCGAGACTGACATATCGGCAGCGGGCGGGCAGGCGCTATTTCAGGTGGTGAACGTCACTGATACGGCGTCTGTGGAGGCAGCCGTCAATAAACTAGTCGAGCAATGGGGCGCCATCGATGTGCTCTCAATAACGCCGGTATCGTGCGCGACGCCCGTTGATGAAGAAGAATGGTGCCGGGCCTATGAAGGGGATGCTTGAAGAGACGTGGGACGCCGTGATCGACGTCAATCTCAAGGACGTTTTCCTGGTGACGCGGGCCGTTGTTCCGCACATGATCCGTCGAGGCGGAGGAGTGATTCTCAATGCTGCTTCCGTGGTGGCGCTTAATGGAAATTTTGGGCAGACAAATTACGTGGCTTCAAAGGCGGGCGTCATCGGCATGACGCGCATGTGGGCCCGAGAATTGGGCAAACACAACATTCGCGTCAACGCTATTGCTCCTGGCTTCATCGCGACGGATATGTTGAAATCCATGCCTCCGGACATTCTGGCTGACATGGTGTCCCATACCCCGGTGGGCCGCGTTGGTACTCCGGAGGACGTTGCCAACGCGTATTTCTGGATGGCCTCAGATCAAGCGAGCTTTGTACATGGGACGATTCTGTCTGTTGACGGTGGCGTAGTGATCGGCACTTAGCGAATCCTCTCGCAGTGGTGTGCTCATTCCACAGCGTTAGAAGGAGCTTCGCTACTAACGTGAGATCGACGCGGTGAAAGTCCAAGTCAGGCTTTCCGCCGAACCCGCTTTGGAACGCGCAAGGGCCTTGCTCAGTACATGTGCTGGCCGCCATTGATCGAAAGAGTGGACCCTGTGACGAAATCGCTCTCATCGCTGGTGAGAAACACGACTCCCCTGGCAATATCCCCGGGCGTCCCGAGCCGACCAACCGGTATGCGCGCGATGATCTTTTGCAGCACGTCGGGCGGCACGGCACGCACCATTTCGGTATCGACATAACCCGGCGCAATTGCGTTTACGGTGATGCCAAACTTTGCACCTTCCTGCGCCAAGGCCTTGGTGAAACCGTGAATTCCAGACTTCGCAGCGGCATAGTTAACCTGGCCGTACTGACCTGCCTGCCCATTCACGCTGCCAATATTCACAATTCGACCAAACTTGTTTTCGCGCATATCTTGAAATACGACTTTGCAGAGGTTGTAGCACGAACCCAGGTTTGTATCGATGACCGCATCCCACATGTCGCGGTCCATCTTCTGCAGGGTTCCATCGCGGGTAATCCCGGCATTGTTTACCAGGATCTCGATAGGGCCCACTTCCGCCACAATTCTTCGGACGCCTTCTTTGCAATCGTCAAAACTGCATACGTCGAACTTGTAGACCTTGATTCCGGTCTCGTTTGAAAACGCTTCGGCAGCTTTGTCGTTGCCTACATACGTGGCGACTACCGTCCGGCCAGCTACTTTCAAAGCCCGGCAGATTTCGGATCCGATGCCGCGTGTTCCGCCTGTTACAAGTGCCACTCGTGCCATAATCGGAAGCCTTTCTACGGTCAACGGCTTGGGCCATTGAACTTAACGACGTTCTCAACCGAGTGAAACAGAACCCCTGACCGATTTTTCGCTTGCCGGCAGTCAGGAATCATTGCCCTCCAGCCGGCATAGAACGAATATAGGCGACAATTGACTTCATGTCCTGAGAGTTCATGTTTGTCAGCGGCATGCCGCCCTTCTGCATTTGGATGCTATGGTGCCTGAATAATGCACAGGGCCATTTGGAAACCCCTGAGAATCCTGTTTTAGAACAGTAGGGACGCGAAGTTGCGAGCTTCGCGAACCGATTCTCAGGAGTTCACCCAAATGGTGACGAATGCAAACCAGAGTAAACGCCGGAGGTCCGTGAATCAAGGGGTTCACGGGGATATTCCAGAGCCTAATAAAATCGGGGCTTCCACGCCCTATGACTTCGAAGCGCGGAATCTGACAGCCTACGGAGGACTGCTCCCGGTGGCCACGATGCTGGAGAAACTTGGGTTCCAGCAGTTGGTCGAAGAAACGCTGACGACCAAGCGGCAGACCCGCTCTATGCCGATGTTCAGGTTTGTTCTGGGGATGGTGCTGGCCTGCTACGTAGGGTTCTCGCGTCTGCACCATCTGCGCTTTCTGAAGTGCGAACCGATGCTGACCGGCATTTTGCGCGTGGCCGAACTTCCGCCGCAGAGCACCTTCTGGCGATTTCTGGCCTCGCTGCATCTGGGCGTGGCGCGACAGCTGCTGACTGTCCAGTGGCGCCTGCGGGAACGGGTCTGGGCTGCGGCCAACGTGCAACTGGACGAAGTCACGGTGGACACCGACACCACGGTGCATACGCTTTTCGGCAATCAGATGGGCGGCCGCAAGAGTTACAACCCGAAGAACAAGGGTAAGAAGAGTTACCAGCCGATCCTGAGCTTTATCGCCGAGACGCGCGAATACGCGGCGGGCGCGCTGCGCACGGGCGACCGTCCCAGCGGCCAGCAGATCGCCGATCATCTGGAGAGTGTTGCCAAAGGCCTGCCCGCCACTGTGAAGACGGTGCGTGCGCGGGCCGATTCAGGCTTCTACTGCTGGCAGGCTGTGGAAGCCTACGAAAAGCTGAACTGGCGTTTCATCGTGGTGGCGCGTAAGACGGCTCGACTTGTGGATCAGTTATCAGCGGCCAAATGGAAGCGCTCGCCGCTCACCGATGCCGACGGCCAATGCGAGTTCCTCTATCAGCCCGAGGGGTGGGGCAAAGCCTGCCGGTTCCTGGCGCTGCGCTATGAGAAGCCCCCTGAATCCAGGGACGCCGAGCAGCCGGAGCAATACCAACTCTTCGACACGCCGGAGTACACATACCGGGTCTTCGTGACCGACATGGATCAATCGCTGGATGCCCTGGTATGGTTCTACAACCAGCGCGCGGCGGCCGAGAATCTCATCAAGGAAGCCAACAACGATGCAGGCTTGACGGCGCATCCGTCAAACCGCTGGATGATGAATGCCAACTGGTTCCAGATCGCCATGCTGGCCTACAACCTGAACTGCTGGCTGCAGCTGTTCAGCCGCGAGGAAAGCGTCGCGGTGGAAACCTTGAAGCACACCACGCTGGCCACGGCGCGCCTGCGCTTCCTGTTTCTGGCCGCCCGCATCTGGCGCCATGCCGGCAGGGTCGGCGTCAGCTACAGCGACCATTACCAGGAGAAGGGCGCCTTTCAACAACTCATGGACCGTCTGCGCAAGGTGGTTCGCGGGCCGGATGGATTTGCTCCAGTCCTTCACGCGCCGCTAGGTGCTTGATTCGATATCGAGAATCGCGCATAGCCTTTTATGCACAATGCAGGTCAACTGTTTCAAGCACTTACTTATCTGCTCTTGAGAAATCAGAACCGGGGAGAATCAGAGGCTCAAGCTGCTCGGAAACCAGCGCTGCTCAACACATCCGGCACCTGCCGTACGTTCAAACTGTGCATAATTCAGGTGGTGGCGAAGAAGATCTTCTAGAACCGTTGCGGGAAGAATCGCGGGAGGAATGAAGTCGGATCGTCATCGGACGTGGGGCACACGTCGAACGAATGTTCAAGGACTTATTCGATATCCACACTCTTAAAGAGCTTCGATCTCGGATAGAGGGGCAATCCCACGTCGGCCGCCCTCGCGTTGCCATTGGCGTGCAATTCGAATCCCCTTCCGGAATCTTGCGCCGGCGTGAGCGAGCCGCCGAAGATCAGCAGTGTTCCCAGCAATGCGAAAAGCAGGCGGGGAAGGCCCAGGGTGTGAGAATGCATGTCGAATCCTCCGAAACGTACACAGCTCAATACGACTCGGAGGCGCACACAGTTCCTTGCCTTTTGTGAAAGGACCCTCGCCCCGCCGCCTCTTAGCATTCGCCTCGCCTCCATCGTTGTGGGAGCCTTCTCTGGATCTCTTATGGCTCACTTCCCTGCCCGTTTCGCGGCAGATGTGCGGTCGGCCTAACTCTTCTGGCTGTCGCGGAGAAACCCAAGCCCGGACGTCGCGTCGACATTCCTTTCATCACCTCCAACGTCTTGGTTTGCGCAGGCTGAAGTTCGTTCAGGAGCAGTTCTTCCTGGCCGGCACCGCCCAGAACATTAAACACCTTGGTCAGATTCTTGAGCACGCCAACAACAGGGCCAGCGACGGTCACCGCTTAGACAACCGCCCCGAACAGCACCTCGCATTCGGCAGTGCAGTTCGCCGGCCAAAGTCCACCACGAGCCCTTTTTCAACACCCACCCCTGTTCCCAACAATTGACCAAGGACGAGTGAATTCTCCACCGCCTAACAGGCGGTGGCTTCGGTTACGGCTGGAAGCCGGATTGATCGGCCGTGCGGCCGATTACACCACCTTGAAGTCATCGTCTGGCTCCGGGAGCTTTTGTTCCTCGATATACCGTTTCCAGACTTCCTCAGTCACGTTGCCGCTCGTAGCCACCCAATACCCATGCGCCCACAGGTGCTGGCCCCAATACCGCTTCCGCAATCCTGCATACTCGCTCAAC
>Ga0206794_1252_pt1 | contig 10952 bp, 10 predicted proteins | sample Alteio_BWOrgCont_70_FD_152877 | JGI IMG/M metagenome (GOLD analysis project Ga0206794, IMG submission 152877) | Enriched cells from forest soil in Barre Woods Harvard Forest LTER site, Petersham, Massachusetts, United States -... | ecosystem: Environmental > Terrestrial > Soil > Temperate forest >...
CGGAAACACCACCAACAGACGCGCCACCTGCAGAACAACCCACTCCCCCTACTGAAGAAAAAAAATAACTCCCCAACTGCCCCACTCATGAAATTTAAGAACCTACTCTCACTACTCCCTGGTCTCGCGATTTGCTTAGCAAGTAGCAGCGTTTACGCTTGGAAGCATGAAATATCTATTGGCTATGGCTGGGGAAATGAAGTGGAGCAAGATTACCTAAATACCGCAGTTGTACTCAGCGGTAAGTTTTATAAGTTCCCCGTGATTGACAAAACATTGATTGCTACCATTGATGGAAGCATCTCTCAACTGCACGCAGACACTCCAACTTATAAAAATCTAACGACTGCTGCTGTTGCACTAGGACTTCGCGCCTATTTCGTGAATCCCGAGTCGCATAAAGTAAGGCCCTATTTAGGCATCTCTTCAGGTCCTGCCTATCTCTCTAATAGATTTTTTGGAGACAGAGATCAGGGCACACGGCTTGACCTACAAACCACCCTAGAAGGCGGCATTGAATTTGGCTTAAAAAATCAACGTAGCATCGATATTAATCTGCATCTGGTGCACTACTGCAACGCCGGACTCGCCACACCCAATCAAGGTTTTAACGTGCCTTTTGTACTATCTGTTGGGTATCAATTTTAAAAATGGGTGCCAGAGAGGTTCTTGCATAAATCAGGACGTGGAGTGCCTGGAGTGCCCCCTTTTTAAAGGGTATCGCTGTGCCTTTTCTTTTTGCAGCGAGAGATTTAAGAGAAAGCATGCTAGAAGCCAACCCAAAGACCCCTTCCCTTCTGCCGCAAAAACAGCGGTATTATAATTATAAATTGCCTCCCATGAAAAAAATCCATCTCATTTTTTCTACTCTTTTCTGTCTGCTCACTCAAAGCATAGGAGCAACCGCCCTCCCCTTTGATTTTGTTTACTTAAAAGAGGTAGACCCCAGCATCGTACAAGAAATGCGTTACGCCACTGACCATAACTTTATCGGCCATCCCATTACGGGTTATCGGGCAGCCGAGTGCATTTTGACTTTATCCGCAGCGAATGCGTTATCGGCCGTACAAAAAACACTGAAAAAATCGGCACTCTCTTTGAAAGTATACGAGTGCTACAGACCTCAACAGGCCGTGGATGAATTCATCGCTTGGAGCCAACGGCCTGAACAGCAACAAATGAAAGCAGAATTCTATCCCCGCGTAGATAAAAAAGATTTTTTCAAGCTGGGTTATGTGGCCTCTAAATCAGGACACACCCGCGGCAGCACGATAGATCTCACCATCGTCCCACTCCCTGTTCCACCTCAAAAAACCTATTCTAAAAAACAAAAATTGGTTTCTTGCTTTGCACCGTATCTCACGCGTTTTCCGGACAATAGTATCGATATGGGTACCGGTTTCGATTGTATGGATGAGCTGTCTCACAACGACAACCTAAACATTACCCCAGCCGCTTTTAAGAATAGAACATTATTGAAAACAGAAATGGAACGACAAGGCTTTAGTCCCTATCGAGAAGAATGGTGGCATTTCACACTTAAAAACGAACCCCATCCGGATAGTTATTTTAATTTCCCAGTTACAAAGGACCCTTCTAAAAACTAAGGAATTCTTATGAAAAAACAATTACTCTGCAGCACCTTGGCCCTAATACTTGCAAGCGCGCACGCCGAAAATGGCATCTATCTTTCTATAGAAGGAGGCATTGCAGCCCAGGATGGGTTACCAACACAAGGAGATGTGGGCGCTGTAGATATGCAAACAAGCTATGCCATCAACGCTATCCGCGCAAGCGTTGGATATAACCACGACCTTTTTTCATTTTTCGGTTTTGGACTTGAAACAGGTGTTGGGCAGTACGGTAAAACAACCTACACGTATGGAAATGGATTAACTACAGAAGTCACCGCACGAACGCTTGAATTTTTAGCCGTCGGCACCTTTCACATCAATAAGCAGTTTGACCTACTCACCAAGATCGGCGGATTAAGACTGACTCCTATTGCCAGCGGAGTAAATGCACCTGGGAATAATGCGAAGATCTGTACAGAAGCCGCACTAGGCGTCGCATACAACATTTCACCTCACCTTGCCGCAACCCTGACCTATTCACACGTCTTCGGCAGCCAACTAGATACTATTGGTGAGCTCTCTGGTAAAGCGCCCAGTGTTAATGAAGGCATGCTGGGAATTAGATACACGTTTGGTTCATAAGGCATTGTCAAACCATCACTAAGGGCTGTTGACATGTCCTAGGCGCCGTCAAAGTTGTTGCATATATCCTCTCAGAACTGAAATGCCTCTTTTTAAAGGGCGTTGTTGCATAAATCAAATGACTCCTCTGAGTGCCCCCTTTTTAAAGGGGGTCGCTGCGCTTTTTCTTTTTGCAGCGGGGGGATTTAAGAGGGTGTTGCTGTTACGTAAGTTATGCTCCAGAAAATCTGTCCTCCCTTCAAACCAATAGAAAGACTCCTCGCAACATACAATCCAGGTTTTAAGAATTAAAAAAAGAAAAATGGATCCCGCAAACAAATCGCGGGATCCTTTAAATCCCCCCGCTATAAAAAACATAGCGACCCCCTTTAAAAAGGGGGCACCCATAGGAGCCATCTGATTTATGCAACAACGTCTTTTTAAAGGGGACGCTCATCAAGAGAAGTGAGCTATTACGTTTATTGAGAACGCATCTGCGGAAACAAAATCACATCACGAATAGAGGGCACATCAGCTAATAGCATCACCAATCGATCAATACCTATGCCCTGCCCCGCTGTCGGCGGTAATCCATACTCGAGCGCCTGAATATAATCCGCATCAAACACCATTGCCTCTGCGTCTCCTGCTTCGCGCTGCTTTACCTGTGCTCTAAAACGCTCTGCTTGATCTTCTGAATCATTGAGCTCTGAAAAGCCATTCGCAATTTCTCGTCCTGCCACAAAAAACTCAAACCGATCCACTACCGCAGGATTGTGCATATTCTTTCGCGCCAATGGCGAAACTTCCGTCGGAAACTCCGTGATAAAGATGGGCTCTAATAACAAATGCTCTACGGTTTTTTCAAAAATGGCATACTGGATCTTTCCAAGCGTGTCTTGGGGATGAACTTGGATGCTGTGTTCCTGCGCCACTGCTCTTACTTGTTCCAAGCTTTCTAATTGTGCTGGCAGGATACTCTTATTAAAGTGCAATACTGCTTCTTTGATTGTCATACGTGGGATGGGTTTGGAAAAATCACACACCTGGCCTTGGCATGTAATGCTTTGACTGCCCAAAACAGTTTGCGTCAGCGTCTGCATTAGTTCTTCCGTTAAATGCATCAGATCTTGGTAATCTGCGTAAGCCTGATAAAACTCCAGCATCGTAAATTCAGGATTATGACGAGTAGACAGACCTTCGTTGCGAAAATTACGGTTGATCTCGAACACACGTTCAAACCCACCGACGACTAAGCGCTTCAAATAAAGCTCAGGAGCAATACGTAAATACAGCGGCATATCTAGCGCATTGTGATGCGTGATGAAAGGCCGGGCAGCAGCACCTCCTGGAATGGGGTGCATCATTGGTGTTTCCACTTCCAAAAATCGCCGTGCTGTAAAAAAATCTCGCAAAGCACTCGTAACTGCAGAGCGAATTTGAAAAACCCGTCGCGTCTCTTCGTTCGCAATTAAATCCACATAACGCTGCCGATAACACATTTCTTGATCAGCCAAACCGTGAAATTTGTCGGGCAAAGGGCGTAACGCTTTTGTCAGTAAACGAATATGCTCTACTCGAATACTCAACTCACCCGTCTTCGTTTTAAACAAAGGACCTTCTGCTGCAATAATATCGCCTAGATCCCAATGCTTAAATGCGTCATAACATGCAACGGAGATCACTTCTTGCTTCACATAAAGTTGAACACGCCCTGTCATATCTTGGATATGCGCAAAGCTTGCTTTACCCATCAATCGACACGCCACCATGCGTCCAGCTACTTTAACAGGAGGCAATCCTTCTAACGCTGCTTCATCTAAGTGACCATATTGTGTGTGCAAATCCTCTGCGAATGCATTTTTACGAAAATCATTTGGAAACGCATTACCCTGCTGACGTAACGCATCTAATTTGCTTTTTCGTTGTAACATTTGCTCGTTGAGATCAAGTGTCAGTGCTTCTTCTTGCATTAATGCTTCTCCGTCATCAATCGATCCGTAAGCGCCATCAACAGTGCCGACACCACGAAGGTCAAATGAATAATCACCTGCCACATGACCGCACTGTCTGATACATGTACAGGATTAATAAACGTTTTTAGTAGGTGAATCGAAGATATACCAATCAGTGAAACGGCAAGCTTGATTTTCATCGTACCCGCGTTGACATGGTCCAACCACTCCGGCTTATCGGGATGCTTATCGATATTCAAGCGTGAGACAAAAATGTCATAACCACCCACAATGACCATCACCAATAAATTTGCCACCATCACCACATCAATCAGTCCCAAAACCCCTAACATGATATTTGCTTCATCCAGTGCTGAAGCATGCAGAACCAAATGGATCAGCTCTCTGATAAACACAAAGACATAGACGCATTGCGCGCCTATTAATCCCAGGTATAAAGGCGCCTGTACCCAGCGACTAAAAAACACAAAACGCCCCAGGCCCATTTTTTGTACAAAGGTATCTAGTCTATTCATTGATTTCCTCTCCAACAGTTTTCCTTATTCCTTCTCCCCCTTCAAACTCGCCTCCATAAATCGATCTAAGTCTCCATTCAACACAGCCTGCGTATTCGTCGTTTCAACACCCGTACGTAAATCTTTGACTCGCGAATCATCCAAAACATAAGAGCGAATCTGACTCCCCCAGGAAATATCTGATTTGGAGGCTTCCAACAGTTTTTGATCAGCCGTTTTTTTCTGTAATTCTAGTTCGTATAACTTAGCACGTAACTGTTTGAGTGCCTGCGCTTTATTCTTGTGTTGTGAACGTTCGTTTTGACATTGCACAACAATATTTGTAGGAACGTGTGTAATGCGCACCGCCGAATCCGTCGTATTCACATGCTGACCACCAGAGCCACTCGAACGATAGGTATCAATCCGTAAATCGGCAGGATTAATTTCTACCTCAATATTCTCATCAATTTCAGGAGAAGCAAATACCGAGGCAAAAGAAGTATGTCGACGATTACCCGAGTCAAAAGGAGATTTGCGAACTAAACGGTGTACTCCCGTTTCTGTACGCAACCAGCCAAATGCATAGGATCCCTCAAAGTGTACTGTGGCACTTTTAATGCCCGCTACTTCTCCTGCGGAACACTCTAAAATTTGCGACCTAAATTTGTGCTGATCACCCCAACGCAAATACATGCGCAATAGCATCTCTGCCCAATCTTGCGCTTCTGTACCCCCTGAGCCTGCCTGTATGTCTAAATACGCGTTATTGGCATCCATTTTGCCAGAAAACATACGGGCAAATTCACGCGCATCTATCTCTACACTGAGCGCCTCAACTTCTTTGAGCAACTCCACCAAAGAATCACCATCTTGCGCTTCGACAATCAAATCAAGCATTGCACTGGCATCCTGCAATTGCCGCTCTAATGCTGCACTGCCAATGACTATTTCTTCCAGCTGTATACGCTCGCGACCCAAATTTTGGACTTTGCTCATGTTTGTCCAAATAGCAGGATCTTCTAACTCGCGAATAACTTCTTCTAGGCGTTGCTGTTTTTGATCGACATCAAAGATACCCCCTCAGCGCAACTGCACGCTGGATGAGATTTTTGAGTCGTTCGGAAAGGGCGTGGGTTTCTAGTGGCATAGTCATGATGGAATGAGGGGAACGAAAAAACTTAAAAAACAAAATGATTCCGGTATAGTACCGGAAAAATTGAATTTGTAACTATCCCTCCACTGGGAGCGTGATTAAAACTGCTATTTGTAATAACCCAGCTCCTTTTGAAACATAACAAAGTGCCGGAATTATTTTAAACATAAAACACGAAAGATTTTTTTAACTGCGTTTTGTTCTTTAAAATGAAGTGTCCTAATAAGGCAATAAGCATATGCATCCCTTAGTCAACACAGCCCTCAAAGCAGCACGCAAAGCTGGCGATATCATGCTGCAGTCATTAGATCGTCTCGATACTATTAATCCTGCCTCCAAGGGTCTTCGCGATTTTGTAACGGATATCGACAAACGCGCCGAGAGAGAGATCATCTACATTCTGCAAAAAACTTACCCGGATCATGGAATCATTGCCGAAGAAAGCGGAGAACACCAAGCAAATAGCGACTCCGTTTGGATCATAGATCCCCTTGATGGCACGCACAATTATTTACGAGGGTTCCCCCACTTCTGTGTTTCCATCGGATTTAGACACAAAGGAAAATTAGAGCACGGCTTGGTCTACGATCCTATTCGCCAAGAACTCTTCACTGCAAGTCGCGGAAGCGGCGCTCGATTGAACGATCGGCGTATCCGTGTCAGTAATACCTTACACCTAGAGAATGCGCTCATTGGTACGGGTTTCCCTACCCATCCTGACCATTTGACCGCTCAATTAGACTGCTTCAAAAAATTGCTGCCACATGTCGCAGACATACGTTGTTCCGGCTCTGCTGCCTTAGATTTATGCTACGTCGCAGCAGGCAGACTAGATGCCTTTTTTGAATCTCACCTCAATATTTGGGACATAGCCGCAGGCAGCATCATGGTAAAAGAAGCCGGCGGGCTCGTCGGAGACTGGCAGGGAGAAGAAAAGCATCTGGAAAAGGGCGCCATCGTTGCAGCCACTTCTAAAATTTTACAACCACTATTAAGCCTCATTTATCAAAAATCCGCCTTATGAAATCACGATTTGCACACTGGCTTATTCAGCAGGCCAGCAAATGGTTACTGTATGAACCACCAGCCCATCCCTCTCCTCTGTCTGATTTTGAGAAGGTACGCTTCGAGCTGAGAGTAGCCGATGTTCTTCTCATCGAGGGACGCAATAAAATAAGTCGCATCATCCGACAGATTACGCAAAGCAGTTGGTCACATGCCATTATTTATATCGGCCGTTTATACGATATAGATGACATTAATTTGCGTACCCGTATCCGTAAGCACTACAAAGGATCACCCGATGAGCAACTCGTGATTGAGAGCCTCATGGGCAAAGGAACGGTTGTATCGCCTCTCTCTAACTATAAGGACTACCATGTCCGGATTTGCCGTCCTCGCGGACTGCCTCGCGAAGATGCGCAAAAGGTGATTGGTTTTGCGATCACCCACTTAGGGATGCGCTACAGCGTACGCCATATCTTTGATCTTGCACGATTCCTATTTCCTTGGGTCATTTTACCCAGACGTTGGCGATCTAGCCTTTTTACCCATAATGCCCTCAAGCCAACAGAAGAGATCTGTTCCTCACTAATCGCGCGTGCATTTTTGTCCGTACAATTTCCCATCACTCCTGAGATAAAAAGAGACGAAGAACGCGTCACTCTCATCAGTCGTGATCCACGCCTCTTCACACCCAAAGACTTCGATTATTCGCCTTTCTTTGACATCATCAAATATCCCATGCCTGCTCCAGCTATGGACATCGCGTACCCTAAAACTGTTTTTGAAACGGTTCTCTCGGAGAGTAACAACCACTCCTGATAAAAGATTTGACGCAAAAGACGCTGAAGGCGCAGGGGACGCAAAAAGGAAAAAAGCTTAAAGATTTTGTAACTCCCCAGGTGGTAGATGGAACCGGCAAATCCATGGCTCCCCCACCGCCGTCATCCTCCGGAAGATTTATCCGGGGGATCCATTTTTCTTTTTTTCTTTTCTTTAATTCTTACAATAATTATTAAGACCTGGATCCCCCGGATAAACCATCCGGAGGATGACGGCGGTGGGGGACAGCCAAATACGCCCATATATGCCTTACATAGTTGTGGCACCTGGGGAGTTACGAAAAAATCTGAATACTTTTTTTAAAAAAAATCTTTAAGCTTTTTTCCTTTTTGCGTCCCTTGCGCCCTCAGCGTCTCTTGCGTCAAATTTTTTACTTTCAATTTTCAACCTCCATGCTCCACTTTAAAATAAAAAAACACCCTTCCCAAAACTATAACTACGTAGAAACCTCCATCACAGGAAAACCTCTACTGACAACACCTCAGCTAAACAAGGGAACAGCATTTACACTGGAAGAACGTAAAGTATTTGGTCTAAGTGGTAAGTTGCCTGCACATGTAGAAACCCTCGAGGAACAAGTCAACCGCATGTACCTGCAATACCTCAGCTATGAGACACCGCTGCAGAAAAACACCTACCTCAACAAGCTGCACGATACAAATGAAGTCCTGTTTTACAAATTAGTGCAAGACCGCGAAAGTGAGATGATCCCCATCATTTACACACCCACCGTAGGGATCGCCATCGAGAAATTTAGTCGGGAATTTCAACAAGCACGCGGACTGTATATCTCCTACGAACAACGCCATCAAATCGAAGACATCCTCGATAATCGCAGTAACCCCGAAATTGACCTCATTGTCGCAAGTGACGGCGGTGGCGTGTTAGGCATCGGCGATCAAGGCGTGGGTGCCATGTTGATACCCGTTGCCAAATTAATGGTCTATACCGTCTGTGGCGGTGTCAATCCACTTAAAACGTTACCCATTTTGCTGGATGCCGGTACTGACAACCCTCTCTTATTGAACGATCCCTACTATTTGGGCTGGAGACACCCACGCATCACAGGTCAAGCCTATGATGAATTTATTGAACTCTTTGTCAGCGCCGTACAAAAAAAATTCCCAGAGGTATTTTTACACTGGGAAGATTTTGGACGTGACAATGCCAGAATAATTCTAGAACGCTATCAAGACCGCATCTGCTCTTTCAATGACGACATACAAGGCACAGGCGCCACCGCATTATCTGCCCTATTGGCGGCTGTAAAAACAACAGGCACCCCACTTACAGAGCAACGCTTTGTCATTTTTGGTGGAGGAACCGCAGGGATCGGTATCGCCGACCAGATCTGCCGACAACTACAGCTAGAAGGTTTATCAGAAGCAGACGCCCATGCGCGATTCTGGATTGTCGATAGATCAGGTCTACTACTGAGCGACTCAAAAGATCTTACGGATGGACAAAGACCTTATGCGCGCCACTTTGATGAAGCTACTCGACAACACCCTCATCCGTCTGCCGCAAAAACGGCGGCATCCACCTTCTCCCACTCGCAAGACAGCTCTGGGAGAAGGGATATAGATTTATTAACCGTCGTGCAGGAGGTAAAACCCACAGCTTTAATTGGCTGCTCCGCCCAAGGCGGTGCATTTACGGAGGAAATCGTAAAAGCGATGGCAGAAGCTGTGCCACGACCGATCATTTTTCCCCTCTCCAATCCCACCCAAAAAGCAGAAGCCACTCCACAGGATTTGCTGAATTGGACACAAGGCTTGGCACTCATCGCAACAGGCAGCCCTTTTCCCCTACCTACCTGGCAAGGCAAGCCACGACAAATTGCGCAATGCAATAACGCGCTGGTTTTTCCCGGCATTGGTTTGGGAGTGCTCGCAGCTCGTGCACGATGCGTCACGGACAAAATGTTATGGGCAGCATGTACAGCACTTTATCGCTGTGCGCCCATCCACAAAGACTCACAGGCACCTTTGCTACCCGCGATGGAAAATGCGCGAAAATCAGCCCGCGATATCGCCATCGCAGTGGCTAAACAAGCACGCGAGGAAGGAGTAGCCGGCATTGCGGCTTCTGAGAACATTGAAGAACATGTGGATGCGCTGATTTGGGAGGCGGAGTACTTGCCTTTTAGAAAAACGGAAGGATTTTAATCTAAAAGATTTGACGCAAAAGACGCTGAAGACGCAAGGGGCGCAAAAGTTCAAAACATAAAAGATTTTTTCATCTAAAACTAAATATTCGTTTTTTGTAACTACCCAGGTAGTAGATGGAAGCGGAAAATCTACCACTTTCCCACCGCCGTCATCCTCCGGATGGTTTATCCGGGGGATCCAGGCTAGTACGCTGTCTCATTATCGTCATCCCCCGGATAAACCATCCGGAGGATGACGGCGGCGGGGGGACAGCCAAATACGCCCATATATACCTTACATAGTTGTGGCACCTGGGGAGTTACCGTTTTTTAAAAATTATTAACGTTTTAAATTTTTATTTTTTTTTTGCGCCCCTTGCGTCTTCAGCGTCTTTTGCGTCAAATTCTTTTTTTTCATTTGCACACAACGTGTTAGACAACAAGGTCGCTATCGTCATAGGCCCCACACCCCCTGGAACAGGAGTAATCCAAGCCGCGCGCTCTTTCGCGCTATCGAAGTCCAAATCCCCTGTAATAACACCATCTGCCCGACGGTGAATCCCCACATCAATCACTATTGCACCTGGCTTGATCCACTGACTCTGCACCACTCCTCGCTTTCCCGTCGCGCTGATCAACAAATCAGCCTGTTGCACATGGCTGGCTAAATCTCGCGTAAAACGATGGCAGACCGTGACCGTGCATTTAGCTAATAACAGCTCAAGCGCCATAGGACGCCCTACGTGGTTGGATGCCCCGACCACCACTGCATGCAAACCCGCTATATCCAAACCCGCGTAATCCAGTAATTGGATAATGCCGTACGGCGTGCAAGAACGTAGCAGAGGACGCCGCTGTGCTAACCGTCCCAGGTTATCTGGATGGAATCCATCCACATCTTTGTGTGCAGGAATACTGTCTAAAATAAGCTCGCTATCGATATGTGATGGCAAAGGCAGCTGTACCAATATGCCATCTATCTCCGAATCAGCACTTAAAGATGCCACGCGCGCCAAGAGCTCTGTCTGTGTTGTTGTAACAGGTAGATCATACGCAACAGAACGAATACCCACCTCTTCGCAAGCCTTGCGTTTGGCGTTTACATACACTTGAGAGGCAGAATCCGTACCCACCAAA
>Ga0206794_1253_pt1 | contig 10928 bp, 9 predicted proteins | sample Alteio_BWOrgCont_70_FD_152877 | JGI IMG/M metagenome (GOLD analysis project Ga0206794, IMG submission 152877) | Enriched cells from forest soil in Barre Woods Harvard Forest LTER site, Petersham, Massachusetts, United States -... | ecosystem: Environmental > Terrestrial > Soil > Temperate forest > O...
ATATTCAAAAGAAGGTTTCAATTGATAATCATTTAATACAAGTTCGGGCCTATAAGATTCATGAAGAAAAAGGTGGATCTGATCTGGATAATTGGTTGGAAGCAGAACAAATTCTAAGGAATCCGACAAACCTATTGGCGACTACTGACAGGACAGGATCGGGAGGAGTGGCTTAATTGATCATCCAAAGAATGAAATAAGAACTTAACCATATCTATTTACGAATGAGTGATCAATGTTAGCCGAAATGAATTCTACGAAAATAAATTTACTTGCAGGAAAATTTCCTCAAGAAGGGATGTTAGTCAATATTCCGAAATTGATTACATCGTATTATTCCGATGTGCCTGACCCTATGATTGCGACTCAGAGGGTTGCATTTGGAACCTCAGGGCATCGCGGGTCTTCCTTTGAAAAGACTTTTAATGAGTGGCACATACTCGCCATTACACAGGCCATTTGCCTGTATCGTAAGAAACAAAGGATTAATGGTCCTTTGTTTCTTGGGATCGATACACATGCGCTTTCCCAACCAGCACGGGCCAGTGCGCTTGAGGTCCTGGCTGCTAACGGGGTGGAAGTTATGCTTTCAGAGAAAGATGAATATACGCCTACTCCAGTTATTTCCCACGCCATTCTTACTTATAACCTCGGTCGTAAGACCGGATTCGCCGATGGTATTGTTATTACCCCTTCCCATAATCCACCCCGTGACGGGGGATTTAAATATAACCCTCCAAATGGGGGACCTGCAGAACTAGCCATTACAGATTGGATTGGAATGACTGCTAATGCATTTCTTGAATCAAAATTGCAAGGCGTCAAACGGATACTTTTAGAGAAGGCTTTAAGTGCTTCCAGCACACACCGGCATGACTATCTTAATTCATATATCGCTGATTTAAAGAATGTGATTGATACGGATGTCATTAAAGGCTCAAATCTCAAAATAGGAGTAGATCCACTCGGGGGCGCCGGAGTCCATTACTGGAAATCTATTGCCGAACGCTACAAAATTGATCTGGAGATTGTCAGTGAAACGGTTGATCCGACCTTTAGTTTTATGACCGTGGATTGGGATGGACAGATCCGTATGGATCCATCTTCTTCCTATGCCATGCAGCGATTGATTAAAATGAAGGATAAATTCGATTTGAGCGTAGCTTGCGATACTGACTACGACAGGCATGGGATCGTTACAAAAAGTGCAGGGCTACTGCCACCCAATCATTATCTTTCTGTTGCTTGTTTTTATCTTTTTGGGCACCGGCCAAGGTGGAGTACTAAAGCTGCGGTTGGTAAGACCGTCGTGAGCAGCCAGATGATCGATCGGGTCAGTACAAAACTTGGCCGTAAAATTTATGAGGTGCCTGTTGGTTTTAAATGGTTTGTGAATGGATTAATGGACGGTTCGCTTGGGATTGCTGGCGAAGAGAGTGCGGGTGCGTCATTTTTGCGTTTGGATGGCAGTGTTTGGACAACAGACAAAGATGGGATTGTTTCTGCATTACTTGCGGCTGAGATCACCGCGCGTATGGGAAGAGATCCAGGGGAGATTTACTGCGATCTTACGCGTGAATTAGGTGAATCTTTCAGTGATCGTTTTCAAGCTCCGGCCACTGCTCAACAAAAGAAAATTTTAGAAAAGCTTTCGGAATCGCAGGTTAAACAAACAGATTTGGCCGGTGAAAGAATTAAGAGCGTTTTTACTCATGCACCAGGTAATGGTGCTTCCATAGGCGGTTTGAAAGTGGTAACAGAAAATGGATGGTTCGCGGCCCGTCCATCGGGAACTGAGGATATTTATAAGATTTACGCGGAAAGCTTTAAGAATGTATCTCATCTAGATCAAATTATTGATGAGGCCCAAAAAATAGTGAATGATGTTTTAGGTCCTCTTACCGGACACTCGCAGGAGCTCGGAGAAAAATCATGACTGAAAAAACAGCGGTTGGTAGTTCAATGTATAATTTTTTGCCCAGACAAATCAATGGTTTTGACTCCCTGGCTGAGCTTGCCCTGGATTTGCATTGGTCGTGGAACCACAGCACTGACCAAGTGTGGCATCAGCTTGATCCTGTATTATGGGAACTTACACATAATCCGTGGATTGTCTTACAGACAGTCGCACGGGAAAAACTCGAAAAACTTCTCTCTGATTCTGCTTTTTGCACCCAGATTGATGCCCTTTTGCAGTCCAAAAAGAAGACAGTGGAATCTCCTGCATGGTTTCAAAAGAATTACCCTCAGTCACCCTTAACATGTGTTGCGTATTTCAGCATGGAATTTATGTTAAGCGAAGCACTCCCGATCTATTCTGGTGGACTCGGTAATGTGGCGGGAGACCAACTCAAAGCCGGCAGTGATCTGGGCGTACCGGTGGTGGGTGTCGGTCTTCTTTATGCCCAAGGCTATTTCCGTCAGGTGATTGATAAGGACGGAGCACAAGAGGCCATTTATCCATATAACGACCCTGGACAATTACCAATCACTCCGTTGCGTCAAGAAAATGGCGAGTGGCTACGGTTGGAGATTGCCTTGCCCGGTTACTCGGTATGGCTGCGCGCTTGGCAGGTTCAGGTGGGCCGTGTAAAACTTTACCTACTCGATAGCAATGACGCAGCAAATCTTCCTGCTCATCGGGGGATTACCAGTCAACTGTATGGCGGTGGCCCGGAACTGCGCCTCAAGCAAGAACTTCTTTTGGGTATCGGTGGATGGCGGCTGCTTGAAGCATTAGGGTTAAAGCCTGAAGTTTGTCATCTTAATGAAGGACATGCGGCTTTCGCTGTCCTGGAGCGTGCAAGATCTTTCATGCAGACAAGCGGGCAGCCATTTGATGTGGCACTAGCTGTCACGCGGTCAGGAAATCTTTTTACGACACACACTGCCGTGGCAGCAGGATTTGATCGTTTTCCACCGGCACTAATTGAACAATATCTCGGCCGGTACGCACAAGAAAAATTAGGTATTTTGTTTCATGATTTATTGGCATTGGGACGACAAAATTCAGAAGACAATTTAGAACCTTTTAACATGGCCTATCTGGCCATACGCGGGAGTGGTACCGTCAATGGTGTCAGCCGTTTGCATGGTGAAGTCAGCCGTCATCTTTTTGCTTCTCTTTTTCCAAATTGGCCGATGGATGAAGTTCCCGTTGGATATGTGACAAACGGAGTTCATATGCCAAGCTGGGACTCGGTGGCAACCGATGATCTTTGGACCCAAGCCTGTGGGAAAGACCGGTGGCTTGAGGGTACTGAAACTTTAGAGCAGAATATTCGCCGTGTTTCTGATGAAAATCTTTGGCAAATGCGTATTACTAACCGCAAGTGTCTTATTGAATATGTCCGCGAACGATTGCCCAGGGAATTGGCTGCTTGCGGTGCTGATCCTAAAGCGATTGATCGCGTGAAGAATATTTTTAATCCCAATGCATTAACACTGGGTTTTGCCCGGCGTTTTGCTACTTATAAGAGGCCAGATCTTTTGTTGCGTGATCCTGAGCGATTGCTTCGTTTATTGAGCGATAAAAAGCGTCCTGTACATCTGATCATGGCTGGCAAGGCTCATCCGGCAGACCTGGCAGGTCAGGCTTTGATTCAGGAATGGATCCATTTTATCCGAGAGGCCGGTGCACGGGACCATGTGATTTTCTTAAGTGACTATGACATGCTGTTAGCGGAACATCTGGTGCGGGGAGTGGATGTTTGGATCAATACGCCACGCAGACCATGGGAGGCGAGTGGAACGAGCGGTATGAAGGTTCTTGTCAATGGCGGCATCAATCTTTCAGAATTGGATGGCTGGTGGGCTGAAGCGTATACCCCAAAGGTAGGATGGGCCTTGGGAGATGGCCGTGAACATGGGGTGGACTTGGCTTGGGATAATCATGAAGCCAATGAACTCTACGAACGGCTTGAAAATGAAGTGATACCTGAGTTTTATACACGCAATAACAAGGACATTCCGATTGCTTGGGTGGCACGGATGCGTGAAAGTATGAGCTGTTTGACTCCTCAATTTTGTACGAACCGCACAGTGCGTGAATACATTGATCAACATTACCTTCCTGCTGCAATGGCTTTCCGTCAACGCAGTGCTGATAAGGGTAAAACGGGCAGGAGCATAATTAACTGGGAACATATTTTGAAAGAGAAATGGGGCAAGATACATTTTGGTGAAATGAAGGTGCAGACAAATGCAAACCAGCATATTTTTGAAGTTGAAGTGTATTTTGATGGTTTAGATCCTGACCTCGTTCGAGTCGAACTATACGCCGATGGACTCAATGGCGGCAGACCAAAACGGCAGGAAATGAAGCGCATCCAGTCTACGGCAGGCCAACCGCGTTATAGCACTTCGGTATCTGCGGACCGTCTGGAAACAGATTATACGGCACGAATTATACCGTATTTTGATGGCGCTGCAGTACCCATGGAAGTCGATTCTATTCTTTGGCAGCAGAGGGTGAATCAACCTCAAGGACTACAGGAGGCAATTTATGAAAGGGTCTGACCATGTAGCAACGACATTATTTGTGGATATCGGTGGTGTTTTGCTTAGCGATGGATGGAGTCATAAGTCTCAGGTTTTGGCTGCTAAAACTTTTGATTTGAATTTTAAAGAGATGGAAATTCGTCATAACCAGAACTTTGATACCTACGAGTTGGGTAAACTCGACCTAGAGGAATACTTAAAACGTGTGGTGTTCTACGAAGGACGGAAATTTTCTTTTAATAGTTTTAAAAAATTTATGTTTGCGCAATCTAAGCCTTATCCCCAGATGATTAATTTAATCAGAAAGTTAAAGTCAAAGTATGGATTAAAAATCGTCGTGGTAAGTAATGAAGCGCGGGATTTAAACGCTTACAGGATTAGAACCTTTAAACTCGATCTATTCGTAGATTCATTTATTTCTTCTTGTTATGTTCATCTTCGAAAACCAGACGAGGATATTTTTCGGTTAGCACTTGATACCTCACAAGTAAAATCTAATCAGGTAATCTATATTGAAAATACTCTCATGTTTGTCAAGGTGGCGGAGAATTTTGGTATCTCAAGTATTTTTCATACTGATTACAAAAGCACGCAAGCGAAATTAGCTTCGTTTGGATTGGTACTCTAATGAAAAATATCCTATCAATCAATGGTGGTTCATCAAGTATTAAGTTCGCCCTATACGAGATAGGTGAGCCGCTTCGGAAGATATTCAAGGGTAGCATTGAACGGATTGGATTGCCCAAGGTAACCTTTCATGTGAAAGGTTTAGAAATAACTGATAATTTTTCAAGGAGCATATTAGCAGGGGATCATGCGAAAGCAGTGGGCGTTTTGATGGATTGGATTGAAGAACGCATGGGCTCTGATGCGCTCGCGACCGTAGGACATCGTGTCGTCCATGGCGGACCGAAGTACAGTGAACCTCAGTTAATAACTAAGGAAATGATTGATGATCTGCATCAATTCGAGGCATTTGACCCGGAACATTTGCCACAAGAAATTCAGTTGGTCCGAGCATTTCACCATCGGTTTCCTGACATTCCACAAGTGGCATGTTTTGATACTGCTTTTCATCATGACATGCCTCGTGTGGCCAAGGTATTACCAATCCCACGACGCTACGAAGCTCAAGGTGTGCGGCGTTACGGGTTTCATGGATTGTCGTATGCATTTTTGATGCAAGAATTAGTCCGTCTGACGCCAGAAGGCGGTTGCCCAAGCAGGGTCATATTTGTTCATCTAGGCAGTGGTGCTAGTTTAGCTGCTGTGAAGGACGGAAAAAGTATTGATACTAGTATGGGCTTCACCCCGAGCGCGGGATTGGTGATGGGAACACGTTGTGGAGATTTAGACCCAGGGCTTAACTACTATCTGGCGCGTACCGAGAAAATGACAGTGACACAATTTCAGCATATGGTGAATCATGAATCTGGGCTCCTTGGTATTTCTGAGACGAGCTCTGATATGCAAGATTTGCTTTCGCGAGAATCTGATGACCTTCGGGCCCGTGAAGCCATTGAGATATTTTGTTATCAGGCAAAGAAATGGGTGGGGTCATTTAGTGCAGTGCTTGGAGGACTTGATACCTTAGTATTTGCCGGAGGTATCGGAGAGAATGTTCCCACCGTCCGCTCCAGGATTTGTGGGGGCTTAAGTTATCTTGGAATTGAATTAGAAGAAAAGCGAAATGCAGGCAATGAGGGTATTATTTCTACGGCAGGAAGCAGGGTTGTAGTGCGTGTTATGCATACCGATGAAGAATTAATGATCGCAAGCACGGTCTGCCGTGTCTTGGATTTTAAGAAAGAGGGAGCATTATTATGAAAAATAGAGTAAAAGAAATCATCAATGTGGAAACTCCAAAGTTAAATATAACTGATAAGCCATTGTCATCTGATCTGCTGGGAAAAATGAACGCTTATTGGCGTGCTGCCAATTATATATCGGTCGGACAGATTTATCTTTACGATAATCCATTGCTTAAAGAACCGTTGAAACTCTCCCACGTCAAACCACTCGTTGTCGGACATTGGGGCACAACACCAGGCCAGAACTTTATCTATGTGCATTTAAACAGGGTTATTAAAGAATATGATCTGAATATGTTTTACATCGCGGGACCAGGTCACGGCGGTCCGGCATTGGTGGGCAACACCTATCTTGAGGGTAGTTACAGTGAAGTTTATCCCAATATTAGCCAGGATGAAGCCGGGATGAAAAAGTTATTTAAGCAATTTTCATTTCCTGGGGGTATTTCCAGCCATGTTGCACCGACAACACCGGGATCAATCCATGAAGGCGGTGAATTGGGGTATTCACTCAGCCATGCTTTCGGAGCTGCATTTGACAATCCTGATTTGATCGTTGCTTGTGTTGTCGGAGATGGTGAAGCTGAAACCGGTCCCTTAGCGACAGCTTGGCATTCCAATAAATTTCTCAATCCCATTTCTGATGGAGCGGTACTTCCAATCCTTCACCTCAATGGTTTTAAAATCAGTAATCCTACAGTCCTCGCACGTATTGAGCATGAGGAATTGGAGAAGTTCTTTGAAGGCTGCGGTTGGACGCCTTACTTTGTAGAAGGCGATGACCCCGAAGAAATGCATCAATTGATGGCAGCGACGATGGATCGGGTCATAACAGATATACGGAATATGCAATTCATTGCACGTGATAAGAAAGATAATACTCGTCGAAGATGGCCAATGATTGTCTTGAGGTCCCCCAAAGGTTGGACAGGGCCTAAAATAGTTGATGGTTTGCAAGTTGAAGGCACATTCCGGGCGCATCAAGTGCCGCTTCTGGTGGATGCTGATCATCCCGATCATCTTAAAGAACTTGAAAGCTGGATGAAAAGCTATAAGGCAGAAGAGTTATTCAATCAGGATGGTTGTCTTATGCCAGAATTAGCAGAATTGGCACCTGAAGGAATAAGACGCATGGGTGCGAATCCTCACACTAATGGTGGTCTCTTGTTGCGTGAATTGCGGATGCCGGATTTTCAGACTTATGCAGTGAAGGTCACATCACCCGGAGCCGTAGAAGCCCAAGATACGCTTATTTTAGGTAATTTTCTACGTGACGTGACTAAACTGAATCAGGAATATCGTAATTTCAGGATCTTTGGTCCAGATGAGACTATCTCCAATCTACTCGGTGCTGTCTTTGAAGTAACCAACCGTCAGTGGGATGCCAGAGCGGTCAAGAGTGATGAATTCTTGTCACCCGATGGAGGAGTTCTCGATTCGATGTTGAGTGAACACCAGTGCGAGGGTTGGTTGGAGGGATATCTGCTGACAGGTCGGCATGGGCTGTTCAACAGTTATGAGGCCTTTATCCGTATTGTAGATTCGATGTTCAGCCAGCACGCCAAGTGGCTGAAGGTGACCTTGGAGCTGCCATGGCGTCGGAAGATTGCTTCACTGAACTATTTACTAGCGTCCCACGTCTGGCAACAGGACCACAACGGATTCACACATCAAGACCCTGGTTTTCTTGATCATGTGATCAATAAGAAAGCTGACATCGTACGTGTTTATCTTCCGCCTGATGCCAATTGTCTGCTGTCGGTTTTTGATCACTGCCTGCGCAGCCGCCACTATGTGAACGTCGTGGTTGCAGGCAAACATGCATTGCCCCAATGGCTGACCATGGAAGAGGCTGTTATGCATTGCACGGAAGGAATTGGTATCTGGCAGTGGGCCAGCAATGACCAAGGTGCTGAACCTGATGTGGTCATGGCCTGTTGCGGAGATACGCCGACACTTGAGATTTTGGCTGCTGTTTCCATTCTTCGTGAACATCTGCCGGACCTTAAGATACGTGTGATCAATGTTGTTGATCTTATGAAGCTGCAGTCTGAAAGCGAGCACCCGCATGGATTGAGCGAAACGGATTACGATTCACTATTCACCAAAGATAAGCACATTATTTTTGGATTTCATGCATATCCTTGGCTTGTCCACCGGCTTACCTATCGCCGGACTAATCGCAACATGCACGTCCGTGGCTATAAAGAAGAAGGTACAATTACGACGGCCTTTGACATCAGGGTGCAGAATGATTTGGATCGTTTTCATCTGGTCCAAGACGTGATTGATCGCTTGCCACAATTGGGTACAAAGGGAACATACCTTAAGAAGATGATGCAGGACAAGCTTATCGAACATAAATTGTACATCGACAAAAACGGGCAAGACTTGCCGGAAATACGTAACTGGAAGTGGTCCTCATGCCGGACACTCGCAAAAGCTCGGAATAATCCCAAATGAATGCGAAGGAACTTATAAAAATCACGAGGGCGTTAGTTGCAGGGGACAAGGGACTATTGGCGATGGATGAGAGTACCCCAACCTGCAACAAACGATTTGCCAAATTAGGTATTCCTCAAACCGTGGAAGCCAGGCGGTCATACAGGGAGCTAATTGTGACGACACCAGGTCTCGGTGAATGTATCAGTGGTGCAATCTTGTATGATGAAACAATCCGTCAACAGAAGAAAGATGGAACATCTTTTGTTAAAGTCATTGTTGATGCTGGAATCATTCCTGGTATCAAAGTTGATATGGGGACAAAGGACATGCCGGGTTTTCCTGGTGAGGAAATTACTGAAGGTCTTGATGGATTAGATGACCGTCTCAAAGAATATTTTCAAATGGGGGCTCGTTTTGCCAAATGGCGGGCAGTATTTGCAATTGGTGAAAGCATCCCTAGTCGAGGTTGTATCGAGGCTAATGCACATGCATTGGCTCGATATGCTGCCTTGTGCCAAGAAGCCGGACTAGTGCCTATCGTAGAGCCTGAAGTGCTCATGGATGGTGATCATCCATTACAACGATGCTACGAGGCAACAGAGGAAGTGTTACGAATAGTTTTTAATGAACTTTATACGCAACGGGTGATGCTGGAGGGTATGCTCCTCAAGCCTAACATGGTACTTCCAGGTTTGACTTGTTCTGCCCAAGAAGCAGTTGACAAGGTTGCTGATAAAACAGTGAAATGTCTGTTGGCAGTAGTCCCCAAATCTGTTGGGGGTATTGCATTTTTGTCAGGTGGTCAATCTGGTATACTCGCTTCGGAACGATTGAATGCCATGAATGTCAAATTTAAGTCACAACTGCCTTGGGGCTTAACGTTTTCATTTGCCAGGGCCATTCAGCAGCCAGCTTTAGATATATGGCAAGGGCAGGATGCCAATGTGTCAGAGGCACAAAAAGCTTTATATCATAGAGCCAATTGTAATAGGGTAGCACGACGAGGCGAATACACTTTGGAAATGGAAAATAGTTAACTCCTCATTCTCCTATTATACCCTAGTACAATTGTTATTTTTTGTCCCTTCCCTAAAATCAACTCATCATTGATCCATAATCCTTAAAGAATTCTTTAATGGGAGAAATTATTATGATTACCCAGATCGGCATTGCTTCAGGAGAGATTTTAACTCTGATTGAAGAGAAAAAAAGACCAGTCAGCATCAGTGAGGTTGAAGCCCTTTTAGATAATGAGAAGGAATTAACCTATATGAGCATTGGTTGGCTAGTTCGGGAAGGACATGTACATTTAGTTGATAAAGGAAAAGACAAATATTTATGTAGTTGTTAGATAAAGGAGAATCTGATGGCCAAAAATGAAATAAAGTCTAAGAGAGTGGTTGCGGGTGTATTACCAGAGTGTGTCGATGCAAACAATTTTGAGCAAAGAGTAGAAAGACAAGCATATGAGTTATATGCAAATAGAGGATTCGAAATTGGTCATGAATGGGATGATTGGTTTGAAGCTGAAAAAATAGTGGAAGCTGAAATTAGCACCGTGGATCGTGATTGCATAAGATCGGAAAGTTTTTATAAAGCTACCCACCGCTCTAATCCTTTACCATCTGATATTGATGCACAAAAGTTTAATACAAGTCCTATTTTAAAGGATTTTTAATAGCAATAGTATGAATAGGAGAAAAAATGGCTAAACATCATCATCAAAGCAAGGCAGAACAAATTGATAATAAAGCACATGGAGCAGCACCTTTTCATTTCGAGAAGACGCCTTCCAGGGCAAATGAAACACCAGCGGCTGCAGACAATGCTTCTATCCAGGTCCGGGCTTATCATATCTACAAAGAAAAGGGCGGCTCTGATTTAGAAAATTGGCTGGAAGCAGAACGCACTATTAGAAATATCGTCTAGAGTAAGAGCCATGGAAAACGAAGCGATTGTCGCAACTGATCTTACAAAGTATTTTGGTGAAGGCGAGACCAAGATGACAGCTGTAGATAAGGTCGGGCTTGTAGCTAATTTTGGCGAGATGCTGTTCATTGTCGGCCCCTCTGGAAGCGGCAAAACCACGATGCTTAGTATGATTTCCGGTATCTTACGTCCCAACGAAGGCAAGGTAACAGTCAAAGGGGCTGATATCTGGACGTTGAGCAA
>Ga0206794_1254_pt1 | contig 10919 bp, 12 predicted proteins | sample Alteio_BWOrgCont_70_FD_152877 | JGI IMG/M metagenome (GOLD analysis project Ga0206794, IMG submission 152877) | Enriched cells from forest soil in Barre Woods Harvard Forest LTER site, Petersham, Massachusetts, United States -... | ecosystem: Environmental > Terrestrial > Soil > Temperate forest >...
GCTGGCACAGGTAAGCGGCCGGGCCGGGCGGCGCGGCAAGCAGGGCAAGGTAGTGATCCAAACCTACGACCCCAACCACCGGGTAATTAAACAGGTTATAGAGAATAATTACGACGACCTGTATTTTACCGAAATGGAGGAGCGGCGCAGCTTTAAATATCCGCCTTTTTACCGCATCATTAACCTCGATGTGAAGCACAAAGACCCCGCAATAGTAAATAACCAGGCTGATTACCTTGCCACTGAATTACGCAGACACTTTGGCGACCGGGTGATCGGCCCTGAATTTCCGTTGGTAGGCAGGATACGGAACTATTACATAAAAACCATCATGCTGAAATTTGAAAAAGACCTTGTTTCGGTAAATAAAGCAAAAACGATCATAAGGGATGTGATAACGCAGTTTCAAACTACAAAGTTGAGTAAGGGGAGTGTGGTGCAGCCTGATGTGGATCCCTATTAATTATTGCTCAAACTTGAAATTTCTAATTCGATTTAAACGGATTCATTGAATTAGAATAATTTAATAAGTTTCCGTTCGGACATTAAAAATCCTAATTAACTTAGACATCACAAATGGCCTACAAGTACATAGATAACTATAGAGAACAAGGTGCACGCAAAAAGCTGGTTGAAGAGTTAAAGAAAAAAGGAATTGAAGACGAAAACGTACTGAAAGCGATAGGCAAAGTGCCGCGTCATTTCTTTTTTGATGAAACGTTCTGGAACCAGGCTTACCGTGATATCGCTTTCCCGATAGGCGAGGGGCAAACCATTTCGCAGCCCTATACGGTTGCTTATCAAACACAGCTTTTACATATTCAAAAAGGGGATAAAGTACTTGAAATTGGTACCGGCAGCGGTTACCAGTGCTGTATATTAGTTGAGCTTGGCGCGAAGGTTTTTACCATTGAGCGGCAGGAAAAGCTGTTCTATCATACTAAACAGGTATTACCCGATATGGGTTACAAAGCCCGGTTCCTGCTTGGGGATGGCTCAAAAGGCAATTCAAGGCATGCCCCCTATGACAAAATAATTGTTACCGCTGGTGCGCCAACCGTCCCAGATGAATTGTTGAAACAACTAAATATCGGCGGTATCTTAGTGATCCCCGTTGGCGGCCAGGAAACGCAAAAAATGGTGACGGTGCTAAAAGTTGGTGAGCATGATTATGAGAAAACTACGCTGGATACGTTTAGGTTTGTGCCGTTGCTGGGGGATAAGGCATGGTAGGCCCCCCGGCCCTCTAAAGGGGGAGAATAGCACTTTTAGGTATTCAAAATGATGGGACTTGATTTTTTTGTTCCCCCTTTAGGGGGTTAGGGGGCCCGGACTTTACCTTTTCATCGCCCTGTCCATCTCCACTTTCGTATCCCTTTCCTTCATCGATTCCCGCTTATCAAAGGTCTTTTTGCCCTGTGCCAGGCCTATTTCAAGCTTCGCAAAACCACGTTCACTAATAAACAATGCAAGGGGGACAATAGTTAACCCTTTTTCTTCGCCGCGAGTTTGGAGCTTTTTTAGCTCTTTTTTGTTGAGAAGTAAAACACGGTCGCGTTTGGCTTCGTGGTTGTAGAACGAGCCATAGCTGTATTCGGCAATATGGAGGTTGCGGACATAAAGCTGGTCGTTAATAAAAGTGCAAAAGGCGTCATTGATATTGGCTTTGCCTTCGCGGATAGATTTAATTTCGGTGCCCAGCAATTTTATCCCGGCTATATATTTATCCAGTATATGGTATTCGAAATAGGCTTTTTTATTCTTTATGTAGATCTTCTGGTCCATTTGATGCAAAGATGCGAATTTAATGTACACGAATTACGCCAATTGAATTAGCACGGATTACACGAATTGAAAAGGCGCCAATTGGGGCTAAAGCCCTGTATCTTTCAACTCTTGTCCCGTCGGCTGAAGCCGACGGCAATGAAGAAAAATTTTATTGAATAGCAAAAAAATTCATTGCCGTCCCATTTATGGGACGGAGAAAGATAAATAGCATTTATTGGCTTTAGCCAAACTTGATGAACTTGCCCGTTGCCATGAATCGCTCACTTATTTCTTTTTCGCCACAATATGATGTACCGGCTGGGGCTTCACAACCAGCACCGGCACGTTTACCTTATGTCGCACGGAATCAACCGTAGTGCCATAAATAAGGTCTTTAAACACTTTATGTCCGTGGGAACCCATCACAATAAAATCGATTTTATCATCAATTACAATTTTTGCGATCGAAGGCGCAGCCCTGCCAAAGCCTATATGTGCATTGGCGTTATAACCAAGATTTTGCATCGCCAAAACATATTTATCCAGGTTATCCGAGTCGCTTTGCGTTTCGTGGTCCATCACTTCCGTACCATAATAGTTGGCGCCTGCCGTTTCCACTACATGGATCAAAGTGTACCGGGTGTCTTTATTCCCCTGCATAATAGCATGCCTGATGCAGTCGCGGTCGTTTTTTGAAAAATCAATGGTGATGCCGATATGTTTGTAGGTAATGGGTTTTAGCTCGTGGATAACTGTAGCGAGACCGTGCGGCACCCGGGCAGGCTGGTCGCGGTGCTTGAATAAAATAGGCCTGAAAAAAACATACAGCAGCAATAAGGCAATCGCAGCAGCTACCGGGACTACAAGTACATATATCCAAATAGCGGCGTGCGGATATTGTTTTGTCCAATCGCCGATTTGATCTGCAACTAATTTTCCATTCAAGGCCACGATTAGCGCTGCGCTAAGCCATGCCACTATTTTTGTTTTTAAACTGATAGCGAATTCTCCCATCCGTTTGCGGTTGGATGTAAAATGGATAAGCGGGATGACCGCAAAACCCAGCTGCATGCTCAACACCACCTGGCTTAAAATGATGAGGCTGCCCAGGCCCTGTTCTCCAAAATAAATAATAGTAAAAATGGCGGGGACAATGGCCAGCAGCCTGGTTAACAGCCTGCGCAGCCAGGGCTCAATACGCAGGTTAATATGGCCTTCCATCACAATTTGCCCGGCAAGGGTACCGGTAATGGTCGAGCTTTGTCCAGATGCGATCAAAGCTATGGCAAACAATGTTGGGGCAAGGTTTCCAAAAATGTGCGCCAGTAGCTTATAGGCATCCTGTATTTCGGCAACCTTGAAATACCCGTTTTTAAAAAAAGCGCCGGCTGCTAATATTAATATAGCAGCGTTTACCACAAAGGCAAGGTTAAGCGCGATGACCGTATCAAACAGGTTAAATTTTATGGCCGATTTTAAGCCTTCATCTGTACGTGTTATTTGCCGCGTTTGCACCAAAGAGGAGTGGAGATACAGGTTGTGCGGCATTACGGTTGCGCCGATGATGCCTATCGCGATATACAGCATATTTTGGCTTACCAAATCACTTTTAAATAGATTATTCGGAATGAAACCTTTTGCAATCTCCAAAACATCCGGCCTTACAATAAACATTTCGATCATGAAGGACATCCCCATGATAAATATCATCGACATGATAAATATTTCCAGCTTGCGCATGCCCCTGTTCATCAAAAACAGCATCAGCACCGTATCAGTTATGGTAAGCGATACCCCCCAGATCAGCGGCAGGTTAAATAGCAGTTGTAAACCAATAGCCATACCAATGATCTCAGCCAGGTCGCAGGCGATGATGGCTATTTGGGCAAGTACATACAGACAAAAGTTTACAAATCTCGGGTAGGCATTTTTGGAGGCCTGGGCCAGGTCAAGCCCGCGCACAATACCCAGCCTGGCGCTTAAGGACTGTAGTAACAAGGCAATGAGGTTTGATGCGAACAATACCCATATCAGCCGGTATCCGAAGGCGCTGCCGCCGGCTATATCAGTCGCCCAGTTACCGGGGTCCATATAGCCAACACTTACCAGGTAGGCCGGACCAATAAAAGCCAGGATACGGCGCCAGCCTATTTTATTCTCTGTGTTTATAGAACTGTGAACGTTACTTAATGAAGGTGTAGGAGTATGGCTGTCACTCATAGCGTTATCAATAAATTATTAGCCACCTCGCGGCTGATCTGTAATTCTTTTCCCGCTGCTTGTAAGATCACAGAGCGGTCAAATTCATTAATTTCTTTAACAGTGATCTTCTTCCCGATAACAAGCGATTGTTTTTCGAGGTATTGCAAAAAAGCCGGGGAGTGGTCGCGGACGCCGCAAATAACCCCGCCTTCATGAACGCCAATAGCGGAAACAGGTTTAAGGTTATGTATTTTAAACAGCCCGTTGCAGTCAGGTATCGGGTCGCCATGTGGGTCGTGTTTGGGATAGCCCATAAATTTATCCAGCCGGTCTATCAGTTCATTCGAGGAGATATGTTCCATTTCCTCGGCCATTTCGTGTACCTCGTCCCATTTAAAATCCAGTTTTTCCACCAAAAAATATTCCCATAGCCTGTGTTTGCGAATAATATTTACCGCAATTTTTTCGCCTGCTTTGCTTAGCGTAACCCCCTGGTACGGGGTATAATTGATCAGTCCTTTATCAGCCAGCTTTTTAAGCATATCCGTTACCGACGATGCCTTGGTGTTGATAAACGCTGCAAGCTGGTTGGTGCTCACGTTTTCGGCATTCAGCGACAGGTGATAAATGGATTTTAAGTAGTTCTCTTCTGCTAATGTATTCATTTATACAAATCTAATAATAAATTTAGACAAGTCTAAATTTATTTAAATAAAAAATTTATTTCTGTTAAAGTATATTTCTAAGAAATATTATTTCGTTGATTATCAAAAACCATATATTTGCGGGTACCATGGCTGCCGAATTAGATAAAATAGACCTTCAAATATTAAAGATCCTGCAAGAGAATGGAAGGATCACTAACCTGCAACTTTCCAACGAAATAGGGCTGTCACCGGCGCCTACCCTGGAGCGTGTGCGCAAGCTGGAAAACGCGGAATATATTAAAAGTTACCATGCCCTGGTTGATGAAGAAAAACTGGGCCTGGGCATAAAAACCTTTATCCAGATATCGCTTGATTTTCATCAGAAAGATACCATCCACAAATTTTTGGAAGAGATACAAAACATCAAAGAGGTTACCGAATGCCACCATGTAACCGGGCAATGCGATTTCTTACTGAAAGTTTACGTCCGCGACATCAAATCATACGAACAACTGATCATGGAAAAGATTAGCCGCATCAGCGTGGTTAAAACTTTTCAAACGATGATGATCATGTCGACAAGTAAGAAGGAACCGATTGTGCCATTGGAGTATTAGGAAGCCCCCCGGCCCCCTAGAGGGGGAGGACTATTTGTTAGTGAAAAGCTATTTCCGCTAAATAATTCAAACTTACTAATCAAAAATTTCCCCTTTAGGGGGTTAGGGGGCTATTTGCCAATCTATCGGCTTCTTCCCTTCCTTTATCAATATCTCATTAGTTTTTGAAAACGGCTTTGAACCAAAAAAGCCACGATCAGCTGAGAATGGTGAGGGGTGCGGCGATTTGATGATATGGTGTTTTGTTTTATCTATTAGCTCCGCTTTTGCCTGTGCAAAGCTGCCCCATAATATAAATACGATGCCTTCTTTTTTATCGGATATTGTTTTGATCACATTGTCGGTAAATTCTTCCCAGCCTTTCTTTTGATGCGATCCCGGCAACCCGGCCTGCACGGTAAGGCTCGCATTTAATAAAAGTACACCTTGTTCGGCCCATCCCGTAAGATCGCCGTGGTTGGGGATGGTAAAGCCCGGTATATCGGTTAGCAATTCTTTATAAATATTTCGTAAGGATGGCGGGATAGTTATGCCTTTTTGCACGGAAAACGACAAGCCATGCGCCTGGTTTTCTCCGTGATAGGGATCCTGGCCAAGTATCACCACTTCGACTTTATCAAAGTGGGTTGTGTTAAATGCGTTAAAAATATCGCCGCCTTTTGGATAAATTTTATGGCCGGCCTGTTTCTCGTTTTTTAAGAACTGGCGCAGCTGCACCATGTAATCTTTACCAAATTCATCCCCTAAAACTTCCAGCCACGAGGGCTCTAATTCTATTGCCATAAATCTTTATTATAATGTTGATTTAGCGTACAAATAAACGGATATTTGTAACGGATTTATAGTATAAAACAAGATGTCGAATATAATAAGGTTAATTATTGCCTGTATAGTTATGGGCGCCGCTGTTGCGCTTTGCGCCTTTAGTTTTTGGGGCTGGGGGATACTGGTACTGTTTTTAGGCGGTATTGTACTGCTTACCTATTTCTTTAACGAAAACATGATTATGGCCCAATGGTTCCTGCGCAAGGAAAAATCGGAGAAAGCCGAAGAATGGCTGCTAAAGATCACCAATTACGAGCAGCAATTAAACAAGAGCCAGCATGGCTACTATAATTTATTGATCGGAATGATTGAATCGCGCAAAGCACCGTTAAAGGCCGAGAAATATTTTAAGAAAGCGCTTTCGCTGGGCATGAAAATGTCGCACAATACGGCTATGGCAAAATTGAGCCTGGCGGGCATATCCATGGCCAAACGCAACAAGCGCGAGGCGCAAATGTACCTTTCAGAAGCCACGAAGGATGATAAAAACAAATTGCTTACCGACCAAATAAAGATGATGAAAGCCCAGATGGCACAGATGGATAAGCAAACGGTGGTAAGGGGCGGGTACCGGCAATTTTAGAAATAATACCGTCAGACGCAAAATATTGCGTCCCTGCATTTTTGTCTTGGCTCTTGCCTCTTGATTCTTGGCTCTCTTCGGCTATTTTTCTTCAAGGGAACCGTAATAATCCGGCTCGGATGAATGGCTTTGATTCGCTGCAATATGCCTTTCTGCAAGATAATAGCCATCTTCTGATGGATTGGCTACTTCCACAATTTTCAATAGGCTCCTGATAAACGACAAGTTAAAAGTACTTCTGTTCAATTTTATCAGGTATTCTTTTTCGGTTATTTCGAGGATGGAATTAGTCATGACTTTACTTATAAGATGTTTTCATTACAATGATAAACAACCTGTTCAAAACTAAAGTACCATCTGTTTTAAGCTTTTATTAACAAATTGTTATTAACGGGCTGATTTATTGGGAATTATTTTTGTAGAGACGCAATATTTTGCGTCTCGAACCCTGATGCATGGAATTAACCTAAATGCCGCCATTTCGTTCTGAGACGCAAAATATTGCGTCTCTACATGATTTGCCTTATTCAAACCACCCCATTACCACCTCTTTTGCAGGCATAACAATTTCCAGCTTTAATTTTTTACGCATCCCGCCAAGGTCATTAAATACCTTGTTGGGGTTGGCGGCTTTAAGCTCGTCAACCGTATTAAAGCCCATTTTATTGAGGACGGGCACCCATTCGGCAGGTACACCAATATTTATAAAGTCATCAGCAGTAGCCGCTTTTGCCTTTTTCTCGGGTCGCATTTGGGGGAAGAACAATACTTCCTGTATGGCATGTTGATTGGTCAGCAGCATCACCAGCCTGTCGATACCAATTCCCAGGCCCGATGTTGGCGGCATGCCGTATTCCAGTGCGCGTAAGAAATCGTCATCCATCGCCATAGCTTCATCATCGCCACGGCCGGCCAGTATCAACTGCTCTTCCAGGCGTTCGCGCTGATCGATCGGGTCGTTCAGTTCCGAGTAGGCATTTGCAATTTCCTTTCCGTTTACAAAGAGTTCAAAACGCTCAACCAAACCTTCTTTCGAGCGGTGTTTTTTCGCCAGCGGCGTCATTTCTATAGGGTAGTCGGTAATATAGGTCGGCTGAATAAGGTTGGCCTCCACTTTGGCGCTGAATATCTCATCTACCAGCCTGCCTTTGCCCATACTTTCGCTCACTTCAATACCCAGGTAACCGCAAGTCAGGCGCAAAGCATCTTCATCCATGCCTGAAACATCAATATCAGTATATTTCTTTATAGAATCGTACATCGAAAGCTTTTCGTAAGGCCCTGCAAAATTTATTTCGTTGCCCCCCACTTGTACCACGGGGATGCCATGTACTACCCGTGCAACGGTTTCGAGGCATTCCTCCACCATCGCCATCATCCATATATAGTCCTTATAGGCCACATAAATTTCCAGGCCGGTAAATTCGGGGTTATGGGTGCGGTCCATGCCCTCATTGCGGAACATTTTTCCAAATTCAAAAACACCATCAAAACCAGCCACAATGAGGCGCTTTAGATAAAGCTCGTTGGCTATGCGCAAAAACAGCGGCATGTCCAGCGCGTTATGGTGTGTTACAAAGGGACGCGCCGCCGCACCGCCATGCACCGGCTGCAATATGGGGGTCTCAACTTCCATCCAGCCCTGCTTGTTAAAGTATTCGCGCATGCTGCTGATCACTTTTGAGCGGGCAATGAAAATTTGCTTGTAGCCGGGGTTAACCGTCAGATCAACATAACGCTGGCGGTAACGTAATTCAGGGTCGGTAAAAGCATCGTGAATATTGCCTTCTTCATCGCGTTTAACAACCGGTAATGGTTTTAATGATTTTGAAAGCAATATCAATTCCTGCACATGTACAGATATTTCGCCGGTTTGGGTCAAAAACACAAAGCCTTTAACGCCGATGTAATCGCCGATGTCAAGCAGTTTTTTAAATACGGTATTGTACAGGGTTTTATCCTCGCCAGGGCAAATATCATCACGTTTTAGATAGATCTGGATACGCCCGGTTGAATCCTGCAGCTCGGCAAACGAGGCGCTGCCCATAATACGGCGGCTCATGATGCGGCCGGCCATGGTTACGTTTTTATAAGAGTCGGGGAAGCGTTCGAAGTTGTCGGTAATATCCTGCGCCCAGGCAGTTACCTTATATTCCTCGGCGGGATATGGGTTAATACCTAAAGCGCGCAGTTGCTGTAATGATTCGCGGCGTAAAATTTCCTGTTCGGATAGTGCAATACTCATATTGGCGCAAAAGTAAGAATTTTTTAGATATGAGATATGAGAAGTGAGATGGCCTGTTTTATCAAAAAAGAACGTCATGCTGAACTTGTTTCAGCACCCCACATGCTAAGTATACGCCATGCGGGTTCCCTATGCATTGACTACCTGTCGCTTCATTACCTACCTGTGGGGTGCCGAAACAAGTTCGGCATGACGAGGGAGGGAGATTGAGCGCCGAAATAAATTCATCATGACGGCTGGTCTTTAGCTAAGGATGAATAACTTTGACTTATGAATTTAAAAGTAATTGCCTTTGATGCCGACGATACCCTTTGGGTGAATGAGCCGTATTTCAGGCAAACGGAGGAAAGGTTTTATGATCTGCTTAGCGAATATTCATCGCAGCGTACGCTGGAGCGCGAACTGCTGAAAACCGAAATTGAAAACCTTGCCTTATATGGTTATGGCATAAAAGGCTTTATGCTGTCGATGATAGAGACGGCCTTAAAGGTCACCAATAATACGATCAGCGTTAATGTGGTTGAAAAGATAGTAAACCTTGGCAAGCAAATGCTTGACCAGCCCATTGAGCTGCTGGATGGCGTGGAAGATGTGCTGCTGGCACTAAAAGACAAATACCGCCTCGTCGTAGCCACCAAAGGCGACCTGCTCGACCAGGAGCGAAAGCTAAGAAAATCGGGCATAAGCCATTATTTTCATCATATCGAGATCATGAGTGAAAAGGACGACGCCAATTACCTCAAACTCATCAAGCACCTGGATATACAGCCTGCCGAACTGTTAATGGTTGGCAACTCGCTTAAAAGCGATATTTTGCCTGTACTAAATGTCGGTGGCTATGGCGTGCATGTACCCTACCACATCACCTGGGCGCACGAGCATATTGAGCATAGCATTGATGATGAGAAGTTTAAAAGTGTGGAGGGGGTAAGGGATATATTGGGGTTTTTGTAGGGGAATCTTTGAGTCAGATGATTAATAATGATCTTTTAACGAGTAAATATGAATCTCATTGTTTTTAATTTCATAAATTAATCTGTGCTCATAGCTGATGCGGCGCGACCACGTGCCAGCCCAGTTATATTTAAGTGGTTCCGGCTTTCCAATGCCTTCATAAGGGGTTTCCTGAATAGATTGAAGTATAGTTAATATTCTTGCCTGTATTTGTTTTTGGCCTGATTTTTTCCAGTATTTTAAATCATCCAAAGCTTTTGGCTGATAAACTATTTCCATGTATCTTCAAGAGCAATTTTTTTCCCTTTTCCTTCTTCCATATCTTTTCTGCCCTGATTGATTTTTTCGGCAAGATATGAATTGGCCATTATCCGCTCCGTTTCATCCTGGAATTGAGTTGCATCATCAATTTCATATTCTAATTTAAGCGCATCGAGCACAGCAGTGATCGCTTTTTCAGACAATGTATCTTCCAAATTTACAGTTAGTGTTTTCATTTAAATAAACCATTAAACAAATTTAAGGAAAATTAAACAAATTTAAGTCTATTATTCACCTCAGTTCGTCGCATTGATTATGTAAAGTTAAAAAGTGTGGAAGGGAACTAAGTTACTTGATTTACCATATATTTTGATGAGCTAATAAAAAAGGCAAAGAGAAGTATTATCCTCTCTTTACCTTTTTATTACTTAAATTTGATTTTGAATGTTAATTCAAATGATCTTAATTTAAGTAGTTTATATAGTATTAACATTATCATAAAATTATTGCGCGGTTTTTTAGCGCGCTTTATTTGCTACCGGCAGTTTTATGATTTATATAAACATCTGCAATATCACAATTTAATTAAAGAGTTAAACTTTTAATATTTGAAAAATCATTACGAAACTCTCGAAATTCGTTCTAATGCAAATCTGGATGAAATAAAAAAAGCCTTCCGAACCCTTGCAATCAAATACCATCCAGATAAAAACTTTGGCGATATATCGTTCACTGAAAAATTTGTTGATATAAAGGAAGCATATGATACACTGTCTGATTTCGAAAAAAGGAAGGAATACGATGTTTTATTTAACCAA
>Ga0206794_1255_pt1 | contig 10908 bp, 9 predicted proteins | sample Alteio_BWOrgCont_70_FD_152877 | JGI IMG/M metagenome (GOLD analysis project Ga0206794, IMG submission 152877) | Enriched cells from forest soil in Barre Woods Harvard Forest LTER site, Petersham, Massachusetts, United States -... | ecosystem: Environmental > Terrestrial > Soil > Temperate forest > O...
GCTACAAGCTGACGAAGACCGTGACGATCGAACTCGACAAGGTCGGGTTCACCTCGCTGGTCGCGGATGGGACGGCGAAGATCATCATGGCTGGCACCGGCCCGGCGTTTCATTTCGTGGGCACGCACGAGGCCTCGGCCGACCCGTGGAACTTCAAGCCAAACGTGTGGGAGCACCAGCGCATGCCGTTGGTCCGCGGACTGGAAATCATTGGCTTTCCGCATAACGCGGTTGAGAAGGAGAGCCCATTGCCGGCCAGCGCGGCGAAGGGATTGCCCACGCCAAATACCGAGGCCGATGGGATCGAGGTGACCGGGGTGATGCAGTTCACGATCACCGAGACAATCATCCACGAGGTGCGCCACGCCATTCATCTCACCACCCGCGACCGCAACATCATCGTCTCTGCCTGCCACCTGTATCATAATAGCGGATGCGGCGTGTTTTACGATCACGTGAACCTGCACCAGTCGAACATCGTCGGCACGCACATCAGCTATTGCGCCGGCGGCGGGGTGGTCACACGCGGCGGCGAGGTGCGCAACATCCAGATCGGCACCTGCGACATCGAGAGCAACATGACGCCCGACGCGCCGCCCACGGCCAATGTGTTGCTCGATTCCACGGACGGCAGCACCGACGAGGTGGCGATCACCGGCTGCACCTTGCAGCACAACGACAAATCCCCCGGCAGCGCCAATATCCGCGTGATCGGCCAGGGCGTGACCTCCACGAAGGACCCAACGGTAACGCAGGAGGGGCACGTGGCCATCGTCGGCAATGCCATGAGCGATGTGCGAATCAACATCCACCTCCAGCACGCGCGCGGGGTCAGCATCACGGGCAACACGTTCTGGGAAGGCTTCGATCACGACATCCTCGTCGAGGACAGCACGGCCGTGGTCGTCGGCGCCAATGACTTCGACCGCAACCCCCGTTACGTCGTGAACGGCCACTGGTCGCAGGATCTCAATGGGCTCGTCTTTCGTAATTGCACCGATTGCAAGCTGAACAATTTCCTCGTCAAGGGCGTATGGAAAAAGCCGGCCGCCGTGAGCCTGGAGAAATGCGACCGCTGCACCGTCACCGACCTGAGCATCCTCGATTGCGACGGCATCGGGCTCTCGATGCAGGATTGCACCCGCTGCCGGATGAGCGATTGCGTGGTCCGCGATGACCGGGAAGGAGCGGAAAAGAAGGCCACGCTCTCGCTCAGCGTGGAAAACGGAAAGGAGAACTGGATCAAGGACAACTTCTTCGGCAACGGCGTGAAGGTGACCGACGATTCCGCCGTGCTGGTGGGAAATCGGCAATGAGACACGACGCGAACTCCGAACTCCGATCCGAGCGCTTGATTCCGCGGCGAATCGTCCGATGTTTAACCATGACTTCCCCCGTGTCGCAGATTGTAACCGTGGAATGGCTGCAGGATTTCGAGGACGCGGACGTGGGCATGGCGGAAATGGAACCCGGCAGCACCCTGGCGGTGATCTTCCGCCCGGGCGACCGCTCTGAGGTGGCCATTGCACCCGCCAGCGATGACGAGCACGTGACGCTGATTGCGCGCGGGTTTCCCGAGCCGATCATCGTGCCACGCAGCGCGTTCCGGATTGTCAGTTAGCGTTCAGAAAACTGGAGGGCATCCAATCTCGTTTTAGTACGACTGCGCCCAGGCCAGTAGTGTGATCCGCGCGTGTCGTGTAGTGTCTTCCGTTATTTCACGTATAGGATAGTGCCCTACATTAGTATTGGACGCTGCCCTATAGGCAAAAGCCCCGGCACGGTCCGAGCGATGCTGAAAGAACGAGGCGCTACCGCAAACAACACACACTCAACCAACAACATCCTGCATGACCTCAAAACTCACTTCGCGCCGCTCCGGCTTCACCCTTGTCGAAATCATGATCGTCGTGGCCATCATCGCCCTCCTCGCGGCCATCGCCGTGCCCAACTTCCTGCGGGCTCGCAAACGTTCCCAAGCCACCCGCATCCTGGAGGATTTGCGCATCATCGATTCCGCGCAGGACCAGTACGCCATTGAAAACAACAAATCGACCGGTGACACCATCGTGTGGACCGACATCCAGAACTACCTCAAAAACGGGTCGGTTCTCTACAACTCCGCAGGCACCGATATGCTCGGCAATCAGTACAACAACGGAATTGGATTCTCCGTGGATTCGATCCCGAAGTGCAGTTCAACAACGTATTCGAAGCTCTCGGACGTCGCTCCCCTTGCCTTCTGGTCGCCCTACTACCCGTAAAATCCTTTGATTCGGTTTCCCGGCCGCCATTCCTGTAGAGGGGGTGGCGGCCGGGTTGTTTTTATCACTGAAGAAGATGCCCACACAGCCAGATGCGAACAAGCGCGTATCCCAGCCCCAGCGGGACTTTTGAAAAAAGCGGCGTTCACGGCTCGATCAATGCTCCACACTCCACTCAACATGGTAATTATAATACAAATACCACGCCATAATAAAACATATATCATATGCAACACGAACCAAATCCCATCCGCGGGGGCTTCACCCTCGTGGAAATCATGATCGTCGTCGCGATCATCGCCTTGCTGGCGGCGATTGCGGTGCCGAACTTTATGCGCGCCCGCAAGCGCTCACAAGCCACCCGTATCCTCGAGGAACTCCGCCTCATCGATGCCGCACAGGATCAGTACGCCATCGATACCAACAGATCCGCCGGTGACACCGTAGCCTGGACCGACATCCAAAACTACCTCAAGACCGGCTCGGTGCTCTACAACTCCGGTGGCATGGACCTGCTCGGCAACGCCTACAATGACGGCGCGGCCTTCTCGGTGGATATATACCCGCACGTCAGTTCCACCACTTTTGCCGCGCTCTCGGATGTCGCTCCGAGCGACTTCTGGTCCCCCTTCGGCGGTTAATCCACCTTTCCGTTACCCCCAGCATGTGAGAATGGCGCGAAGGCAGCGCGCCTATCTCATTGCTTTCACGGATATTCAGACCCTTACCGCGTCCCGTTCGCAAAGAACGGGTCCCGGACAATCGGGGCGGGATGATACCCGCCGGTAGCCGGGATCGCCCGCGGCACGCTTTGCGTCCCCGACGCGCTTTGCGTCCCGTTGGCCTCGACGGCTACCGGAGCCGACGTCGAGTCGGGGGCGGGCATCAAAGCCACCATCGGCTCGGATGAGGCTCCGATCGTCGGCGCAGGCTGGGCCAATTCATCGTGGCGATCCTCCATCTCCTGGATCATCCGCTGCACATGGCGATAGTGAGAACGCTGGCGGAGAATCGCCAGGCTCGCATTTGGATCGCCCCATTGCAGGTTTTCGATCGTCACCCTGTGCACCCCCCAGGCATTCATGGCTTCACGCGATGGTTTGTATAAGTCGATGGTATTCGTGCCAGACAGCGCCCAGCCGTAATCGTCCACGCGATACACCTCCCCGGTTTCCCGGATGCGGAAAATGGTGCCCGCCGGCCAGCGCGACCAATCGGCCGCGGCGCTATGAATCTCGCCACACTGGAGAACTCCACCCAGGGCATTGTGATTGGTGTACGCCAGGTGATCGCTCTCCGTGTCGGTATAAGCGGTCGTCCGCACATGCTGGACCGACGTGCGGGCTATCGGCGTTTCGTATCTCGGCAATGGTCTCGGGCTGGAGCAGCCCACCACCCAGGCACACAAGAGCAAGGGGATAACTCGGGAGATAAGGGGTCGCATGTGCGGATGGTAGTGGCAATTCCTATGCGAGCGAGCTTAAAATTTTCTACCTAGTTACCCTATTCCCTCGTCAGGTCCCGATTGTCGTGCTATCTTGACGGCCCGCTCGGGAAAATCCGTAAACACGCCGTCCGCGCCGAGGTGCCGCAAATGCGCGATCTGGGCCGGCGTATTTGCGGTATAAGGATACACGCGCAATCCGCGCCGATGCGCATCGGCCACAAACTGCGCCGTCACATAGCGGACCGCCGGATGCACCGCGCAGGCCCGCACGCGGCGCGCACTCAACCCATAGAGTCGCGTCGGCCGGGTCAGCAACAATCCGATTGGAATTTTCGGGTCCGTGATCGCCCGAAGCTCGCGGCGGTGAAACGACGAGACGATAAAGTCCTCATACTTCCAGCCATGCCGGTGAACAAACTCACCGATCAACACACATACCGGGCCCGCGGTGCGCCGGCCCTTGAGTTCGACATTGATGAACGCACGCCGGTCCACCGTGGTGAAGACCTCGCGCAGGGTGGGAATGCGTTCCCCTTTCCCCGCGTCCAGGCTTCGCAAGATATCGAGCGGCTTGCGGGCGAGATAGCCATGGCCATTGGTCGTCCGGTCGAGCTTCGCATCGTGCATCACGAGCAATTCGCCATCGACCAGTTGCACATCGATCTCCACACCATCCGCACCCAGCTCCAGGGCGCGCCGGATGGAGCGCAGCGTATTCTCCGGCTCGTGCCCGCACGCTCCACGGTGACCGATACAAAGGAATTTGCTCATGAAGATCGAGGTGCCGCTTTGTCGCGGAGCAATCCGGCCCGTGCAAGGCGAAATCAGTCGCCTGCCGCCCCCCCATTCGCCTAATTGTCCGTTGTGACCAGCGAATCCAGCAGCCCGCCCCCGGAGCGCATCCGCATTTATCAGCTCTTTCCCCGTCTGTTCGGCAACGTCAATGAAACCCGCCGCTGCAACGGGACGATGGCGGAAAACGGAGTGGGCAAATTCGCGGACATCAACGACAGCGCCCTCTCCGCGCTGCGTGCGATGGGTTTCACGCACCTCTGGCTCACCGGTATCCTCCGCCAGGCGACTTCCACCAGCTATCTCGAGATCGGCTTGCCGGCGGACGATCCCGATCTGCTGAAGGGGTTGGCCGGCAGCCCTTACGCGGTCACGGATTACTTCGATGTGTGCCCCGATTACGCGCTCGATCCAACCCAGCGGATGGCCGAGTTCCTCACCTTGCTCCAGCGCATCCACGATCACGGCCTTCGCGTCCTCATCGACTTCGTGGCCAATCACGTCGCCCGCAGCTACCACTCGCGCGTGCGGCCGGAATCCAATTTTGGCACGTTGGATGATCGGAGTAAGTTCTTCGACCCGCGCAATAACTTCTTTTACCTCCGGCCGGATTCCCCCGGCGGCGGCCCACCGCTCCGCCTTCCCACGGTGATAGACGGCCGGATCACGAGCCCCACCTGCCGCGTCCTCGGCGGCTGCGACGGCCTCTTCGACGGCGAACGCACCCATGGCAAAGTCACCGGCAACAACGCCGTCACCTGGGCGCCGGGGATGTGGGATTGGTACGAAACGATCAAGCTCAACTACGGTTATGATTTCACCACAGGCGCCCGCGAATATCCCACGGCGGAACAACCGGACAAACCCGTCCCCGATACCTGGCTGAAAATGGATGCCGTGCTCGCCTACTGGCAGAAGCTCGGGATCGATGGCTTTCGGTGCGACATGGCGCACATGGTGCCGCCGGAATTCTGGGCCTGGGCCGTCAAACGCGCCCGCGCCCGCCAGCCCCAGGTCTTTTTCGTCGGCGAGGCTTACGACAACGACCCGATGAAAGTCGGCCACGGCAACGTCCTGCACGACTTGCTCTCCGCCGGCTTCGATGCGGTTTACGACGATCCCACTTACAAGCAGCTCAAGGGAATCTATGATGGCCCCAAGTGGGCCAATGATCTCGACGCCGTAACTAGCGATCCCATCCTATTCACGCGCTCCCTGAGATACGCGGAAAACCACGATGAGCTGCGACTCGCCGCCGCCAGCCAATGGGGTGGGATCGGCATGCAGGTCGGACCTCCGGTATCTGCGATCCTCTATGGGCTGTCCCGCGGCCCGGTATTACTCTATAATGGACAGGAAGTCGGAGAACCCGCCCGGAGCGTGGAAGGCTTCGGCGCGGACGATGGCCGCACGACGATCTTCGATTATTGGTCGATGCCGGAACTGGTGAAATGGGTCAACGGCCACCGCTACGACGGGGCCCATCTCTCCCCCGGACAAAAGGAATTGCGCGCTCAGTATACCCGGCTCCTCACGCTGGTGAATGAGCCGGCCTTGCGCTGCGGGGATTGCTTTACCCTCAATGCCGCCAACATCGACAATCCGCGCTTTGGCCGTTTGCCCGGTGAATCGGCGAGCGGTCATTGGCTCTACGCCTTTCTGCGTTCCGACGCGGCCAGCGGCCAGCGCGTCCTCGTGGTCGTGAACCTGCACCGTGATCAAGCCGCGCGGGATCTCGCGGTGTGGCTGCCCGCCGATGCCCTGCGTTTCCTCCAGATTGTCCCCGGCACCCATTGGCGGCTCACCGATCGGCTCGCCACGATCTCGCGGCCGGACATCAAGACTTCGGTTTCCAGCGCCGATGGACTCCTACTGGAAATTGGTGCATGCACTCCCCTCACGGCTTGCTATCTTGAGTGGCAATCCGATCCCACCCAGGAGCCCTTTTCATGAAAAATCTCTGCCTTTGTGTCCTCGCCGTTGCCCTCGCCGGTTGCTCGCCCAAGGAGGCGGACGACGATGACGGCAAGTCCGCACCCGCACCCGGCGTCGCAGCAGTCTCGCCGGCTCCTGCGCCCGGCGCTTGGATGTGGCAAAAGCAGGATCCCAAGAAGAAAGACAACTGGGCGCTCAAATCCGCCGATTCGCTCAACGGCAAGGGTACGCCCGGTAGCAAGAACAATCCCCTCGGGATTGGCGACGACCCGCTAAACCAGAAGGCCAAGCATTAAGTGGGACGCGCCGCCCGCGGCGTGACAATTCTTTGACAAAGTCCGCACGGGTCCCTGACACATCCGTGGGCCTTCGCAACGAAACTGTGGGTATGTCAGGAATGCATCACGCCGGTTCGGCGGATACTCTTTTATCGTGAAGAAAACCATCTGGATATTCCTCCTGGCGGTTTTCCTGCCGAGCATCGTTCTCGGCTGGCTGGCACTGCGCAGCGCGGATGAGCAGCAGATCATTCTCGAAAACCGCACCGCCGCGCTCTACCAGAAGGAGACCGAGAGCGCCGCGGCCGCCGCGCGGGCGCTGATCGATGACCAGCGCAAAGCCTTCGATGAAACCGTGCGCCAACTGCTTGCCCAAGCGAATCCTCAAACTCTGGCGAATAACTTCTCCGTCGAGCTGGCAAAAGCATGGCCGCGCAAAGCGATTGGTTTCGCGCTGAGCGGCCCGGCGTTTCAGCTCGTCGCCCCGGCGCCCAAGCAAGCGGAAAACAATCCGGAATGGCGGAAGTTCCTCCTCGACAATGGCGCCTTTCTCGCCGGCACCACCCCCGCCACGGTCTATTGGGTTTCGGGCGATGAACTCGCCAGGCCGGAACAACTCCGCCGCGTAAAATCCGCCGAGGGGGAGGCCGACCAAGCCGCCTCCGCCGGGGCTGCGCCGCCGCAAACCCAGACCCGCTCGAAATTCTTTGGCGGCTTGAAAAAGGAAAGTCCCGCGGCGCCGCCAGTACCCTCCCAGTCCGCCCCGATGCCGGCGTATGCCAGGGCGGAAAAGGCGATGCCCCCTCCCGCTCCTTCCTCCGCAGCGCAGCAAACGGCAACCAAGGATGCCGCGGCGAGTAGTTCCCGCTCCGTGACTACCGCCGCCGCGCCTGCGCCTGAGCCTCCGGCCCAGGACAAACGGGCGGAATCCGCGCCGGGCGCCCCTGCCAACGGGCAAGTTCAGAACCAGCAACAGCAGCAGCTCATCCTCCGCAATGTCGCTCCGCAGCGGATCATGGACGACTCCACCAGCGCCGCCGTCTCACAACTCAACACCACCACCGCCGCCTTCCGCGCCCTCACCGAAGGCGCCGATGAAGGCGTGGTCACTCGCTTTGTGCAGGACCGGCTGGACGTCATCTTCTGGCTCCGGCCCGCGCAGGCGCCGGAGCTCATCTTCGGTTGCCTGATCGAGGCCGACGATCTGCGCGATCTTTGGCCCCAAGTGCTCCCCGCGTCCTTCGCCTCAGACTGGACTTCCGCCTCCTCGCGAAGCCACGCGCCGGACTTTGTCCTCGCACTGCTCGACGACAGGGCGCACCCCGTCATCACGCGCCCCGCCGGCGTCACCGGTCGCGACTGGAAACATCCGTTCGTCGCTTCCGAGATCGGCGAAGCACTGCCCCACTGGGAAGCGGCGCTTTATTTGCAGCGGCCCGAGCAACTCCGCCAATCCGCCCACATCCTCCAGCGCACGCTGCTGATGCTCATCGCCGCCGCCCTGGCGATGATCGCCTGCGGCGGCTGGGTCGTCGTCGCCGACGCCCGGCGCCAACTCGCCCTCGCGCAGCAAAAGACCGATTTCGTTTCCAATGTCTCACACGAGCTCAAGACTCCCCTCACCTCCATCCGCATGTTTGCCGAGCTCATGCAAAACGGCCGCGGTGAAAACGCCGCCAAACATCCCCAGTATCTGCGCATCATCATGGTCGAGGCCGAGCGATTGACCCGGCTGATCAACAACGTCCTCGACTTCGCGCGCCTCGAGCGAAAGCAAAAGCAATTCGACAAAAAGCCCCTCGACCTCCACGCCGTCATCACGCGCAGTTGGGAAGGCCACGAGTTACACCTGCGGGAAAGCGGCTTCGCCACCCGCTGGCAGGCCGCGCCCGGCCCCTATCCCATCATCGGCGACGAAGACGCCCTCGCGCAGATCCTCGTGAACCTCCTCTCCAACGCCGAGAAATACGCCGGCGATCACAAGGAAGTGGAACTGCAGAGTTACCTCGACGCCGGATATGTCTGCGTGAGCGTGCTCGACCGCGGCCTCGGTGTCCCAGCCGGGGAGGAACGCAAGATTTTCGAATCCTTCTACCGGGCGCATGACTCATTGAGCAGCGGCATCCAGGGCAGCGGACTCGGCCTCACCCTCGCCCAGCGCCTCGCCCGCGAGCACGGCGGTGAAATCCTGTATCAACCCCGCCCCGGCGGCGGAAGTAACTTCACACTCCGCCTGCCGCTGGCGCCGCCAGTTGATAGTTGAGAGTGGATAGCCATCGCAATTTTGCACGCATTGCCAACCAGACCAAAACGCCAACAGATCAAGTCCCCTACCGCTCACCGACTTTCGCCGACCGAAAGGTGGCTATCAACTATCAACTATTCACCATCCACTGCCTTGAAAAAACATCTCCTCATCGTCGAAGACGACGCACACATCCGCCTCGGGTTGTGCGATGCCTTGCGCGCCGAGGGTTACGAGGTCACCGACTGCCGCGACGGCGCGCAGGCCCTGCCGCTCATCCGCCAGCGGCGCCCCGATCTCATCGTGCTCGACGTCATGCTGCCGGGGAAGAGCGGCTTCGATCTCTGTCGGGAATTGCGGGCGGAAAAGAATCGCACGCCCATCCTCATGCTCTCGGCCAAGGGCCAGGAAATCGACAAGGTCGTAGGTCTCGAGCTCGGGGCGGATGATTACGTGACCAAGCCCTTTTCCCTGCGCGAACTCCTCGCCCGCGTCCAAGCGCTCTTGCGCCGGGCCACACCAGGCGCTGTGACCACCGACGTGCCTGACGAGATCGCCTTCGGCAAAATTCGCATCGACTGCCGCGCGCTCCGCGGCAGCCGGGGCAAGGAGCCGTTCGAACTCACGCCACGGGAACTCAAGGTCCTCGCGCTCCTTTACCGCGAACGCGGTAATGCCGTCTCGCGCGAGACCATCCTCACCGAAGTCTGGGGCATCGAGTATTACGGCACCACACGCACGCTCGATCAACTCGTCGTCAAGCTCCGGCAAAAGATCGAGGCCACTCCCGGCGAACCGGAGCACCTCCTCACCGTCCATGGGTTAGGCTACCGCCTCGATCCGTAGAAACGCGCAACTCAAGAACCGGCGCGATTGAAAAGACGTGCCATGGATTATGTCGGCGTGCTTCACTGCGCTAACGCACGTCATTTATGGATACCGCTGCTACTCCAAAGACCGGTGTGAGCGAACCGCAAGACGCGGCCGCAAAATCGGCAACACCAGAACCGGCCCCGCTCTCATCTTCACCGGCTTCACCCCCGGCAAAAGCCAAAGGGTCATCCCGCAAGATCATCATCGCCGTAGTCGTGCTGGTCATCGTCGTGGTCGCCGCACGATTCATCATCGAGGCGCTCAATTCAGAATCCACCGACGACGCCTACGTCAACAGCCACGTCACCTTCGTTGCGCCGCGGGTCGCCGGCCAGGTGGCCAAGGTGCTCGTCGATGACAACAACCGCGTGAAAAAAGGCGACGTGCTCGTCGTGCTCGACAAGGAGCCCTACCAGGTGCAGCTCGCCATCAAGCAAGCCGCCCTGGCCACCGCCAGGGCTGACATGGTCGCCGCGCAGGCCAATGTCCGCGCCCAGATCGCCCAGACCCGCGCCTCCCGCTTCAAGCTCCAGCATGCCATCGAGGACGTGGACAACAAGGTCGCGCTGCTGCGTGCCAATGTAGCCGCCCTGGATAAAGCCAAATCTACCGAGGACCTGGCCCAAAAGGAGTACGACCGCTACAAGCAGTTGCTCGCCACCAAAGTCGCCAGCAAAGAGGAATATGACCAGCGCCGCACCACCCTGGATTCGGCCAAAGCCGAGGTCGACCAGGCCCAGGAGAACATCACCCAAACTCGCGTCCTGCTGGGCCTTCCCGCCAAACCGGAGCCAGGCAAGCCCCTGAGCGACGTCCCGGAAAATCTCGGCCAGACCTTCTCTTCGGTCCGCCAGGCCTTGTCGGATTTGTTGAACAATGCGGCTCAACTCGGCGTCGTCCCAAGTTCCTATACTTTAACTCCGAAGGAGGTGGTGGATGAATTCTATAAGCGCGACCCCAGCGGCAATATCGACCAGATTTACGGCGCGATCATCAAATCAGCGCCCGGGATCAAGCAGGCCGAAGCCAAGTTGCTCCAAGCCCAGAGCGACGTGGACAACGCGCAGCTCAACC
>Ga0206794_1256_pt1 | contig 10856 bp, 13 predicted proteins | sample Alteio_BWOrgCont_70_FD_152877 | JGI IMG/M metagenome (GOLD analysis project Ga0206794, IMG submission 152877) | Enriched cells from forest soil in Barre Woods Harvard Forest LTER site, Petersham, Massachusetts, United States -... | ecosystem: Environmental > Terrestrial > Soil > Temperate forest >...
CTCCATGCTTTTCCGTCTTTCCCTCCCACGCCCGCGCCGCGCTTGAATGCCTCGGTCCGCTACAATCCCGAGTGGCAGAAACCCTTTCGCGGATGGTCAGTGGAGACGCCGATGGCCCGGTAGATGGGTTGCGACAGTTCCATGGCCTGCTTTTCGAGCACTGGGCCGACGCCCTGAAAAGCCTTTTGCGTGGGGTCCTTCGGGCCGCCGGGCTCGCTGATCCAACTGGTCAACTGCCCGTCCTGGAAATTGTAGGTCTCCGTGCACTGCTTGGTCTGCGGATCCCCGGTGTAGGAGCCGGTGTAGTATTTGAAGATGGAAATCAGCCGGCCATCCTGCCAGAAAAAGACGCAGAGCGCGGCATCGTCCGCGCCCTTGGAATCGATGAGGGTGAGTTTCTGCATCACTTTTCCGTCCAGCCAGGCCTTGATGCAGTAGTCGCGGCCCCGGTCGGTGTGGGGCAGGGTTCTGTGCACCAGTTGCCAGGCATCCGTGCGGGACTTGCGATTGATCGCGGAACGGGCTCTCGAGAAAACCGCCGGCGACATGGCACCGATCGCCAGCGAGCTGGGAAGCGGCGGGCCAGGGGACGGGAGGGTTTTTGATTCCTCACGGCTGGCCAGGAACTTGTGATCGAGCGGCGGAGAGAAATCATCCGCGACAAGTGGCAGGGCCATCAGCAGGAGCCAGGCGAGGGCGAGAGGCGAAGTCTGGGGGAATCGCATACGCCCTCCAGAGAAAGGCGTATTATCACGTAAGTCCAGCGAAAGTCGGCGCAGCGCGATTTCCGAACGACTGCTCCGGCAGCACACTTTCAGCAACGGTTTGAGCACGGCTGGCGAACTCCGGCCGGGCGGAACCAGCGCGAATCCGGGTGGATTCGCGCTGGTGATTGAAGAACTAAACCGGGATGGAGTCGCCGGGTACGGGGCAGTCCCCGAAAAGGTCAGTAGTAGTAGCCGCGATGTGACCAATGGCCGGGAATCCATTCCCAGCGACCGTGGTGCCAACCCCAATGGCCCCTCACCCAGTGGGCGCCATAGTAGGGCGCAACGCCGACGAATTCCACGCGATCCGGCGGCGGGGGCGGACGATGGTCGTGGACGACAACGACGGGTGCGCAAGCCGAGAAGAGCGCGATGGGAAGGAGCAGAAGGTAACGTGGGAAACGACGCATATGGGGAAAACTCAAGCTGGGATTGAGGGTGCGGTGAGAGGGTTTAAAAAATGGGAGGGCGGGGCAATAAAAGTCCCGCCTCCCATTCAAAAGACGAAAGCGCCGCGCGGGGCATTCAATCGAAATTGCCGGGTGCAGGTGGTTTTCCGAGCTGGCTCAAGAGCATCGGTGCGCCACGGTAATGATCCGTCAATCCCGCTCGATCTCGTTGGGCAAGTGGTGGGCATCGCCGGGCGTGGCTGGAAAATGCTCGGCGAGCAGCGCGCCGACCTTGTCCACGGCGTGCAGCACCGCGTCGGTGAAACGCTCGGCACGCAGGTGTTCGCCGATTTCCGCCACCGCTTCGTCCCAAAAGGCATCACCACATTTTTCATGAATGCCGCGGTCGCCGACGACCGCGAACTTATGGACGCGCGGGGCAAAGTAGATGAGCACCGCGTTGCGATGCCGGGTGCGGGTCATGCCGAGCTTTTCAAAACGCCGGCGCGCGCGGGCCATGGCGTCGTCCGGGGTGCGCCGCGAAATGAAGACGCGGATTTCGCCCGAGGTGCGTTGCTCGGCGGCGGCGATTTCGGCGACGATCTTCGCGTCGTCCAGACGGTCGATGAATTCCTTGTGCTTCATGTTACCAGCTCCCGCTGGCGCCTCCTCCGCCGGAATCGCCGCCCCCGCCGCTGAAGCCTCCGCCAGAGTCGCCGCCTCCGCTGAAGCCGCCTCCGCTGCTGCCGCCGCCCATCCAGAAGCCGCCGCCACCCCATGAGGAAGTCCGGCGCCCGCGGCTCGTATAGACCGTGGCGCGCCGGAAGAAAGAGACGACCTGAATGATGATGAAGATCAGGATGAAGGCGCCGGTGAGGATCGCCCCTTCGGTTTGGCCCTTGTCGTCGTCGCGCGTTTTGCCGGTGCCCTTGTATTCGCCCTTGGTGGCCTTGATCATCGCCTCCACGCCGGCGCTCAACCCCGCGCCGTAATTGCCTGCCTTGAAGGCCGGGGCAATCTCGTTGCGGATGATCTGGCCGCAGGTGATATCCGGGAGCGCGCCCTCGAGGCCGTAGCCCGTCTGGATGCGCATCTTGTGGTCCTGGACGAAGACGAAAAGAATCGCGCCGTTGTTCAGCTTGGCCTGGCCGACCTTCCACGACTCGAAGACGCGCTGGCAGTAATCCTCGAGCGAGGAGTCCGTCTCCATTTTCTTGAAGACGGCGACGACGATCTGGTTGGAAGTGTCGCGCTCAAATTGCTGCAGCTTCTGGTCGAGTTGCCGGCCCGTGTCCGCCGGGACCACGCCGGCGTAGTCGTTGAAATAATGCTCCGGCTTGGGCGGCAGCGTCTCGGCGCGGACTGCGAAGAGCAGTCCGAGCCAGAGCCAGCAGGTGATAAGGGCCAGTCGCACGCTGCTATTTCGCCGGGGCAGGGGTGGCGTTGCCGAAGTTGAAATTCACCGGCGGCGGCACATCCGAGCCCTCGCGTGCGGTGAAGTACGGCTTGGGCTGGAACCCGAACGCGCCGGCATAAAGCCGCGCGGGCATCGAGTTCACCGCGGTATCGTAGCTCCCCACCGCGTCGTTGAATTTCCCACGCTCGACGGAGATGCGATTCTCCGTGCCTTCGAGCTGGACCTGCAGGTCGCGGAAGGACTCCGTGGCCTTGAGGTCGGGGTAACGTTCCGTGACCACGAGCAGCCGTGAGAGCGCCGAGGAGAGGCCATCCTGCGTTTGCTGAAAGCGCTTGAGCGTTTCCGGGTCATTCGGCGCGGAGTTCGGGTCGATCTGGATCTTCGTCACCTGCTGCCGGGCTTCGATCACGGCCGTAAGGGTCGATTTCTCGAAGTTCGCCGCGCCTTCCACGGTCTTCACGAGATTCGGAATCAGGTCCGCCCGGCGCTGGTAAACGTTCTGCACATCCGCCCAGCTCTTGTCGGTCTGTTGCTTGAGCGTGTTGAGATGGTTGTAGCTGCTGCACCCGCCGGCCACGACCACGAAGACGAGGATGAGCAGGATGCCAAAGGCGAGGAGGACGGATTTCATGCGAGGGCTAATGAACTGCGGGTTGGGGACGAAGACAACTTCCGGCTGGTTTCCACCGGGCTAGGCGGGGCGGCGATATTCCAAGGTTGCCATGCACACGGATGGCATGGGAGGGCAACGTGCTGCCGGCGTCGACAAAAAAAGGGCGAAGCACGAGGAACGCGCTTCGCCCTTGGTGGGGAGTGGAATGGTTGGGGATTACTGCTTCGGCTGGTCGCCAGTGGCGTGGGCGGCGTGGGCCTTCGCGCGGGCGTCCTCGAGCTTCTTCAGGATCGGCTCGACGGAGGGATCCGCGGCGATGGCGGCAGCGTTGGCGGCATCGCGCATTTCCTTGTTGGCGGCTTCCGCCTTCTCACGGGCTTCCTTGACCTTGGGGTCCTGCTGGGCTTTTTCCATCGCGGCCTTGAGCTTGTCCTTCTCGTCCTGGGAGAGGCTGTCAAAGCCCGGGCCGCCACGGAAACCGCCGGCACCGGGACCGCCGCCGTGTTGCCGCGGGGTGGCATCCTGGGCGTGGAGCGAGGAGAAAGCGCCGAGCGAAAGGATGGCGCAAGTCATGAGGGTGAGGGTTCTGGAGTGGGTTTTCATAGAGACCCATGAATAGCCGCCGCAGGAGGAAAGTTGCGGGAAAGAAGCGCAGCATCCAGTGAACCCCGTGACTCATGCGGCGGGGAGTGACATGGTGCGGGAAAAAGGCTACGCCTTCCTCCCATGGATCCGACCCCGCCCTCGATCCCGCCTCCGATCCCTTCCAAGCCCTCCCTGATGAGCCGCTACGGCTGCCTCATCATTCTGGCCGGCGTGATCTTGCTGGTGGTCATCACCCTCGCGGGGCTCTACTACACGCTGTTTGGGACACCGACACCTTTTCGCATGATTGCCGATGCGATCCACAAGGCCAATCCGAGCGTCGAGATCACGGGAGTGACGGGAAACTTGAGCTCCGGCGTGGCCGTCGAATCGATCACCTGGGGAGACCACCCGAAGAGCCGCTCGGAAATCCTCGACCTGCGGATCAAATACAACGGCGGCCGGGACATGAGCATGAAGCCCCGGGTGGTCATTAGTGATGTCGGCGTGCGCAAGGCCCACATCGATCTGGCGGATTTCGGTCCGAGTTCCGGAACCACGACGACATCGGCCAGCGCCGGCACCGCGAGCAATCCACAGACTTCGGCTTCGGCCAATGGGGGCTTCCCCCCGGGGCTGTCCAGTTTCGAAATCGAGCACGTGGACATTGAGGACGTGCTCATTACCAACCGGAATACGGATTTCCGGCTGGCCATCCCGAAGATCGAGTGGACTGGATTCAAGGCCACGGCTGCGGGCGTCGATCCCGGTGTGCTCACGGTGGACAGCGATCGCCTGACCATCCACACCAGCGCGGGGCGCACGCTGCCGCTCAACGGCCAGGACACCACGTTTCAAAAGATGCTCACCGGCACGGTGCTGCCGCTCATGCACCCAGCGCTCAAGCAGCCTGTCACGTTTACCGCGGACATCGCAGTTTCGCACGGCCGGTTGCGGCCCTTTCATCTGCTCACGGCCGGGGATAAAGTGGAGGCTGCCGTAACGGACGAGGGCGATACCGCGGTGCAGGTGCGCGGGCTCGATCTCCCCGCTTTTCTCGATGCGCGGAAGCTCTTCGGCGAGCAGGCGGGCGATCTGCCGGGCGACCTGAAGTTGAACCTCGCGGCGGGGCAGGGTTTTGGCGACGGACGAGGCCGGGTCAAGGTCATCGGCGGAAACTTCCGTCTCGGCGTCTCGACTTTTGAAATCCAGCCGTTGGAGTTTGCCGAGGCCGAGCAGTCGGGCGCGATCCTGCAAGCGATCCTGAAAACGGATGCGGGCAATATTGTGTGGGCGCTGCCGCTGGCGAATTTCGGGCACGAATATCACCCGCACTTCATCAGCACGGGACTATCGCCGGAAGAAACCCTGGCGCGCGTTTTTGCAGGCAAGCCTTACGGAGAACTCAACGCGGATGAGAAGCAGGCGGTGGACGAACGGCGGCCCATTTATTTTCCGCCGGTGGAGAAATAACGAGGCTCAGGACCCGCGGGCCACGCCGGTTTTCAATTCGCGGTAGGACTCGATGAGATTCTGCTCGATGTGCGCCCAGTCCTCGTCCTGCATGTGGCCGTCGCGGCGGTCGTCGCGGTAGCGCATCATGGCGGCACGGATCTGGGCGGACTTGGTGACGTGGTCGTTGTGGGCCTTAAAAATCTCCTCGTCGACTTGCGCGATGACGTTGCCGTATTGCTCGGGCGCGATTTTTTCGCGGCGCAGTTGCCACCAGTCGAGTTCCATCTCCGCGGCCTTTTCAGGATCGAAGGTCTCGCCGCCGTGATCGCGCAGCAGCGTGTAATAACTCACCAGCATGGGCAGGGCGACCTGTGCCTCGTCGCGGTTAGTGGTCGGCTGGAAGAGTTGCGCCGCTTTGCCGGAATAGACGGCCAGCCGGGCGCTGTCGGCCGGCGAGAAGCGGTAAATGTCGTGATAGAGCGCGTAGAGGCGGGTCGCGAGGGTCTTGTAGTCGTGGGAATAATAGTCGCGCCACATCCCGGTCTCGAGACGCGCCACGGCGTCCGCATCGAAATCGCGCAAGTCGGCCTGGCGCGGCCAGAAGGCATAGCCGGCGACGGCCAGGGCCAGGAGAACAAGGACAAGGAAAATGCGGCTGAGGATGCGGAGCATGCGAGGAAGAGGTGGCGAGGGACGCGTCTTCGCATGCGAGCGCAGGCCGCCTTGCCAAGCCTCGGAACTTTGCCATTTCTCCGCTGGAGAGGCTGCAGAAGTCTGCAGGCCGCGAGCAAATTGTCGCCTTTTCGCGCTCGCCTGCCGGTGCTGCGCGCGGCGGTGCATTCTTTTATCCTCGACTCGGAAAAGACGCCGCCGCTATTTCAATCCCTGGTTAATTGGAATGGGTTGAGTCGGCACCGGATGCCTGCCCGACGCTATTCGTCCTTGTCTCACTTTCCCCCTCTTTTCTCATGCGGATTATTTCGGACGCGGCGGCCATCATGCAAATCGGCAGCACCGACAATCGCTACCTTTGCTGGGTCGGCGCTGGAGGTTCAGTGGAAGCGGGGGTGCGCACGGCGGCGGGAATCTGTGAGGATATCCGCAAGGAATTTATTGAGGCGCGCCAGAAGGAAGGGCTGAAACCGAAGGAGATCGAAGAATGGATCGACGAGAAGCTGCATTGGCAGGATTCCGGCCGCCGCTATCTCGCTTGCATTCAGGCCCGTGAGCCCAACCTGGCGAAGCGGGTCGATTTTTTTCGGAGGGTTTTGCAGAACAAGCAGCCGACGTTTTTTCATCACGCCGTGGCCTTGCTCATGGCGCGTGGACGGTTGAAGCGCACCTGTCTCACGACGAATTTCGATCACCTCCTCGAGCACGCTTTCGCCAAGCAGGGAATCGTGGAGTGCCAGAGCTTGCGCTCCGATAGCGAAAAGGTCTTTTGGGAAGATCGGGAGGACCGCCATTTCGTCGTCAAATTGCACGGTGACATCGACACGCAGAACATTCTCAACACTGCGGCGGAGATGCTCGTCATCTCGCGGACGAAAGTGGATTTCTTCTGGAAGGTAACGGCTGGTGCGGCTCTGGTTGTCCTCGGGGCCTCGGGCAACGAGCAAAGTGTCCGCGACTTGTTCCGTCAGGCGATTTCTCCCGAAGCCCAGGCGGCAAACGTCCTTTCCTATGGATTGATGTGGGGTGTTTACATGGGGATGGAGAGACCGGAAGGGCTTTCGGAAAACCAACTCAAGGACTTGGTTAAGAAACGGATCGAGACTGAAATCCATCGAGACATCGTCGAAATCATCAAGACTTCCACCAACGAGCTCTTCTGCTTTTTCCCGGTTTGGGACGCTGGCTCGTTTATGTGGAACCTCACGGACGCCTTCAAAAATGACCGGGCTCTATCGTCCGAAGCCGCCCGCTACCTCGACCACGAACTGCGCCTCCGACGGGTTTTCACCCAGGCCGGATATCCGAAGGATACGGTGGAAAAGCATTTGCGCTTGCTCAGGGAGCAACGCCAAAAGCTCAGTGCGCCGCCACGCTGGCGAACGGAACCGGAAACCATTCTCACGGTGGAAAACAGCGCCGATGGACTGGGTGTTTGCGTCACTTATGGCGACATTTCCAGTCGCGCCCTCCTCGCGGATGGCGGTCTTCCAGGGCTCCGCCGGGCGGTGGTCAGCCCGGACGACACGTTTGTCAGTGCTGGCGGAGGGGTTGCCTACAGCCTGCTCGTGAAAGCGGGACCGGATTTAATCCTGAACGAACTTGCCAAATTCACGCCGGTCGAACAGACGGCTGTCGTGGTCACATCGGGAGGAAGCCTGCCCGTGCATTACATTTTTCACGCCGCGGCTCTCAAGATCGACATGAATGGGACCTATCTCGTCACGCAGGAAGATGTCCGCAAAACCGTTGGCACGGCGTTGAAGGAAGCGGTGGCGCTGGGCGTGGAGTTACTCTTTGTCCCCCTGTTGGGTGCCGGTCTGGCCCCCTTAAGTTCTCGCGAGTCCTTTGAGGCGATCCTTCAAGCAGTTCGCGATGGTCCGCGCCCTTCGGGCAAGCGATTGCGAGTCAACGTGGTGATTTACCAGGAACGCCTTTTGCCACGCCACGAGGTCAAAGAGCAGTTCGATACCGTCCTGGGCGGTCTTTTCGCAGCCGCCACGTAGGAGTCAGATTTCCGGTAGCACCTTTGATCAGGTGCCGCGGATTGCATTGCTCGCGCGATCTGGGCATCTAGCGTCATGCCCTTTCACCATTTCATTCAGGAGCCGGCGGGCTGGTCCACCCTGCGCGACGATGTGCTCTACCGCAATCCCTTCCTCGAGATTCATCAGCCGACGTTGACCTCCCCGGTCCGGTCAGCCCCGTTTACGTGGACCGTATGCCACCGCAAGGGTGCGGTCGTGGTGGCGCCCATGACGCCCACGGGGGAATTCCTCATGGTGCGACAGGAAAGAGTGCCGATTCGGGCGACGATCTGGGAGTTTCCCGCGGGGCAGATCGATGATCACGCGGAGACAGACGCAATTCGGAAAACGGGGCTGAGGGAATTGCGCGAGGAAAGTGGCTACGAGCTGGCGCCGGGCGGCGAACTGGTCTCGCTGGGTCATTTCTTCCCGAGTGCCAGTTTTACAGATGAGCACAGCCATCTGCTCCTCGCCCGCCCGGTCGTGCCCAGTCCGCACGGGCACGAGCACGATGAAAACGAGGCGATCACGGAATGCCGCGCCTTTCCGCCGGCCGAATTCCGGGACATGATTGCCCGCGGAGAAATCCGCGACGCCAACACTTTGGCCGCCTTTGCTAGGTTGGTGGCCATGGGGCTGATATAGCCGTGAACCCTCGCACCGGCGCAACTTCGTGAAGAAGAAATTGCACCCCGCGCGGTTTTAGCTCTCAGTAACGCCCCCTCAATGACCTGGCTGACCAAGTTTTTTAAATTCCGCGAAAAATCCGACGGCGATGTCGTCAAACCGTTCCTCGATCACATGGAGGACCTGCGGTGGATGATCATCAAGGTCATCATCACCATGATCATCGCCATGGCGATCTCGTTCTTTTTCGTCAACGACCTCATGCGGCTGGTCCAGCGCCCGATGATCATGGCCGCTCCGGAGTTGCAGCACAAGATCGTGACCCGGACGATCATCGAGCCGTTCATTGTCTCGATGATGCTGGCCTTCTTTGCCGGCCTGACCCTGGCGCTGCCTTTTCTCGGTTACTACGTCCTTTCCTTTGTCCTCCCGGCGCTGACGCGGACGGAGAAGAAGTTCCTCTTCCCCGGCATTATCGCGAGCTTCTCGCTCTTCGTGTCCGGGGCGCTGATCAGCTACAACTACATCCTGCCGAAGACGCTGAAGTTCTTCTACGACTACTCGATCAAGATGCAGGTCAACATCCTGTGGGAGTGGAAGGATTACATCTCGTTTTGCGCGTGGCTGACCATCGGATTTGGCCTGCTCTGCCAGTTGCCCGTCGTGATGGTGGGGCTGGGCTTTGTCGGCATCGTGGATTTCAGGTTCCTCTCCACGACGCGCCCCTATGCCGTGGTCATCATCCTCGTGCTCGCCGCGGTGATTGCGCCCACACCGGACCCGGTCACCTTCCTCACCCTGGGCGTCCCGATCATCCTGCTCTACGAGATCTGCATCTGGCTCGTCTGGCTTATCGACCGCCGCCGGAGGCTAAAGGCCGAGGCGGATGCCAAGAACGACCTGCTGAGCTGATTTCGGCCGCCGCCAGGCGAACGCGAATTCATCCATCCACACGCGGTAGGGCGCGCTCGCTGTGTATAGCCCGGACACATGGGTGACAGGTGTCCGGGCTATACACGCTGAGCGCGCCGAAACTTCCGTAGTCCTCTCGCCCTCTCGTTCCCAAGTTGCACTTGGGAACGCCCTTGGGAGCGAAGTTGCACTTCGCACCGGCTCAAACACCTCGCCGCGCGCGGAGGGCGCCAGCGTCGTTCCGGTCGAGTCGCATTCCTCTGAAGGGTTCGAAGAATGCTCGCGCAAAGCGCCAGCAGAAGAAAAGAGAGCAGACCACCAAGGGTGGCGAATGCGCTCAGACCGTAAACGAAATGGCTCACTTCTGTGAAGTCTCCATGATCGCCGACAAAATAATGCTCACCGTCAATCCGACCATTGAGCGCAGTGCCGTTCAGTGCGCCAAAAAACGCAAGGAACGCTGCAACCATTACGCTCAATGCCAAACAAATAGCGCTGAGCAAGCGCACTCCCTTCGTCGACGTTGGACGTACCAACGCAGGAAGGAACAGGCAACCGGCGATCCCCATCGCGATGCAGAATACAAGAACACCCGCACCTGCGGGGCTAACTTCGTTCGCAGTGCCCAGAAACTTTGCCTGCATTGCCATTCTCAGAAAAGCCTCTCAGGTCGAGTCGCTTCCATAACCTGTCGACTTTAGATGACATATAAGATTTTGAGAATTTTACGGATTCTCAAAATCGAGCACCGACGACTCTGAAAGATGAAGGCCCGCAATCGGCCTACAACGGTCTATCGTTTAGTCCGTCCCAACAGCGCCGGGAGAGATATGAGACCCAGAACAAACGCTCCGAAAAAAAAGAGCAGATTGCTGAAGACGCTCAAGAATATCGCTTCGAAGTAAATCTCCGTAAAACGCGCAATTCTTCCGCGCTCCGGGGCATTTTTCCGATACACAACGTTTACTTTGTCACCGACGGCATATTCCGGAGGGAAACTTGCGCCATTTGTCCGTATTTCATGACTCCCGCCGCCCGCATCCTGAAATTCCACGATCGGAAACCGCGCAACCCGCTCTTTGGGATGCGGCTGAAGCTCAAAATCTGACTCCTCCAGCCGCGTAACCGTCCCTTGAACTCTAATCCCGCTGCCGTGGGAAAGATCGGTCCCAGTCAGCCAAAAGTAGATTGAAACCACGAATAAACCCGCCCCGCAGAAAAGCAGCACGACACCCAAACGCTTCATCGCAATACGCTGAAAAGTATAATGGGAAGTTGCAAGGCCAAACTCAAGACCGTCACCACCGCCGCAAACCCCGCTTTGGATGACATATAGACTTCAACGTTGGGCGTTGGGCGTTCTTTCCCCGCGGCGGGATGAGAAACGCCGTA
>Ga0206794_1257_pt1 | contig 10839 bp, 11 predicted proteins | sample Alteio_BWOrgCont_70_FD_152877 | JGI IMG/M metagenome (GOLD analysis project Ga0206794, IMG submission 152877) | Enriched cells from forest soil in Barre Woods Harvard Forest LTER site, Petersham, Massachusetts, United States -... | ecosystem: Environmental > Terrestrial > Soil > Temperate forest >...
AGAAAAAAAAGGCTTTAAAGAGTATGTTTTTGAAGGTTTAATGATATTTCTTGCCGTTACGATGGGCTTTTTTGCGGAGAGCCTGCGTGAGAATATCACTAATGGCGAGCATGTAAAGCAACTGACCATGCAGTTGGTACGCGACCTTAAGAATGATACGGCAAATCTGCAGGAAAACATTTTATACGAAACAAATCTGAATAAGAAGGAGGATAGCCTTTTTACTTTATTACAGCAGCCGCTGAAGGAAATTGATACGAAAAGAATGCAGCTGCTTATCTCAAAAAACTACAATGTCAAATTATTTTATCCAACTTTAGGGGCAATCACCGCCATAAAAAACGAACTGCACCTTAAGCAGTTTTCAAAATCTAAAATGTCCACTTATATAACGGGATATGAAGGAAGGGCCAATGTGTTGAAGGAACTGGAAAATGTCCAGAAAAACAATATGAGTAATTATTTGGCAAGCTTTTTTAGAGACCATTTTACACCTGTCAACATGTATGCCTTGTTTCACGACCAACCCGTCGTAAATGGCGAAACACGCAACCTGGTGCAGGATGACCTCACCAGGCTTAGCGTCGAAATTACCATGATCCAGGGTTTTAACGGAGATCTGATCTCGTACGATAAAAAAATGAAACAGGATGCAGTTCATTTAATGCAATATGTAACGAAACAATACGATCTGGAAGATGAGTGAGAGAAGTGGTCCGAAAGTCCGGGAGTCGGAAAGTCCGGAAGTAAGTCCGAAGTCAGAAGTCGGAAGTCCGAAGTCGGAAGAGGAAAATAATTCCGCTCCCGATAGTTATCGGGACGACACCCCGAATTCCGAATTAAATGAATCCGAAATAAAAAATAAATCCGAAATCGTAAATCGTAAATCCGAAATGGAAGTACATCACCACCCCGAAATAGAAAAGAAAGGCCTCAAAGAATATTTGCTTGAGGGGCTGATGATTTTTATAGCTGTAATGATGGGGTTTTTTGCCGAGAGCATCAGGGAGCACATCACAGATGGGGAGCATGAAAAACAAAGTATTGAAAGCCTGGTAAAGGCCGTGGCGAGCGATACGACACAATTGCACCACGTGATGCTGGAGGCTGCCGGGTCAATAAAAGCGATTAACAGCTTGATGGGTTTGAAAAACATGGATCTGACCCGGCCCGCAAATAATCAGAAATTTTACCTCTTTTCGCTGGCCGGATTTTCAAACGACACTTACTTCAGGAGCAATGACGGTGCATTGCAGCAGCTAAATTCTTCGGGTACGCTGCGGCTGATCAGCAACCGCGCTACTATCGACAGTATTTTTAAGTATGAACTGCTTAACAAAACCATCACTGCCCAGGAGGCCGACGATTATTTTGTGTTTAAAGAAATGCTGACCACCATGGCGAAGGTACAGGATCTGTCTTTTTTCCAGGATACCAGTGCTGTTCGTAAACAACTTATTGGCGCCGCTGGTGTTCAATATACCTTTATGAGCAGTAAACTGCTGCCAATCAACAACGATAAGGTTTTGATGCAAGCCTATTTCAATTATGCATCATTATACATGGCGACCAAATCTTCCTATAATTACATGCTCGAAAAGCAATTGGATTTTAGCCGGCGCCTCATCATTTATTTAAAAACAACATACGACCTTCAATGATGGCGGAAGAACATAAAAAACCGAAGGACGAAAAGCCTGCGAAACCAAAAGCATCGACCGAATCCGAGTTAAATAAATCCCAATCGAATAAATCCGAAATCGAAATTCCGAAATCCGAAATGGACGTACAACACCACCCCGATATTGAAAAAAAAGGCCTGAAGGAATATATCCTTGAAGGATTGATGATATTCCTGGCCGTTACAATGGGCTTTTTTGCCGAGGGCCTGCGTGAACACATCAGCGACAGGGCTAAGGAAACCGAGTATGTTGTTTCTTTAAAACAGGATTTGCAGCACGATACCGCTAACCTGGCCCAGCAAATACATTTTATTAATTTGAAAATAGTACGAATGGATTCATTAATACTATTGCTTAACAAAAGTTCATTAAGTGCAAATGACATAAATGATGCTTATTTTTATGCAAGGGTAGCTACAAGGAAACCAAATTTTGAAGTAACCGACAGAACGATAGTTCAATTGAAAAGCTCAGGTACGTTCAGGCTGATCAAAAATGAAGACCTGATCAGCAGCATCCTGGAGTATCAGAAACAAGACGACAATTATTCGGAAAACTCGGCAAATGATGTAACCGAGCGCGGCTTTTTATATCCTTTTATATCAAAAATTTTCGATGCCAATGTTTTTCAAACCATGGTCGACAGTACAAATATCATCCACAGAACTATGGGCATACATTATATTAAAAAGGCAGACAAGGAATTCATCAACCAGTTTATTTATTATATTCACCAGTTAAAATCCTCATTTATAGTAGAAAAGGAAATTTTGGTTGGTATGAAAAAAAGGGCGGGGGATATGATTGAAATAATCAACAAGGATTATAATGAATAGTAAAGGAAGTCGGAAAGTCCGAAAGTCGGAAAGCCCGGAAGATGATTTGAAGTCTGAAGTCGGAAGTCCGAAGTCGGAAGAAGAAGACAACAATTCCGCTCCCGATAGCTATCGGGACGATATTCCGACTTCCGAATTAAATAAATCCGACATCGAACATCCGAAATCCGAAATCAAAACAATGGAAGTACACCACCACCCCGAAGTAGAAAAAAAAGGCTTTAAGGAATATCTGCTGGAAGGCCTGATGATATTTATTGCTGTGATGATGGGCTTTTTTGCCGAAAGTTTGCGCGAACATATTGCCGACAAGAGCCGGGAGACAGCATATATGCGATCAATGGTGCAAGATCTGAAATCTGATACTGCGGCCCTGACCGCGTTTGTTAATTTCGAAAAAGGAGATGTCAAAATAACGGATTCCCTGATAACCGACCTGTATGCTCCCGACAATAAGAACCGTGGGAACGATATTTATTATTTTGCAAGAAAAGCGTCCGTGGTGTACCAAATTATCTTTAATGACCGTACCCGGCAGCAATTGAAAAGTTCGGGCAGTTTGCGTTTGATAGATAATGTACAAGTATCAAACGGTATTATGGCCTACGATCAGAAATTGAGAATAACGGAGTTTGAAATGACGCAAATAGAAACGCTACGGCAATCATACCGGGAGTTAGCGGAAAAGGTTTTCGATATGAAAATATTCAACGATATGTTACAGGCCGGGAAAATTGCCAGGCCGGTAAACAACCCGCAGTTATTTGCGAGAGATCCCGCTCTGATCAACTCCATGGTCGGGGCGTTACAATACCTTAAAAATGCTTATTTAATACAAGTGGGTCGTGCCGGCCAACTATTAAACCAGGCTAAGGAATTAATTGAATTGATCAACACAGAATATCACCTGCAAAATGAATGAATCGGGGGGAAGTCGGAAAGTCCGTAAGACGGGGAGTCTGGAAGAAAGTCAGAAGTCTGAAGTCGGAAGTCCGAAGTCAGAAGAAAAGGAAGAAACCAATTCCGCTCCCGATAGCTATCGGGACGACATTCCGCAATCCGAAATAGAATCACTGCAAACTGCAAACTCAAAACTGCAAACTGAAAAAATGGAAATCCACCACCACCCCGAAGTAGAGAAAAAAGGTATTAAAGAATATTTGCTTGAAGGCCTGATGATTTTCCTGGCAGTAATGATGGGCTTTTTTGCCGAGAGTTACCGTGAACATTTAACGGAACACTCGAAGGAACGGGAATATATTATAAATATAAAAAAGGACCTGATGGCCGATACTACTAATCTAAGCGTATGGATACCGGCGTTATACACCCGCATGCTGGGCTTTGATACACTGATCAATTACCTTGAAACACGCGGCCCGGTAAAAGAGGGCAGTAACATGTACTACCTGGCCAGGTACGCCACACGGTCGACCATTTTTGAACCCAGCGACAATACTATCCAGGAAATGAAAAGCTCGGGCAATTTTCGCCTTATCCAGAGCAGGGATATCTTAAACGACCTGATGAACTTTGAAAGGGCAACCGCCCAGTACAATCACCTGGATGACGTTGCCCAAAGGGAAGACCTGCTGAGTTACCCACTGATCGGGCAGTTGTTTGATGCGACCATATTTAATAAAATGGTGATATATAAAAAATACATAGGCGGCGCCGAAAAGGACTATGCCACCGGCCAGCGAAATACTACGGTAAAACCCCCGGGTAACCCGCAGTTGCGCGGCGCCGGCGACGACGAGGTGAACCTGCTCATTTATTACCTGCACCAGCGTAAATCAACCTTTATGGGCGAGATACATGACCTGGACGACCAGAGAAAACTTGCCGCATCGATCATCAAAAAAATAAACAACGAATACAGCCTGGAAGATGAGTAAGGGAAGAAGTCCGAAAGTCCGAAAGTCGGAAAGTCCGGAAGATAGTTTGAAGTCTGAAGTCGGAAGGCCGAAGCAGAAGAAAGCAATTCCGAATTAAATAAATCCGATCCCGATAGCTATCGGGACGAAAATCCGAAATCCGAAATCAAAACAATGGAAGTACACCACCACCCCGAAGTAGAGAAAAAAGGCTTTAAGGAATATATCCTCGAGGGCCTGATGATATTCCTTGCCGTAACCATGGGATTTTTTGCCGAGAGTATACGCGAGAATATCACTAATGGCGAGCATGTAAAGCAACTGACCATGCAATTAGTACGCGACCTTAAGAATGATACGGCAAATCTGCAGGAAAACATTATATACGAAACAAAGCTGAATAAGAAGGAGGATAGCCTTTTTACTTTATTGCAACAGCCGCTGAAAAAAATTGATACGAAAAGAATGCAGTTGCTTATCTCAAAAAACTACAATGTTAAATTATTTTATCCAACTTTAGGAGCGATCACTGCCATAAAAAACGAACTGCACCTTAAGCAGTTTTCAAAATCTAAAATATCCACTTACATAACCGGTTATGAAGGAAGAGCCAATGTTTTGAAGGAACTGGAAAATGTACAGAAAAACAATATGAGTAATTATTTGGCAAGCTTTTTTAAAGATCATTTTACACCTGTCAACATGTATGCCTTGTTTCACGACGAACCCGTTGTAAATGGCGAAATGCGCAACCTGGTGCAGGATGACCTCACCAGGCTCAGCGTTGAAATTACGATGATACAGGGTTTTAACGGCGACTTGATCTCCTACGATAAGAAAATGAAACAGGATGCTGTGAGTTTGATGAAATATGCAACAAAACAATACGGCCTGGAAGATGAGTAGGGGAAGAAGTCCGAAAGTCCGTCCCGATAGCTATCGGGAGTCGGAAAGTCCGGAAGATGGGAAGAAGTCGGAAGTCGGAAGTCCGAAGTCGGAAGTAAAGCCGAAAGCTGAAAGTCGAAAGCGAAAAGCGATTGAGAAGTCGGAGGTCGGAAGTCCGAAGTCAGAAGAAGAAGAAAACAATTCCGCTCCCGATAGCTATCGGGACGACATTCCGCAATCCGAAATAGAATCACTGCAAACTGCAAACTCAAAACTGCAAACTGAAAACATGGAAGTCCATCACCACCCCGAAGTAGAAAGGAAAGGCTTTAAAGAATACCTGCTCGAAGGCCTGATGATATTTATTGCCGTAATGATGGGCTTTTTTGCCGAGAGCCTGCGTGAGCACCTTGTTGACAGGGAAAGGGAAACACAGTATATGCAGGGGATGGTTGTCGATCTGCGAAAAGATTCAGTTTCAATAAATGCTGAAATCGTTTACGTAAACCAAATAATGAATCGGCTCGACTCATTATTCAAATGCCTTCATGCACCAAAACTGACAGATAGCGTCCAGAGAAGATTATACCAACTTAACGCGAAATCTAATGTGCTGGTAGGATTCGAGTTTTCGGATGCGGCATCGGTCCAGTTAAAAAATACCGGCGGTTTGCGCCTGATACAAAGCCAAAAAGTTGCGGATGCCATAATTCATTACTGGCAGGCAAGCGAGCTTGTAAAATTTGATATGAATGTTTTTAATGAAAACGCAAAGGTTTTTTGGAATGAGGGCCTCAAAATTTTCGACATGTACAATGTGAAAAACATTACCGGGCCCGATGCCGCAGGTATACAAATTGAACCTAATGCAAGGCTGTTAACGCTTGATAAGCTGCAGCTTACTGAATATGCCAACAGGGCCGGTTCATTGATCTTAATGTTAAGAAGACACTACCTTGGGTCGATCCTTAAACAAAAGGTTATTGAATCTGATCTTGAGCAATTAATAAATAAGAGTTATAAATTTTGAATGGAAGATGAGTAGGGGAAGAAGTCCGGAAGTCCGAAAGTCGGAAGGTCCGGAAGAAAAAATGAAGTCCGAAGTCGGAAGTCCGAAATCGGAAGAAAACAACAATTCCGCTCCCGATAGCTATCGGGACGACATTCCGAAATCCGAATTAAATAAATCCGAAATCGTAAATCGTAAATCCGAAATCGAAACCATGGAAGTCCATCACCACCCCGAAGTAGAAAAAAAAGGTTTTAAAGAATATTTGCTGGAAGGCCTGATGATATTTATCGCCGTAATGATGGGCTTTTTTGCTGAGAGCCTGCGGGAGCACATTGCAGATGGCGAAAAGGAAAAGCAATATGTATTGTCGATGATAAATGATCTGAAAGATGACAAGGGCAAGCTTGCCGCACATATAAAGGAGCAGCAGCTAAGCCGGGATATGTTGGATAGCCTTATCTTTATCCTGGATGATCCGGCTAATATTTCGCGGCATGGGAACGAACTTTACTATTTTGGCCGCCTTGGGCCAAGGTTCCCCACACTTTTGCTAAACATGCGCACCTACGAACAATTGAAAAATTCCGGAAATTTCAGGCTAATTTCAAAAGTGGAAGTTTCCAATGCGATAATGGCCTATTACGAAAAAATCCCATACCTGCGACAGATCGAGAATATTTATACCGAGGAATTTGCCAGTTATAAAAAAGTGGCGGTAAATGTATTTGAACCAACTATATTTAAACGACAGGAAAGTGCGGACGGCGGCGTAACAAGGTCGACCGAAAATCCGCCATTACAAAAAAATGCGGGCGGATTTATTAAGGAATTGGCCATCGACGCCATTTATATGAATGGGTCGCGTGAACAGATCATAGCAAATGATGAAGCGCTGATGAAAAGCGCTGATGAATTGTTGAGTCACTTACAAAAAGCGTATCGTTTGGAAGATGAGTGAGAGGGGAAGAAGCCCGAAAGTCCGAAAGTCGGAAAGTCCGGAAATAGTTAAGAAGTCCGAAGTCGGAAGCCCGAAGTCAGAAGTAGAAGACAACAATTCTGCTCCGCCAGCAGGCGGACCGCATTCCGAAATAGAAAACAAATCCGAAATCGTAAATCGTAAATCCGAAATCGAGAACATGGAAGTCCATCACCACCCCGAAGTAGAAAAAAAGGGCTTTAAAGAATATTTGCTCGAAGGCCTGATGATATTTATTGCCGTTATGATGGGCTTTTTTGCCGAAAGCCTGCGCGAGCATATCTCTGAAAATAGTAGGGCAAAGGAATATGCCGCTACGCTTTACAGCGACCTTAAAGCAGATACTGTAAGCCTGGATAAATATTTAAGACGTATTAACTTCGGCGCCGCAAATGTGGATACTTTAATGCAGTTGCTTTCGGCAAATGATCCGAAAGATATACCTTCAGGCAAACTCTATTGGTATGGTTTATTTGGAGCAATACCGTTAAACTTTGCGCCGCACGATGCTACGCTCCTCGAAATGAAAAGCTCCGGCTCACTGCGCTTTTTTACCAATCGTGCTATCAGCCGCATGGTAGCCGAATACGACCAGCGTTTGCAATTGTTTAAGTCGATGGAGCAAAATGAACTGGGAATTTATACCGAAGTAAGAAAAACAAAGGCACTGCTTTTTAATTTTAAATACAATGATGCTGCGAATACAGTGGTCCAGCGCATTTATATTAAATATAACAGGGCAAGTATAGATTCATTTATAAAAACAAATCCGCCGCTGCTGTCGACTGATAAAGTTGCTTTTAACCAGTTTGTGGAGCTTGTACGTTCCAGGTTCCTGAAAAACCAGGCCACTTATGCCGACAGCCTTAACCATCATGCCATAGTACTGTTAACAGCACTAAAAAAGGAATATGATTTAGAGGATGAGTGAAGGGGATTTACGATTTACGATTTCGGAATTTCGATTTCGGATTTAGGAAGAAAAGAATAAATCCGGGCGCGTAGCTATTGAGATGAACATCCGAAATCCGACATAAAGACAATTCCGAAATCGAAATTCCGAAATCCGAAATTTGTATCCCATCCTAAAATCTTCCCCAAAATCAAACCTTTTCATACAATTAAGTATTAACAGGTTATGGAATTAAGCACACAAGTTGCCTGGCTGTTTATTTTGGCTATCCCGATAGCCTGTATGGCATGGACTGTAACCCACGAAGAAGTTTTTAAAGAACCGCGCGAATATTGCCAAAAACGTTGTCACAACGGCAAAAATATAGTCGAACGCAAGTTTTTTTACCTGTTTACATGCGAATATTGTTTTAGTCATTACATAACGGCTGCGATGCTTATTATCACCAATTATAAACTGCTGATCAACGATTGGCGCGGGTATCTTATAGCAGGCTTTGCGCTTATCTTTGTCGCCAATGTGTATATGAGTTTGTTTGCCTTGATAAGAATTGATTTGAAGAAAGTGAGGATCGAGGCGGAGATAGAGGAAAAACAGAAATAAAAAAAATCTCTACACCACCAACTGCCCAAATAACTTTTCCAGTGTTTCCGAAGCATCCTCGCAAAACCCAGGGTGCACTTTTGAGGTTTGTACAATGGTGCTGCGTGTAGCAGTAAGCCAGCGGAAACGGGAAGCCATATCCAGCTTACCTATTGGCCCCGCATCCTTATCGCCTGTACATATCCGCTCCATCGCGCAGATGTGTTCTTTTAATTCGGCAATATCCAGGCCGGGGGCGAAGGCATGCAGGCGTTCTTCATCAAGCAGGTATTTTGCCCGTAAAAATTGCTGTTGGGCGCAATAAAGTATCACCCCAATATTCAGGAATTCTTCGCGCTCAACCCTTGGCACTACGCGTATAACGGCATACTCAAATAGTTGTTTCTGCTGCATGTTGGGCTTCTTTTACAAAAATTTCTGAATTTTCAATCCTTGTCAATAAAAATTGGGAATATGCCTGCCGGTATTCTTCCGGGGAACTAAACTCTGTTTCATCGTTTAGCCAATCATCCGGGATCAATGACACAATGGAATTTATGCGTTCGGGACTAAGAATCAAACGGAACTCCGTATCAACCGCTTCGAGTTCGGTAGCCTGCGGCAATAATACATGGTCTTTCACCTGCAAAAAGGGGCGCTTGGCCTGCTCGAGCCAGTTGTGCCACGAATGGTGAAAATACAATGATGCCCCATGGTCAATGAGCCATAATTCTTTATGCCAGGTAAGCATATTGGTGTTGCGGGGCGTACGGTCGACATTGGTGAGCAGGCAATCAAGCCACACAATTTGCGAGGCCAGTTTCGCATCAAGCGTGGTAATGGACGGGTCAAAAGTAATGGCACCCGAAAGATAATGCAGCGCCAGGTTAAGCCCGACACTCGCCTTCAATAGGTCCTGTATTTCTTCATCCGGCTCGGTGCGCCCGAAAGCTTCATCAAGGTTGGCAAAAACTAATTCGGGCACTTTTAAACCAAGTGCCCTTGCAATTTCGCCGCCTAAAAGCTCAGCTATCAGCGCCTTTACTCCTTGCCCGGCCCCGCGGAATTTAAGTACATATAAAAAACCGTCGTCGGCCTCAGCGATAGCAGGCAATGAGCCGCCCTCGCGCAATGGGGTAACATAGCGTATTACATTAACAGTGCGCAATAGGGGGTCGTTAAAATTCATCAGGTGTATTTATTTTATCCGGTTTAACGCTGGTAAAATTACAGCAATAAAGGGAATAATTTTTTACGTTCAACCACTATAAAAACAAAAGGGCGACTTGTTATTAATTTTATGGAACGCCTTTTTTAGGGGCGGATATTTTTAGTTTTTTGTACAATATATTTAAGTATCGTAAATCTATTATTAATATTGGGTAAAAAAATTTATATGTATCTGCTTAATTTTGTTACTATATTGTGGCGGAATTAATTTAAACGTAAGTTTTATAAGCAAATTTCTACAATAACTGTTAATGAAGTTTCTGACCTTGTGCCTATTCACAGCATTCCTGGCTGACTTTTGTGGTAATTTGTACGCACAAACAATCACTTCAGCTATCCAGGGTAGAGTTTTAAAAGAGAACGCCGTACCGGCCGAGGGCTCAGCCATTGTTTTGTTAAAATACAAAGATTCCTCGATTGTAAGCTCTGCGGTTACGGGCCAGGGTGGGTTGTTTCAATTTAAGGGGATACAGCCCGACAACTACCTTTTATTAGTTAGCACCATCGGTTACAGCAAATCATACACCGGCCCGTATAACGTCGTACCCGGTAAAACATTCATTACCCGGGATATCGTATTAAAACCATCGGCAACTATTTTAAAGGAAGTTTCGATAGTGAGCAGCAGGCCTGATATTGAAGTTAAACCCGGAAAGATCATATTAAATGTACAGAACAGTTTACTTGCGGAAGGAAATTCGGCATTTGATATATTGAAGCAATCTCCGGGCGTAAGGGTTGATAACAATAATAATATAAGCATAGTTGGCCGCCAAAATGCGCTGATAACCATTGATGGCAAACCAACCAATTTATCAGGCGAAGACCTTGCCGGGGTACTTAAGG
>Ga0206794_1145_pt1 | contig 10791 bp, 8 predicted proteins | sample Alteio_BWOrgCont_70_FD_152877 | JGI IMG/M metagenome (GOLD analysis project Ga0206794, IMG submission 152877) | Enriched cells from forest soil in Barre Woods Harvard Forest LTER site, Petersham, Massachusetts, United States -... | ecosystem: Environmental > Terrestrial > Soil > Temperate forest > O...
GACCGGAGCGAACTTCTCCCACTTCTTCCGCCCGCGTTGACTACGACGTACCAGTACGTTACGCCACAGTCGATTGACGCGTCTTTGGAAGATGCGCAGTTGATCGATGTTGCCGGGGACAGCATGGTATTGGTAGTAGCCGGTGACCACACTCCGAAGCCATACACCGACCTGACTGGTACGATCATGCTTACGGCGTTGAAGCTCAGCCTTGATGATCTTAAGCTTCGCAACCATACGCTTCTTCGCAGTGATCCGCCAGACGGTGAAGGTTTCGGTCTTGTGGCGTTGCCCACAGAAGTGGGTAAAGCCCAAGAAGTTGAAGGTCTCCGGTTTCCCTTCCCCACGCCGCTTCCGTTCACGGGCCGCGTAGCGCCCGAACTCGATCAGCCGTGTCTTGTCAGGATGTAATTCCAAGCCGAACTTTGCCAGCCGTTCCTTGAACGCTTCAAGGAAGCGTACGGCATCCGCTCGCTGCTGAAAACCCAGCACAACATCGTCGGCGTAACGAACGATGATGACATCGCCCTTCGCCGCTTTCCTGCGCCAGACATCAGCCCACAGGTCAAAGAGGTAATGAAGATACACGTTAGCGATCAGTGGCGAAGCCACTGATCCCTGCGGCGTACCTTTATCTGTCTCCGACCATTGGCCGTCTTCCGATACTCCCGCCTTCAGCCATTTCCGGATCAGGCGAAGTATCCTCCGATCAGCCACCCGATGCTCGATGAACTTTATGGCCCATTCGTGACTCAAGTTATCGAAGGACACCACAACACACTACCCACCTCAAGGACCTACCCAAGCATGTGAGGATTATTCGCCCGCAGCACCCGTTTGAGGGGAAAGAACTGACGGTCTTTGGGCGAAGGCTTTTTCAGACCAAGCCACATCTGATTCTGATTTTGCCTGATGGAAGTCGGTCTCTCATACCCACGGAGTGGACCGACTGCAATTCCTCTGCGCCAGATCCGCCCGCGGTGCTGAAACAGAATACCCATCTCGGCTTCATCACAGAGTTGCTTCACGCCCGCGCTGTAGTAGACGCTCTCCTCAGTCGCCGCGCCATATCAGATGGCGATAGCGAGAAATCTGATCGGGAGGAGAACGACCATCGTGCAACGCTATCTGAACTTTGTCGAGCTTCCCATCCCGGAAGCCCAAGTCTGGGAGACGTTGGAGAGCGAACAACAAGCGGTGGCGATCGAGGTTCTGGCGCGACTGATTGCCCAGACAACCGATCCTCGTCCAAAACAGGAGGAAGATCATGATTGATGTTGGCAAAGTGAAATCCACTCACACGCGACGAGATGCCATTGTCTATATTCGCCAATCCCATCCCTCCCAGGTCGAGAACAACCGCGAATCCACGGCGCGGCAATACGCGCTGGCGGAAAAAGCAGTTGGGCTGGGCTGGCTCAAGAGCCAGGTGATTACCATCGACGAAGATCTTGGCGTGTCGGGTAAGGTGTTTGTGAAACGCTCCGGATTCGATCACTTGAATTCTGAAGTCGCTCTCGGGCGAGTGGGAATCTTGTTTGGGCTTGAGGTCTCACGCCTGGCGCGCAGTAATGCTGATTGGTATCGCTTGCTCGACATGTGTGCCATCACCGATACTTTGCTCGCTGATAGTGATGGCGTTTATCATCCGGCTCTTTTCAACGATCGCTTGATCCTCGGATTGAAGGGGACAATGTCGGAAGCGGAACTTCATATCCTGCGCGGCCGCCTCGACGGTGGCATCCGCAACAAGGCCGCGCGTGGCGAACTACGCCGCGCGTTGCCGGTCGGATTGGTGTGGGGGGACAATGAAGGTGAGATTCGTTTTCATCCCGACGAAGCGGTCACCGGTGCCATCTACACAGTCTTTGACAAATTCACGGAGCTCGGCTCGGCACGCCAGGTCTGGGTATGGTTCCGCTCGCAACACTTGACTTTTCCGCTGCACCCCCTGGGCCTGGTACCGTCCCTTGCTAACTGCCATGAGTTGCGCTGGATCGCCCCGACCTACGCCGCCATCTATAACGTACTCCACAATCCGATGTATGCTGGCGCATATGTGTATGGTAAGACCCGTAACGAGCGCTACGTCGATGAGCGGGGTACTGTCAGAAAACGAATTCGTCGCCTACCACGGGAAGAGTGGCCTGTGTTCCTTCCCGGGCACCATGCAGGCTTCATCGATTGGACAACGTTTGAAGCCATTCAAGCGCGCCTCCAATCCAACATCCGCTCAGAACTTCACCAAGCAGGTCGCGCCTTGATAGAAGGCCCCGCTCTCCTCCAGGGTTTAGTGGTCTGTGGCCACTGTGGTCGGCGCCTGCATATTGCCTATCAAGGCACCAACGCCAGCCCGCGATACTACTGCAAGGGCAGCCAATTCAATGCTGGGCGCGCCCTCCATTGCCTCAACGTTGGTGGTGTCGGCATCGATCAATCCGTCAGTCGCGCTTTTCTCGAAGCGCTCACACCTGCGGCGCTCGAGGCTACAACCCTGGCTATCGAACAATTGGAATCCAGTCACGACGCGGCATTGTCTCAGTGGCGTCTGGAAGTTGAACGTGCCCGCTATGCGGCAGAACGAGCTGAGCGGCAATACAAGTCTGTCGAGCCGGAAAACAGGTTGGTTTGTCGTGGCCTTGAAAAAGAATGGGAAACACGGCTGCAAACTCTTGCCCAGGCGGAGGCTGAACTGTCCCGTCGCGAACGACAACGCCCGCGCAAATTATCAGAGGAAGAAAAGAAGAAAATGAACACTCTCGGCTCCGATCTGCGGTTGGTCTGGACTGCACCGACCACCAGCGATCGCGATCGGAAGGAACTTCTGCGCACGTTGCTGGAAGAAGTCATCCTCAAAGTCGAGCGCAAACAGAGCCACGCCGATATAACGTTGCGTTGGCGGGGCGGCATGACGACCAAGCTCGAACTGCCCTTGAAGCGCTACCAGGTCCAGGGCCCAACCACGGACGAGGATACGCTCTCGCTCTTACACCGACTAGCGGCTCACTACCCCGACGATACCATTGCCGGAATTCTCAATCGCCAAGGTCGGAAAACTGCGTACGGCGAGCGTTTCACAGCGCAACAAGTTGGCAGCCTCCGCCGCTATCATGAGATCCCTCGCTTTGAGCCGTCCCGCGAATCCCCCAAGAAGGAGGCGGTTCCGATCATCCAGGCGGCCAAGATTCTCGGTGTGGCCCCTTCTACACTTCATCGCTGGATCAATGCCGGCTTGATTAAAGGCGAGCAGTTGACGCCAGGCGCACCGTGGCAGATTCGGATTACCGAAGAATTGCGCCATGCCTTCGTGGACACCGCACCGCCAGACTATGTGCCCGTCGTGGACGCCATGAGACGACTCGGCCTCTCACGACAAACTGTGTGGCAGCGTGTAAAGCGCGGCGAACTCGAAGCTCTCCATGTACGCCAGGGACAGCGCAAAGGCTTGCGAATCAAGGTTGTAGATCCCCCCAACAGGCCTATTCGATCAATCATAGGAGCAGTGTAAAGATGAGTCGAAAAAGCCCATAACGTCCGCATCGAGTATCCAGTTCACCTTCTTCCGCTGGATGCCCACCGTCAACGCATCAAGTGCCTGATGCGGGCTGCGGCCCGGTCGAAACCCGTAAGAGAAGCCCATGAAGTCGACCTCATAGATCTGATTGAGGATCGTCGCCACGGCCTGTTGGACGATTTTGTCCTCCACAGCCGCGATGCCCAGCGGACGTTGCCGTCCGTCGGCCTTCGGTATATAGACTCGCCTTGAAGGCTGCGCCCGGTACGCTCCACGATGAACCCGGCTGTGAAGATCGCTGAGTCGGTCTTCCAATCCGGTTTCATAGTCCTGCCACGTGACGCCATCTACGCCCGGCGAAGCCTTACGTTGTAACGCGTAAAAGCTGTCGCGGAGTAGATCAACGTTCAGATGGTGGAGCAAGGAAGTGAACCGTTCCTGCTTTCTTTCCTTTGCTGCTTTTCGCACACCGTCCAGCCCTTGGGACATGCGCTTCCCGCCCTGTGTCGGCTGCATGTTGAACTGCGCGGTGTTCTCCCTCATCTGCGCCCTTCCCTCCCCAGCCTCCGCTGAAGCTTCTGCTTCTTTGTTCGACTGGTTCACGGGTACTACGGCGCAGTGTGACTTCTCCGGCACGTACACGTCTGCATTATGGTTTATGGCCTTCGCAGACCGGCCTTGGTCGTCAGACAAAGGCGTGCTGGAGATCTCCCGGTTCTCGTGCATGTTGTTTTCTTAGCGTGCGCGGGTTCTATCGACTACGCAGGACCGGACAGCCACTCGCGTGTAACGCAGCCGCCGTATTGCCTTCCTCACTACTTCATCGAGTCGGCATCCTGTTCTTCCGCCTTTTCGAAGCTCAATCGCCCGGCCCACCAATGCCTCTGTCTACGCTTCGAGTGACACCTCACGATGGCACCCGCAAGACTCGAGGTCAGGATGGATTCGCTACTTCCTTTCCTGTAGGGACTTGCACCCCTACAACATGCCGGTTTATCCCGGCGCACGAAGAGTCGGCGGTGATCCAACCGGATTCCTGGAATAACGGAAAGCAGTCGGGAAGCCGACCCCAGAACTTGGGCAAGGCTGAACGCAGGTCAAGGATATGGTCCTGCGACTATTTGCCTGCTATGAAAATGATTCGATACGGTCTTCACTTCGCAACTTTGACCGTGGCGGGGGTCACATATTGGCTAGCGAAGGATCTTTATCTACCTTATTGGATCTCAAGCTTTGATTTTTTTCACTACGCGCTGATGGGCGCTCTCCACGCAGCATGTATCGTTATTTCGCTGCGAGATCACAGAGTGACCCATCCGATCATTTCGTTTCCGATCTATGCGTTGTGTTTCGTCATACTAGCTACCCTCCTGAGCGCCGTGACTCCTATTTTGGGGTTGTGGGGTCAATGGTGTGGGCGCCCTTTGGCGACATTTTGCGTGAGAATCACTTGGGCGGCTACCCGATTTTTCTCACCGGCTCGGCGATCGGGGCCTCGGGATATTGGTTGTTGATACGCCTGTTCTGGTTGAAATCCCTTCGGCGGGCAGACTGGCTAAGAACGACATTGCTTTGCGTCGCCGCGACGTCTTTGGCCGGACTTGCTCTCAGCATGTTCGGCGGGTATGTTCGCGGCGTGGCGAACCTCAACGCGGACATCATTTCTCCGACACTCACGGTAGCGTGGTGGTTTGCTTTTTCGATTTCACTGTATTGGAGCGAGAGCAACGAGCAGGCCAATACGCCAGCGCAGGCGGTGGAGACTCTGACCTAATTGGCGGGATTCGCCAACGTCTCGTTCTAGGTCCTTACAAACACCGCTGGCTTCAGGGATTGAGGTTGCGCCTAAATAGTGCGATCCGGAAGTAACCCCTTAACCCCGCCGCGAGAAACTGTGGGGGGCTACGAAACAACCACGGCTTCGCCTATGAACCGACCCTCCCAAAGATAGAAAGTGCCAGCCTTGCGCAAGACATCAGCGGCCTGTTCACCGGACAGGAATACGAAACCAAGTCGTCGCCGGTCACCCGGAGCTAGAGGTCCATCGAGCAGGGGCCAGCCGTCCCATCCACTGGCGGGGGAGGATTTTGTGCAACAGCATGGGCAACCCCAGTCAAGTTGGGCGGTCAAATTCTAGTCGTGGGGTAAAGCGTGACATCGGCAATGAGCTGGGGGGACGCGGAACGGAGCCACTCGGCACGTGTCGTAGACATGGCACCTCTCATCTTAGACGCAAAGGTAACTGCGTTTTCGCTTGGACCGTCGTATCCTGTGGGCGGGCTCCGGGAGTGTTGTGGCCTACTCGGACCTTTGCCAGCCCTTCGCCAGTCGCTTCCACCGCTGCGTCCTCGATGGACCAGTGAAATTGCCTTGCCAGGGGAATCCGGAAAACGCTCCATGCGTAAACCGCACCAAGAGCCATTTGCATCAGGAAGCCCGCTGCTGCGAGCCCCCAGCGATTTGTGTTCGACATTTACTTCCTCCAACGGTGATCGGTGACTTGGCTGCGCCCTTATTTGCAGCCGCCTCGCAACTTGATTTGATTGCCAAGTGATTCCAGAAACTTGTTCAAGAGAGCCATGCTTCGGCGCAGTTCCTTATGGCTAAACTGGGCAATCAGCGAGAAAAGTCCTGGCGGCTCGATAATCGGCTTCTCATAACATCCCAATGTCTCGCCGACTGCCACGGCTACACTCTGCAGCACGTCCGGATTGATGGCCCCCAGTATCTTGCCGAGGATGATCGCGTTGCGAATCGCACGGATCGCTTCGTCAGACTTGGCCGCGTCCACAGCCGTCTCAATCAGCTTGTCGCTTGCCCCCAGTGCCCCGCGCAACAGTTCGAAGACGCCGTGATCGTGTAGCTGCTGCAACAACTCATACGAGTCAAGCAAGGCTTCCGCGTGCTTAACTGGCGCTTGTTCAAGCTGCTTGCGCAACTCTTCGCGAGGATCGCGGACCGGTAACTCTAACGGGATTGGTCGAGCCATATTTCTCTCCTTGTCATCAGGCGTAGTTAGCGGGTCTGGATCTGAACCAATTGGTCGCCGGGTTGACGATAATCCTTACGCTTCCACTTCCGTTCCACCTCGACGCCGGTCTGCGGTGTCGGGTGTCCGTGGCGGGAATTTGTCCGGGGCAGCGGGTCGTCGCCGACCTCTCCCAGCACGCGGAGCTGCACAGACGTTTCCTTGTAAGCAGGGGTGTGAGTCACTTTGTCCGTATGGCTGCTTGTAAGACGGTTAACTGCCTCGTCCGTAGAGTTCATGGGCATATACAGCTCCTTTCCCTGCACTCTTGTAGTGATGACGGCCTGTGCACGCACCTTGCCGTAGCGCGATGTCAATTGCACCCAACCGCCGGTCTGGATACCGCGCTCGCCGGCAAGGTCGGGTGAAACTTCTATAAACACGCACGGTGTCTTTTCTCGAATGCCCTCTGTTCTGTATGTCATGTTTCCTTCGTGGAAGTGCTCGAGTAGGCGGCCGTTATTCAGGTGCAGGTCATACTCGGCATCCTGCTGGTCGGTCGGTTCCGACCAGGGGACGGGGTAGAACGTCGCCTTACCGTCGGGAAAATTGAAGTTCTTTGTGTAGAGCAGAGGTTGATCGCTGCCATCCTCAGCCACGGGCCACTGCAGTGTCTTGTATCCTTCCAGGCGCTCGTACGTGACGCCGGCAAACAGCGGCGTAAGTGAAGCAATCTCTTCGTAAATCTGAGAAGGGTGCTCATACTTCCAGCCTGCGCCCAGCCGATTGGCGATGTCCTGAATAATGATCCAATCGGGGCGGCTCTCCCCCAGAGGCTCAAGAGCCTGGTAAAGACGCTGGATGCGCCGCTCGGTGCTGGTGAAGGTTCCTTCCTTCTCCAAGCTCGGACTGGCCGGCAAAATCACATCAGCAAAGCGGCAGGTTTCGCTGAAGAATATCTCCTGCATGACAAAGAAGTCGAGCTTCGATAGCGCATCCCCTACGTAATTTGCGTTGGAATCGACGAGGCTCATCTCTTCGCCGAATACGTACATGGACTTGAGCTTGCCATCGTGAATGGCGTCGATCATCAAGTGGTTGTCGAGGCCAGGCTTGGGGGGCAACGAGACATTCCACGCCTTTTCAAACTTGGCACGAATCGCCGGTTCGGCTACTTCCTGGTAACCGGGGAAGAAATTCGGCATGGCGCCATGATCGCTGGCGCCCTGCACGTTGTTATGTCCGCGCAGGGGGTATGCTCCTGTTCCCGGCTTCATGTAATTGCCCGTTGCGAGCAGGAGATTGGAGATAGCCGTTGAGGTGTCAGAACCCATAGAGTGCTGGGTCACGCCCATGGCCCAGAGAATGCACACCCCGTCTGCCCCCGCGATCATATCGGCAACTTTGGTGAGTGTTTCAATAGGCAGCCCGCACCTCTCGCTGGCCATTTCGAGCGTGAACGACTCCAGGCTCTTCTTGAACTCGTCGGCGCGATTGACCCACTGGGCGATAAACTTCTCGTCAGCGAGTCCGTTGTCAAGGATGTATTTCGTCACCGCGGAGAGCCAGATAAGGTCGGTGCCGGGCCGCGGGTGCAGGAACACATCCGCGCGCTCCGCCATCTCATTCTCGCGCAGGTCTGAGACGATCAGTTTCTGGCCGTGCATCTTGTGGGCGCGTTTGACACGCGTTGCGATCACCGGATGGCTCTCGGCGGTGTTGCTGCCGACGATCAGCACCAGTCCCGCCTTCTCAATGTCGGTGATCGATCCAGAGTCGCCGCCATAGCCAACTGTTCGGAATAGGCCCGTGGTCGCCGGCGCCTGGCAGTAGCGCGAGCAGTTATCCATATTATTGGTTCCGATTACCGCCCGGGCAAGCTTCTGCATCAGATAGCTTTCTTCATTCGTGCACTTCGAAGAAGAGATGAAGGCAAGCGAGTCGGGACCGGTTGCCGCCTTAATCTCTGAAAATCTGCGCGCTACGAGAGACAGCGCTTCATCCCACGAGGCTTCGCGGAACCCATTTCCATCGCGGATGAGCGGCTCGATGAGGCGGTCTTGACTGTTGATGTGCCCCCAGCTGAACTTGCCCTTGATGCAAGTGGAAACTCCATTGGCCGCGCCCTCTAACGGCTCTACTTTAAGAATATGGCGGTCTTTGGTCCAGACATCGAAGCTGCAGCCGACTCCGCAGTACGTGCAGACGGTCTTGGTTTTCTTGGTTCGCGACTCGCGCATATGCGATTCGATCTCGGAAACTTGCATAATGGCGCCATATCCCATCTCCGGCTCAATGCCTTTCACCACGTCGATCATGCCGTCGAGTGCGGGCTTGGACAGGGAGGTCATGTAACCGGCCTCTCCAAGCATCGACGTTTCCATCAGCGCATTGCAGGGGCAGACTGTGACACAATGCCCGCACGAGACGCAACTCGATTCGCCGATGGACGCGCCGCCGTCCCACAACACGCGGGGGTGCTCATCCTCCCACCGGATGCTCAGCGTTTCATTGACCTCAAGGGTCTGGCAGGCCTGAACGCAACGCCCGCAGAGAATGCATTGGTCGGGATCGTAGCGGTAGAAGGGATTCGACATATCCACTTCATAGGGCTTCGGCTTGTAGGGGATTTCCTGATGCTCAACCGCGAGCAGCTTGGTGGTGTTGTGTATTGTGCAGTTCCCATTGTTGTTGTCGCAGACCGTACAGTAAAGCAGATGGTTGCCGAGGATGCGATCAAAGGCTTCACGCTGCGCCGCGTCCGCACGCGCAGAAGATGTAACCACATTCATGTCCTCTGCGGCCATGGTGCCACAGGCTCTCATCAGCTTGCCGTCAACTTCCACCATGCAGGTATCGCAGGATTGAATCGGCCCCAGTTGGGGATGATAGCAAACATGCGGCACTTCGATTCCGCTTCGGTTAATCAGGTCAATCAGCCGCTCTCCGGCCTGGATAGCGTGTGGTCTGCCGTTCAGCGTGACTGTCATATCCTCTCCGCCCTCCCAATTGTTTGTGGATGGTACTCCGCTGGGTAAGGATGCGTAAAGTTCTTATGCGACCCACTTTACAATCGCAGTTCCCCGATCATTTCGTGCCGACGGTGTTCTTCCCTTGCCGCCCGCGCCGACCCGATGCCGGTTCCGAGGTTCTGGGCTGCAGTTTCAGGGCCACTCGATTCGATGGCTGAAGTCGCGAACATAAAAGCGGCTCCTGGCACGGACTTGGCCGACCGCGACGAACATCCGTCTTTCAGTGTCGAAGCTCTGACACTTGCCAGACTCATCCAGCAAACAACTGCGCAACGCGTGGCTGATTCTGAATCGGTCTGAATTTATCTGGGATGGCAATGTACGTGCACGCGGTAATCGCGGGTCGGTCGCCGACAGGCGACGGGAGAGCCAGAAGATAAGGAGACAACGCCATTCACATGTCAGTAACAAAACCCAGTCAACTCAACGTGCGGATTGGATTCATTGGTCTCGGGCTCATGGGAAGCCGGCTCGTACGACGCTTGGATTCATTCGGATGGCGTATTCGCGCATGGAACCATAGTCCAAAGCCCGCAGATGAGATCAACAAGTGGGGGATTGCCATTGCACCGTCGATTGCGGACCTCGTGGCTAATTCGGATGTGATTATTTCTTCCTTGGCAAATGATGCAGCTGTTCGTTGCGTCTACCTCGACAACGGCGGCGTCTTTTCTTCGGCGGAGCCGGGAACTGTCATCCTCCAGATGAGCGCGATTTCGCCGGAACTCTCGCGTGACCTGCATCGGGAGGCTCGGACAAAGGGCCTCAACTTTCTCGATGTGGCCATCTCTGGATCGACACCGGCGGTCGATGCAGGGACAGTCACGCTGCTCGGGGGCGGCGATCCCAATACCTTCGAGCGATGCGCTCCCCTTTTCGAGTCCATTGCCCGGCATTGGTTCTTAATTGGACCTGGGTCTTCAGGGGTCCAAATGAAGCTGGTCGTCAACCTTCTTCTCGGCCTCGACATGCAGGCGCTTGCAGAAGCCGTTTCACTCGGGGAGCATCTTCAAATCGATCGGAATGTTTTGCTCGATGTCTTATCCAAGACCGCCGTGATCGCTCCGGCGATGGCGGGCAAGATCCGGAAGATCAAGGACAATGACTACTCTCCGGAGTTTCCGCTCCGTCTGATGAGCAAGGACATGAATCTCGTCATGGATGCTGCGGGGAAATCAGGCGCTGATCTGCCAGCGACCTCTGTCGCTCAAGCCATCCTCGCTGCCAATGTCTCCACGAGCGGCGACCTTGACCTTGCCTCTATAACTCCGTTCGTC
>Ga0206794_1258_pt1 | contig 10729 bp, 7 predicted proteins | sample Alteio_BWOrgCont_70_FD_152877 | JGI IMG/M metagenome (GOLD analysis project Ga0206794, IMG submission 152877) | Enriched cells from forest soil in Barre Woods Harvard Forest LTER site, Petersham, Massachusetts, United States -... | ecosystem: Environmental > Terrestrial > Soil > Temperate forest > O...
TGGTGCGGCGTCCCCGGAACCTACGCCCAGCTCGCCGTAGCTCCTGCTGCACGCCTCGTCCCCATCCCCGAAGGCGTCACCTTCCACCAGGCCGCCGCGGCTCTCATTCAAGGCATCACCGCCCACTACCTCACCCACTCCACCTATCCCATCCAGCGTGGCGACGAGGTCCTCATCCATGCCGGCGCAGGCGGCACCGGCCTGCTCTTCATCCAGATGGCCAAGGCTCTCGGCGCCCGCGTCTTCACCACCGTCTCCACCGAAGAGAAGGCTGCTCTCGCAAGCGCAGCCGGAGCTGACGAAATAATCTTCTACACTCGCGAAGACTTCGCCGCAAAGGTCAAGCAACTCGCCTCAGGCCGTGGTCTCCCCGTCGTCTACGACTCAGTCGGCAAAACCACTTTCGAGCAATCTCTCCAGTGTCTGCGTCCACGCGGCCTCATGGTTCTCTTCGGCGGATCCAGCGGAGCCGTCCCACCCTTCGACCTCATTCGCCTCTCCACCATGGGCTCCCTCTACGTCACGCGCCCCACCATGAAGGACTACATCGCCACCCGCGCCGATCTCGAAGCTCGCGCCAAAGATGTCTTTGACGGCATAGCCAACGGCACTCTCAAGCTACGCTCTGAACACATCTACCCTCTCACCGACGCCGGCCACGCCCACCGCGACCTCGAATCCCGCAAAACAACCGGCAAACTCCTCCTAATTCCGTAAACCCCGCACATCGCAAGATTCACGCGAGGAAATCGGGCAGTAGTTTGCCTAGACCACCGGAAATTGCCGAAATCTAGCGGTCGATGCGAGAATAACTACCTCGTTAGGCCATGCATTAGGGTCCCTGTGTCTTCAAATTCTCAGTATCTAGGAGCCGTCTATGCCTATCGCGATCGCTACCAAACCGCAAACACTTCCTATCAACCCCGCTTTTGTTGCATATCCCGGTCAGATCTACATCCTGACCAAAAACTCGTACTATCTCAGCGCAGCCAACGGTGGAGGCCTGATCAACGAAGAAGCCATCCAGACTGAAATTCAGTATTCCGCCGGCCTGGTCGTCGGAGGCTACCTGCAGTTCACCCTATGGCGCGACACTTCCGGTCATTTTGCCTTCCAAACTTACAGCGGAAATTTCATCACCGCCGTCGATGGTGGTGGCCGAACCTCAGATGTTATCCACACTGACGCTGTTAACATCGCTGCCTGGGAGGAATTCCAGATAGCGTCAGTCGCCGGCCAGTCTGGACCATTTCCCGTATCTATTCAAACCGTCCACGGCAACTACCTCACCGCAGTTGGCATGGGAGACAAATTAACCAATGCCATTCACTCCGACGCCACAAAGGTTCAGGACTGGGAGATCTTCTACCTCAGGAAGGCGGGCGATCTGGGCTCAGGCTTCCAATACTTCATCGTCCCCATCGATAGCCAAAAGGCCATCGCCGCAAAAAATGGAGGAGGCCTGACTCAAAATACCCTTCAGCTCTACGGACAAAGCGGTGTCCAACTTGACTGGGCCCGATTCAACCTCATCCAGCAACCCAACGGCACGCACGCTATCCAGACCACAAATGGGCACTACTTGACCGCCGTCAATGGTGGTGGACTCGACTACGGCACGACGCAGACCGACAACATCCATACCGATGCCACCGTGGCCCAGGCCTGGGAGCAGTTCACCTTCGTCGACCGTGGTGACAGCACCTACTGCATCCAAACCGTTAGCGGGTACTATCTCGGGAAGCGGACGTACGGCGGCAGTGCCGAGGGAGAGTATTCTACCGACATAAGCGATATCAACTCCGCCATGAAGTTCTGGGTAATCCCGGCCAACTTCATCCAATAGTCAGACTAGATCCGTCAGATCCAATAGTCAGCACTGGGTGGCCCATCCTTTTCGGTTTCATCGAAAAGGATGGGTTGCCGTTCCATCGCGCGAAGTGCGATCGGTCTTCATACTCACCCGTACAATCACCTCATGCCCCATCTGCACCGCCGCACCTCGACGAGCCTCCTCATCCTCGCCGCCGTGGCCTTTCTATCCCAACCAGCCCACGCCGTCATCGTCCGAGGCACCGTCACCACTCCCTTCGGCGCCCCACTCGGCAACGCCCGCGTCCAACTCGTCCAGGGCAAAGGAGTCGTCGCCTTCGCCATGACCCAGATGGACGGCACCTACGAGATCCGCAGCACCGCCGCTGGCCGTTTCGTTCTCCTTACCGCCGCCGCGCCCTACACCCCCAGCATTGGCCAGGACTTCTATGGCGGCCGCACCGCCGTCGTCACCCGCAACATCGTCATGCAGTTCTCCACCGTCACACCGCAAACTACCGTTATCTCGAGCGGCATCCCCACGACAACCCAGCAAATCCCGGCGGGCATCACCCTCATCCCGCAGTCCGCCCTCACCACGCAAGTCGGCATCGCCAACGATCTCCGCCAATCCCCAGGCACAAACGTCGTTCAAACCGGCCAGACTGGCGGTCCCATCGCTCTTTACGTTCGTGGTGGCGCAGCGGACGCCAACAAAGTCCTCATCGACGGAGTCCCCGCCACAAACATCGGCGGCTACTTCAACTACAGCCCCGTCTCCACCATCGCCCTCACAGGTCCCGAACTCTACCGCGGCGCCAACAGCGCCCTCCAGGGCACCGGTGCCGAAGCCGCCATCGTCAATCTCGGCACCACTCGCGGCAACGCCCTCCGTTCCATGCTCAACTACACCGGCGACGGCGGTAACTTCTCCACCTATCGCAACGAAGTCATCGTCTCCGGCGCATTCAAGCCCCTCGACTATCTCGCCGCCGCCAGCCGCTTCGACACCTCTAACGCTCTCCCCCTCGACCGCTACCACACGACCAACGGAGTCGCCAACATTGGCTACAGCATCCTCACCAACACCACGGCCCGCTTCACCCTCCGAGCCACAGACTCCGCCACCGGCCTCCCCAGCGCGCACGACATCTACGGGATCTCCTCCTCTGGCAAACAATCCGACCAGGACATCTACTCCGGCTTCACTGTCGAAAACGTCTTAGCAGGGAACTGGCACAACCTCGCCAGCTACGGCATCACCCGCAAGCGCGAGCAGGTCGAGCAGTTTTCGCCGACCGGCGAACCAGTCACCACAATCATCAACAGCACACCCCAAACCACCTACTACGGCAACCCCATCACCCTCCGCGGAGCCAACGGCTACACCGCGACCGGCCAGGCAGCCTTCATCCTCCCCACATACGACAACGTCTCCAACCGCGATGAGCTCTACTACCAAACCAACTACACCTTTCCGTGGCGCATCGCCACGCTCTTCAGCTTTCAGTACGAAAACGAGCGCGGCCGCCTCCTCACCCCTGCTGCCAATCAACAGGTCAACCGCACCAACTACCTCTACACCCTCCAAATCCAGGGCGACATCATCCACCGCGTCTTCTACTCCCTCGGCGGAGCCATCGAACAAAACCAACTCGTCGGCATCACCGGAACCCCACGCATCGGCCTGACCTACGACGCCGTCCGTCCCGGCCAACACCCATTTCATGGCACGCTCCTCCGTGCCAATGTAGCCACCGGCGTGCAGGAGCCATCCCTCACCGCGCAACTCACCAGCCTCTCCACTCTCCTCCAACAGACCGGCAATGCCTCCTACAACATCGCACCCATCACCGCCGAACGCTCCCGTACTTACGACATGGGCGTCGACCAGAACATCCTCAACCAGAAGCTCATCCTCAAAGCCGGGTACTTCCACAACCAGTTCAACCACCAACTCGAGTTCATCGCCGCCAACGGCCTCGAACACTACTTCAACATCCCCGCCAGCATCGCCGCGCAACTCCCTCCCGCCTCGTTGAACTCCCTCGCCTACCGCGCCCAGGGCCTCGAAGCGGAACTCCACTACCAACCCCTCAATCATCTCTTCCTTCGTGGCGGCTACACCTACCTCGCCTCCCTCGTCGAGCAGTCTTTCTCCAGCGACGCCGTCACCCCCGACACCAACCCCAACCTCCCCGGCATTCCTATTGGAGCGCTCTCGCCCCTCGTCGGAAGCCGTCCTTTCCGGCGCCCGCCGAACACCGGTTTCTTCGCCGTTCAATACACTGCGAACCGCTTCTCCGCCGCCATCAAGGGCGCTCTCTCCGGCAGCGGTGACGACTCCACCTTCCAGCTCAACAACGACCTCAACGGCGGCAACACGCTCCTGCTCCCCAACCGCAACCTCGACTTCGGCTATGCCAAGCTCGACCTCAACGTCGTCTTTAAAGCCACGAACAACATCACCCTCTTCACCCAGCTCGACAATCTTCTCAGCCAGCAACACATCGGCCCCATCGGCTATCCCGGCCTGCCTTTCACCATCCGCGCCGGTCTGAAGATTCGTATCGGCGGCAACTAATCGACTCCGCGCATCAAAATCCTACGCTCGGTGTTTAACCAAGGGACAATCCTCCACCCGATCTAAATCCTGTCTTTTTTCTGCAACTTGCGGCCTCTTTCACGCAGCGTGGCGGCCCTCTGCTGCGTCTAATTCAACAGAAGGAAGGAACGACGCCAAATGACGAAACGCATCCTCACACTTACACTCGCAGCGCTCACTCTCCCCTGCATCAACGCATTCTCGCAGCAGGAGGCTTCCACGCCCACTCAGGCTCTCATCTCCTTCGACTCCAAGGCTTCAGTAGCTCCCACTGCAAAAGACGTCACCGTCAAGGTCGACAATCGTGTAACCAATCTCCTCAACCTTGCCGCCGTCCCGCCTAACGGAGCCCAGGTGGCTCTCCTCATCGACGACGGTCTTCGCACCAGCATCGGCGGCGAGCTGAATAATATTCGCGCCTTCCTCAACAGTCTGCCTCAGGGCACCGAGGTCTTCATCGGCTACATGCAGAACGGCCGCGTCGTTCCTGCCAGCGAGAGCAACCCCGGTTTCACGACAGACCGTGCCGCCGCCGCCGATGGCCTCCGCATATCCATGGGCGTGCGGGGAGCAAGCGCCAGTCCCTACTTCTGCCTCTCCGATTTCGTCAAGAACTGGCCTCCCAGCGCCGAAGGCGCACCCAACTCTCAGTCCCAGCAGCCTGCACACAAGGCCCGCTTCGTCCTCATGATCACCAACGGCGTCGACCCCTACAACGGCAGCACCAGCATCACGAATCAGGACAGCCCCTACGTCTCCGCTGCCGTCACGGACGCCCAGCGCGCCGGCGTCCCTGTCTACTCCATCTACTACACCGACGCCGGCTTCGGTCCCCGCCGCGGCAGCTTCAGCGGACAGAGCTACCTCCAACAGATAGCGCAGGGAACCGGTGGTGCGTCCTACTACCTGGGCACCGGCAACCCCGTCTCCCTCGCTCCTTTCCTCAAGCAATTCCAGAACGCCATCGCCGAGAGCTACGTCGCCACCTTTCCCGTCGACGCCAACAAGAAGATGGTCAGCCTCAAGCTTTCCACCACCCTCCCCAAAACCAAGGTCAACGCCCCGCAACAGGTCCGCCCCGGAACGATCGTTCTCTCTACACCTTAAGTCGATCGTCACGATAGTCATGTTGGGTAGCCCATCCTTCGTAGTCTCACCACGAAGGCTGGGCTATTCGCGCTACGCATGAACCGCCTTCTTTACTTCAAACCCTTTTCAACCAGATCGAAGAAAAGGTATTCGGCTCTTCATCTATGGTTTGATAACTCGGGATGAGCCGCTTCAAAAAAGCCTCATCATGAAAACGAAGCAGCGGCGTCGATAATGTCACGGCAAAATGTTTGTTCCCGCACAGCAAAGCGTGCAGCAGCATCGATTCATTCCACCACATCGGCCAGACGCTTTTGTAGATCCAGTATTCGGCGGGATATGGGCAGTGATACGGAAAAGGTATGTCATGGATGTGCACAAGCGGCCCAGCGCGAAGTGCCGGCAGCACTTCCAAAAACAAAAAAGGCACGTCCCCGTCCAGTCGCACGATATGGCTGGAATCGATGAACAGCACATCATCTTCGTCCAATTCAGTGAACAGCTCCAGCCCTACATCCTGCACCTCACGCTGAATGACGGTAATACCGGGTATCGTCTTCAGCGCTTCAAACGGGTAAGGCTCGACGCAAGTTATCTGCATCGGCCTGCCTTCTCTCGCGTTTCTCTGTCCTGCGAGACTTGCATAATAGGTTGACAGTCCCGATCCCACCTCGACATACCGCGCAGGCTTCCTCGCACGGAGCATCGCGTACAGCACCAACGCATCCAACTGCGTGTAACCTGGACCGAATCCAAGCGCGAGCGCCTCTTCGTAGGGCAGCAGCTCCATAAATTCCTCGTGATACCTGCCAACAAGATCTGCCAGCGTGACCTTCATTTTCGCAAGGTCATACGCAACCCCCAGCAGGGAACTGGGTTTTGTCCATCGTGTCATCGTGGATTTCAATCTCCTGCGGGAAGGCAGCGGTGAGTAGTAATCGCTCTTCCGTGCAACAACAAACCCGCATGCATCCATCGTCCACTGGAACATTCGAGCAGGAGAGTTTTTCACATCGCGCAGGTGTCCATATATGCCTGATGGAAGCGTCTTCCGCAAGAATGTTCTAACAGGCATCCGGGACATACTCGCAGGCGTTCTCCTCGACACGGTTCTGAACCAGACCGAAGTTACCACTGTCCGGGAAACACTCTTGTCAAAGTTTTGTCATACTCTCATCAAGTCTTGATCGCCTGACGTGATCCGTTGTTCTACTCCTCAGCAGTTCGTTGTAACGTAGAGCAACTGGAAAGGTCGATCGAATGTCCACACTGCGATGGTTGGCGCTTTGGTTGCTTGTCCCTTTTGGCGCGATGTCTCAAACTGACCTGACCGTCAAATCTCTCAGCAAAATTCAATTCGCGGATCAGTTTCCTGGAGCCGATGCCTGCATTCAAATCCAGAGAGCGATCGCCGCCCTGCCGGTCAACGGTGGAGAGGTCGATGCCCGCGGATTTCTCGGCTTTCTCACCTGTTCGGTCAACCCCTTCGCCAACATCCTCATGCATCCCGGTGAATCGGTTCACCTGTACCTCGCCGCAGGTTCTACTTTTACGACTTCAGTGCAGTGGATCATTCCCCTGGGCTCCGTTGTGACCGGCGGAGGTTCGGCCCCCGGCGGGGGAAGAGGAACCACTCTGGTTGCAAACCGCGCCACCTTCCCGGCAAATACTGCAGTCGTCTCCCTGGGCGAATTCGGCCAGTCCGAAGGACCATTGATCGAAAACATAACGATCGACTGCAACCATGTCAGAGGCAGCATCGGTATATTCAGCGATCGCGTCGAGGAACTGGGCGGCGTTCGCAATGTATCCGTCATCAACTACAAAGCCATCGGCATCGAGATGCTCGATCAAGCCTTGCTTCCGCCACGCACCGGAGGACAACCCGAAAACTACATCCTGGACGAACTCCAATTGAGTGGAGACGCCGGTTCGACGTGCATTCGGATTCGTGTCGGCTCAGGAGGTCAGCGTGGAGGCGGCCACATCACCTGCACCTCATCCCTCGTCGAATCCGGCAACCTGTCGTGTTCTGCCGGGGTTGTTACTGCGACATTCCCTGCAAACAAGATCCCGAACGGAACTGCGATCGGGGTAGAGAGCGGAACCAACCCTCATCTCAATGGTCTATTCACCGTAACCAGTTCCTCGTCGACCCAGCTGCAATGGAAGCAGCCTGACTGCAACGGCGCTTCCAGCGGAGCCGTCGTCGGAGCCATGTCCCAGAACGGTGTGCAATTGGATGGCTCCGACGGAGTCTATGATCGAATCCATTGCGAGTTCACTGTCGACTGCGTCCTTATCGACTCCGAACCCGCATTGAACGGTTGGGTCACCCGGGCGCTCACCATCTCCGGAGTGACAGGACAATCCAGCGTAAAAAACATCGTGCATCTGGGCCATGCAGCTCACCCGGAAGACATCATCCTCACCGCGCTTCAGCGCTGCATCGGCCCCGTTCCCGCCACGCAGCAATGCGCCACGAACGTCCTCCAGGACGACCTCAACTCCGTTACGCTTCAGGAGTCCTCGCTTGCCTGGTATCTCGTAGGACACGCAAGCAGTGGTGCCGTGCCTGCACTTCTCAGCAGTTCGCCGTCCGTCAATTGGTCTCTGCCAAACCCCTCCCTGATCTTTCGCAACGGCACTGTCTTCTCAAAGTTAGGCAAGCAAAATGACGGAAGCCTCACCTATTGCTCCGACTGCAAAGTCGCGGCTCCTTCGGCTTGTTCCACCGCCAATCCTTCCGCCTGTGTCTGCCGCAGCGGCGGCACCGGAGCCTTCGCCAAGCGCCTGAACGGGGCATGGTTCTGCAATTAGAAATCGATTGCTTCTTACTAAAATCAAGTCGCAGACGTCCGCCAGATTTCCTTATAGAGTGTGGGCTATACCGAAGCGTAAATCTGCTCGATATACTTCATATCGCGTAGACCTTCTTCGCCCGGACTGCTCGGCGTCTGATCCCGCAGAATACAATCCGAAAAATGGTTCGCCTCCCGCGTGAACTGCAGCGGGTCCTTCTCAGGATTCGACTCATCGATCACCGTATTCGGTGTTCCCCGTCCTCCGCTCGAATACTCAGCCCGCAGCTTCAGGCCGTCGTAGTTGAACGCAGGCCCCATCTCCAGCCACCCCTTCGACGCAAATACCTTGAAGTATCCCGGCATCTGCGCACCATACGTACAACTCCCCGTCACAACCACGCCCGAAGGAAACTTCTCCGTCCACGACACATTCTCTTCCACTGTGTTGAACCGCCCATCCTTGTCCACAGTCGAAGTCACAGCAGTAAACTTCACCGGCTCCTCGCCCGTTAGATAGCGGCTCGCGTTCAACACGTAAATCCCTACATCGAACAGCGACCCACCTCCCGCCAGGGTCTTATCCAACCTCCACGCTCCCGGAGCGGCATTGAAGCCGAACGCTCCATTGATCGTCTGCACATCTCCCAGCGCCCCGTCTCGAATCAGCTTCACCGCCTTCAGATTCAAAGGCTCATAGTGCAGCCGGTAAGCGATCATCAGCTTCACGTGTGCGGCCTTGCATGCGTCAATCATCGACTGGGCCTCGCTCACCGTCGTAGACATCGGCTTCTCGCATAACACGTGCTTGCCCGCCTTCGCAGACCGAATCGTATACTCCGCATGCATGCTGTTCGGCAGCGCAACATACACCGCATCGATCGCCTTGTTGTCGCGAAACTTGTCCATGTCTTCGTAACTGTAGATCGAGCTCGTCGGCACCCCATACTGCGCGGCAATCCGTTCCGCCTTATCGCGATGCCCACTCACCAGTCCTGTAATCCGCGAGTTCGAACTAATCAGCACACCGCGCATGAAGTGGTCAGCAATCGTTCCCAGCCCAATTACGCAGTACCCAATCTTCTTCGTCGCACTCTGCGCCGCAACCCCGACAGACGGCAGCATATGCGCTGCCAACCCCATCGCCCCAAGCCTCGAAAACTCCCGTCGCGATATCCCCATGCGCCCACCTCCAACTACAGATAGTACCGAAAAGTTCTTGTTTTGAAAGGGCGCGACTTTATTCGCGCCGTCACTGCTATCAATGCATTGCGGCTTCAGCCGCTCAGGTACGCCTCCCGTTTCGCGAGGTTAGTCGAGGCTAGTCTTTACCGGAAGGTTGAATCTTCACCTCCGCGACAGGCACATCCAATGCCCCGATCCGATCAGTAAGAATGTCATGCACCAGAACCCGCAGGCTACACTGTCCCTTTGCGGGCACGTTGATCTCTTGGTGGTACCGCACCCCACGCTGCAGCGCCGCGGCGAACTGCGAGGAATTCCAGGTCGCTCGAACAGATTTCACATCGGAGTTGATCGTCTTTCCTTCGTCGTCATACACCAGCGCAATGAACTCTAGGTGGCCGTGGCGCAGGCCATCCTCCGAAGTTTGAACCCACAAACCCCGAGGATCGATCGAGTACTCCACGCTGTAACGAATACTGCGCTCCTTCGCCAACTCCGTCCGCGACCCAGCCCGGCCGCCCGAGGCCACACCCTCAGACTGCGCAGGCAGCGGTAGCACCCGCGCATAGAAGGGAATCTGGGTCGCCGGCGGCGCACTGGAGAGCTCCGCAGCCTTCACCGTAGCACCCACACTCGAACCAGCCGCCGCCTCGCCGGTATCGGCATAGTACCCGCGCCGGTACGCGAGCTTGTATTCTCCGCCATCCAACTCCACCCGGATACTGCGATACTCGCCGTGCGTATTCGAGTCGGTCGGGGTATAGGTCAGCGTGTAGTAGTTCGAACCCGCATCCACCACCTTCTCCACCGCCTGCGCCAGCCCGTTCGTATTCACAAACGCCTTGCCGCCCGTATCCTCCGCCATCTCGAGCATCGTGCTCTGCGACGTAAACATCCCGTCACTGAAACTCCGTTCCGACTTCACCAGTCCCCGCGAACTCCATCCCGCTAACCCACCGCCCGAGTTGTTCGATGCCTGCAGCGTCGTCGACGGTAGCAACCCCCGCGCATCGATCGGATACACAGCCACCCGGCTCCGCGTCAGCAAATCCACCGTCTCCCGGTACTCCGACTGCCACGCAGCCGATCCCGCAAAAGGATCGCTCCCCCGCTCAGCACGCGGAAGAATCGTCAACGGAAACGACGCCGAGAACCACATCAGGTTCTTCCGCCCCGGAATCCCCGCCAGATATCGGGCCAGTTGATTCAACCCATGCAGCGTGTATCCCGCGCTCAG
>Ga0206794_1259_pt1 | contig 10690 bp, 10 predicted proteins | sample Alteio_BWOrgCont_70_FD_152877 | JGI IMG/M metagenome (GOLD analysis project Ga0206794, IMG submission 152877) | Enriched cells from forest soil in Barre Woods Harvard Forest LTER site, Petersham, Massachusetts, United States -... | ecosystem: Environmental > Terrestrial > Soil > Temperate forest >...
CCCAGAGGATATATTCGGTCCTGGATTTCGCGGAAGGACATTTGCCGCCTTCGCCATTGCCATCATCGGAAGAGTTGGTGCCGGAATGGACGTAAGAAAGGAGGAAAAGGCTGACGGTGACCGCCATGGCCAGGATCAACAACCTTATGTATAAACTCTTTTTCATTCGGAAGGCTTTCCTACAGTTGGACGAAGGTACATCATAAAATGTTACGGTGCGGGGGAAAATAACCCTTAGGGTCATAATGGGTGCTGGGTCAGGCAATTGCATCTTAAAGCCACGGCTCGCGGGCGCACTAAATCCCCTAACTTGCGCTCCAAAAGAGCAATTATGAACTCCTCCTTCGTGAAACGTATCGCCACCGAGCTGGAAGAGATAAAAGCCTCGGGCCTGTTCAAAACCGAACGCATCATTACCAGTCCCCAGGGAGCGGAGATCATGGTGAGCGGAAAGAAGGTGCTAAACTTTTGCGCCAACAATTACCTGGGGCTTTCTTCCCATCCGAAGGTGATCGCGGCGGCTCACAAGGCCATCGATTCGCGGGGATATGGGATGAGCAGTGTCAGGTTTATCTGCGGCACACAGGATATCCACCGGCAGCTGGAACAGCAGCTGGCCGTCTTTTTGGGTACCGAAGACAGCATCCTGTATGCGGCGGCTTTCGATGCCAATGGCGGCGTATTCGAACCGCTCTTCGGGGAACAGGATGCGATCATCTCGGACGAGCTCAACCATGCTTCCATCATCGACGGCGTCCGGCTCTGCAAGGCCCGGCGTTACCGGTATAAGCACAATACCATGGCCGATCTTGAAGAGCAGCTAAAGGCGGCGCAGGATGCCCGGAGCAGGATCATCGTCACGGACGGCGCTTTCAGCATGGATGGCACCATCGCCCAGCTGGACAAGATCTGCGACCTGGCCGACCGATATGATGCCATCGTGATGGTAGACGATTCGCATTCCTCGGGTTTCCTCGGGAAGACGGGACGGGGGACGCATGAGCACTGCGGGGTCATGGGCAGGGTGGACATCATCACGGGAACACTGGGCAAGGCGTTGGGGGGAGCGAGCGGCGGATTTACCAGCGGAAGGAAGGAGATCATCGAGATGCTGCGTCAGCGTAGCAGGCCTTACCTTTTCTCGAATACACTGGCCCCATCCATCACGGGTGCGTCTATCGCTGTGCTGGAGATGCTCAGCGAGACTACCGAACTGCGGGACAAGCTGGAACACAACACGAAGTATTTCCGCGAAAAAATGACCGAGGCGGGTTTCGACATCAAACCCGGGCAGCATCCCATCGTGCCGATCATGCTCTACGATGCAGTTGTCGCCCAGAACTTCGCGGCGCGGTTGCTGGGGGAAGACATCTACGTCATCGGATTTTTCTACCCGGTAGTTGCAAAGGGGCAGGCCCGGATCAGGGTGCAGCTCAGCGCGGCCCATGAGCAGCATCACCTGGATAAGGCCATTGCGGCGTTTGCAAAGGTCGGACGGGAGCTGGGAGTGCTCAAGGGATGAATGCGGCGATGCCGGGACGATGATGCCGGGGCAATGGTGATGCGTGGTCTGATGCGATCATGCCGGAATCGAGGCGATCATGCTGACTTCGAGGTTTGCATTTTTTGGAAGGCCCTTTACTGCATAGGTTTCGCGTGCCGGGAAGTTACCGGTAAAGTATTTTCCATAGACCGTATTGACATCGGCGAACATGGTCATATCGCTGAGGAGGATGGTGGTCTTTACGACATCATCGAAACTTGCGCCGGATGCGGTGAGGATCGCGCGTAGATTGTGCATCACCTGGTGGGCTTCGGCGATGATATCTTCCGCCTCTATTTTACCCGTGGCGGGGTCGATAGGGATCTGGCCGGAGATAAAAAGGAGGTTACCGGCTTTTATGGCCTGGCTATAGGGCCCGATCGGTTCGGGGGCATTTGGGGTATTGATGATTTTGTTTTCCATAGGCCAAAGATCGGCCCCTTCGCGCTTCCTGCAAAAAATAGCGCTAGGGGCCGATCCGCTTATAAAGAGACCTTCGTCGGAGCTCTGGGCTCTCGCTCCTCCTCGGTCGGAACCTTCGCTTCGCTCGGTTCTGGCCAAGGGGCCTGTGGCCCCTTTTTGTAACTTTGCGCGATATGACCATCGCAGCCATTACTAAAAGACATACGCGGGAGGAGCTTGCGGCGATATTTCCGGGTCGGGATATCAACTGGATATGCTTTAAGACGCTGGACGAGTCTAATGAACCTGATGAAGAGGTGGATGTCTGGCTGGACCTGGATTTTGTCTGCGAAGAAGCCCGCATTGAACAATTGAGTAAATGGTTACCAGCACTGGTCATTGTCAATGCCGTGACCCCCACCCTGCGGGATATCGGCCGGTCATTTGTCCGGCTCAGTGCCTGGCCGGGTTTTGCGGAACGGAGCATGCACGAGCTCGTTGTCCCGGACGAGAGGACTGCGCAACGGATTGCGGAACTTTATCACTCGCTCGGCCATGCCTATCGGATCGTACCCGATGAGCCGGGGATGATCAGCGCGCGCATCGTGGCCACGATCATCAATGAGGCTTTCTTCACCTGGGAGGAGAATGTTGGCACAAAAGAAGACATCGACACCGCCATGCGATTGGGCACCAACTATCCTCAGGGACCCTTCGAATGGAACGAGCGCATCGGGCCCGAAAGCGTGCTGGCGTTGCTGAGTGTGCTGAGTAAGACCGACCCACGATATGAGCCTTCGGCTGCGCTGGTGGAGGAAGTGGCCATGAGAAAGAAGTTGGTGTAAGAGGTGGCATAGAGAGAAGATGGTGAAGAGCCGACATTTAGAAAGAAGGCGGGAGCAGGCGTTGATGGAGACGGTAAATGGGGGGTCGAAGGATTAAAATCTGATTAAAAAAAATCATAATAAAACATTAAAATCATTCAACGGACCGTGGCATTGATCTTAAATATCGACACCGCTACAGAAAAGGCGGGCGTTTGTCTGGCAAGAGAAGGCAACGTTCTGGCCATCGTTGAAAATGCGGTGCAAAAAGAGCAGGCTTCCTGGTTGCATCCCGCGGTAGAGGAGGTGTTACAGATCACCGGGCACCGGTTGCGCGATCTGCATGCCGTGGCGGTGACGGGAGGTCCCGGTTCCTACACCGGTCTGCGCGTTGGAATGGCCGCTGCCAAAGGGTTTTGCTATGCTTTGGGGATCCCGCTGATCGCCGAAGATACCCTGAAGGTGATGGCCTTTGCGGGGCGTGAACAGCTGCCCGATGCGGACCTTTTATGTCCTATGATCGATGCGCGGAGGATGGAAGTCTTTACGGCGATGTATGATAAAAACATGGTCCCGGTCCTGGCTTCAACGGCCATGGTCATCGACGAAAATGCCTTTACCGGATGGCTCGACCGGCGCCGGATCTCGTTCTTTGGCAGTGGGAGCGATAAGAGTAAACCCATAATATCTTCGGCTAATGCGACCTTCCCGCAGGTGGTCTGTCATGTCGGGTATCTGGGTATTTTGTCTTTTTTACGATATTTGCAAAGCGAATTCACCGGTCTGGTATACAGTGAGCCCGCTTATACCAAAGATTTCTACACTCATACAAGAAAATGACTATATTATCATATAAGCAAAAATCACCCATTTTTTTTCAATCGGTTGATCCTAAATTTGCTCCTACCTGTCGCAACGCGAAGTTGGGGGTTTGCATAGCGGACCAACATCGTGAGGTAATACACGTATCTTCTTGAAATCCTTAAAACGGTATCGCTCATGAGCTTAACGATGAACAATAATAGCTATTGGATGGTAGTCAATGCAGAGGGTGCCGATGGCGCTCCTGTCAAGGTGGATTTTTTGAATCTAAAGAAAGGAGCACTGATCTTAAGGGCACTCAACCACAAATTGCGTCAGCAGATCATCCGGCTTCTGGATGAGAACAAGAAGCTGACCGTTACCGAGATCTATGTTCACCTTCGGCTGGAGCAATCGGTTGCTTCGCAGCATCTTGCCATCCTGCGCAGGGCGGGTATCGTCAAAACTCAACGCGACGGCAAGTTCATCTATTATATCATCAACCATGATCGCCTCGGCGAGATTATGAAGTGTGTGGATGAGCTGATAGATTGATCGCTCCGACGAGATTTTATGAAGTGTGTGGAAGAGCTGATAGATTAGCAAATAGTGAGTAACTTGCGAGAAATCGCGAGTTATGTTCATCAAGCAATTGTATACCGGGTGTCTGAGCGAAGCCGCCTATTATATTGATAGCGAAGGGGAAGCGGCCATCATCGACCCATTGCGCGATATCGATGCCTATCTTTCGCTGGCCAGGGAGCGGAACGCGAAGATCAGGTACATTTTCGAAACCCATTTTCATGCAGATTTTGTCAGCGGCCATCTCGATCTCGCCAAGGCGACGGGTGCTCCCATTATCTACGGCCCGCTGACCGAAACCAATTTCCCCATTCATCTTGCAAAAGACGGTGAGCGGTTCGTTCTTGGCGGCAGTACGATCGAAGTCCTGCATACGCCGGGTCATACGGTGGAGTCTTCATGCTACCTGGTGCGGACATCCGATGGAAAGCCTTATGCCTTGTTCACCGGTGATACGCTGTTCGTCGGAGATGTCGGGCGGCCCGATCTCAGCAGCGGCAACCTTTCCCGTGAGGAGCTGGCCTCTATGCTGTATGACTCGCTCAGGAAGAAGATCGCCCCGCTGCCCGATGAGGTCATTATCTATCCCGCGCATGGGCCGGGCAGCAGCTGTGGAAAGAACCTTGGTCCCAATACCTACAGCACGCTGCGCGAAGAAAAGGAAAGCAACTATGCATTGCGGGAGCAGACGAAGGATGAATTCATAAAAGCCGTGACGGATGGGCTGATGGCGCCGCCACAATATTTCTCCGTCAATGCCCGGATCAATAAGGAAGGGTATGACAGCCTGGAGGAAGTGCTCGAGACCGGCCTGAAGGCACTGGATCTGGCTACGTTTAAAGAATATATCACAAAGGAAGATGTGATCCTGCTGGATACGCGACGTTCGGATCACTTTGTGGCGGGTTTTGTCCCGGGTTCGATCAGTATCGGCCTCGATGGCCGCTTTGCCGAATGGGCAGGCAGTCTTTTACCCTTCGACAGACCCATGGTGCTGGTGACAGCCCCCGGCGAGGAAAGAGAGAGTGTGATCCGGCTTGCACGGGTAGGGTTCAGCAAGGTAAAAGGATACCTGGAAGGTGGTTATCAGGCATGGCAACGATCGGGAGAACCGATCGATATGATCATCGAGGTGGAGTCGGATGAGCTGGCGATGGACCTTCCTTTTGATGAGAATCTCGTGGTGCTCGACGTCCGGCGGGACACGGAATTCGCGGAGGGGCATATCAAGGAGGCGATCAATCTCCCGCTGCAGGAGCTGGCCGATCCGGCCAGTATGGCCAATATAGAAGAGCAGCACAACCTCTATGTCCATTGTGGCGGCGGTTACCGCAGCATCATTGCGGCCTCGATGCTGAAACGGCAGGGCATCCACAATCTGCGCAATGTATCCGGGGGCTGGAACCGGATAAAGGATCAGCAAGGAATTGAGATCGTAAAAGAAAAAAGCGTGCTGAACTAAGCACCGATGTCAGCCGCTGGTGTCAGCCCAGGGGTACGATGCCATGACGGACGGCATACATGGCAAGGCCGACACGGGTACGCACATTCAGTTTTTCGAAAAGCGCGTCCCTGTAGCCGTCGATGGTCCTTGGGCTGAGGTACATGCGGTCGGCGATCTCCTTATACGTCCATTCGGTGCACACCAGCCGCATAAATTCCAGTTCTCTTTCATTAAAGGTCAGGAGGCGCATCCGCGGTTCGGGGCCGTCGAAGCGCCTAAAGGCATCGTTCATGCGGAGCGGTTGGCGATCTTCCACCAGCACAGCTCCGGGTTTAACGGTTGACATCCGGTTGAGGTTTAGGTTTAGGTAGTCATGGTTTGTGCTACTAATCAGACCACCTGCGCCTAGAGACCGGGTACAAGATCCGAGTAAGTGGAAATGGAGTACAGGATTTTTGCAGAGTGTAGTAAATGTATTATAATTTCCTGAGACCCCCTATACCCCGGGCAATTATTTAGAAGGGGTATTTTTCCCCTTATCTATCCAGAAGGGAGCCAGTTCCGGTCGCCAGGTGAACTTCCACCTTTTGTGGCTCCAGAGCCAGCTGTCCGGTTGCTGTCTGATGGCTTCTTCAAGCATTTGCCTGTACCGGCAGGTCAATTCCCCCTCCGGCAGCTCGCCGGGATGTTCCGACAGGATGTGCAGCTCCGCACGGTAGTAGCCGCGGCGGGATCTGTAGACCCGCGGAAAGACAGCGGGTATATCGCCGATGCGGGCTCCGCGTTCGGGGCCGCGGACAAAAGGAGTGGGCCGTCCAAAGAAATCCAGCCAATAGGAGTTCTCGGCACCCGCGGGTGATTGGTCGGCTACCAGGGCCAGCATATATTGCGTATTCCTATAGGGGATAATAGACCTTTGCATTTTGGTGGCGGGCAAGAGGACCGTGCCCGTACGGCCCCGCAGCTTCAGGAACAGGCGTTCGAAGGCCTTGTTCTCCACAGGCATGTAGACGACGATAAAAGTGAAGGGGGTGAGGGAAGGCATGGCCAGATTGGCCACTTCCCATCCGAACAAATGCCCCATGTGAAGCTGGATCTTCCGGCCCTGTGCATGGAAATGGTCGAAGACTTCCGGGTTGTCGATGGCGAAGCGTTTCCGCAGGTAAGCAGGGCCGGCGGAGAGCAGCTTGATGGTTTCGATAAAGCTGTCGGTGAAATTCCGGTAGAAGCGCCGGGCAATTTGAAGTCTTTCGGTTTCGGTTTTTTCGGGGAAGGCGAGCTTCAGGTTGCCAAGCACGACGGCCCGGCGGTAGCGGATGACGCCGTACAGCAGCAAAGCCAAGATGTCGGAGAGGCCGTACAGCAGCCACATCGGAAGGAGGGACAGAAGATACAGCAATGTATATACGAAGTAATACATAGGCAGGGGTGCTAGTTGACCCAGTTTTTCTCCTCCTGCTCGAGATGGTGGAGGTCGATCTTTACATGAAATTTATTCCTGAGGTGTCTGGCGAGCGCGTCGGCGGCGTATACGCTCCGGTGTTGTCCGCCGGTGCAGCCAAAGCTGATCTGGAGGCTTTCGAACCCGCGTTTGATATAATCTTCCACGGAGATGTCGACGAGGTTGTAAACGCTGTTGAGGAACTCGGGCATCCGCGTTTGCTGCTCGAGGAAGTCTTTGACGGGTTTGTCACGGCCGGTGAGCGGCTTGAACTCCGTGATGCGCCCCGGGTTGAGGATGCCCCGGCAATCGAACACAAAACCGCCGCCGTTGCCACTGTCGTCGTTGGGGATAGACTTGCGGTAGCTGAAGCTGTTGATGTGCACGACGAGCGGGGTATCCTTGCCGGCCTGAATGGGTTCGAACCGGCCGATCACCTCATCCCGGACGATCAGTCCCAGCAGCCGTTCGAATTCGGGTAATACGATGCCTACCTGTTTATGGCTGAGGAACCATTTGAAATTCCGGAGGGCAAGCGGGATGCTGATGAGGAAATGCGCCTTTCGTTCGAAGAGCCCGCGGAAGCCATAGGCGCCCAGCACCTGGAGGAGACGGATCAGCACATAGCCATTGTATTGACTGACGAACCGGGGGCGGTCGATCTTATACCCCAGGATGCGGTCGACGCTGTCCATGTAGTGTTCGAGCAGGCTGGTCTTCCAGTCATCGGGCAGCTCGGCCTTTGCCTGCCAGAGCAACGATGCCACATCGTATTGCAACGCCCCCTTCATCCCGCCCTGGTAATCGATGAAGTGTACACGGCCGCCCTTTAACATGACATTGCGGCTTTGGAAATCTCTGAAGAGAAAATACTTGTGATCGACATGCGTGAGATAGGTGCTGAGGGCCTCGAAATCGTCGATAAGCCTTTCCTTGTCGTAGGGGATGCCGAGGGTGTCGAGGAAATAGTATTTGAAATAAAGCAGGTCGCTGAGGATGGCCTGTTTGCCGAATTCGCGGGAGGTAATGGTCTGTGAATAATCGAGCCCCTGATCACCGATGATCTGCAAATGCGCCAGCTCGTCGAGACACTGTCTGAACAAACCGTATACCTTTTCGTTATGCCCCTCGCGTTCGAGCTCGGCCAGCAGCGAAAGGTCGCCGAAATCCTCCTGCAAGTATAAGGTACAGGGGGGGTTGACCGCATAGATCGCGGGAACGGGACAGCCTTTTTCGCGGAAATGCCTGCTGAACTGGATAAAGGCGCGGTTTTCGACGACGTTCTCGTTGTAGGTGGCGATGCAGGTAGCAGTGGGAGTATGGACACGGAAGTACATGCGGTTGCTGCCGGATTGCGGGATCTTGTCGATACTGGTGATGGGCGGGCTGCCGCCCGGGTAATCGGTGTAGAGTTGTTTTATCTGTTTTAGGATTTCTTCCATTCGCTAATGATGGGCTTTCGCCGGCGGACCACCGGCCCACCGGGGGGCAAAGGTACATATTAGGGCGTCAAATTTTTTCATCCGCTAAGCAATTGATTATCTGAATTCACCCCACCGTGAAAACACGGTATTTTGTCATCGGATTTGGAAAACCGAAAAAAAGGATTTTAACTTCAGTGAAGAAATTTATCGCACTCTTCAAAACATTTTCCCGCCCTAATTACTATTAACCGTTAACCTACCTTTCCATGAGAAAGCCCATCCTTGGGTTCATGGTGCTGCTTTGCGCCATACCTATCCTTTGTCGTTGCCAGGACCAGACCGGCGATGGCAACACCGGCCTCGACAAGATCGCCAATTTCCCCAACAAATTATTCAACAAGATCAGCAACCAGTCGGCCACCCTCGAACGAAGGCTCGAGCGGCAAACGGAGAGATACCTGATGCGGATGGCCCGCAAAGAAGAAAAGCTAAGGGCCAGCCTCTACAAGACCGACTCCGCCAAAGCCGCCGCACTCTATCCCCAGGACCCGCGACAGCAATATGCGACGCTGATCCAAAAGTTCCGGCAGGACAGCTCCCGGGTCTTCACCTCCATGGGACCGGAATATCTCCGGTATGCAGACTCGACTCAGGGCCTCCTAAAATTCTTCAACAGCAACCCCGGCCTCGCCTCCGCCTCTCCTGGCGTACAGGCAAAGATGCAGACTGCGCTTGCCAATTTCCAGGGGTTACAGGCGAAGCTGCAATATGCCGATGCGATCAAACAATTCATCGCCGCCAGGAAGGCCCGGATCCAGCAGGCCCTGAGTAGTTACACGCATCTTCCTTCCGGCGTTAGCAACGCGCTCGCCGGCTACAAACAACAGGCTTACTATTATGCTGACCAGGTACGCTCCTATCGCGCCATGCTCAATGACCCGGGCAAGATGATGCAGACCGCGCTGGTGTTACTCAATAAAGTACCCGCCTTCGGCAATTTTATGCGACAGAATGGATTTCTGGCGGGGCTCATGGGTGTGCCCGCAGGGTATGGTACCCCGCAGGGGATGGTGGGGCTCCAGACCCGCGACCAGGTGATGAGCATGATCCAGCAGAAGATCGGCCAGGGCGGCCCGAACGGTGCAGCATCGCTTCAGAACAGTTTTAGCGCAGCCCAGCAGGACATCCAAAAGCTGCAAAACAAGCTGAGCTCGCTGGGCGGCGGCAGCAGCGGGATGGATGTGCCGGATTTCAAGGTGAACGATCAGCACAGCAAGACCTTTCTTGGCAGATTGCAATACGGCTTCAACATCCAGACCACCCGGGCAAACTACTATTTCCCAACTTACACCGACATCGGTCTTTCGCTTGGTTATAAGCTCGGCCATCAGAACGACATCGGCGTCGGTGCCAGTTATAAGATCGGCTGGGGCACCGACTGGCAGCACATCGTCTTTAGCAGCCAGGGTGTCGGTCTCCGCAGCTTCGTCGACATCCATGTCAAAAAGAGCTGGAGCCTCAGCGGCGGCTATGAGCTCAACTACCTGCAACCTTTCAGCTCCTTTAAAGACATCCGCAACCTCACCGGCTGGACCCAAAGCGGGCTGATCGGCATCACAAAGACCATCTCGATGAAGAGCACGCTGCTAAAACGAACGCAGGTGCAGTTCTTCTGGGATTTCCTCAGCTATTACCAAATTCCCCAGCAACAGCCGGTGATCTTCCGGCTGGGATACGGATTCTAATCATTACCTAATTACCCATAACCGAATAACGATGAGACCATTTACAAAAATTTGGGTCATCCCGATGCTGACGTTTTTATCCTTGCAGGTTGCCACCGCGTTCGCTCAAAACTACCCGGAACAGCCCGTCAATCAAAGCTATACTTCGCCGTCCCCCAATTCCTTTGCCATACAGTCCTATGGCACCGATCCGGTTGCATTGTATAACGGGACCCCAGCGATCTCCCTGCCCTTGTACACGATAAAATGCGGTTCCCTGACCTTGCCGATTACGCTCAGCTATAATTACAATGGCCTATTCCCCTTACAGGATGCCAGCTGGGTGGGCCTCGGCTGGAACCTGAATGCGGGCGGCGCGATTACCCGGACGGTGGAGGGAAATGTCGATTATTCTCAGCATACGGGGTACAATTATGACCAATATAACCTTGTAGACAGCCTGGCCCACGCGACAAACCTCCCCGCTTTCCTGCAAAGTGCCTAC
>Ga0206794_1261_pt1 | contig 10654 bp, 4 predicted proteins | sample Alteio_BWOrgCont_70_FD_152877 | JGI IMG/M metagenome (GOLD analysis project Ga0206794, IMG submission 152877) | Enriched cells from forest soil in Barre Woods Harvard Forest LTER site, Petersham, Massachusetts, United States -... | ecosystem: Environmental > Terrestrial > Soil > Temperate forest > O...
GCCAAGTTGTATAAAATAGTGCATACTTTGCCTATATGAGAAAATATCTAAATTTAAGACAGATAATAGGCCAAGGGCTTATTTTTGCCTTTTTGCTTAATTCGTTTGGCCCCGTGCCTTTGGCCCGAGCCCGGGACTTTCGTTTGCCGGCGCCAGGCATAATGGTGCACCTAAGCCCTGAATTCAACCCGCCAATCCTCAAAGGCATCAAAGTCCATCCTGACAACCCTTTCCGTTTCGATTTCATTTTGGATCAAGGCGATGGACAGGACCGTCATCCTGAGCGCGAATTAAATTACCCCTATGCCAAGCAAGAAACAGGGGATATAGGATCTCAACAAGAACAACTCAAACAAGAATCCACCCGCCTCATCAAATACTTCCTCGCCAGCCTAACCATCCCTGAAAAAGACCTCTGGGTCAACCTAAGCCCGTATGAAAGGGATAGAATTATACCCCAAGGTTTTGGTTTGACTGAAATGGGCCGTGACCTATTAGCTGAAGATTACATGCTTAAGCAGATCACCGCGTCACTTATTTATCCCGAGGGAGAAACAGGCAAGAAATTCTGGAATCGCATTTACGAAGAAGCCCAAAAGAAATTCGGCACGACGAATATTCCGGTCAATACGTTTAATAAAGTTTGGATCGTGCCTGAAAAGGCGGTGTTGTTTGAAAATGCCAAAGCCGGCACAGCGTATGTCGTTGAAAGTAAATTAAAAGTCATGCTCGAGCAGGATTATTTGTCATTGCAAAAACATAACGTCATCCTGAGCGAAGCGAAGGATCTCAACAAAATTAATTTTTTAAGAGATTCTTCAGCTTCGCTTCAGAATGATGTGAATGCTTTAGGTTCCCAAATCGTCAGAGAGATCGTCATCCCCGAGCTCACCAAAGAAGTCAACCAGAACAAAAACTTCGCCCGGCTAAGACAAGTCTACAACAGCCTCATCTTAGCCACCTGGTACAAAAAGAAAATCAAAGACAGTATTTTAGAGCAGGTCTATACCGATAAGAAGAAGGTGGTTGGAGTCAATATTGACGACCCGGAAGAAACGCAGCGGATTTATCAGAGGTATTTACAGGCTTTTAAGAAGGGTGTTTACAACTACATCAAAGAAGAACAGGACTCCATAGCTCAACAAAGCATTCCAAGAAAATATTTTTCCGGAGGTTTCAGTTTGATGTTGAATAATACGGTATTCAGCCAGAGGCTCACGATCAGCCATTCTTTTAGTAAGGCCATGTTGGCCAAATTCTCCAGGTCCACGTTGCAATTGGTGAGCATTGCCTTGATCGGGTCGACTTTAACCACCTCTGTTTTTCCCTCCCAAGCTTCAGCGCAAGTCAAGGTCCAGCAAAAATCCAATACAAGGAGCATTGAGTCGATTTTTGATGAAATAGTCCAAAAACAAAAAGACAACGACCATTCCATTACCTTTGCTGAAGAAGACGAGGTGAGGGCGGCGGGGAAAGAAGCTGTTGATATATTGTTAGACAAATTAGAAAAAGCCCTGCAAAAGAATGACAGGTTCGAAATATCATCGGCTGTGATCTTATTAGGAGTGTTACATGACGAAAAGGCGCTTGATGAATTACTAAAAGTTTATGAACAATTTAAAGATGACGAGCATATTTCACTGGATGTTTTATTTGCCATGACGTACTACGACAGGAATGCCGCACGCAATAATAATTTTATCGTACCAAAGCAGCTCATTGAGTTTTATTTAAAGTCAAGATACCGGGAGAAAGAAATTGTTATTCCAAGGATGGAGGATTTAATGGCCACGGAATGGAGAAATATCCGTGACGGGGAGCGTATGGAAGAAATCCTCAAAGAGGAATTAAAGAATTCCGATCCTGAGGTGAGGGCAGGGGCTGTGAAGTACGCCATATGGGCAAAATCATACAGGGACAATATGCCTGCTTACAGGCAATTTTTGATGAAATTAGAGGATGATTCTCCCTTGGTCAGGGAAGCCATCATGGGCCAGTTAGATTTTCGTTTTATAAAGGACCCTGAAGTCAAAGAGCGCTTAAGACAGGTTTATTTAAATGATCCAAGCGATAATGTCCGTCTGGCAGCGTTAAAGTCCTTGTCAGGTTATGACGGAGATGATCTTTTAAGTTATTTTATGGATGCATCTTCCAATAAAGATCCTGATTATCGGACCATAGCGGTTGTCTGGTTAGGAAGAGTACATGGCCAAGATCCCGGGACGAGAGAGCTGATATCGCGCATTTATGAAAATGATGTCAGTCAAGAGGTCCGTAAAGAGGCGTATAAAGCTTTGGAAGGCTTAAGCGGAAAGGAGAATTTTGATTTTTTCATGGAACAGGCTGAAAGTCAGGACCCAAAAACATCTTCAGGGGCTTTTACCATTTTACACAGCATGATCTTGCGCCAGGATGAGCTGTTTCCTACAGAAACGGCTGATGATAGGTCTTATGTATTAAATTTATTCGACATGATATTGCGTGACGGGAAATTTCCAACGAATATTCATTACGGCATAGGGTCCGTGCTGATCGATGTTTATACTAATAGTAAAAATAGCAGGGAAGACAGGGATAGAGCAAAAGAGATCCTCAAAGGGTCCTATCGCCTTCGCATGACCACTATCGCCTCCCAATTGAAATTTGCTACTGCCATTACCCAAGTGATCAACAGGTCCATTGATGCATTGGTCAGTGATGATCTTGATCGCCGATCACAATTGATCAAAGATAAATATGGGCGCGCGCCTCAGGGGATCATATTTTACCTTACCATCCCTCAGGTGGTACTGCCGATCATTGAGGCCGGCCAGCGGATAGGAAAAGGTGTCGATCTGTATACATTGACGGCAGGGTCTTTTGCAGAAGGTTTTATAGAAGCGGCAAGGGGTATTATTAATGACGGGGGTAAATATCTTGAAGACTTCCATGAATTCGGCCCCATGGGGTTAAATGTCTTTTCCGAAGATGAGGCAAAACTAAAACGTTATGGGATGTTGCGCAAGGACTATGAGGGATTTGATGGGGGTACTTTCACGGATGTTCCGTCGTTGTTAGAGGCTTTCTGGGCTGTATGGCTGCAGCATAGGGCCCGATATCTGTCGGTAATCCCGAAAGATTATTTAAATAACCATCAATTATCCAGGCAGGAGATCGAGGCTGGGACCTATGCGTCTTTTGTCAGTGCAGATTTCAATATCATTCTCAAAAGATATGGTTTTCAAATACTTGGCGCTGCCAAGAAATTACCCAAAGCCCAACAGCAGCATGGGGTCGTTATATACAATGCCCAATGGCCGCCTGCAACGGATGAATTAATGAGAAGCTTTGGAATCTTTGGGGACAGGGCGATGGCTGTAGAGAGGTTAAATCCAAATGAGATTTTTAATAAAGATGATCATGATTTTATGGCAGCGGTGAAATATTTTAATGAGAACATTATTGCAGGCCATTCATTCGAGTCAATGCCGCCATTAACTTGGGAACAAATAATTAATTTGTATGAAATATTTCGTGGGGACAGAATGAATCCGCATTATACAAAAGAAATAAGGGATGTGAGATTAACCCATTATCCGGAACTGGCAGGAAGATTAACGGCATTGGCCAATACAAAAGAAAATGATAGAGAGGAGTTGTTAGATTTTGCATCCGAATTATATTTTAACATTATTAATAGACAGGATTTTAGCACTGGAGATAAGACCACGGGAATCCCTGGTTTTAATGAAGTTTTTGATATAAGTGTGAACGGGAAAGAGGAACATCATCCTGCCGCTGGACACCATCGGTTGGCATGGTTCATTATGAATTATTTTTTAATAAGTAATGGGTACACGGCATTTTATTTTAGGGATGAACAAGAGTATGTGCATACCAATTATGAGACCGAAATTTACAATCCATATGAATTGCTTGTATTGTTAAACGAAAGAGTACATTTTGCTACCCCCGCAATGGTGACCAAGCCGGAAGGGGCAGGTGATCAGGCGATGAATGTAAGAAGCTGGCGCGATTTTTTGGACAGGATAATGGCGGGCCTGAAAGAAGACCGGACAACGCCACAGGGGGTGCCCAAAGCAGGAAGAATAGAGGTCGACCGTAGACAGTTTCTGTTTACCATGGCAGGCGTTGCAGCCAAGGCCGACGATGCACCATCCATCGTAGCGTCACTGGTGAGTCCGGGGCATGTGCCGCAGACGGTTTCCCTTTCTTCACCGACCTTTGTAAATCTGGTCCTGTCAGACCTGACAAGGCCGCGCTATGATTTTATGCAACATTACTATCTTTATACTGATACCGAAAAAATGCTGCAATTCGCTTACGGGATCGATGGAGGGTACGGCAAGAACCCTTCTCCCGATAAGCTTTATTTTACGATGGAGTTGCCTTATCGCATGGCCATTGCGCTGGAACATGGTGAGACAGACGGCTTATTTAGGATCATGCCAAGCCACGAGCAACTCTCCGTGCTTAAACAATTTTTTGATACAGACCCCGATGGAAAGAATTTTGAGATGTTCTCAAATAACCCGGCCATCCGTCAGCTGGCAGCAGAGATATATCCTGAATTGGATTTGCAAGAGGGATCAAGGAGGATATTTGAGACTTTCCATTGGAGCATGGCCAAGGCTTCGAATACTGCAAAGAATATGCAGGTTATTATTCAACATATGCAAGAAGACCCCCGGCGCTGGAAAATAGCCGGATGGTATAAGGAATTTACAGAGACAGGAGCGGCAGCCCTGGAAGTTGACCCGGATTGGCGCGGGTATGTTGAAAACTATTGGCGACCGATAAAAGAAATAGATAAAAAGCTTGGTGAGTTGTATGGGCCCTATGGGAATAGAGCCCTCACAGAAGAAGGAGAGCAATTGCTTCAGGAGAGGCAAAGGATCATTTTCAGGTGGCAAGCGCAATTAAACCAATGGGCCAGGGAATTCCAGGCCAGGCGTTCAACGGAAAAAGGCCGGGACAAAGGGCATCAGCCGCATGAGGTGAATGTTGATATTGTTTTGCAGCCCTTGAACCAGTTGATCGCTTCAGCAATAGGCCAGGCCAGCAAGGAGCATCCTGTTGAGTTAAGGCTCGAACCTCTACAGAGGGCCGTCATCATTTCACCTACTAACGGGGACGTACCTGAACCTTTGAATGATTTTTACGCCCGCGAATTGTTGGCCCTGATGCCGGGACATGTTCTTGCACCCGGCGAGTCCAGAAGTGTGATTTTTACAGGGCCTTTGCCCGCGGACTATATTGATCACTTTTTGCGCATGAAGCTGGCCGACGCGGCGATGAAGGGCCTGAAAATATCAGAAACGCCTCTCAACGTTTTTTCATACCAGAGCAGGATTGCTTATCTCAAGGAACAAATTGAAGCACTCGACAGGAAAGGCAAGGATACAACGGGGTTAAAACAGGATCTTATTGAGTTATCCGGCGAGGACATGGATTTAAGCAAGTTCATGGCATTTTTAAGGCGTTTTAATGTAGATGATCCAAAACAAAAGGAGTTTCACCGCCGCTTAAGGACGGTCTTTTCAAGGCTGGCCGGGATCCCGGAAGATAACATTATTTTTGTTTCCACCAAAGGCCGGCCGGCCTGGATGCCGCTGTTTTACCGTTCTTTTGAAAGAAATCTGTGGGAGGGGAAGATAAAAGGAGAAACAGATGGAATTACAGACAATAAGGGACATCATGAGACCATTATTTTGGTCATGGCAAATTTATCACAAAAAGAGCAGGCAAGCGTCTTACTCCATGAATCCACCCACGCCCATCAAATGGTTTCAGCCTGGCAGCGGATCAAGGAACCGCTTATTCATTTTATTAGCGAAGGGTACCAACTTGACGCAGGAAATGAATTATTAGAAACTCAAAAAAAATATTTGAGCACGGTGCCGGATATAAATATCGAATCCAAAGATTTTTATCCTGTTTTGACGGACTTTGTGAACACACTGAAGGTCAAGGTTGGGCAAAGAGCAATGAGGGAGGCATTTGAGAAAGGTGAAGTAGATCTCTTAAGTAAACGTTTGGGTAAACAAAGATTCCAGGCCTTGCTGTGGTTTCTTAGGTTATGGCAACATGAAGATTATTTTACTGACGGGTGGGTGAAGGGAGAATCAGTAAAACTAGCCATAGAATTTGCGGTGAAATATCTGTTAGGGCCGATGGATATACGTGCCATGAATGCCCACGGAAGTAAACTAAATCAACTGGTCATTGAAATGCAGAGGGCGAAGTTGGAGGCTTTTAATGGCAACAGTGGAAAAACCAATCTGGATACCATGCTCATCCGCCGCGGCCCTCATTTCAGGGCTGAAATGGTGGTCTTGGCGGATAAATTCATTAAAGGAAGGATCGATAATCAAACGTTGCGGACAAGACTGATGAGCTTATTCAAAGAAAATGCCAACCGGGCGATGACGTCAGCTAAGCCCTCAAGCGATCAAATTTTAGCAATGACGATCCCCGAATTCATCAATTATCATTTTACCCAGTGGCTGCAGAATACGCCGGTGCCGGATGACGTGGATTTAATGCCGGAAGCTGAGAGAGAATTATCATTGTTATATATGGATGGTAAATTTAAGACCATAGGGGATTTGGTCAGGACTGACGGTTCAGCAAATCAACTTTCATCAGAAAATGCGCACAACATATCGGAGGTCTTGGAGCGGTATGGGGTGATATGGGATGTGTATACTGATGAAGAAAAGTTAAAAAGGTTCTTATCAAGGCGGATCGAAAGTCTGGACGTTACTCCTTTCTTAACGCGGGGTGCTGTTGTTAATGGTTTTTTTCAAAAAGGAACGGGGTTTGGAAGAAGAATAGGAATTACCTTTTATGACATTCATGATTTCACTGACCATCCTTCTATGAAGATAGGCAAGGGAGAGGAGGGAGACAGGATTATCGTACGCTGGTTTGGGCCTGGAAATGACAAAAAAGTCTTAGAACGGCACAACAGGGCAGGAGAATTAATTCGAAGTTCGGTTTGGGCCTCGGTCCCTATAGAAACTAATGGTAGTTTTGTGCTGGACAGCGCTGAAAGATCTTGGAAGGTACTCTTAAATCCATCAAAATCTGAAATTGAGAGATTGGAGGCGTACAGGCACCACCTATTAAACTACTCCACAGGTATGATTGATGAGCTTAAAATATGGATGCTTTGGGACTTTATCAACGATGTTAAGGATATTCAGAAAAGACTTTTTTATATGGAAATTATGTCTTTTTTGTTGGTTCATGGAAGGATTGACCCTAAGGTATTGGAAAAACGTATTACCGTTGAGGACATCGAACGCATCAACAGCTTTAGGCAGCCACAAGGTGGTAGGTGGCCGCAGCAGATCCAATTATTGCTTGCCTTAAGAAATAAGGGAATAGATAAACAGAAAGCTTTGGCGAAGATATTTGAAGTCGTTTCCTCAAGGCCTGCCCAGGAAGGGGGGGCAGCAAGGATCAATGCAGAAGTAGCTCCCATGGATGGGCCGACAATTGTTCTTAAAGGAAGGAACTATTCTACGGAAATGGTCGTCAGGATATTGAATGAGTTTAAGAAAATTGAAATCCCTGCTCCCGCGGTTTCAGGAAGGTTGGCAATGACGACATGTCCGATTTTTTCCCGTTTGACAGGTAAGGAGAAGGCATTTGCCGCAGCTGTAAAGGATTTTATTTTTTCAACGTGGTATGTTGATACGGGTAAGGGCTGGATTTTTACAGATAAACGAGGGTTGGGAAAGCCGGAAGAACGTAAAGCAAGGCTGTTAAAAAGCCTTGGGGATTTCGAATGGAAGATATTGAATGGTGTTGATCCTGATTCTGACTCCACAGGTGGTATCGATTTAACCCCTGCTAAGAATGTTCTACAAACTCAAAATGCAGGTCAAGAAATCAAATTCCACATGGATCCCGCCATGCTCCAGCAGCTGCAAAACGCCCCTGGCTTTGTGCCGGTGATAATCAATATCCAGCCCCTTAAAAGCCTTCAGGAATTCCTGGGTGTTTAATTCTTCACAAGGATCGTCTGTTCGACGCCGTTGTTGACGATCGTGATGGAGTCCAGGTTGATCTTGGTGATCTTGGCGCCGTCAACCTCATCGCCTTCCTGGTAAACCTGGTCATTGATCAATACCAGATTACCGGAGTCATTGGCCATGATCCCGTGGACATCCAGGGTGATGGGAGCAGAGGGTTTGGTTGGAGAGGTGCTTTTCATTCCCGGCGGATTAATGGTAAGCTGGGCCATGGATTTAAGTTCCGCAGGGGATTTGGTCTTAAAATCAGGGACCTCTTCTTTATGGATCAATTTAAAAAAAGATTTTTTGGCAAATTTCTGGACCTTGGGAATGTCGTTCTGGAATTGCTGATAAATATACATGCCGGATAGGACAGTAATAAGGATGGCACAAGTCAGGGCAAAAATAGATTTGATCTTGTTTTTGATGGGCGTTTTAGGTTCAGGGGCCTGCTCCTGCGCCTGCGGTAATGTTTCGAGCGCAGGAGGGTTTTCGTAAATATAAGCGGGAGCATTGGAGGCCGTTGCCGGGTCAGTTAATGGCGCTTTATCGGTCTTAAAGTTTAAGCTTTGCTGGACTTTTTTGAGGGCATCATGAATGATACTCATAACTGAATTGGATCTCCTTTGCGCTTTCTTGTATCAGGGAATGGCTTATAGTGAATGTTTCCCGCGTGTATCCTGCCAGCAGGGCGCGGTCGCAGAGGATATTGATGACCCTCGGTGTGCCTTGTGAGATGGCAAAAATATCATCGATGGCCTGCGGTGTAAAATGTAGTTTGGGGTCGGCGCCGGCTACTTTCAATCGATGTTTGATGTAATCTTCGACCTCATTTTTTTGCAGGGGAAGGATATGGTAACGCACACTCACCCGTTGGGTCAATTGGCGCAGCGCTGGATTCTTGAGTTTTTCGCCCAATTCCGGCTGCCCGACTAAAATGATCTGCAGTAATTTTTCTTTTTCAGTCTCAAGATTGGATAAAAGCCGGATCTGTTCCAATTGCCGGACATTAAGATTCTGGCATTCGTCGATGACAACGGCCACATTATGCCCTTTGGCGGATTCTTCGATCAGGAATAAAGTGATGGCACCCACCAGGTCGAGCTTTGTTTTTTTCGTATATTGGATGTCCAGGTCATTGATGATCATCTGAAGCAATTGCAGGTCTGAAAAATTGGGGTTCAAGATCAAGGCGGTCTTGACTGTTTTGTCCAAACGGTTGAGCAGGGTGCGGCAAAGCGTTGTTTTGCCGGTACCAATCTCGCCGGTGATGACAATAATGCCTTTGCGCGTGCCAATACCGTAGATCAAATGATCAAAGGCTTCTTTATGACGGGAAGAGGAAAAAAAGAAGCCAGGGTCAGAGGTGATGTTAAAGGGGGATTCTTTTAACTTGTAAAAATCGTTATACAAAATTCCCTGCTCCTTTGATTTCGGATGGTTTTGGGGAATACAAAACTTCATTCGCTTGTTGAATTATATCACAATTTTGACATAATCAATGTATGATTGTAAAAACTGAAGGCATAGTCCTCAAGAGTTTTGACTTTCGCGAGACCAGCCGTATCGCCACTTTCTTGACGAGGGACTTCGGCAAGGTCAAGGGTGTCTTGAAAGGCATCCGCCGTGACCCCCGGAAATTCGGCTCCAGTGTCGAGAAATTTTCCCTTAATGATATTATCTATTACCAGTACCGCAACAGTGACATCCATCTGGTCAGTCATTGCGATATGAAGGATTTTTTTTCAGGCCTGCGCCAGGACCTGGAACGCATGACCGCGGCCAGTTATGCTTCTGAACTTATTGATACATTGATGCCGTCGGAAGAACAGAATTTTGAGATTTATGACCTGATGCAGGCCTTTTTGAAATCCCTTCAAACGACCCCTGATGTGGGCAAGCTCGTCCAAACATTCCAGATCAAGATCCTGTCCCTGTCCGGTTTCAGGCCTCATTTGGAGGCCTGTGTCCGCTGCAGCCAGCATGTTTCCCAGGCACCGCGTTTCAGTTTACGTTTAGGCGGGCTTTTATGCGGGGGATGTAATGATTCTGCCGCGGAAGCGACACCCATTTCATTAGGGGCAGTGGCGTCCATTTTACATATCCAAAAGAACAGCTGGGATGCCGCGCTGCGGCTGGGGATGGCGCCTTTTATCAAAAAAGAGCTCAAGTACGTCTTGAATCATTTTTTGGTATTCCATCTGGAACGGCATTTACGCTCAACGAGGTTTTTAACATGAACAAAGTCTATTGGCTGTTGGCACTGGCTCTTTTGACAGGCTGCACCTCGACCGAGGCGATCTATAAGAATTATGACAAAATGGTGCATCTTGAGAATGGGGTGAACGCAGAACAAGCCAAGATCATCGCGCAGAAGAAACTGATCAATACCGATGAAAAAGATTCTTATCGTATTTCATATCCGGACATCAAAACCGGGCCTTTAGTCTACAAATATCCGGGCTATTGGTTTGTGGTCTTTGGGCATAATTGGCTGGAGCCGATGTCCAGCGATCCTTTGGCCGGGACCTACACCCAATTGCGTGAAACGGAATACTTAGTCGTCATTAATAAAAAGACAGGTCAGGTCCCTTTCTTTGGCGAGTGGTATCCCAAACGCGAAAATGATT
>Ga0206794_1262_pt1 | contig 10597 bp, 9 predicted proteins | sample Alteio_BWOrgCont_70_FD_152877 | JGI IMG/M metagenome (GOLD analysis project Ga0206794, IMG submission 152877) | Enriched cells from forest soil in Barre Woods Harvard Forest LTER site, Petersham, Massachusetts, United States -... | ecosystem: Environmental > Terrestrial > Soil > Temperate forest > O...
TGCACTTAACGTCGCTTCCATACTTTACTCACCCGAACATCTCCGCCAACTGGCAGATCGTTCAGCCTCTCTTTTGCAGGCGAAAAAGAGGCTGAAAAAAAGCATTAGAAAAATTTGCTTCCCTTAACATAATGACATTGACCCGCGGCAGCGGTAAGCCAGTAAAGGTCGATCCTACTGCAAATAAAAAAAGCTCCGGGCTGAGTGACCCGAAGCTTTTCCTGAAAAATTTGATCAGCTTAAATTATTGCTACATACAAGCTTCCTGCAGGAACGATTGTAGTGCTTTGAATAACTGAAAATGGCATAAGGTAATAACCGTTGTTACCCCATGGCGTACCCCATGAGTTTTGAACGATAAATGCACCACCGCCTGATAGCGTGCTGTCAATAACATAACCTATGATCGGTGTAGCGTGGCCACCCAACAATTGAGCGCCCCTTTGCAGTTTGCCGGCTGAGGTAAGCGGGTTATAGGTATAGCTGGTAGTGCTTAATCCTTCAAAATAAGTGTAGGAGCTGTTGTCGTAAATATTAAGACCCATCAATACCGGTTTGTTGTTTAAGAGTGCATTTTCAACATCAGTAACCAGGGTTGTACCGGAATCTTTGATCACATAATAACCATGAACTGTTGCGGCGCCGGCGGAAGTAGTTGACCCGGATTGTACACCAAGCGCATAATTATTTGGAGCAACCGGTATGGTTGTGGCACCATAGCTGAAGTAATTATATGGAAGGGTAGTATACGGAGCGGTTTTTGAAGTAGCTACGTTGAAACCACTTGAAATGGTAAACGGATATTTGTAATCAGCTTCGGTTGGGATACCCTTAAAAGTATAACCGCTATAGGTTAAAGCCTTACCGGTACCGGTATTGTTAGTGAGGCCTTGCAGCGTTTCGCCGATGTTAACCATGTTGGCGCCGGGGTCTGAAGTAATTTTACCACCTGCAATCACTACGCGTTCAACAAAATATAAGAAGAGCGGGCTTAGTGCACCGGCAATAGTATTGCCGCTTCCATAAGCTGATTCCTCGGATGTGTTCGGGATCGCGTTTGCGATAGCTGTTGAAATGGCGGCAGAAGTGGGAAAATTGGTAATTGGAGTAACCGTGTTGTTTTGGTAGTAGTAAAGGATCTCATCTGATTCCGCTCCGCAGAAAGCGGTGCACGACCCGATTTGACCCTGGTCCCTGATTTGAGGGTGTGCTAACAAATAAGAGGTGTAGCGGGTACCATTGTAGGTTAATCCGTCAGTCTCCAGCTTATTTTGAAGAAGACTGGTGGAGAATGCAGGAACATTTGCCCAATCAGCGTCAGTCATAGCGTTCAAGCCCATTCCATGCAGCGCAGCTGGTGAAGCGTTCGAAGTAACGGGGGCACCAGCGATTCCCGACTTTTTACAGCCATTTAACATTACAGTGGCGACCGACAGGGCCACAAAGCCGATAAGTAGTTTTTTCATATCAACGGGGTTTTTAATTAATGATGTTAGTTTAGTTAATCGTCTTAAATATAAATGCTTTCGGGGAAATCACAAAAAAAAACTTACAAAATTAGAATAATATAATCATGGCGGCCGTAAAATTGCTTATAGTGCAACCGGACTTGTTTTTTAGTTAAAAACCCCGATAAAAGGCTGTAGGTCAGGGGTAGAGATCAGTGAATAGAGGTTAGAGATTGTATATAGTCCGGAAGTCGGAAAGTCCGCAAGTCCGGAAGTCCGGAAGAAGCTGCAACTGACCTTCCTGTTGCCAAAGGGTGCTGCCGCCTTGTTTTTCGTTTCTGCACATTTTGAGTATTTGAAAAAATCAACCAGTTGATTGTTAGGCGTTCACGATAAATAAATTGCGTGTGCTCGTGCGAAGTGTACGCGAACGCCGGTTATTTTTGACACCTATTGTTTCCTACCTTGCAGTGCTATCGCCAAATATCCTGATCGTCTTAATATACCTCGCCTCATAGTAAGGCGTATGAAAATCAGTTTCTACAACGCCGTGGCTTTTCCCGGAACTGGCGTGCATGAAACGGAGCGGTTCGCCTGGCGTGGAGGATATAATGCCCATGTGGCCGACCACGCGGTCGGTGCTGTCGGTACCGGTAAAGAGGATGAGGTCGCCCAGTTTAGCCTGCCGCAACGGGATGGGGCGTTGAACAGGTGTGAAATCTACCGATGTGCGGGGCGCCATGATGCCAAAGTGATTAAACACGTAGGTCACAAAACCCGAGCAATCAAAACCTTCCTTAGGATCAACAGAGCCATATTTATAGGGCGTACCGGCCAGGGAGCAGGCGAAGTTGACGAGGGAATCAGGCGTTGTTTTCCCGGTTTCGATGTGAGTGATATGCTCTGCTTCGTACGGTGTCAATTTCGGTTTCTTATGCCGGCAGGCAATACAAAGCAGCAGGCTGATCAGGATATATTTATAATGACTCTTCATGGTGTACTGTAGGGTACAAACAGCGGTTGAAACTGTTTTGATCTCTCAAGGTTTACTGCACGTTTAGGTATAAACCGGCGGGATAATCTTCTTAACAACAATTTATTATTTATTGTTAATTATATTTATTATATGTAGATTTAATATACCAATTGAACTAAGTAGTAAAATTTACGACAGACAAAACCAGGGGCATTTATTCGCCCTCATTTGACGTTTTTTACCGGCGGGTAGCCGGTATACCCTTAACAATTCAAACCAGCAATTAACCAATTAATTCTCACTTCTATACAAAACTTAAGTATTATGAAAAGGATTATAATTTATGCCGCTTTATCAAGCTGCATACTATTGGGTTGTAAGCACGCCCAAAAACTATCCCAGGCAGGGGTATATAAACTGGTAAAACAATCGGTTAGCGGAGGGGGCACCGACTCGGCGTATCAAAGGACGCAAATTAAAATTTATACAGATCACGACTTTATGTATGCAGGCATGACGCCTGATTCATCCATCGGGTTTGGCGTAGGCAGTTATACACTCGACACTGGTAACACCGTTATTGAACACCGGTTTTATACCAGTTCAACACAGGATACACCCAGGACATTTCACGTACAGATCACGCCCAGGGATAGCGGGTATTCACAAACTATCCCGGCCATGGCTGCGATAAAAGGGGTGCGATATGACCTTCATGAAGAATACACCAGGTTACCATTGGGCGATAGCTCTGTATTGGATGGTTTATGGAAGCTGGACAAAAACTATTCGGTAAAAGGGAAGGATACCACAAGTCAACAGGCAACGGAGTTCAGGATTTTCTGGAAAGGGGCAGTAATGTTTGTAACCCGTTACGCGGTTGATAAGGCGGGAACTAAATTCAATTATGGCTATGGATATGGCAGCTTCAGTTTTAAGAATAATCAGCTGACCGAGGATGTTCAAATGTCGAACGATGCGCCGAATCTTAACCGTAAATGGACTTTCGGGATCACAATGAAGGGAAATGATGAACTTACACAGCTATTCACCGATCCGAACACCAAAACGCTATATTTTGAAGTTTATAAAAGGGTTAAACAGTAGTGCAGCCCGTAAAGCGGGCTTTATTATCCCGGACTTTTATATCGGAATGAAATTATCCCGAAGTGGAAGCCTTAGCCGTTTGCGGCCCTTAAAATTCACGCAATCGATTGCGGATTAATACATTTGCAGAAATATGCTGCTACTTTTCTACCGTAAATGTGTTTATCATCCGGATAGTGCCATCCGGGTTATGATGTAATTCGGTTACTTTCACATTTCTCAAATGTGTTTTGCCGGATAGCTCTGTGTCATGATAAAATATATACCACTTGCCTTTGAATTTAATGATGGAGTGGTGAGTGGTCCAGCCCTGTACCGGCTGCATAAAATGCCCCGCATAAGTAAACGGACCTAACGGGCTTTTGCCTATCGCGTAAGCAAGAAAATGAGTATCGCCCGTAGAATAGGTGAAATAGTATTTGCCATTATATTTGTGCATCCACGAGCCTTCAAAAAACCGGCGGTCATGGTCTTTTCCCAATAGGGGATGGCCGGCGCTGTCTACTATAAGAGCATCATGTACCTTACTGTCAAAATCGAGCATATTACTCTTAATTTTAACAACCCTGCAGTTTATCGAGGGTGAATTATCCTGGTGCAGATCAGTTTTGGAGCCATTTGCATCGTATTTCCCGTCTTTCCAGCGCTGCAACTGGCCGCCCCAGATACCGCCGAAATACATATAAGCGCTTCCGTCATCGTCAACAAAAACGGCAGGGTCAATGCTATAGCTGCCGGCCATTGGATGCGGTTGTGCCTTAAACGGGCCGGCGGGTGTTTTTGCGGTGGCCACACCAATTTGAAATACATCCTGTTTATTTTTAACAGGAAAGTACAGGAAATAAATGCCGTTTTATAAGCCGCGTCGGGGGCCCAAAGCTGGCGTCCGGCCCAGGCAATGTCCTTAATATCCAAAGCAACACCATGGTCTGTAACCGGGCCGCCAATATAGTCCAACGATAAAATATGATAATCACGCATAGCGAAATGGTCGCCATTATCATTTTCGGGGATACCCGCATCAATATCATGCGACGGGTAAATATATATTTTACCATTAAATACATGTGCTGAAGGGTCGGCAGTATAAATTGAACTGATAAGGGGTTTTGAAAGGTATTTTATTTTTTGTGCTTTCTGCTGCGCCGAAGCCTGAATGAAGGAAAATACGCTTACTGCGGCGAGGAATAAAAACTGTAATTTAAGTTTAAACATGGTTCTAATTTTTAGGTACGATTGGTTTATCGTGAATTGAAAATCAAAAATAAAAAAATTACGCAATCGATTGCACAAATATTCTATACATTAGTATTTATTAAGGATTGAAAAGAATAAATTAGTCCGAAAGTCAGTAAAGTCCGGAAGTCCGAAAGAAGCTGCACCTGAGGTTTCAACAAAAATTTATACAGGAGATACACGCAAACAATGTCGTTATGAAAAACGCCGTTTACTTACTTCTTTTCGTCGCCATGCGCGTTACTGCCCAAACTACTGCCACGTCTTCACCGGCTCGTTACCCGGCACCTGTATCGTTCACTGCCGAACAGGACCATCAAAACATGATTGACCAGTTGGGCATAAAGACACTACGCCCAGGCCCCAGCGGCAATGACAGCGATCCAAATCATGCCAATTATGATGAATCAAAGTCAAATCCATGCCCTGATCTGCCCGATGTCCTCACTTTAAAAAACGGTAAAAAAGTAACATCGCCGGATGCATGGTGGAAAATGCGCCGCCCCGAAATAGCGGAAGATATGGAGCGGGAGGTTTACGGCAGGCTGCCTGCAAATCTGCCGAAGGTAACGTGGGAAACTAAATATACCGATCGTGAATATGTCGGTTTTACGCCGGTGATCGCAAAGAAAGTGATAGGCCATGTTGATAATTCCGCGTATCCACTAATTAATGTCGATATCGAAATGACCGTTGTTTTGCCGGCGAATGCAAAGGGGCCTGTGCCATTGCTGATGATGTTCGGGGCGGCACGGGTTCCGGCGGCAAGCCAGCCCAACCCCGGGCAGCTTGAAGAATTGAACAACGCGATGAAGAAACTGCTGGTAAAACAGGATACGGCACTCCAACAAGTATTTGACGAACATCCTGCTTATGAATTGCTCACGGCTTCATCGCCTTTTGGATTTGGCCCGCCACGCCAGCCAACGCCCGGCCCTGTTGATCAGCCCGGGGTGCAGGGTGTAAATAATGACCCGCCCAGTACCGAACAATTGATTGCCAAAGGCTGGGGTTATGTCTATATTAACCCGTCGAGTATACAGGCAGATAACGGGGCTGGCTTAACACGCGGCATCATCGGCCTGGTCAATAAAGGGCAACCCAGGAAGCCCGATGACTGGGGCGCGTTAAGAGCCTGGGCCTGGGGAGCAGCCCGTGGTTTGGACTATTTGGAAGCACATGAGCCACAGGTTGACATTAAGCACGTAGGGATTGAAGGCGTGTCGAGATATGGAAAGGCCGCTTTGGTGACGCTTGCATTTGAGCCCCGGTTTGCGATGGGCCTGATCGGCTCATCTGGCAAGGGCGGCGCGACGCTGAACCGCAGGAATTGGGGCGAAGCAGTTGAAAGTTTGACAGGCGGGGAATATTACTGGATGGCCGGAAACTTTATAAAATACGGCGCTGCCGAAGCTAAATCCGGAAGCAAAACCGCTTGCGACTTGCCTGTCGATTCGCACGAGCTGATCGCACTTTGCGCGCCGCGGCTGGTGTTTATCAGTTATGGTATCCCCGAAAAGGGCGACGCCAAATGGCTCGACCATGAGGGAAGTTATATGGCTGCTATTGCCGCAGGCACTGTGTTTAAACTGCTGGGTGTAAAAGACCTGGGCGTTTCAAACGATTATAAAACCGAAAAAATGCCGCCCGTTAATACGCCAATGTTAGATGGCCAGTTAGCCTGGCGCCAGCACGACCAGGGCCACCAGGACCAGGCAAATATGAAATGGTTCCTGAAATGGGCAGATAAAAATATAGGACGTTAGTTTACCTGAAAATTTACCTTTACAGGAAGCATATTTCGAAAAGGTTTTGAATTATAATAGTGTGTTTACCGAATAAAAAATAATTACAACGATGGATTTTAAAGCCTGGCCAGTGCGATTCCCCTCTTGAGAGGGGTGGAGGGGTGTGTTTGCGGGCATGTCTGCTAACACACCCCCGCCACATCGCATCCCAGCGCGCCCCCTCTCGAGAGGGGAGTTGTTATAATGCTCATATTTTCAATTAGTTATATTTATTTTTATTTGGAATTGTCAATCGCAAAACACGTTTTATTACCCAATTATTGCCCAGCACTTTATGAAGTTTAAACTTAAATTTTTAATACTACTAAACGGTAGTTTATTCGCTATACAAATAGCTGCGGCGCAGGTGCGCCTGCCGCAGTTGATCAGCGATGGCATGGTGCTGCAGCGGGGTATTAAAACAACTGCTTGGGGCTGGGCTTCGCCTGGTGAAAAAGTTACGGTCAAATTTAATCAACATACTTACAAGGCAATAACCGATGCGAATGGCCGGTGGTCTGCTAAACTTGTTGCAATAAAGGCCGGCGGCCCTTATACGATGGATATAAGCGGCTCAAATCATATCACTATTCATAATATTTTGATTGGCGATGTGTGGTTTTGTTCGGGCCAGTCGAACATGGTGCTGCCAATGGAACGTGTTAAGGAAAAATATCCCGAAGAGATCGCAAAAGGGGATTACCCGCAAATACGCAACTTTTTTATTTCGACAGTATCTGACATTAGCAAAGTGCATGATGATCTCCCGCCTGGCAAATGGGAGGAAGCTAACCCTAAAAACGTGCTTAGCTTTGGCGCGGCAAGCTATTTTTTTGCGAAAAAGTTATATGACAAATATCATGTCCCTATCGGCATCATCAACTCGAGCGTTGGCGGTACGCCGATACAGGCCTGGATAAGCGAAGAAGGCATAAAAAGCATTTCCCAATATGCCGACCGGCTAACGGTGTTAAGGGACACCGCTTTTCTGAACAACATCCTGCGAAAGGATACCGAACGGAAAAAGCTGGACGACAAGCCATCTAAATTAACTGATAAGGGCTTAACCGGCCCAAAAAAATGGTTCGATACCACCTATATTGCGGAAAGCTGGCGCAAATTCTGGCTGCCCGGCTATTGGGCCGACCAGGGCATTCGCGGATTAAACGGCGTGGTATGGTTCCGTAAAGAGATTGATGTACCAATCTCCATGACCGGCAAACCGGCCAAACTGTTTATGGGAAGGATAGTGGATGCCGATGAAACTTATATTAATGGCAAACTTGTGGGCAATATAACTTACCAGTACCCGCCGAGGAGATACAATTTACCTGCCGGCATACTGAAACCGGGCAAAAATATTATCGTGGTCAGGGTAACCAATACCATGGGAAGGGGCGGCTTTGTGCCGGATAAAAACTATTATTTGACCGCCGGCGGCGAAAATATCGATCTCCGCGGCGACTGGCAATATAAAGTGGGTGAGGTATTGCCACCAAAAACAGACCGGGATAATTATACTTTCTTTTCCGCCCAAAACGAGCCTACCAGCCTTTATAATACGATGGTTGCGCCTGCTATTAATTATGCCATAAAAGGTATAGTATGGTACCAGGGCGAAGCCAATACTGCCAAACCAGCCGAATACGAGCAACTGCTGCCCGCGCTTATTACCGACTGGCGCGACAAATGGCAGGAGGGAAATATCCCGTTTATATATGCACAGCTTCCGGGTTTTATGGAAGTAAACTACTCGCCCGAAGAAAGCAAATGGGCGCTGCTGCGGGAGGCGCAATTGAAAACTTTATCGGTGCCCAATACCGCCATGGCGGTAACGATTGATGCGGGGGAATGGAACGACGTCCATCCCCTCGATAAAAAAGATGTGGGCGACCGTTTAGCGCTTGGCGCAGAGAAAGTTGCCTACGGGGATACGGCCCTTGTCTCATCTGGCCCTCTTTATCAATCAGCAAAAATTGAGGGCAATAAAATAGTGATCACATTTACCAGCACGGGCAGCGGGCTTGTTGCAAAAGGCGGCGGCGAGTTAAGCCAATTTGCCATTGCTGATGAGACGGGGAAATATGTTTGGGCCAATGCGATCATTAAAGATAATAAAGTGGTCGTATGGAGCGATGATGTTGAACATCCTTTATATGTGCGTTATGCCTGGGCGGATAATCCTGAAGGCGCTAACCTGTATAACAAGGAAGGACTGCCGGCATCGCCGTTCACAACTGATACACGATAATTAGTCAACCTATCATTATGAATATAAAAAGCTATTTGCTGTTTGTCCCTCTGTTATTGGCAGGAATAAATTCCCAGGCCCAAAACTCGCAGGTTTGGAACAACAAACAATGCGCCATAGTACTCACTTATGACGACGCTATAGATATCGACCTGGATAATGTAGTGCCTGCGTTGGATTCGATGAAATTCAGGGGGACGTTTTATATAGTAGGCTCATCGCCTGTTGTAGATAAGCGGATGAATGAATGGCGCAGGGCCGCAAAAGAGGGCCATGAATTGGGCAACCATGCCCTATTCCACCCCTGCGACGGCAGTTTGCCCGGCCGCAGCTTTGTTACGCCAGATAATGATCTGAGCAAATACACAGTTAGCCGCGCCGTTAGCGAGATCATGGTAAATAATACGCTGCTTAAAGCCATCGACGGTAAGGACCGGCGCACTTTTGCCTACCCCTGCGGCGACCGTAAAATTGGTGATGCGTTTTTTTACGAGCAACTCAGGAAAGACTTTGCCGGGGCACGAGGGGTAACCCCCGAACTGCAAACCATTGACAAAGTGGACCTGGATAACATTGATTGCTACGCCATAAACGGGCAATCTGCCGGATATATGATCGACCTGGTAAAAAAGGCGATGCAGACACATACGCTGCTGGTCTTTCTTTTTCATGGGGTTGGCGGCGGCCATAATCTAAATGTCGGGTTAAAAGAGCACAGCCAGTTGTTGCATTTTATTAAACAGCACGAAAAGGAAATTTGGATAGCGCCAATGGTAGATGTTGCAGAGCATATCAGGGTCTACCAGGCGGCGAAAGGGAATTGAAGGTCATTCAACATCGCTTAATTGAGGATTATATTTTCAAAGGCTTCGCCAACCGGCTGAGCAAAATATCCCTGGAAATATAAATATCACTCTTATGATTAGTCGTGTTAGTGTTAATCTGGCTAACCTGCTTGCTGAATTTGGCTAAAGCCCTTTTGTCAGTTGTTTCTTATCCGTTGGCTGAAGCCAACGGCAATGAATGTGACAAACAATATATCAGTTCATTGCCGTCTGCTTTAGCGGACGGTGCTTGGACAAGGAAGTAAGGGCTTTAGCCAAAATAGCACACAAGAGCCCGATATTTAACCATAATGCTATCACTATGTCCCATCTATTGTTCTGAATCAAAATCTCTCACCCCATCCGTTTCGTCGATGACCTTACAATCAATTTTGGCTTGATGCTGATGATCTTGGGCACCACCTCGGTTTCTTCCTTACTGTCCATTTCCTGGAAATAAAGATTGGCTACTGTTTTTCCCATATACACACTAAACTGGTCGATGGTGGTAATGGATGGACTGGTTATTTCTGTAAACGCTTCGTTGGAGTAACCGCAGATCCCCAGTTCCGAAGGTACTTTAATGCCCATTGCTGTGGCAACTTCCAATACGCCGAGGGCCGAAAAATCTGATGTTGATGCGAATATGGCGTCGGGTGGCTCTGCAAGGCCGAGCAATTTCCGGGTGCCTTTGGCCCCAAGCTCTTTTGTCCAGGCATTTTCAACGATCAGTTCATCCAATATAGGCATACCATATTTCTTCAGCGCATTTAAATAGCCCGTTTTGCGTTGCCTGAATATCTGCAGGTTCTGCGGGCCCTCGAGCAGGGCAATACGTTTGTACCCTTGTTCGATGATATGCGAAACTGCCTCCAGCGATGCCTGTTCATTGTCATTAATAACTTTTAAAGTCTCCAGCTCATCGACTACGCGGTCAAACTGTATCAGCTGTATGCCATTATCAATAA
>Ga0206794_1168_pt3 | contig 10575 bp, 9 predicted proteins | sample Alteio_BWOrgCont_70_FD_152877 | JGI IMG/M metagenome (GOLD analysis project Ga0206794, IMG submission 152877) | Enriched cells from forest soil in Barre Woods Harvard Forest LTER site, Petersham, Massachusetts, United States -... | ecosystem: Environmental > Terrestrial > Soil > Temperate forest > O...
GGTACACGCCGAGCGAGGGCGCCGACGGCCCAACCGATGCGGTCGGCAAGACGGATCTGGCCGCGCGTAGCCGTGGGAGGGGTTTCGTTCCCAGGCGTGCCTAACCACGCCGCAATGCGCCGGAAGGGAAGGCAAGCCATCGCGATCCGCGCCAGCGCCAGCGCGACCAGGGCTTCGCGAAGAAGCCGCTTGCGCAGGCGGGGGAGGCGCCGGTATCGATGCAATTCATTCCACACGCAGCAGACCTTCCCGTTCCATGTCGGCGAGGAATTTCTGCAAATCGGCGGCGCAGGTCTCAGGGGAAACGCGGTATTCGTGGACCAAAGAATCTACCAGTTGCGCGAAGGTCAGGGGAGTTTCAAGCTTCTCCCAGATCGAGCGGGCCGGGCCTTCCAAACCATAGTAGGCGCCGGCGTTGATGCTCATCAGGACTGTCTCCTGGTCGAGGTCGGTTGACATCAGTTCGCGGGAACGCGTGAGCCTGTCATCAGGACCAAAACTACGCATGGTCGGTTTTCTCCACGCCTGGGGCCGGTTCAAAGCACTCGGCCCAGGCCTTCTCAAGGAATCTGACTAAATCCTGGGGTAGGGTCGCGTCGCGCCGGCGGCTCACGCGGACCACGGATGCGTGCTGAGCAATGATTCCGGCCATTCGCGAGACTTCGCTTTGGGTGCGCTGCCCTTTCAGATAAAAGGGGCGATAGAGGTTTTCCAACAGGCACTGCACCTTGCTGAGGCCGCGGAGGGGCTCGAACTGCGGGACGTCATGATCGGCGAGGGCCTGCTGATCAGAGAGAACATGGATGGCGCGCAAGGGGACGGGGTCAGGACAGTATCGTTCACCCATGGGCACAACATATTTGTCGACATCGAAGCGGAAGCCTTCCGGTGTGTCGAGGCGTTGATAGGCATCGGCGCAGAGGCGGATCTGGGCGAGAGCCGGCAAGATGCGCAAACCATCGGTTGTACGCTCCACCGCACAGACATCGTCGCTAAGGAGCCGGTAACCCTGGCGGAGGAACTCAGCGGCGAGGGTTGACTTCCCTGCCCCCTGGGCGCCGACAAAGATCATCGCTCCCCAGGGCGTTTCCACCGCGCTGCCATGCAGCGGATAGAGGCCGCGCTGGTAAAGCAGGGCGCCCATGGTCGAGCCAAGAAGGAAAAGACGGATCTTCTCCGGCGTCGAATTGGCCATGGGTTCGATCAGGATACGCTTGCCGTCTTCGACGCTGTAGCGCGCCACACCGGGGATGTCCAATCGAAAATGCCCAGGCTGCACTTCGTAACGCCGATCGGGCAAGGGGCAGAGCGCGGTTGCTTCCCGGTCGAGCACGCGAATGGTCACGTCGGGATCGCTTGCTGGATGCGGATGCGGGGGAAGCTCAGGGCACGACAGATCTGCATGGATGCTCAGTCCGAAGGCCCAATACGCATTTACCGACATCGTTAACCTCGATCAGCACGGAACCAGCCGGCTGACTAATGTGTCCGAACCAGAGTTAGCCATTGGCATTGGCGAGTGGCACCTGGTCGCCGAACAGTTGCGAGTCATGCAGCAAGGGGGCGGGCACGTGCACCTCGCCTTCCGTGGGCACCCAATGATATTCCGGAACGATTTCCTTGACCTTGGAGCGGATGCGATCGGGTATGCCGATGGCGCATTCGGCTCGCAATTCGGCGAGTAACTGGAGCAACTCCGACCAGGATGCGGTTTGTCCCTGGGTCCGGAAGACCTTTTGCGCGCCGGTGTTGGACCGTCTTTCGAATGCGTAGAAAAGATCCTCGAAGAGCTTTTCTACCGGCCGCAGCCCGGTGAAGGAGATTTTGACTTGGTCCTGAGGGAGTCCGGAGAGGCGAATGAGCGTTTTCGTCAAATCGAGGATGCGGACGGGCTTTCCCATATCGAGGACGAGAATGTCGCGCTTTCCGCCAATAGAGAAGGCCTGCAACACGAGGGAGACAGCCTCCGGAATGGTCATGAAATAGCGCGTGATGTCGGGATGGGTCACGGTAATGGTGTGTTTGAGCTTGATCTGTTCCTGAAACAATGGAATCACGCTTCCCTGCGAACCCAGGACATTCCCGAAGCGCACCGACAGGCAACGCATGCGAGACGGCCTGGTGGCGACCATCAGTTCCCCAATGCGCTTGGTGCAGCCCATAAAGCTGGTGGGATTGACGGCCTTATCAGAGGAGATGAGGAGAAAGTCTTCGCAGCCGGAATGATCGGCGACTTCCATCAGGTCGAGCAAACCGAAGACATTGTTCTTGAGGGCCTCGGAGAGGTTCTCTTCCATGAGCGGGACGTGCTTGTAGGCCGCGGCGTTAAGGACGACCTGGACATCGTGTTCCCGAATGACGTCTCGCAAGCGGGTGCCGTCGGTGATATCGGCGACGCAATAGACGATGCTGCAGGTTGAGCCTGTCTGGGCGTTTTGCAAATTGAAGAGGGGCGTTTCGCCCTGATCAAGGCAGATAAGTTTGAGGGGCTTGTAGTTCAGCAACTGGTGGCATAGTTCAGAGCCGATGGAGCCGGCGGCTCCGGTCACCATCACAACGCGTCCGGTGATTCTTCGTCGAACCGAATCCACGTCGAGGCAAACCGGATCGCGTCCGAGGAGATCTTCGAAATTGACATCCCGTAATTGATCGACGGTGACGGCACCGTTGAGGAGGTCTCCCAGGCTGGGAACGGTCCGGAATCGAACCCGGGTATGATCGCAGATATCGATAATGCGCTGCATCTGCTCGCCCGAAGCGGAGGGGATGGCGATCATGAGTTCATGGGGCCGGTAGGCACGGACAACGTGGGGCAAGTCCTGGACGGTTCCTGCGACCGGAACTCCGTGGAGACGGACTCCCGCCTTGGCTGGATCGTCGTCGACGAGCGCCACCGGGAAGTATGCGCTGCGGGGCAGTTCGCGCAGCAGCATGGCAGCGGCACAGCCGGCACCGATGACAACTACGGTTTTTCGATTGTCGCGATCGGTTGAACTCTGGGCGTTCTGGAGCACGGCGCGCGCCAACACCCGAACGCCAACGAGCATGCACAGGGTAAGGATCAGTTCGATGCAGTAGACGGATAACGGAAAGCGCTTTTCACCGAGGATCCAGCGTTCGGCGACTAGGAATCCGACCGAGCCCAGGGCCACTGCCTTGAGAATATCGAGAGCGTCGCTGATGCCTGTGTAACGCCAGTAGCCGTGGAAGAGGTTGAATCGCGCCATGCCCAAAATACGCAATAGGACCAGAATGGGCATCGCCGCGAAGAGTACTTGCGGGTTGGGCAAAGTGAAATCGAATCGCAAGAGCCACGCAATCGAGACCGACAATGAGACCAGCAGGACTTCACGAAGAGCAGCAAAGAGACGGTTCTTATTTGGGAACATCGACTCAACCTTTTTTGCGGTTTGAATCATTGGCTCACCGAATGCGCATTCCATACAATGTCAGGAACTTCATTTCGCGATGATCTTGTTTGCACATCGGTGAGTTTTCCTCAGTCAGGCCAGGGCGGTCCTGATGAATGGTGCTGATTGTGGCGCCGGTAGTGCTGCTGAAGACAATATCTGCTTGTAACACGGAAGTTGCTGGGCGAAGTTATTCGGCGATTTCAACTTGGCTGGGACAACGATTGAGTCTCCCGGCAGCAGGGTCGGGTTCTCAAATGGGTTGTGCCAGAGCAGACTGTGGGATTGCCCGGCGACGACAGTTCCGTCGGCGCAAAAGACAAAAGCATGTTTCTTGTCGGCCTGCCGGTTTGGACCACCGGCGTCAGCAAGATAGGTGGCAACCTGTTTCGTGGGCTGATAGCGGAAGGCGTTTTCGTTGTACACGGCGCCGGCAACCTGGACCGTGCCGAGCCGCGGAAGAATGTAGTAACTGTCTCCGTCTTCGAGGGGAAACGCGGGGATGTCGGCGACGCTCGCGGCGGTGGGTTTCATGTCCCCTACGATGCGTCCGGTGGGATGAACCGCAGAGCGCTGATTCAACACCGCCGTCTGAGAACCCGGAGTGGTCAGGACCGACTGGCCAAGGCAGAGCGTGGAGGAGAACAACAATATCAGTGTGAGCCTTTGGTTCATAGGGAAAAACAACCTCTAAGTTCAAGAAAACGGAAACCCCTACAAACGTGCAGATGGAGATGCCGCGATGAGGTCCGAGGGGCGAGGGACAAGGCGGCATGGGTGTTCATCGGGTAGCTCGCCGACACCTTAAATCGAAGCAGAAACGGCGTCATCGCAGGGATCCATAGTGAAATTCGAATGCGGCATCAGACCGTGCAGCCACAAGCTGACATAGGTTTCGGGCCGGTCCGCGGCAACCGCTTGCGAACCTTCCTGAGAGGTGAATGCCACGCGTAACAGATGATGTACGGAGACGGCACCCAGCAAACCGAAGGCGGCTAACTGAGGATCGATTTTGCAGATGGCCTCACGGGCAGAACTTCTCTTGAAGTAAGCGCAAACGGTATCGAAGATGGGCGAAAGATGTTCCCGGATCAACTTCTGAGCCTCCGGTAGCTCGAAACCCGCGACATGGAGCAGACTGCGGAGTTCGGGCTGGGAATTCAGGACGTTCAGGAAGAAGGCCACGAGTTTGGGTAAGACCACTTCGGGATCGTCGTCGTTGACGAGGCTGGTTTGGAGGTCGTGGCTGAATTTGACCCGATTGAGGTGCGATTCCAACGCGGCCAGAAACAGGTCTGGCTTTCGAGGAAAGTAGCGAAACAACGTCGCCTCATTGAGGGCAGCGAGTTGGGCTATTTCTCGGGTCGTTGTGGCTTTGAACCCGTGACGCGCGAAGAGCTGAGCCGCCGCTTCGACGAGCCGTACTTCGGTGACGCTTCTTTCCGGTGATTTCTTTCCGATCATGAGTCTTGCCTTTGCGGAATTAACAGACGTAGCAATCTCAGAGCACTCCTCGATGGCGGGCGAACGCACCTGAGCTGAGGAGGAGCAATGTTTGTCGAGAAATGAATTGGGCATGGAATTTCGGCGAGGCGGGGACCCTCGATTGAGGTTCGACTTGCCAAGGCAGTCTTGCAAATCGCATCTGGCCCTCACGCGAAAACGATCAGTCACCTACTGAGGCGGAGTTCGCTTCGCCCTAGACAGTGCGACAAGCGTTTCTTCGCTTCCCGATCGATTTCACAACCCGGAAATCATGAGTAGACTTGCCCTGGAAGCGTCTTCTCGTACGCGAAAATCCAAGTGGGTGCCTACTGCGATGATCAAATATGGATATTGAAGACACAGTAACATCCAGGCATACCAATGTCAATGAGAGCAGAACGCACGTGGCGGGCTATTGGCGGGATTCGCAGATCCGGAGGAATCGGGATGGCGTGCAAGTCCACACACGCAAAAAGCGGCTGGGATGAAGGTATTTGCGAGGGCAGGCGCCTCGCACGTTTTCGTATCGGGTGAATGTCCCGGTCGGGTCATATCCGCATGATTCTAGGGGGTAGGCGAGGCGGGGATCGAACCCACAACCCTCGGCTTAGAAGGCCTCTCTTGGCGTTTACTACCTGTTACCCTTGTTTGGAATACTCTTCTATTTTCAACAATTTACATTGTTCATCTCAGTTGAGCATTACCCTCATTTAGTCTCGTTTTGCCGTTGGGGTCCCCACAAAATCCCCCACAGAATAACTGCGCAATAGAAAACTGTAGCGCCCGCTCTTTTGTGTCCTTTTGGCAAGCCAGCGAAGCGATCAGGTTCCCCGAAAGGATACGTGCGACACAGACAAGAGCGCAATGAGCGCTCGGCTTTGTTACATTTCTCGCGCGCCACTTGAATACGACGAAATCGGGATACGGTCGGAGGTCAAGCTGGCGATTATCCGCGAATACGCCGCCGCCCTGTACGAAGATCCTTGAGAAGCGCCGCCAGACGATTCCCAGTTAAGAGGGCTTTTCGCCGGACATTTGCTCCAGCGGCCATTCGCGCTTCGCACTTGGCGTTGGGCGCGCTAAGCAGGGACCCCGCCGGTCGCTGGTGTACAGTATGGAATGCTGCCAACTCCGCTTCAAGTGGGGAGCCATGGGAAGGCCTGCCGCCTCATCCAGGCCGGTAGATGCTGAAGATATGTGGGTCGTTGAAAGATCGAAGGGAGCGGCGGGTCTCTGCCCGGTCTGAGCGTCAATATTCCTTTGGGCCTGACTTGTATCATCGGGCCGCGCGGAAGTGGAAAATCCACGCTCGCTGAGGCGGTACGGTTTGCGATTTGCGGCATCTCGGCCGCGCCCAAGCACTGCGTCGACCTGATTCAGGCAAATCTCGCGGGCGGGGCTCTCGTTACAATCACAGCTCTCGCCGACAGCTCGAACCGATACACAATTAAGAGGGGCCTTAAGCAAAACCCCGTGCTACTTACATCCGACGGCAGGGCGATCAATACGGTAGATCTCGATCGAGGCACATTTCTGCCTCTGGACGCGTACAGCAGCCTCGAGATCGAGGCGATAGCGGACGAAGCCCTCGGGGACAAGCGCCGGAACCTGCTGGACGAACTTCGTAGTGAGCAGATGCGGAACATCCAACTTTTACTGGCCGAAAGCGGACGGGCACTCGAAACGAACGCGGATCGTATCCGGACGGCGCAGCGAACGGTCGACGACCTGACCGAGCAGATTGAGGAACTCGGCGACGTCCGGGCCCGGCTAAACGCGCTTGCGCCATCCGATCGCGAGTCCTCCGCGGATTTCGTCTGACTATCCCGACAGCAGCAGCTGGATCAGCGCGAGATCGTAAAACTGGACTCAGCCGATCGGGAGCTGAAGACGCTCGGAGAGGCTCTCGAGCAGCTGCGAAAGGAGGCGCAGAATGCGTTCGCAGCCCGCCTGACGGAGGGGCAGTCCGCGAATGCGGACACTTTGCGGCGCTATGACAAGATGCTGGCGGCGTCAATGGCGCCGGTCGAGAAGCATCTCTCCGCGATCCATGGCAAAATTCGCGAAGCGCAGGGCATCCTGGTGCAGGCCCGCCAAAGCCTCGCGGAAATCCACACGAGTCACGGTGGCGATTTGGCGAAGCTGACCGCGCTCAACCAGGCCGCAAGCGAGCAGGCTCGCGTTCGCGCGTCGCTCGAGCAGCAGGTCGCCAAGCTGGAAGCGTTGGAGCAACAGCGGATAGAACTTCATGCTGAAAACGCTTTTCGAGCGGCGAAGTTCTCTCAAGACCGACCACATTTTGATGCGCGATCAGGTTTCAACGTTGCGGGACGAGGTGGCATCCGAACTTCAGCACGAGGCCGGCGAGCGAGTGCGCATTCGGGTTATGCGAAACGCGGACCATATGTCATACCAGCAGATGCTGGTGGACGGACTTAAGGGTGCACGGGTGCGAAATCAAAACGAGATCCTCGCGACCCTCATGCAGCTGCGCCCGGAGCAGCTAGCACAGCTCATTCAGTCCAACGACCTCGATTCGTTCGAGGATTTGACACATTTCGGATCGGAGCGCTCGCGGAAGATACAAGATGCGTTTCAGGAGAGCTTGGATCCACTGGTTCTTGAGATCACCGCAATCGAAGACAGAATTGGCATCGAGTTAAATGTCGCAACCTTAGGGCAACCACACTTTAAGGACGCTTCCGATCTTTCCCGCGGCCAGAAGTGCACGGCGCTCCTCCCGATCCTTCTAGCGAGAAGGGATAACCCGTTGATTATCGATCAACCTGAGGACAACCTCGACAACCATTTCATTTTTGAGACTGTGGTGAATGCCGTGCAGCGAATGAAGAAGCGCCGACAGATGATCTTCATCACGCACAATGCGAATATCTCCGTTCTGGCGGAAGCGGATCTTGTGCTGGTCATGACTTCGGATGGCCGGGTTGGAGCCATTGAGAAGTGCGGCACAGTCGACGAGTGCCGCGAACAGATCATCGACCTGCTCGAAGGCGGAAGAGAGGCATTCAAGCTGCGATCGAAGCGTTATGCAGCCGGTTGAGCTTCTGCACGACAGGCTGCGGCGCCTCGCCGTTGAGGACCCGCGCGAGGCTCGAAAGGTTTTTCTTGTCCTATTCGATTCCGGCGGTTCGGCTCTCGAACAGTTTCTTGGACAGATTTCGTCTCCAGCGGACGGCCGGTTGCGGCACCTCGTTGCGAGCGCGTTACGGAACAACCGGGACAAGGAGCGCTTCGCTCCTTATATCATCGCGTGGCACGAAATCGAAACGGACGAGTTCGCAAAACGCGCCATCACCGCCGCTCTAGACGGTGTCAAAACGGAGTCGGCTGCCCAGACCGCGCTGGCGCGGGAGGTTGCCCGTTTGACGACGGCGATCGGAAGGGAAATGGCGCAGCGGGAGCGATTGAACCGCGAGTTGGAGATCGCACGCGAGGTGCAGGAGCATTTGTTTCCGCAACGGCTTCCGCCAGCGGAGGGGCTAGACTACTGCGGAGAATGCCGGCCTGCACGAGAGGTAGGCGGAGATTACTACGATTTTCTCGAACTTTCCGACGGCAGGCTCGGGATCGCGATCGGAGACGTATCCGGCAAGGGCGTAGGCGCCGCGCTCATGATGGCAAGCCTGGAAGCGTCGCTGCGCGCTCTGGCGTCGGTGGTCCAAGACCCTGCGGATCTGATGGGGCGAGTCAACAGCCTCGTTTGCCAAGCATCGGCGACGAATCGCTTTGCGACGCTGTTTTACGCCGAGTATGATCCAGCAACGCACCGGCTGACCTACGTCAACGCAGGTCATAACCCGCCCATGGTCCTGCGGAATTGCGACGGTGCGTGCCGGGTGCTGCGCTTGGAAACCGGCGGTCCGGTGATCGGGCTTCTCCCGCAGCGGTATCAGCGAGGCGTGTTTTCGCATGAGCTCGGAGACTTGGTTATCCTCTTTACGGACGGAGTTTCCGAATCGATGAATGTTCGCGATGAAGAATGGGGCGAAGAGAGACTGATTGAACTTGCGAAAATGTGTCATGGACTTCCGACTCGGGAAGTCATGAAGCGAATCCTAGCTGCAGCACAGGCGTTCGCAGGGGGCGCTCCACAGCACGACGATATGACTTTAGTAGTGCTCCGCATGGCCTGATGGCGGTCGTGTTGTCGCGGTTCATGCTCGTGTTCGCCTTAAGTTGCCCTCCTCTTACTCAGGTGGTTTCAAGTAGACCCGTACTGCAGGGTCATCAGATTCTCTTCCAAGCACTCCGTACACTTTACTCACGACAGGTATAGGGCGCAGGCGAGCTTGACCACCCCCTCTTCCTGTGCGCTGTCTACTACGAAGATCCCAGCCACAATTGTTGGACTCGATGGGGCTCTTACATGGCGAGTTATCCTCGCCATGCAAGAGCGGTTGAAGTCTCAGTTGCCGAGTCGAATCTAGAAGGTGAGTCGCAAGGCAAATTGAATGGTGCGTGGCAGATTGGACTGCTGACCTACCCGGCCAAAGCCGGGAGACGACAGATTGCTATTCGGAATGGCAAACTGGGCGTGGTCGAAAAGATCGAAGATTTCTGTGCTGAACTTCAGCTTTACTTTCTCGGTGACATCGAAGGACTTGTTAATGGAGAAATCGAAGTTCTGTCCTGCCTCCGACCTCATAACAGAGTCAACGCGGTTTTCGTTACCGAAGGCGAACACGTCGGGCTGCGTGAAGCAGGACGTGTTGAACCATTCTGCAGCCCGGGAAGCGCTGTGTGGATCACCGGAAAGGTTCCTTCCGCAACCTGAGGTGTAATTCGGCCGAATGGGGCCAGTGCCGAACTGGCTGAGTCCATTCCCGGCCGCCTGAAGGGCGATCGGGATGCCGCTACGGAAGATGGTGATGCCGTTGACTCGCCAGCCGCCAACAAGAGCGTTGGTGAAACCGTTCACCTTTGAGAGGTACGTCTGGCCGTGTCCAAAGGGAAGATCGAGCCCGTAGTTGATGACCAGATTTTGGGGAAGATCCTGAAGGCTAAGGGAGTACTCGGGACCCAGATTGTTATTGTCCTGAACAACCCCATAGCCGCCTTGTCCATCCTGGAAGGAACTCGTGTTGTCGGTATTGCTCAACAATTTCGACCACGTATACGCTACCTGCGGAAGTCCATTGTGGCTGACGTGCAGGTCATACATGGCCTGAAATGCGTTGTAGGACGAATAGCCATATCGGGATACCACCTGACTCACGCCCTGATATTGCGGGTGGGGGGATAGCAGATAGCCTTGAGCAATTGTGGCAGCGCCAAATGTGGTCCCGGCAGGAAGAACTCCGTAAAACGGATTGGAAACCTGGTTAAGGAGCGCAGAGCCCAACGAATGGTAGTTGTCCGGCAACTGATTCAAGTTCAGCCCCGTGCCGGTGAAGCCACTCGACAGGACCAAGTGCGTTCCCTTAGCGCCGGCATAGGCAACCATAATCGTATTTCTGGTGCCGAGGGCCCGCTTAACGGCCAGATTCCATTGTTGAGAGTAGCCGTACGCCTGGCTGGGGATGCGGCCGGCAATGCCTTGCCCGAGTGCGGCATCCAGCCCCGCTTGCGTGCGTCCGGTGGGCAGATGAATTCCGGTTGGAAGGGGGTTGGCCACTGTCGTCAGCAGAGGCTGCCCGACCGTGTTACTGATGCCGGTGAA
>Ga0206794_1263_pt1 | contig 10526 bp, 7 predicted proteins | sample Alteio_BWOrgCont_70_FD_152877 | JGI IMG/M metagenome (GOLD analysis project Ga0206794, IMG submission 152877) | Enriched cells from forest soil in Barre Woods Harvard Forest LTER site, Petersham, Massachusetts, United States -... | ecosystem: Environmental > Terrestrial > Soil > Temperate forest > O...
CGGTTGGGATGCATTCTTGTGTTGATTTTGGTTGCGGTTCCGGCGTGGCCGGCGAAGAAGATCACCGTTGCCGAGTTGACGGACATGTTGAAGTCAATACAGCAGGAAAAGAAGGCGGACCAGGACGCAGCCAACGCCCTCAAGCAGGTGGCGCTGAGTGAAGAGTTGACCCGAAGCGCGATGAACAGCCTTGCCGAATACGCGCCCGGGCCGTTGACCACGGAGCAGATCTACGTATTGGAGGCACGCAGCGCCGTGCTCGCGCCGCCGGCCGGGGACATTCCAACCACACCTGCTCCGGATGCTGCCGCGCAAAAGGCAATTCTGGAAAAGGCATCCGATTACGCGTCCAAGACATACAGCCAGTTGCCGGCCATCACTGCGACCAAGACGACTCTCCGTTTCCAGGACAACATAGAAGTCGTCGCGCCGAGTTCCGGAATGCACAGCAGCGCCACTGATGTTTCAGTTGGATCCGGCGGCGTGAGCCCGTACCAGTTTGTTCACTACATCAACTCCACTGAGAGCACCTACAGCAGCGACCACGGCGTCGAAAAGCTGCCCCAGGACAAGACACCGTGGGGCGCGAACAGGATGATCGCCCTGCAGGAGCCAGATCCAAGCCTGGGAGCTGTTTTCCAGGACGCACAGGCCAACGGCACCATCAACTGGCTTCGGTGGGAGACACTCAACGGCAAGCCGGCGGCGGTGTTCGCATTCCAGGTACCGAAAAAGAAATCGCATTTCGCGGTGAATGTGTGCTGCTTCCCAAATCTCGATCAGACGGGAGATGCGCGCTTTTCAGGACAGAATGGCGTCGGGCTTCCGGGCGGCTCGCAGGGCGCTGGCGGCGGTGCGAAGGGAAACTTCCAGACCAATACCGAGTGGCACAACTTCAAAGCCAACGGAATTCCGTATCATGGCATGTTCTTTATCGATCCCGATACGGGAATCGTGGTGCGCATGGTCACCCAGGCAGAGTTGAAGTCCACCGACCTGGTTCACCAGCAGGACACGCGCATCGATTACGGGCCAGTCACCGTGGGAGCCAAATCGATGGTTCTACCCGTCAAGACGGTGATCAATACCGAAGTCGTACCGAACGGGGACTCGGGACAGGGCAAGTACTCGACCCGGAGCACACTCTTCACCATCGAATACAAGGACTACCAGCTCGCCGGCTCCACAGCACAAAAGTAGGCCTCGAACCGACTGGGCGCGGCGGCCGCAGAAATGCGACCGCCGTTCTCGCCGATCAACCCTTCGGGAATCCGGCGAGGGCAGTTACTCCACGTGATGCACGTTGTTTACGTCCGCATACTCGGAATACCGCCCCGGCAGGTAAACATTGTTGGCCATGCGCGAAAGACCGTGATCCGCTATCCTCGTCTCCATGCCGCACGACCTCTACACCCACATGTTTCAGCTGCCGCTTCCCATCCTCGAGAAGCTGCTACGCCCGGTCATCGTCTACCTCGTCTTGATTCTGCTCCTTCGCCTGTTTGGCAAACGCGAACTGGCGCAGCTCAATCCATTTGACCTGGTGGTCTTACTATCGCTGTCCAACACGGTACAGAACGCCATTATCGGCGATGACAACTCTGTTACCGGTGGGGTCATCGGTGCGCTCGGACTCCTGACGATCAACTGGCTGGTGGCCAGAACCATTTTCAGGCATCCAAGACTGAACCGCATTCTACAAGGCCATTCGACGGTACTGATCCGTGAGGGCCGGGTCGACCCGAAAGCCATGAAGCATGAAGCGCTGACCCACGAAGACCTCATGGAAGTGATCCATCGCCAGGGGTTTGAGAGTTTAGGACAGGTTCGGAGTTGCGAGCTGGAGCCTAACGGCACGTTCTACCTGGAAGCGCTTGACCCCTCTCCGACCGAGAGACAACACACCGAACTCCTGGCGAAGATCGATGCGCTTGCCCGCGAGGTGGCTGCCTTAAGCGCCCAGAGCAGTCAGGGATCGTAGTGTGGAGCCCCAGATGTTCGCTGCGTCAATCGAAGGGTCGAACCGCAGATCCTTCGACTACGATTGGCGCAAAAACGCGCCAATCTTCGCTCAAAATGACAATTCAATTATGAATCGAACTCTGGAGACAGGAGAGTAGCTCTCGTTTGATAATCTCCCCTCGTCTTAGACGGTAGATTCGAAACGAGGGGTAATCACCTTTTTGATGGGCCTTTCAAAGCTTTTCGAGTTCGGCGAAGCACTTGGCCTCGCTCTGCTTCTGTCCGCAGTTCCTGTTCGGGGCCAGACTCTTGAACATCGGCCACCGCCGAAGCCCACGACATCCCCGGAGACGAGCAGCGCAGATCGACCCCTTCCTGGTCCACCTGTCTTGTCTGCGGGAACGAGCCTTCAAGTGGAGATTCTGCGCCACTACCCGATGAAGGCCGGCGAAACCATCGAGGGGCGGCTCGTCTATCCGCTCTATGTGGATGGAAAGCTGGCGGTTCCGAAGGACACTCCGGTCCATGGCACAGTGACCAGCCTTATACCCGACTCGAAGGAGCGCTGGCACGGCCGGCTGGAGGGAGACTTCACCCCGTTTCATGATGCCAAGGTGAAGTTTGATGAGTTGACCCTGGCCAGCGGCCCCTTGGAACTGAACACCAGCGGTGCGACCACCGGCGCAATGGTCCTGCACCTCGCCTCCTCGGGTGTGACGCCTAAACGGTCGTTTGTCGCGCGCCGATGGGCTGAAGCGAAAACCCGGATGCACGATCAGATTGCGTTCTTCACCGATCCGGGACTGGGGGATCGGGCAAAGCTGATGCTCTATCACCAGCTTCCCTATCACCCGGAACGCATCCCCGCGCACACATCTTGGATGTTTGAGTTAGCAGCACCACTCACCCTTCCCGCTCAGCCAGAGAAAGCCGACCCGGCGCCACTAATGCCGGCAGTGCCAAGCAATCCGGGCAAGTTGGAGACGTGGTCGGTCCACGCTCTGCTAACTGCCGAACTCAACTCAGCCACGTCCAAACCGGGCGATCAAGTGCGAGCGCTCGTGGTTGAGCCGGTTCTGGACAAGGATAACCAACTGGTGGTTCCGCAGGGGTCTGTGCTGGTGGGACGGGTAACAACGGCGCAGGCGGCGCGCCTGCTGGGGCGAAACGGCAAATTGCGCTTCACATTTCAGCAAGTGCAGTTCCCTGAAGCCAGCGCGGCCGGCCGGCCTGTCGAAGGGGCGCTTGCGGGGGCCACAACGCAGGGAAAGCAAAGCCTCAATCTGGATGCAGAGGGGACCATCACTCCAAAGAACAAGGCGAGTGCGCTTGCACCCATCCTGCTTAGCCTTCTCGCCAGCCGGGCTCTCGATACCGACGGAAATATTACGGTGCAGACCGGTGTTGCCTCCAATGGATTTGGCCTTGTTGGCCGGGTGGTTGGCATCGCGGCCGGAAGTCGGAATTTCGCCGCCGCGATGGGTTTTTACGCGGCAGGATTGTCCTTCTATGAGAATTTCCTCCGCAGCGGCCAAGACGTGATCTTCCCCAAAGACACGCGTATCGAAATCGAAACCACGCCACTGCGCGCGCCGGTCCTTACGCCCGACACTCAATAGGCGGCGGGCAACCAAACCGCCATGTACCGATTCAATCAAGTTTGTTGATTGGTGCCAAGCACAAATGGCGCCGAAGTGGGGTTCATCACCGGCGGCCAGTCTTACTCCCATTCGATGGTGCCGGGCGGCTTGGACGTGATGTCGTAAACCACGCGGTTGATTCCCCGCACCTCGTTCACAATGCGGTTTGAAATGCGCTTCAGCACCTCGTAGGGCAGCGGCGTCCAATCCGCCGTCATACCGTCCTCCGAGTGCACAGCGCGCACGGCGGCGGTATAGGCGTAGGTGCGCTGGTCGCCCATCACTCCCACGCTCATGACGGGGAGCAGCACTGCAAAGCTTTGCCAGATCTTGGTGTAGAGGCCTGCGGCCTTGATTTCATTGACTACAATGTCGTCGGCTTCCTGAAGCAGGGCCACCCGATCGCGAGTCACCTCGCCGAGGATGCGCACCGCCAGGCCCGGCCCCGGAAACGGCTGACGGCCCAGGATGTCTTCGGGCATGCCCATGTCGCGCCCGATGCGCCGCACTTCGTCTTTGAACAAATCGCGCAGCGGCTCGATGAGTTTGAGCTTCATCGATTCGGGCAGCCCCCCCCACGTTGTGATGGCTCTTGATGGTCTGGCTGGGACCCTTCACGCTGCTGGACTCGATCACGTCGGGATATAAAGTGCCCTGCACCAGCCAGTCGACGCCGCCGGTCTGCTCAGCGATACGCGCGGCCTCGTCGTCGAACACGGCGATGAACTCAGCGCCGATGCGCTTGCGCTTGATTTCGGGGTCGATTACACCGGCGAGCTTGTTGAGGAACCGCTCGGTGGCGTCGACAGCAACAAGGTTCAACCCGAGCTTGTCGCGAAGATTCTTCTGGACGTTCTGGAATTCATTCTTGCGCAGCACGCCGTTGTTCACGAACACGCATGTGAGCTGGGCGCCGATCGCCTTGTGCACCAGCATGGCCGCGACCGATGAATCGACGCCGCCTGAGAGAGCGCAGATGACGTGATCGTTGCCTACCTTCTCGCGAATGGATGCCACGGTGCTCTCGACGAAGTGTGCCGGCGTCCAGTCGCCACGGGCACCGCAGATGGAAAAGACAAAGTTCCTGAGAAGTTGCGGCCCCAGCGGGGTGTGGTGTACCTCAGGATGAAATTGCACCGCCCAAATCCGGCGCTTCTCATTGGCGATTCCGGCGAGCGCGTTGGAAGTGGCAGCGGTGCGATGGAAGCCGGCCGGCAGTTCGAGGGCTTCGTCGCCATGGCTCATCCAGACCTGAATGGTTGGCGGCAACCCGGCAAAAAGGGGCGTCTCAGAGACTGAGATGTTGACGTCGGCATGGCCATATTCGCGCCGTGGCGCCGAACGGACCTTACCGCCCAGATGATGCACGATGAAGTGCAACCCGTAGCAGATGCCCAGGATTGGCGGGCCTAAATTGAGCAGTTCCGGATCGGCCACCGGTGCATCGGCGTCGTAAACCGAAGAGGGACCTCCCGAGAGGATGATGCCGAGGGGTTTATACGCCCGGATTTCAGCAAGCGGCGCCGTGCAGGGGAGCACGACGGAGAAGACATTCAGTTCGCGAATGCGCCGCGCGATCAGCTGCGTGTATTGCGAGCCAAAATCGAGAATTACGATTGTCTGGGTGTCCACTCCCTAGTGTGGCAGGGCATGCGGCGGCGTGTAAAGACAGTCTTTGGGCGAGTCCCTGACGTCCCTTGGCTCTCGACCCGCCATTATTTTGATTCGTCCTTGTACACCACCCCGCCCTTCATTACGAACTTGACATCCTGCAACACGCGCACATCGTCGATTGGATTCTTCTCGACGGCAATCATATCGGCCCATTTACCGGGTTCGAGCGTGCCGGTCTTCGCAGTCAACCCCATCAGGTCCGCGGCGTTGATCGTAGCGGTCTGCAGGGCCGTAAGCGGAGCCATGCCCAACTGGTTCACATAAACATCGAGTTCATGGGCGTTGAGTCCGTGCGGGTAAACGGCGGCATCCGTTCCGAGCGCGATTTTGACCCCCGCCTGCATCGCGCGCTTGATGTTCCCCTTGGCCACGGCGCTCACATCCACCATCTTCTGGTGATAGAACGGCGGAAGGCTTCCCTTCTCCAACATCCAGTCTTCGAGATAGAGCGTGGGTACCAGGTAAGTACCGTTCTTCTTCATCTCCGCGATGGCTTCGTCGTTGATGTAGCTGCCATGCTCGACCGAATCCACCCCGGCCTCGCTGGCCCACAGGATGCCCTGCGATCCGTGCGCGTGCGCGGCCACTTTGCGCCCCAGGCGATGGGCATCGGCCACGATTGCCTTCATCTCCTCGAGTGTGTACTGCGAAGCCTGCGGATCATCGCCCTTTGAGAGCACGCCTCCGGTCGCGCAGATCTTGATCAGGTCCGCGCCGTACTTGATGTTTTCGCGGACCTTGTGCTGAACGGCGGCAATGCCGTCGGCCACGCCGTCCCCCACAGAGTGATAGCTGATGGGCAGCAGGTTGTTGTCGCAATGGCCTCCGGTGATGCCCAGGGCCGGGCCGCTCACAAGCATGTGCGGTCCTGGAACCTGCCCGGCGTTGATAGCGTCGCGCAGGTCAACGTCGGTGTAGTCGCCCGCGCCTACGTTGCGGACCGACGTGAAGCCTGCCATCAAAGTGGTGCGTGCATTCACCACGCCATTGATGGCCTCTTTCGCATCCGTGCTGGTCAGCTCGCGGTAGGGGTCGAAATCGGTATTCATGGTCAGGTGCGTATGGACATCGATCAGTCCCGGCAACACCGTCATCCGACTCAAGTCGACGATCGTATCTCCGGGCTGCCCGGCAACGGAAGCAGTCGGCCCAATGGACTGAATCGTGTCGCCAACCACCACGATCGTCTGCCCGTCCGCGAGCTTGCCGGTCTTCACATCGAGTACATGCCCGGCCTTGATCAAGGTTCGCTTCCCACCAGCGGCGCCGCTTCCCTGGGCTGTAGCGGACAGCGTAAAACCGGCCGCGCATATCGACAAAGACAGGGCAATCCCCAGCTTCTGCTTCAGAAACATTCTTAATCTCCCGTGGCTTCAGGCTCAGAACTTGCAAAAAAAGGAAAGTCGCAACCGAGTGTAACAGGCCGCAGGGCCGAGCGCCCCGGTTCGTTTCACTGGCCGGGAGGCGCCCTTCCCATTGACTGCGGCTCCTGAAGGGCGGCCTGGGACTTGTGGACCGCGTTTCGCCCACTTCGCGCACACCGGGACTCACCCGTTACAATTCATTGCTGATGACACCAAAAGACTCCGCCGCCACCGCTACCGAAAAGAAAACCTCGACCACCTCCACCACCCGCGCTTCCCGGGGCCCCATCACCCTCGCCATTGACATCGGCGGCTCGGGAATGAAAGCGATGCTGCTCGACCCCGAAGGCAAGCCCCTCAGCGAGAGGCAACGGGTAGTCACCCCGGAGGTGCCAGCCCCGAAACCTATGCTTGAGGCGCTCGACTCCCTGCGTTCGCTGCTCGGAGATTTCGATCGGGTATCGGTCGGGTTTCCCGGCGTGATCAAGCATGGAACCACCTATACAGCCGCGAATCTCCATCCCGGCTGGGTCGGCTTTCCGCTGCAGCTCGAACTCGAAAAGCGTTGGAAGAAACCCGCTCGTGTCGCCAACGATGCCGCCGTGCAGGGCTATGGGGCCATCAAGGGCCATGGCGTTGAAATGATCGTCACGCTCGGCACCGGGATGGGTGGTTCGCTTTTCACCGACGGGCGCCTGTGTCCGGGGCTGGAACTCGGCCATCACCCCTGGAAGAAGCACACCTACGAGGATTACCTCGGCCGCCGCGGGCTAGATAAGTACGGCAAACAGAAATGGAACGAGCTTCTGCAGGAAGCCATCGCTCAGACCGCGGCCACCTTCAACTGGGACCAACTCTACCTCGGCGGCGGCAACACCAAGAAGATTGAGTTCAAGCCCGGAAAAAACATCGAAATCGTTTCCAACGAAGCCGGGCTGCTGGGCGGCGTGGCGCTGTGGAAAGACGATGTACTGATGGCGAAATGCAAGTAAGCCTCGACCGCAATTCTTCCGAGTTCCGAAGAAGTGGATTTCGTGAGGTCTCATGGATGCAAGAGGCGGATCGCCGATCCGAAACGGCGGCTCATCCCCGCATGCGCGGATTCACCCACCGATACACCACGTCGGTCAACAGGTTCACCAGCACATACGTAAGCCCGATTGACAGCAGGCATCCTTGCACCAGGGCGTAATCGCGATTTGAAATTGCATCGACAACCAGCCGCCCCAGTCCCGGCCAGCTGAAGATCTTTTCGGTCACGATCGCCCCCGCCAGCAAGGCTCCAAACTGCAAACCCACTACCGTAACAATGGGCACCAGTGCATTCGGCAGCGCATGGCGCCAGAGCACCGCACGCTCGTTCAGTCCCTTCGCGCGCGCGGTCCGAATGTAGTCTTGCCCCAGTTCTTCGAGCATCGCCGTGCGCACCATGCGCGTGAGGATCGCCGCCAGCGATGCGCCCATCGCGATCGCGGGCAGCACAAGGTAATGCCAGTCGATCGATCTCATGGCACCGGCGTTCGCGCCTGAGACCGGCAGCCATCCAAGCCGGATTGAAAACACCAGGATCAGCACCGGCCCCAGCGCCAGCCCCGGCACCGACAAGCCAAACAGGCTCACCACCGAAAGCGCCTGGTCGAGCCATCGTCCCCGCCGGACTGCAGCGGCAATCCCCGCTGGCAGCGCCAACACGAGCCCGATGCTCAGCGCAGCCACCGTCAACGCCAGCGTGTATGGATAACGCTGCGCCACCAGGTGCGCAACACTGTCGTGCAAACGGATCGAGTCCCCGAGGTTGCCATGCAGAACGCCGTTCCAGTAATGCAGATACTGCTTCCACAGCGGCTGATCGAGCCCGTACTGGTGCCGCAAGCCGTCGATGTCCGCCGGGGTCGCGCCCTCCCCGAGCATCTCCAGAACGGGATCCCCGGGCACCAGGTGGATGAGCACAAACACGAGTGAAACCACCAGCCATACGACCGGAATGGTAAGAACAAGGCGGGTAAGAATCTGCTTCATGCTCGCCTCTCACCATAAATCAGCGGGCAGCGAGGCGTCTTACCTTGCCACCACCGGCAGCAGAAGCGCGCTGGGATGTTCGCGGTCGTGGTAGATCGTGTTGTCAGCCTTGTCGAACGCGGAGTTGGCGCCCGCATCCTTGCCGTTGTTCAAATTGCGATCGAAGCGAGGAAAGTTGCTGCTCGAAACCTCCAGCCGGATCTTGTGCCCTTTCAAAAAAACGTTGCTCGTCGACCATAGATCGATCTTGTATTCGTAGACTTTGCCGGGAACGATCGGTTCGGCCTTGGCAGTGCTGTTGCGATACCGCGCCCGCAAAATCCCCTCGGTAAGATTCTGCGCGAAGCCGTTCGGCCACACGTCCACCAACTTGGCGGTGAAGTCCGTGTCCACTGCTGACGATTTCGCATATAGGTCGAGCGTCACCGGTCCGGTCACTTCCGTGTCGTCAGCCAGCGCTGCGGTGGTGTACACAATCACGTCCTTTCGCTTCTCCACCTCGCGCTGGTCGCGTGGTCCGGCCGGAAGGTGTTCCCCATCGCAGCACAACGGGCCCCCCACCGTCGGCACCGGGTCGGCAGGATCGTAGGTGAAGCTGTCCGCTTTATCCGGCCCGGCCGCATCCGTCGAAAGCAAGCCATTACCCGCGCCGGTGTTGGCCTGCCCGAATGAATGAAGAAAGTAGTGCGTCTCCTTGGCGCGTGCCGGCGGCCACTCATCCTCGTAGCGCCACTTATTCTCGCCCATCACAAAGAGCTTCACAGGCTTCCCACTCGCAAATTTGTTCTGCAGTCCCTTGAGCAGGAAGTCATACCACTCCAGGGTCACGGCGTTCTCATCAAAATGAGACTCAGGTCCGAAATCGACATCGCCAATCTTCGGCCCGTTTCCTGCATGACCGCCGACGATCACCGTCAGCCGCTGCCCGGTACGCGCCGCGGCGTTGCCGGATCCGGCCTTCAATCCCAGGTAATTCTTCAGGGAGCCGCCCTGGAAAATGTCGTACCAGGCCGCGATCGTCAGCGAGGGTACCTGGATCGAGGCATATTGTTCCTCGATCGCCCACGGCTTCCAGTAACTGTCATAGGAAGGATGATTGAGCCAATCGAGAAAGTAGGGCGCAAACTTCGCCGTCCAACTTGCCGGATCGGGACTTAATTGCAAGTTGAATAGCGGATATTGGTTGAGGGGCAGGACCGTGCTGCCGACCATGGCATTGGTCCCGGCACGCACGGCCCGGTTGAGAGTGTCCTGCGCCAACCCCGAAGTCCACGACTCGTTGAACCACTGCTCGAAAGCTCCGCCCTGGTAGGTCCAGTTCTCGTGGTAGTTGCTGGCTGTTACCACCGGGCAGATGCCGGCCAGGTGCGGAGGATGGCCAACCGCGGCGAGCATCTGGGTTGCGCCTACATACGATCCGCCAAACATCCCGACCTTGCCATTGGCGTGGGGGAGAGCAGCGACCCATTCCACGGTATCGAAGCCGTCGTCGGTCTCATGCTTAAAGGGATACCACTCGCCTTCGGACTCGTATCGTCCGCGCACATCCTGCACCACGACCATGTAGCCTCGCGCGGCCGCCGTGTGTCCGAAGTCCGCAGCATTCTGCCGGTTGTACGGAGTCCGCTGAAGCAAGACCGGAAAATTGCCGTCTCCGGCCGGTAAATAAATGTCGGCGTACAACGAAACACCGTCGCGTGTCTTCATCGCAACATGGTGCTCCACCGTAACGCCGGGGACCGGCTGGCCGGGAGCAGATTTGCACGGAAGCAGCATTCCGGCTGCCGCAAGAGTGATAAGAAGTTCCTTCAACATGGGCGGGTATCCTGTGGGGCGAAAATCCCCTCGCGATTATAGGACCCCGCCG
>Ga0206794_1264_pt1 | contig 10489 bp, 9 predicted proteins | sample Alteio_BWOrgCont_70_FD_152877 | JGI IMG/M metagenome (GOLD analysis project Ga0206794, IMG submission 152877) | Enriched cells from forest soil in Barre Woods Harvard Forest LTER site, Petersham, Massachusetts, United States -... | ecosystem: Environmental > Terrestrial > Soil > Temperate forest > O...
CCACCACGACCCTACTGCTGCCGCAAAGTCGACGCAATTACGGTAGCGCGCTCGTTTGAACTGCGCAGCCGAAGCAGATCTTTCTTATGGTTGGCAGATTTCAACCCCGGAGGTGAAAACCCAATGAGTACATATGGTGCAACGCCCCAGCAGGATCGTCGAACGCAGTTTGGTGCTCCGGCTCCCGACCAAACGGAGGGCCACTATGCACAGAAGCCTAGGCCGATCATCACTGGAGACAGCCAAGCGGAAGGTATCGCGAAGTTCGCCTCCAGGATGACCTACGAGGACCTCACTCCCGAGCGGCGGGAGCGCCTCAAAGTGAGCGTGCTCGATTCTTTGGCGTGCGCTATCAACGCCCTCGGCGCGCTCCCGACCATGGCGTGTCTGGAACAGGCAAAACAGTTCGGCGGTTCGGACGCTCGATGCACTTTGATCGGCGGCGGGAAAGCCAACGTCGTCTACGCAGCTCAGTGCAACACAGCACTCGTCCGATACATCGACTTCATGGACAGTTTTCTTGGCGGGGAGGAACTTTGTCACCCGTCGGACAACGTTGGAGCAGTCTTGGCGGCGTCCGAGCACGCGGGACGATCGGGCCAAGAATTCTTGGCCGCCTTGGCAGTTGCCTACCAAATCGAGTCGGCATTAACTGCCAGCGCTCCATTCATGGCCGACGGGTTTGACTTCACAACACAGCTCTCATTCTCGATAGCAGCTGGAGCATCCAAAGCCCTCCAGCTTGACCAGGCACGATCTGCAGCGGCCGTCGAAATTTGCGGTGACGTGATTCCACTGTTGGTCGTGCGCACCACACCGATCTCGCAATGGAAGGGCTTGAACTCATCTCAGGCGGCCCTGGCGTCTATCCACGGGGTCTTCCTGGCGTCCCGCGGGGTGACCGGCCCGCAGTATGTCATTGAGGGACCAAACGGGTTGGCGCAGGCGCTCGGCAAGTCGATCCAGGTCGACTGGAATAATATGAAGCTGGATTGTTTCGATCGGCTCGTTTTGAAGACCTACAACACAGCGATTCCCGCACAATCAGCCGTCTTCTGTACCCTCGCACTGCACGAGGCTCACCCATTTGATCCGGTCGACATTGTGAGCATCGAGGCTGATGTTTTCCAGGACGCTTACGATTTCACGGGGGGTGGGCGATTCGGTCCGAAGCACGATGTCCACACAAAGGAGGATGCCGACCACAGCCTGCCCTACCTCGTGGCTGTCGCACTCCTTGATGGCGATGTGCAGACCGCACAACTCGAAGCCAGCCGGATTGCGAAGAGAGACGTCCAAGATCTGCTTCAGAAGGTCACGGTGAAACCCGACGATGGCTTTACGGCGCGTTACCCGGCCGAGCTCCCGAGCCGGGTGACAGTACGGCTCCAGAAGGGCGAGTCCTTCACCCACGAAATCTCAGACTTCGCTGGGGCACCTACTCGACCATTCACGTGGAAAGAGATCGAAGCGAAGTTCGATAAGCTGGCGGCTGGCAATGCCACCGAGGAATCGCGCCAAAAGATCAAGAATGCAGTTCATTCGCTCGAGAATATCCAGGTCAGTGACTTGATGAAAATACTCAGCGAACTCAAAGGATGACGCTCGCAGGCTCGACGAGGCCGGACCTGATGACCACGTCAGCGGGCTGACCGCGGCGAAGCTCAGCGCTGATCGAGGTACGTCCATTGGCTCCGCCGCCCTGAGAGGCTCCCCGCGTCGTGGTGACTGTAATGCCAGAGCCTTTCTCGAATAGGGGCAGAAGCTCCTGATAAGGGGCTGAGAAGCCGCCGGATATCAGAACTCTGACCTGGGCAGGCGATGGGGAGGGCAAGGTGACAAGCGTCATGGTCGCGAAGACAAACACATGCAGCGACCGGCAAGAATTAAACATCTGGCCGTCTCCTTTCGAGCGGTCAGTCTCGGCCCGGCAGCGACCCTCGCGCTGCCGCAGAACCTTATTCCCGCTAAATCGGATTCTCCTCGAAAAGGCGAGCGACCATGACGGAATCGAGATACGCTCGAACCTCAACAATCGTGCCATTCACGAAGCGACACACCCAACAGTACCGATTGTCGAACCGCAGGCCATTCTTCGCCGTAGCTAGGGAATGCAACTCAACTACCGCCCAGTCGCCACTCACCAGCGCATGCTCAGTGCGAAGTTGCGCGCCGTGCGGCAAGACCTTCTCCAGCTTTTCAAATGTGTGTGCGAGGAACTCGGCTTTGCTGTGATAGTGACCGGCAAGAGGATGTGATCCCTCGACGATCCAATCCACGTTGTCCGCCACATGGTCGAAGAACCCTTTGCCGTCACCAGATTCCAGGTTTTTGAAAATTCCGCGAACGTAGGCAGTGCTCAACTCCTGAGCTACAGCAGCTCTTGCAGTAGACATCTCAAGTGACCTCCTTCGCCTATCGTGATTGAAAAGGTCGGATGCGAGTTTGAGGAGGTTTGTTGCTTGATACGCGGGCCAGGACAAGGAAATTTCTACCCCTCCTAAAGGGACGTCGGGGCGGGGCCCCACAATTGGCTTGAGCCTGGATTGTCGTCCACCCGTCAGTCGTCCACCCGTCAGTTATATCTCAGTAAACATTCCTTGGGATGCTGTCAGGAATGTCGGCCAGAGTTTACGAATCCAATCCACCTGGCCGTAAAACCGCCTTAGCGGACACATGGCCACGTCAGTTGTTGGCGAGTCACCGCTTAGCGAGAATTGCGTCACAATCCTGGCGGTTCGTCGCCCTCGAAGTATGGGTCATATCCGCTAAAAAGGAGGCACTCCAGGCGCTCAGCGTCCCGCAGAACGTCGTTTGGAACACGCTTGCGTTCCGCGCAGAGGAAATCGACGAGTCCGTTGACCGCGGCGGCGACACTTTGTGAATCAAAGCATCCGCCTTTGTTAATTTGGCGTAGCGTTCTGTCGCTGACCAAAACGCTTGAAACTGCTGGATGGGGTATTTCCGCTTCTCTGAGGAAAGGCTCTCCTGGAAATCCACCCAGCGATCGATGGCCTCAGCAGCCCAATGATCCTTTTGCGATTTCGGCATCTTCTCCGTCTTTCTCCCACAGTGCTATTCGATGACGGCAGTGTAGCAACTCCTTTCGCGTTTCGGAGCATCTTGGCAGGTTCGTCAGCGCGAGAAACCCTTCATGAGCCGACCAACACTTGCATGTGGAGGTGCTGAACGTCTGGGCGGTAGGAGAATCGTTTCAATCTGCAAGCCCGTTTGGCTCAAGCGAGGGAGCGGAGCCCACGATTTTCGAAACCCCGGGAGTTCATGCGTTTGGTTCGCGCAATTGACTCACACATTTAAGCCGAATTCGCAGTACATATCCTATGGTTCAAACGAGGGAGGTGCGTCCTCCGCTTCAATCCCCCAGCTTTTATTCGGAGACGCACTTAGCTCAAACTCGATCGTCCCCCCGTGTTCAACAAAGCTCTGTGGAAGCCAGGTCTTCGTCCACACTTGTCCACTCACTTTTGCGTTTTGGACGTAGGGGGAATCCGTAGCCGCCCCGCTCGCCCTCACCAGGATGTCGCCGCTGGGGCGATGGATCAATATCTTCGAGAACAGCGGACTACCTAACACCAGCTCGGCACGGCCAGGAATCTCGGGATACATCCCCATTGCCGACCATACATACCAGGAAGACATCTCCCCAAGGTCATCATTGCCGGGCATTCCCTTCGGCGAATTTGTCCAGATGGTATTCAGGACTTTGCGTACCGCTTCCTGCGACTTCCACGGCTGGCCCAGGAAGTCAAAGAGCCAGGGCGTCTCAATCGAAGGCTCGTTATTCAGTTCGGCGTGCAGGCCGCCCGATTCCGTAACCGCCAGGCTGCCGTCCGGATTGTAGAAGAACGCGTTCAGGCGTTGACTCGCCTTGTCCGTCCCGCCCAGCATCGTGAACAAGCCCTTTTCGTTGAAGGGCACCATCCAAAGGTACTGAGCCGCGCTGCCTTCGACGAAACCTTCATCCGATGCCGGATCGAACTTCGGCCATGAGCCGTCGACATTGCGGTTCTGAATGTACCCGCCCTCCGGCGTGGCCTGCGGATTGAAAATGTTCTTCCAGTATTGCGCCCGCACCAGAAACTGCTTGCGCGTTGCATCGTCGCCCATGCGCCGTGCCAATTCCGACACGGCAAAGTCCGCCGTGGCATCTTCCAGCGTATCCGCCGCGGGTCCCCAGGCATTCGCCCCAACCGGGATGTAATGCAGCGATAGCCACTTATCTAACGACGGCCTCTGCCCGACACATTCCACCTCGCAGCCATCTTTGCTCAGATCATGCGCCGTCGGCACAGTAGCGGCTCTTAGCAGCGATTGGTAAGCGGCTTTCGCATCGAAATTCTTTCCGCCGAAGGCCAGAATATCGGCAATCGCAGGCGCTGCCGGATCGCCATTCATCACGTGGGTGATGCCTGCATTGTGCGTCCATCGATCCCATTCGCCGCCATTTTGGTTCGCTTGATTTAGAAGCGACTGGGCCACATCTCCGCCTATATCCGGTGCCAGCAGCGTCAGTAATTGCAACTGAGAGCGATACACGTCCCACCCTGAGAACGTGCTGTATTGCGCATTTTGCGGAGCGGCCACTTTATGCACCCTGCCGTCCATTCCCAGATAGCTCCCATCGACATCGCTGTAGAGGTTCTCTCCCATCAGCGTGTGGTACAGGGCGGTGTAGAAGACGATCTGCTCGTCCTGTGTGCCGCCTTCGACCTCTACCCGCTTGAGTACTTCGTTCCAGGACGAATGGGCCTTCTCGCGCACGAGTTCGAACGGAGTTCCTTCTGGATTTTCGGCACGCAGGTTGGCCTCGGCGTTCTGTGCACTGACGTAGGAAATGCCCACCCGTATGCCGACGCTGGCTGACTTCGAAGTATCGAGAACCGCCCATCCTCCGGAACCTTTTCCGGGCGGCACGAATCCTTTTGTTCCGTACGTCGTGCCGCCGCTTGCCTCTAAATTACCCGGCTTTACGGTCGCACCCTGCCAAGTTCCTCCACCCCGAAACGGCCTATCGAGGTGAGCCACGAAGTAGAGCGTGTAATAACTCCGGCGGTTAACGGTACCGATGTAGCCGCAGAAATTCCCGCTGGTCACGGATCCCGAAATCGTCCTCGTTTTGGGATCAATACGTATGTGCGCGTCCGTGCTGCCCGTCTCGGAATACGCCGTACGCACTAGCATCACTGCCGGCTTACCCTGCGGATAGGTGAACCGCCCTGATCCGGTGCGAAGCGTGGACGTCAGTTCCGCCACTACCCCATCGTCGAGTTCCACTTTGTAATAACCGGATTGCGCCGTCTCGTGATCATGCGAGAACGTGCTGCCGTATATCTCTGCGCCTGTGTCCTCCGCTGGCGACGTCGTGATTTCCCCCGCATAGGGCATAAATGGGATGTCGCCGCTGGCTCCGGCACAACCCGTCCCCATCAGGTGCGTCAATGAAAACCCGTTGATGCGAGTCGACGAATACTCATATCCACCCGGAGCCGCAGGCCGACCGAGATCGTCACGCATCGATCCGGGCACGCCCTGCACCTGCCGCCGCGGATGGTTACGTGGCTCCTCAGGACTCCACGCCACCATGCCCAAAGGCAACGTTGCACCTGGATAGTCGTTCCCCCCATTGGTGGTACCAATCAGCGGATTAACAAGTGCAGCCGGATCACTTGTGACTGAAATGGCGCTTTGACACAGGGTAGAGATGCTGCTCTCTGCATACCACACCAACAATCCAACAAGACATAGAATCCGGCAACCGTTCCACGTTAGCTCGCGCACCGTCGTCACTCCATCCGTTGGATCGTATGCCAACATCGCACGCATCCATAGTCGCATTCTAATGGCGAGCGATGCGGCGAAAGCGAATCGAGCGAGCCAGACCCACTTCCCGGTAGGTCCGTTGAAGGGGATGTCGCTAAGATCCAGGGAGGAACCGTGCTTCTGAGAACCATGGTGGGGAATGAAATACCGGCCCTGAGGGTCCCAGGTTCGACACTACTGGCAATGCAGTCCGGTCCCGCATTCAGCATTGGGAGACGAAGTCGCGCAGGGCCCCGAGCAGGCGATGCACCTCTTCCAGCGTGTTGTAATGTACCAGGCCGATCCGCAGCATTCCACCCTTTTGTTCCAATTGAAGGCGCTCAGTCAAATTGAGTGCGTAGTAGTTCCCGTCCCAAGTGAAAATACCACGCTGGCCGAGGAATTGGGCAATCGTCTTCGGAGGATGATTCCCGATGCGGAGGGAGAGTGTCGAGCAGCGCTCCGCGAATCGTTTGGGGTCAGTGATCCCGTAGATACGTACCCCCGGAATGGTCTGCAATCCTTCAATGAGAGTCGAGATCAGGCGCCGTTCGTATGCGACGGTCGTGCCATAGGCGGCCGCCAGCGCTTCACGCCGAGTCTTCACCGCTGGATGGCTGTGGAGACCCACTCCAGCAATGTAGTCGACGGCCGCGCCGACCCCGGCGATCAGTTCGTGCGCCTGGGTGCCGGTTTCCCATCGATCTGGAATCTCATCGTGTGATGGCCGCACTTTATAGGGCTGAAATCGCTCTAAATGTTCACGCTTTGCAAAGAGCGTTCCCATGTGCGGCCCGAAGAATTTGTAAGGGGAGCAAACCAGGAAATCGCAATCGAGGTCTTCGACGTCTATCAGACCATGCGGCGCATAGTGCACCGCGTCAATGAACGTCAATGCGCCGGCGGCGTGGGCTAGGCGCGTGATCTCTCGAACTGGATTTATCGTGCCCACCGCATTGGATGCATAACCGACAGCTACGAACTTTGTCCGGTCACTCAACTTGCTTGTCAGGTCATCGAGATCGAGCGTGCAGTCCTCCTCGTGAATGTCCACCACCCGAATGACCACACCTCTTTCCTCGAGTGCCTTCCAGGGCGAGAAATTGGCGTCATGGTCCAGGGTTGTCAGAAGAATCTCATCTCCCGAGCCCAGCTCTCGCTCGATCGCGCGCGACATTGCGAACGTGAGGGTCGTCATGTTCGGACCAAAGACAACCTCGAGCGGGTCACAGTGGAAGAAATCCGCCATCGCCACCCGCGTATTGGCGATCATCTCGTCGCTGCACCGGCTAGTCGGGAAGGCTCCGCCGGTATTGGCGTTGGAGTTTATGAAGTAGTCCTGGACTGCCCCAATAACCCGGGCCGGTACCTGAGTGCCCGCAGGTCCGTCCAAAAAGGCTGCGGTCTGCCCCTTCCGCGTTCCGAGCGAAGGAAACTGCGAACGCACCCACGCCACATCCAACATCCTGTCGAGATCCAGTCCTACAGTGCTCATGGCCAACATCTCCTCGAACCGCACACGGCACAGTGTACATCGCAGGCTTCGCAGCAACCCGTCTTGACTCAAAGGCGAGTAGAGAAGAAGGAGCACGTCATAAATCTATGCGAGGCTCTCTCCATGAGAGGAATCCATTCGTCGAAAAGGCATTTGGCGCTGGGACGGGGCCCATCTTCCGCAGTTCGTCTCTATAGATGAGCGCAATACTACTCAACACTGCCCGACATATCAGGACTTATTCGCGATTTGAACTCAGTAGGGCGCCCATACCGCTGTTCACCTTTCCGGAGGGCGGACTATACAGCCATGTGGATTATCGACCTGTGCCGTGACAAGGCACGCCAGCACCAAAACCATGCGCGGCTGTTGCTCAACTTGTTACTGAAGGGTGGGGGTGATACAGGAACGACGCAAAAGAGAGGCTGAGACTGAGTTCATTCGCTGGACAGTCGGTGAGGTTCCTCGAAACTCGTGGATGAAGGGACACCGCGCTTCAGCCTTGCTCTAAACTCTCAGGGGAAGGAAACAGGGGTCAGCGGACGGAACTGTTCGTGGATCCCGCCAGGCGCAAGTTCGTGCGGAAAAGCTAACGATAGAACCGTCGAGGTAACAAGCCAGGCGTTGGACCGTGCCCGCTTACAACGGCTATTCTTGCTTATCCATCACGACAGTGACCTCAAAATTGCCTTCGTGAGACTTGATCCGGTTTATAAGCGTCAACACTTTTCCATCGTCAGACAGCGTCCAACGCTCACTTTGCGCGAAGTCGCCACGCTCCGCGCTGATCACGAGAACTTGGTCGTCCCACTTTGCTGTAGATGTGATCTCTCTGCTTCCGACTTTGTTGACGCTCGCAGACCCGTCCGTCTTGTACTCCTGGTCCAGAGTCCTCTCGCCTTCGTCATTTGCTTGGACGATGATCATCTTCAGAGTTGGATCTTCATGGACTATCTTCCGTTCCATCCTCGTGGGCGCAGACACGGGGCATAGTTGCTCTTCGCCTTGTTGAGCCGCCAAGTGCCAGAGAAGTTCGGTTTAGCGGGAGCGGCGGTCGCGATTGCAAGAGCCGCGAGCACGGTAGTCATCATGAGGCATTTCAAAGCTCAGCCCTCCATTGGCAGACATCTTACGACGTGCGGTGCCAAAAAAGAACGGCATGCCCGCTCGTCCGTTGCTCGAAGGCAGTCCGCAAACTGCTCGGTGAGGATTCTCGAGAGCTTAATGAGCTTGCGCTTCCTCGCGGGTTCCGAGAGTATCGTCGCCCGGGACCGCGAAGGCGAAGGGCCCGACCTCCCGATCAGGCCATATCAAAGTGGACGTTAGCGTGATCGAAGGAGTCGGTAACGCATGTGATGCTGGAGGCAAAGGTCGGGAATAATGGAATAATACGGAAGAGGCAACACTCGATCGCTTCGTCCCCGACTACTTCACTACGGTTCAGGATTGGCTTGCCAAGCAAGTTCGGGGCTTTGAGCCACGCCAGATCGGAGGCTCGCTCTTGCAGAGGCCCGTACCGGCGCAAAACCGGCCAAAAGATTGAAACGCCCAAGCTCAACTGACCAATCGTCAGGGAAAGTTCAGACAACTCAATAGTCTTGTTGAAAGTGGGTTTCACCACGCTGCCAAGATTGGCAGCTGAGTGCAATATTCCCGAGTCGTCGGATACTCGTACCCCACGGTGATCTAAATCAAAGCTCCAAGCCCTTCATCTGGACTGGCAAAGGCAACGACATTTTACAAAAGGTTACACGCTCTCGGGATGCTCCTAATAAATGATGAGATTAACGGCGGACTATACTAGGTAGCGGAATGGGCTCCCGAACTGACACCGCATCCGAATTCGGAAAATCCTTCGGCACCGGAAATATTACCGGCCTCCCCGCCAGCCACTCCAGAGCCCGCGGAATGATTGTCTGTACCGCCGCATCACGCATGCTCGCCGGCTGCACATCTCCGTCCCACACATGCCCGTAGGTAGAGATATAAATCCGCCCCTTGCCAAACGTAGTCGTCCACTCCATCGGCCACAGCATCCTCAATCCCGGCTCAGCGTCCCGCGCATAGGCCAGCACGCGAAGATGTTCCGCCGGCCCACGAGAGTAGTAATAAACTTCCAGCCCGGGAGACAGCCACGCCCGCGGCATTCCCTTATGAATCGGATCGTTGCCCAGCCGTGTCACCAGCACATTGCCCCGCGGCCCATGCCCGGTGCCCCGCCCTACGCCCGGCTGAATTCGCACCGGCTTTCCCGCATCGGTTAACCCGATCGCGGAGCCGTAATCGGCGCTGCGCCAGCTCAGGCCCACCATTTGCTCATACGCCTTCCAGCCCACGAACGCGTTCTCGGCCGAGTGGAAAACGTACACACCCCCGCCATTTCGCACATACTCCACAAACTCATTCTTTACGGCCTCCGGCCACTCCGGCAGTTCTTTTACGCCCGCTAGTTCACCGTTGCCGCCGCTGTCGTTGCAGGTCTGGATCACCACATCGTAAGCGGTAAAGTCTGGCCGCCAATTCGCCCACGTCGCGGACCTGTTCCCGGCATAGTGCTCACGTTCACTTCGAACCCTCCGGCCTCATCGAGAATTCCGCGCAAAAGAGGCGTACTCTGCTTCCAGTCATGGTTGCTGAATCCATCCATAATCAGAACGCGAATCTTGCTGCTTCGATTTTTCGCAAGTGCGAGAAGAAGGCCGGAAGAGATGATCGCCAGCAAGCAAACGACAGACCGCAGCTTCATTCTGTTAACCTCCTGTTGCGAAAGGGCTCTCTTGCTACTCTTTGGCTCCCTTTGGGCGGGATTCGGTGGTAATGGCGGGCTCGACTGTGAATCTGGATCGTTTCCGCGTCTACAAAATGAGTCTCGATGGCAGTGTACCGACTCACCTGACCCAGGGACCAAGGGAGCCGGAGAGGCCGAGCGACGCGATTAATAGACCCGAAGCGGCTGCAGGTAACGCCTCTCAGCCATCTCCCGAAGCGGTGAGCGCGACCCGAGAGGGAAGTCCGGAAAAACTGCGTCGAAGGCTCAAGGGCGATCTCGACACCATCCTGCTCAAGGCCCTCCGCAAAGAGCGGCAGAAGCGTTATGCCTCGGTGGAGCAATTCTCTGGAGACATTCGCCGCCATTTGGAAGGACTGCCGGTCTTGGCGCGCAAGGACACGCTC
>Ga0206794_1265_pt1 | contig 10454 bp, 7 predicted proteins | sample Alteio_BWOrgCont_70_FD_152877 | JGI IMG/M metagenome (GOLD analysis project Ga0206794, IMG submission 152877) | Enriched cells from forest soil in Barre Woods Harvard Forest LTER site, Petersham, Massachusetts, United States -... | ecosystem: Environmental > Terrestrial > Soil > Temperate forest > O...
ACATGGGACTAACCGCCGCAATCGTCGTCGGTCTGCTGGTGGTCCTCTCCATGCTTGTCCAGAATTTCTGGTGCCGGTATCTGTGCCCTTACGGAGCGCTGCTTGGACTGATGTCAATTTTGAGTCCGTCAAAGATCCGCCGCGATGCCGAGGCCTGCATCGATTGCGGAAAGTGCGCGCACGCTTGTCCGGCGGGTCTTGCCGTCGATCAACTCGTACAAATTCGTTCCGCTGAGTGCAGCGCATGCATGGTGTGCGTGGCCGCTTGTCCGGCGGAGAATGCGCTGCAATTTGCGCTGCCCGCGCAAAGGGCGGCGGCTGCGCCGCAGCGGTGGTGTCGACGCAGACTGGGGCCAGTCGCGGTCACGGCGATTCTGGCTTACATCTTTTTTGGAGCGGTTCTGCTGGCGCGGGCCACGAACCACTGGCAGACAAACATCCCCCGCGACGTTTACATGAGCCTTGTGCCTCATACAAACCGCGTGAGCCATCCGGGAATTTGATTGGCCGAATCGGTCCCGGCTCCCATCAACTTATGGAACAATAGGTCCCGGCAATCAGGAGCATGACGGGGAGAAGCGAACTTATGCGACTACGGAACGGCCTTGTAACAGGGTTGAGCGCGTTGATGATTGCGAGCCCCAGCTTCGCCATCGCACAACAAGCCTGCGAGGCGCTCAAAGACATCAAGCTCGATCACGCAACGGTGGTCTCGGCCGTATCGCAGGAACCTGCGCCTTTGAAGCAACCCCCTGGGATTCCATACAAGGTGCCGGATATTACCGTTCCGAGGCATTGCGAAGTGAGCGGGGTGGCGCGTCCGACCTCGGATTCCGAAATCGAGTTCACTTTATGGCTGCCGCCCAGGGAAGCCTGGAACGACAAATACATGCAGCGAGGCAACGGGGGCTGGGCCGGATCCATCCAGGCGACCGTCCTTGTGGGGCCGTTGGCGCGCGGTTATGCGGTTGCGGCGACGGACGACGGACATGAGACCAAAGGCATTATGCCGGACGCGACATTTGCTATCGGACATCCGGAGAAACTGATTGATTTCGGCTATCGATCCCTGCATGAAACAGCGATTCTTTCGAAAGATATCCTGCAGGCTTACTACGGCAAGGCTGCGCGGCAAGCGTATTTTTCAGGATGCTCGGACGGAGGACGCGAAGCGCTGATGGAGGCGGAGCGGTATCCCGAGGACTTCGACGGCATTATCGCGGGAGCGCCGGCGAATCACTGGACGCATCACTTTGCGGGCTTCGTTTGGAATGAGATGGCGCTGAACGGGAAACCGGAGAGCAAGATTGCAATCGAACAGCTTCCGACGATTCAGAAGGCGGCCTTGGCCGCGTGCGATGCGCTGGATGGAGTGAAAGATGGGCTGATCGAAGATCCGCGCGAATGTCACTTCGACCAGTCAGTCCTGCTGTGCCACGGTGCGGCGAGCGCGGACTGCTTGACGCAGCCGCAAGTCGAGGCGCTCGAGAAGATCTATGCGGGCCCGAAAAATCCGCGCACCGGAGAGCAAATCTACCCGGGGTATGAGCCGGGCAGCGAGGCGGAGCCTGGGGGGTGGTCGCTATGGATCCTGGGGCCATCGGCGCATAGCCTTTTTGGAAACAGCTTCTACGGGCAGGCGGTACACGAAGACCCGCACTGGGATTGGCGGACGATGGATTTCGACCGCGACGTGCGCCTGGCCGATGAAAAGACGGGAGCGATCCTGAATTCGTATAACCCAGATCTGCGCAGCTTCCGGGACCACGGTGGAAAACTGATCCAGTACCACGGCTGGAGCGACGCAGCCATCGCGCCTCGCGATTCCATCAACTTTTACGAGGATGTTCGGGCATTTCTCGGACAGTACCCGGATCCGCGCTCGACCAATCCGACGGATATCCAGGGGTTTTATCGATTGTTCATGGTACCTGGCATGCAGCATTGCTCGGGTGGTCAGGGCGCAACGAGCTTTGGGAACGACGACATTGCGGCGCTGAAATCAAATCCGGATGATGCCGAAAACGACATTCTCCTGGCTCTCGATCGCTGGGTCACGCAGGGAGTGGCTCCGGAGACGATTATCGCAACGGGGAGAATCGGCGGGGATGCCAAGAGCGGGTCCGAAGGGGTGCGTTTGACGCGGCCTTTGTGTGCGTATCCGGCAGTGGCACGATACAAGGGCCAGGGGGATACGAATGCGGCTGAGAATTTCGAATGCCGGGTACCAGGCAAGTGAGGCGTCGTCGGCCGTATTCCGGTTCATGGATCCCGTGCGAGTCGTCGTTTCCCACCCTTTCACAGGAAGCGCGAACGGATGGGGCGCGGAGCAATTGCTCCTCATCAGCAGGTCCTGACGTTCTTGAATATCCGTCGGCCGGAACTACATGGCCCTCATTCTCATATAGCGGCGAATATCGGGCGCCATCCGCAACATGAGCCAAGCCAGGCTAATCGCCGTTACTGCATAGATTGTTCGCTTCATCCGGTTCCCCATTTCCCTTCAGTCGGCGAGATTCGCCCGGTTTGCAGGGGCAAGTCTGGCTCTTTGTGCTTTTGATGCGGATTCGTCTTGTCGCGACGCAGCCCGGAAGTCGCCGGCTTCTGGGGGGAACCCATGCCAGGAAGCTACAGAACACTTTATCCGCCATTCTTTGCTTGCACAGATCCCCGATTCAGGCAGAATATGGTCCCTGCGTCACTTGCCGATCGGATGCGGAAGAGGCCACCTCTTGGGAATCGCGATCCAACCTTCTCGAAAGATCGAAGAGATCGACGTTCTGTGGATTACGGCGGGCCTTGGGTGCGATGGGGACACGATTGCGATGACCGCGGCTACGCAACCGAGCATCGAAGATTTAGTGAGAGGCGGCATACCCTGGACACCCAAGGTACGCCTGCACAACCCGTTTCTAGCGGCCGAGAATGGGGATGAATTTTTGCTCCGCTTCCACCAGGCGGCGGAGGGCAAAGTCGAAAATTTTATCCTGGTGATCGAAGGCTCGATTCCTGATGAAACCAATAAACCGGAGGGCTATTGGGCGTCGTTCGGTACGGATGCGGCGACGGGGCAGCCGATCACCACCTGCGAATGGATCGACCGGCTCGCTTCGCAGGCCTGGGCAGTCATCGCGGCGGGTACCTGTGCCACTTATGGGGGCATTCATGCGATGGAGGGGAATCCCACCGGGTGCATGGGGCTTCCCGATTACCTGGGCTGGGATTGGAAGACGAAGGTTGGAATTCCGATCGTGTGCATACCGGGCTGTCCCGTTCAGCCAGACAATTTCACCGAAACGTTACTCTATCTGCTTTACATGGCTACCGGTCACGCGCCTATGATTCCCCTCGACGCGGCGCTGCGTCCAACATGGTTGTTCGGCAGTACGGTCCACGAGGGGTGTGACCGGGGAGGATATTACGAACAGGCCCAGTTTGCGGAGGAATATGGTTCCCCCCTGTGCATTGTGAAGCTGGGATGCTGGGGGCCTGTCGTGCAGTGTAATGTCGGGAAGCGCGGCTGGATGGGCGGAATCGGCGGGTGCCCCAATGTGGGCGGGATCTGCATTGGATGCACGATGCCGGGATTCCCCGATAAATTTATGCCATTCATGAACCAGCCGCCGGGGTCTCTGCTTTCGTCTGCCGCGGTTCAGACGTACGGGCGGGCCATTCACTCTCTGCGCAAGTTTACGCAGGCGTCTCTGAACAGGGTACCCAGCTGGCGCCGGAACCGGTCTGTGCCCGAGCGATCATTGAACGACCAGCGTAACTGACTCGATTTCCCCAGGTCGAATCACGGATGGCGTTATTTGCACAAGCCGAATGGGATGCCCCCAGGCGAGGGCGCGAGCAGGAAGTTGAAGAGTCGGGTGTGTCCGCGGACCTGCAGCAGGCTGAAGCGGTGCTACTGGAATTGGCCGGCGTTTTCAGCGGCTCGCCGCGTGATCCAGTCGGCGCCCCGGTATGGCCGGCAACAAACGACGCGTACCCTTCGAATCTTGAAGCAAAGTATCGTGCCCTGCTGGAACAGGTTCCGGCGGTTGTCTTCATGGCCTACGTGGATCGCGGAGTCAGCGAGGCCTACGTCAGCCCGGAGATAGAAGCAGCACTGGGCTATTCTCGCGAGGAGTGGCTGGAAGACCCGGTTCGCTGGTACGAGCACATCCATCCCGAGGACAAGCAGCGCTGGAGCCTCGAAGCAGCGGAGATGTTTCTGTCGGGCATGGCATTGCGATCTTCTTATCGCGTGATCGCGCGCGACGGCCACGTGGTCTGGTTTCATTGCGATGCGCGGATGGTGCGCCGCCCCGATGGCCAGCCATGGTTCATTCATGGCGTGGCATTCGACATTTCCGATCTGAAACACACCGAACGGGCTCTGCAGCAGGAGAGAAATTTCGTCTCGGGAATACTGGATACGGTGGGGGCTCTGATCACGGTCCTCGACCACGACGGGCGCATCGTGCGCTTCAATCGGGCCTGTGAACTCACCACCGGCTTCTCATTCGACGAGGTCCGGGGCAAACGCATCTGGGATTTTTTTATGCTGCCGGAGGAGGTGGCCCGATCCCGGTCGGTGATCGAACAACTGAGCGCCGACCTGCTTCCGCAGGACTATCAAAGCCATTGGGTGACGCGGCACGGCACGAATCGATTGATTGCGTGGTCCAGTTCCCTGCTGCCCGGCGGCGACGGTGCGCCTGATTACATCATTGCCACTGGTATTGATATCACGGAGCGCGAACAGTTGGAGAGAGCGTTGCTGAACATCAGCGCCCGGGAGCAGCGACGAATCGGCCAGGATCTGCACGACGGACTGGGACAGCACCTGACCGGGATTGCCTTCATGGCCAAGGTGCACGAAGAGAAACTGGCGGAGAGAAAGATCGCCGATGCCGCCGATGCGGCCAAGATTGTGCGGCTGGTGAACGAAGCGGTCCACAAGACGCGGGAACTGGCGCGCGGACTTCTGCCCGTGATGTCGGACGCGCAGGGGCTGATGTCTGCGCTGCAACTGTGGGCCGGAGAGGTGGAAGACATCTATGGAGCTTCGTGCCGATTTGAGTGCGAAGCCCCGGTCCTGATCCATGACGACGGAATCGCAACGCATTTGTACCACATCGCCCAGGAAGCGGTGAATAACGCGCTGAAACATGGAAACGCGCGCAACATTGTGCTTCGCATGACAACCGCGAACGATAGCGGTACGCTGCTCATCGTGGACGACGGCACCGGCATCCCGGAGGATCGCGGAAACACCCAGGGAATGGGGCTGCACATCATGAACTATCGAGCCGCGATGATTGGCGGCAGGCTCGAGGTGAAACCGAACCGGACCCGGGGGACCCAGGTTTCGTGCACCTTTCCAATGAGCCCGGAGAAATAAGGATACGCCCATGGCGACACTTTCTATCCCCGAACAGACTGCCCAGCACGCCAGGAAGACGGTCCTCATTGTGGATGATCACCCGCTGCTGCGGCAGGGATTGGCCCTGTTGATCAACCAGCAGCAGGATATGCGGGTTTGCGGCGAGGCCGAAGAGGCGCATACGGCTCTACAGTGCATTGCGCAAAAGAAACCCGACATCATGATCCTGGACATCTCGCTCAAAGGGCCGGACGGACTTGAGTTACTCAAGAGCATCCGGGCCCTCGAGCCAGACCTGCCGGTGCTGATTCTCTCAATGCACGATGAAGCTATCTATGCGGAACGCGCCCTTCGCGCGCGAGCCAATGGTTACATCATGAAGCAGGAGGCGACTGAGAAAGTCCTGGTCGCGGTGCGCCGTATTCTCAATGGCGATGTGTATCTCAGCGACAGCATGTCAAAGAAGATGTTGCAGCAGTATATCGACGGAGTTCCTTCGATTCTTCAATCGCGGATCGCGGCGCTGTCGGACCGGGAGTTGGAGGTGTTTCGCGGGATCGGCGAAGGCCGCGGCACACGCGAGATCGCCGAGCAACTTCACCTGAGTATCAAAACGGTCGAGACGTACCAGGCTCATATCAAAGAAAAGCTCTCCCTGCGCAGCGGGCGGGAGTTGATCCAGCACGCTATTCAATGGAAGATCAACGAGAAGACTAACTGACATTCGATAATATCGGGGAAACCCTGATGCGCCCCTCAGCAAAAGTATGAAGTGAGAATAAGGCCGGTCCCTCTTGTCCCTGACTTGTAACGCCTGTTTGGATAGCGGATGTTGACGGCGTCTTCCCCTCTTTCTATGTCTGCCTGGACGTAGAAAGACAATTCGCCGAGTTGGGCGTTCGAGAGAGGTCGAAAGAAACCGAATACCAAGAACTACCGCGCCGACACGATTGGGGCGCGGTTGCGGTGGTGCGCATTTGTGCGCATTTCTGCGACAGATTGCGGAATCGTGCCAAATGAGCGAAGTCGAGCGATGTATGCCGGTCAAATGGTTCGGTATCGAAATAAATTAGCGGCACCCAAAGGAGTATCCAGGTCATGAGCGCACAAGCGGTACCTCACGGTCGAGTAACCCAGAAGAAACCAGCCGTGGCTGAATTGCATATTGTGTGGATCACTGCGGGTCTGGGATGTGACGGCGACTCAGTTTCTATAACGGCTGCGACACAACCTAGCATTGAAGACGTTTTGTTGGGCGCCATTCCGGGACTTCCCAAGGTTCACCTGCACAATCCGGTGCTGGCGTACGAAAACGGCGCCGCATTCCTCGACTTCTACTACAAAGCGGAATCTGGCAAGCTGGATCCATTCGTAATGGTTGTGGAAGGTTCCATTCCCAACGAAAAGATCAAGAAAGAAGGCTACTGGGCCGCGGTCGGAACCGATCCGCACACCGGCCAGCCGATCACCACCTGCGAGTGGATCGATCGCCTGGCTCCCAAGGCCATCGCTGCCATCGCGTGCGGGACATGCGCAACCTACGGCGGAATCCATGCCATGGAGGGCAATCCTACCGGCTGCATGGGGCTGGCTGACTATCTAGGCTGGGATTGGAAGTCGAAAGCGGGCCTGCCCATCGTGAATGTTCCGGGCTGCCCGGTGCAGCCGGATAACTTCATGGAAACTGTCCTCTATCTTCTGTACCAGGTTGCCGGTCTGGCGCCGATGATTCCGCTGGATGACCAGCTGCGACCCACTTGGCTGTTCGGCAAGACGGTGCATGAGGGATGCGATCGCGCGGGGTACTACGAACAGGGCGACTTCGCTACGTCTTATAGTTCTCCGAAGTGCATTGTGAAGCTCGGATGCTGGGGGCCGGTTGTGAATTGCAACGTGCCCAAGCGTGGATGGATGGCGGGAATCGGCGGGTGCCCCAATGTGGGAGGCATCTGCATCGGGTGCACCATGCCTGGATTCCCTGACAAGTTCATGCCGTTCATGGATGAGCCACCCGGCGCCAGGATGTCAACGACCGCGGTGCAGGGCTGGGGCAAAGCCATCCGTGGTCTGCGCAGCCTGACCCAAGCGACGGTGAACAAGGAGCCCAAGTGGCGCCATGCTCGCGCCGAACTTACCACCGGTTATCACCCCAGTTCTTACTAACAAGGAGACACTTCGATGGCGACGATTACCGCGACGCGTTCCGAGACAGATGCCGATAAGAGCCAGTTAGTTGAAATGAACTGGGATCCGATTACGAGGATCGTGGGCAGCCTCGGCATCTTCACCAAAATCGACTTCGGCAAGCGGAAGGTCGCCGAGTGTCACAGCACCTCGTCGATATTCCGCGGGTACAGCATATTCATGAAGGGAAAGGATCCGCGCGATGCGCACTTCATTACCAGCCGCATCTGCGGGATTTGCGGTGATAACCACGCCACCTGCGCCACGTACGCGCAAAATATGGCGTTCGGTGTCCGGCCGCCGGCGATGGCGGAGTGGATTGTCAACCTTGGCGAAGCGGCCGAATACATGTTCGACCACAACATCTTCCAGGACAACCTGGTGGGCGTTGATTTTTGCGAAACGATGGTGAAGGAAACCAATCCCGGTGTCTGGGAGAAAGCAGAGAAGACGGCCGCGCCTCACGCCGAATTGCATGGCTATAAAACTATCGGCGACATCATGAAGGCGCTGAATCCATTCACGGGCGCGTTCTATCTCGAGGCTTTGCAGGTCAGCCGCATGACGCGCGAGATGTTCTGTCTGATGGAAGGCCGCCATGTGCATCCGTCGACTCTTTACCCCGGCGGCGTCGGAACCGTGCCAACTGTGCAACTTTTCACTGACTACATCGTGCGATTGATGAAGTACGTGGAGTTCATGAAGAAGGTGGTGCCGCTCCACGACGACCTCTTCGACTTCTTCTACGAAGCCCTCCCCGGTTATGAAGAGGTCGGGCGCCGGCGGATTCTTCTCGGCTGCTGGGGTTCATTCAACAACCCCGACGTCTGCGACTATACCTACGCCAATATGAGCGAATGGGGACGCGGCATGTATGTTACGCCCGGGGTAGTGGTCGACGGAAAGCTTGTCACCAACGACCTGGTGGATATCAACCTCAACATTCGCATCCTGCTGGGCAGTTCGTTTTATGAGGATTGGCAGAACTCGCAGACGTTTGTGCAGACCGATCCACTGGGAAACAAGGTCGATCAGCGCCACCCGTGGAACCAGAGCACTTACCCGAAGCCGCAGAAGCGCGACTTCAAAGGTAAGTACACTTGGGTCATGTCGCCGCGGTGGTATGACCAGCGCACCGGAGATTATCTCGCGCTCGACACCGGCGGCGGTCCGATCGCGCGATTCTGGGCAACCGCGCTCGCCGGCATCGTGGACATCGGGTACATCAAGGCGACCGGCCACAGCGTGAAGATCTATCTGCCCAAGACCGTGTCGATGCCGGAAGTCGAATTCGAATGGAAGATTCCCAAGTGGAGCAACGCGATCGAACGTGATCGCGCACGCACTTACTTCCAGGCGTATGCGGCGGCCGCGGCTCTCTACTTTGCGGAACAGGCTCTGGCTGAGTTGCACGCCGGCCGTACGCGCACATGGAACGATTTCAAAGTTCCCGAAGAAGCCATCGGATGCGGCTTCCACGAAGCGGTGCGGGGTGTCTTGTCGCACCACGTCGTGATTCGCGGGCACAAGATCGCGAATTACCATCCCTATCCCCCGACTCCTTGGAATGCAAATCCGCGCGATTCCAATGGCACGCCGGGACCGTATGAAGATGCGGTGCAGAATACGCCGATCTTTGAGGAGAATGGCCCCGACAAGTTCAAGGGGATTGATATCATGCGCGCGGTACGCAGTTTTGATCCATGCCTGCCGTGCGGCGTCCACATGTACCTGGGCAACGGCAAGGTTCTGGAAACGCACCATTCGCCCATGTTCGGCCTGCACCTGTGAATCTAAGTAATGACGAACTTATGCGCCCCGGGTCTCGATTCTGAGACCCCGGAATACAAAGGAGACTCGTGGCGAACAGCGGCGGATTTCAGGAGCAGGTCAAGCATCTCGGCGAGTTGGTGGGCCAGTTCGATCAAATGCCCGACGGTCCACAGAAGACGGCGGGCAAGGAACTGATCCAACTCCTGATGGATGTCCACGCCCAAGGCCTCGAGAGAGTGATAGAAATCATCTTCGAGAGCGGGGAGGCGGGGAGCACTCTGATTGACCAGCTTGGCAAGGATGAGATTGCCGGCGTCCTGTTGCTGCTTTATTCACTGCATCCGGATGCCTTGGAAACGCGAGTGCACGCGGCGCTGGAAAGGATCCGTCCCCGATTGCGCAAACTCTCCTGCGCAATCGATCTTGTCAGCATCGATGAGAGCGCGGTCCGAGTGTGTCTTACGAACAGCGGGCACGGTTGCGGTTCTTCAACAAAGGAGTTGCGGGGACTGGTGGAGAACGGCCTTTACGAGATTGCGCCCGATATCATCTCACTCGAAATTCTTGGACTGGAAGAGCCTTCTTCGACAGGCTTTGTTGCCCTGGATAGCCTGCTCGTCAACACACTGGTCGGCGCAGTACCAGCAAGGGGAGGTGCCCGCTGAGGCCGCCGAAGCTGCGTGCGGAACGGAATCAGTATGCCTGATCAGCCGGTTCTGGCCTTTGAACAGGCACTCGGAGTGCTGCGACAATTTCGCGGCCCGCGGCGTTCGGCCTCGCGCGCCGAACGGTGCGAGTTATGCAGCGCCGAGCTGATCGAGGATCATCCTCACGTGGTTGAGCTGGTGTCACGCCAGATTCTGTGCGCGTGCGATGGATGCGCCTTGCTTTTCGACGGTACCGAGCGATCGAAATTCAAAAGAGTTTCTCGAAGCATTCGATTCCTTCCCGAGTTTGAGATGACCGACGCGGAATGGAACGGCCTGGTTATTCCCATCAACCTCGCATTTTTCTTTTATTCCAGCATCGAGGGCCGAATGGTAGCGCTCTATCCGAGTCCGGCGGGCGCAGTTGAATCGTTGCTGCCGCTCGACTCGTGGACCGCGATCGTGGCCAAGAATCCCGC
>Ga0206794_1015_pt1 | contig 10423 bp, 7 predicted proteins | sample Alteio_BWOrgCont_70_FD_152877 | JGI IMG/M metagenome (GOLD analysis project Ga0206794, IMG submission 152877) | Enriched cells from forest soil in Barre Woods Harvard Forest LTER site, Petersham, Massachusetts, United States -... | ecosystem: Environmental > Terrestrial > Soil > Temperate forest > O...
CATGGGCTCACCCATCCGAATGGCGTTTTCGCCGAAGCGCGCCAGGGCGGCTTTGCGCACGGCGAGGATACGGATCAGTTCGCCCGGCGCATCGCCTCCGTTGTCCCAGAGATGCGCATAGGGATGGGCCCCGCCCAGAGGCCGCGCATCCTCGTCTGTGATGTAGCGCAGTCCAGCGGCCTCGTTTTTGCGTAACAGCGCGTCGAGCGCTGAAGCCTCGTCTATGCCGGGCGCGAATTGCGAGTAGCCGTAGCGGATGGCGGCCTTGTCCCAGGGCCCGATCCCCACCGAGTATGCGTGGGAAACATCGGGCCTGCCGGAAGCATCCAGCGTGATCCACGGGTGCGGGTAGTCCATCACCGAGGTCCCCTGGCCGACGGAAGATGCGGCGAAGTTGTGCTGGAGTCCGAGGGTATGGCCCACTTCGTGCGCGGCGAGTTGGCGGGTGCGGGCCAGGACCATCGCTTCCATATCTTTGGGGATGGGCTTGCCGTCGGCGTAGGGCGCGAGCAGGGCCTCGGCAATCAGGTAGTCCTGGCGGGCGCGAAGGCTTCCCAACGTCACCTGCCCTTTGATGATTTCGCCGGTGCGCGGATCGACAACCGATTCGCCGTAGCTCCAGCCGCGCGTGGCGCGATGCACCCACTGGATCATGTTGTAGCGGATGTCCATGGGGTCCGCGCCTTCGGGCAGAACTTCTACCCGAAAGGAGTTCTTGAAGCCGGCAGCCTCGAATGCCTGTGACCACCAGTTCGCGCCTTCCACCAGCGCGGAGCGGATCGGCTCCGGCGCGCCGCGATCGACGTAGTAGACGATCGGTTTGGCAGGTTCACTGACGGGGGCCTTTGGGTCGCGCTTTTCCAGGCGGTGCCGCGCGATGTAGCGCTGGTCGAGCGGGTCGCCGAGCGTGGCCGAGTAGTCGCGGAAATCGACCGGAAAGAAGCCGGCGCGCGGGTCGAAGCGGCGGGGCGTGTAGCCGGGCCCAGGCAGTTCCACCATCGATGTATGGTCGCGCAACGTGATGGCATGCGGGTCGGGCGTCACCGTTGCCACAAACTCGCCCTTGGGCGTGCCTTCGGCCTCAAAGGTCAGCATGGCCTCGACTTCGGTGTTTTTCGGAAACGCCTTCGTATTATCGAGTGCCAGCGCGCTGCGGTTCGGGTCCAGTTTGTACGCGCCCTGGCCGGTTGCCTGCAGGCGCTCCGCGACTTCGTGCGCATCGCGCAGGAAGAATGCGGTCGCGTCGACGAGCAGGCGGCCGTTCTCTTCGGCCTCGATCGGGAATCCCCACAGGACGGACTCGGCGAACGACTGCTTCACCGCCAGACGCTCGTCGCCGGAGGTGGCCGAAGAGCGATACATCAGGTTCGACTGGATAAGCAGCACTTTTCCGCCGACGCGAGAGAAATGGACCACCCGCCCTTCGCCCAGTTGCCCGCGATCGAGTCCGACATCGTTGGACCCGAGGCCGTAGGGAAGTTGATCGAGCAGGAGGAAGTCGTCGTCGAGACGCGGAATTTCGAGGTAGAGCTTCCCGGATTTCGCATCCCAGTCGAGGGGAAAGTAGCCATCCTTGCGTTCCAAGCCGGCGATTTTCTGCGCGACGGTTTGCGGCGCGTCGGCGGAGCGGGCGATACCAGACAAGATGAGCAGACAGAACAAAGCCAGCAGACGGCAAGCAACTCGCAGCATGCGGGACCTCGGGGAGATGTCTTGGAAAGGCCGCCAAATGCGGCCTTCTTTATTGATGTATACAGGAAAGGGATGGGTTGTGGCCCATCGTCTTATCATCATGACTGCCATGACAGACCAGAAGATCCGAGTACGCTTCGCTCCTTCACCGACGGGGCTTCTGCACGTAGGCAATGCTCGGACAGCGCTCTACAACTGGCTTTTCGCCCGGCGCAGGGGCGGCGCTTTCCTGCTCCGCATCGAGGACACCGACGCCGAGCGTTCCGAAGTGCAATACGAAGCGCAATTGATCGAGGACCTGCACTGGCTCGGCCTCGAGTGGGACGAAGGTCCTGGCCTGACGGGCGATAAGTCGGACGAAATTGGGAACTACGGTCCCTATCGCCAATCGGAACGGCTTGACCTCTACGCCGAACATACCGAGCGCCTGCTGCGCGACGGCAAAGCCTATCCCTGCTTCTGCACCGCCGAGGAACTCGAGGCGGAGCGCAAGCTGGCCATTGCTGAACACGGCCCACAGGTTTACTCCGGCCGCTGTCGTGCTCTTTCAGCTGAAGAGGTCAACCAGAATATCGCCGCCGGCAAGCCCTTTGCAGTCCGGCTGAAGATCGAAGATCATCCCCTGCGCTTTCACGACCTGGTGCGCGGCGAGGTGGAGTTTGCCTCGGAAAGCGTGAGCGACCCCATCATTGTCCGTTCGGCCACGGGCGCGGAGGGAGGCGAGTCGGAGGGCATCCCGGTGTACAACTACGTGGTGACGATCGACGATGCCCTTATGGAGATTACCCACGTGATCCGCGGCGATGACCATATCTCGAATACCCCGAAACAGGTGGCGATCTACGAGGCGTTCGGGTGGCCGGTACCCGAGTTCGCGCACCTTTCAACGATCCTGGGACCGGACCGGGAACGGCTCTCGAAACGCCACGGAGCCACTTCGATTTCAGCCTTTCGGGAGTTGGGGTACCTGCCCGAGGCGCTGGTGAATTACCTGGCGCTGCTGGGCTGGGGCGCCGAAGACGGCAAGACCGAGACCTTCACGCTTGAGGAGTTGATCCACGTATTTTCGCTGGAGCGCGTAACACCATCGCCAGCCATCTTCGACTTCGAGAAGCTGAACTGGCTCAACCGGCACTACATGAAGCAAGCCGACCTCGCGCGGTTGGCTGCGCTGGCGTGGCCCTATTTCGGGGATCGCCTTCCCAGCCTCGACGCTGCTCCAGAACCAATGAAGATATGGTTCGAGAAACTGCTGGCGCTGTTTGTGCCCTACGTCGACCGCCTCGATCAGCTTCCAGCAAAAGCGGCGCCGTTGCTCCAGTTCGATTGCGACGCCGCGCGATCCGACCCCGAGAATGTCGTACTGCTGGCGGCCGACTCGGCACGCACGGTGCTCAGCGAATTTGGCGCCCGCGCCCGAACTTACTCGCAGCACATGACCCCGGACCTCTTCAAAGCGTGGATGAACGAGATCAAGGCCGCTACCGGGATCAAGGGCAAAGAACTCTTCCACCCTGTCCGCATTGCTTTGACCGGATCGCACGCGGGTCCGGATTTCGACAAGCTGCTGCCACTGATCGAGGACGGGGCGAACCTGGGCATCGGCATTTCCTGTGTTCGCGAACGGATCGAGTGTTTCGTAGGAGTGTGAGCCGCGTGTCGGAAATCCACTGGATCGAGGGAAACCCGGCTCCTGGCCTGGCCATCGTCCTCCGGCCGGAGGGCGACGACCAGCTCGAAGGGGAACTGCGCCGAATCAGACATGGCGGCATCGACACGATCGTCTCGCTGCTGGAGCCGTTCGAGGCCGATTCTCTGGGGCTGGCCGACGAGCAAGCAGCGGCAGAGCGCGCGGGGCTGGAGTTTCTTTCCTATCCCATTCGTGACGGGAGCATTCCGCGAGATGTTGTGCAGTTTCGATCCTTTGTTCACGGAATCGCCGACCGGCTGGCCGCGGGTGAACGCGTCGGCGTCCACTGCCGGGGATGCATCGGCCGGGCCACCATCACTGCGGCCTGCGTCTTGATTCACCGCGGGTGGAAGGCGCGCGACGCTCTGGAAGCGATCGCCGAAGCTCGGGGCTTTGCGGTGCCCGACACGCTGGAGCAGGAAGACTGGATCCTGGCATACAAGGCCGAGCCGTGACCGCTTCGGTCGTTGATTTTAGCTTTCCGCATCGATGGAGGGCCGAGATCCTGGCCGCACGGCCCCTGATTTTGCCGCCACGACATTTTGTGTATCCGCGCGAGGCTGAAGAGATCGAACGCGGCGCGCTTGAGGTGCTGATCCGGCCGGATGCGGTCGGAGCGGAGCCGTTTCTGGCCACCTGCGCTTTGGGGTTCCGCGATTCGGCTGTACCGAGGGGGCTCTGGTCCACACCGAACCCAGAAGAAATCTGCGCTGTCTCGGGTGGGTACGCATATGTCATCGATACCGCGGCGCCGGAGCGGTTTGCGATGATTGAGCACCGGCCGGTGCTGGAGGTGCGGCCGGTGGCGGACGCGGGTCTCCTGTTGTTCGTGGGGCACCGCTCGATCGTGGCATGGGGGCGGGAAGGGCTGGCGTGGGAGTCGGAAAAGCTCTCGGACGAGGGCATCACCATCACGACCGTTGAAGGCGGCCTGTTGCGGGGACTTGGCTGGGAGATGAGGTCGGATACGGAAGAGGCGTTTGCGCTCGATCTGAAAACAGGCGGCGCATGTTCTGCATTTCCTTGTTGAGTGTGGTACCCAAGATCGCCTAGGCTGCTCGGTATGATGTCCAGCGATCGACGCAGCTTTCTGCGCCAGGCGGCTACTTTGGCCGGCGCTTTTTCTGCCAGCAGCCTTTTCGAGCAGGCCCATGCGGCCGATTTCAAGGCGGCGGGCGCGCGCTTAGCCGGGCTCAATGCGCTGGAGGCCGCGCAGGATGAAGACTACTGGGCGGTGATTCAGCGCGCCTACTCGGTGAATCCCAATCTTATGAATTTGAACAACGGCGGGGTCTCGCCCGCGCCCATCGTGGTGCAGCAGGCGGTGGAGCGCTACAACCAGCTCTCCAACGAGGGACCGTCGTACTACATGTGGCGGATTCTCGACCAGGGCCGCGAACCGCTGCGCGAGAAGTTGGCCGCGCTGGCCGGTACCCCGGCCGGCGAGATCGCGATCAACCGCAACTCTACCGAGGCGCTGAACACGATCATCTACGGGCTGGACCTTAAGGCCGGCGATGAGGTCATCGGCACCAAGCAGGATTACCCGCACATGATCGAGGCCTATCGGCAGCGGGCTCAGCGCGAAGGCATCGTCTACAAGCAGCTCAGCTTCGACTTCCCTATTGAGGACGACGCGGCGATCGTGAAGGCCTACGAGGAGGCAATCACGCCGCGGACGAAGCTGATCCACGTGACGCACATGGTGAACTGGGTGGGCCAGATCATGCCGGTGCGCAAGATCGCCGACATGGCCCATTCGCACGGCATCGAGGTACTGGCCGATGGCGCGCACTCGTTCGGGCTGATGGACTTCAAGATTCCCGACCTCGGCTGCGACTACTTCGGGACCAGCCTGCACAAGTTTCTCTCCGCGCCCATCGGCACGGGTATGCTGTGGATCAAGGCCGACAAGATCGAAAAAATCTGGCCTCTGGTCTGTAATGACCATCCGCGCTCCGGCGACATCCGCAAGTTTGAAGACCTCGGCACGCGCAGCTTTCCGCTCGAGCAGGGCATCGGCGAGGCGCTCAACTTTCATAACGGCATTGGCCCGGCGCGCAAGCAGGCGCGCATCGGCTACCTCAAGAACTACTGGGCCTCGCGGGCACAGGCGATGCCGAAGGTGAAGCTGCACACCTCTCTCAACCTCAAGTACTCCTGCGCCATCTGCGGGGTCAGCGTCGATGGCATGACCCCGTCGGAGCTCGAGAACGCGCTGTTTGACCGCTACAAGATCCACACTGTCGGCATCGTGTGGGAGAACATCAAGTGCGTGCGCGTCACTCCGCATGTGTACACGTCGATTGCGGACCTGGACAAGCTGGTGCGGGCGCTGGACGAGATCAGTTCGAAGGCGTGAGATATTGCGCAAATTGAGATGCGAGACATTCGTCTGCAGCCTCAAGACGGACAATTCAGCGATCCGACGATTGTCTTCTCCCAGGTCTCAAAATCGAGACCTGGGGCACCCGGCGAAAGCGCATCAGAGCCCGTCGGCACTTCATGGCTGGAATGTTTCAGTGCCGGCCAACCATGAGGGACTGTGCGATTCCCAGAAGGGCTGTGGCGATGAACAAGAGTGCTGTCCACGCGCCTTTCGGATACTCCACAACGCGCCAAATAACCCTGGTACATACGAATACGCCGGCTTGCAAGAGCTTAATGACCAGGACGTAAACGGCGGAATAGAAGCAGACCGACAATGGAATCACAACCGGGATGATTATTAATAAGCCGGATCGCGGATACTCTTCCAGGTAAATGTCCCAATGGCGCATGCGGGAGCATAAGAAAAAGAGGATGTAGATCGAGAAGATCACTCCAACTTTCTTCAGAAAGCTCGATATTTTACCCGAGCGAACCAGCCACTTCAGTTCGATTGGGAACAGTACGAGCACCAGCGCGACCTGCATCACGACAATTCCCCATTGCCGAGTCAGCAAGTAACGCATCGAAGGGCCGACGTCTCCGCCCAACAACCCGATCAGAACGGCGTCGAAGACGTATGCGCATATCAGAGTGACGGCGGCCAGCGCGAGAGCTACCCTCGTCTTGTTGAGGGCTGCAATCCATGCCGAGAGATCGAGATAGCTGAGACGAAGGGCAAGCGTCTCGAACCAGCCCTGAATAGATTTCTGCTGTTTCTGGCTTAATGCGATTTCCAGCAGCTTAAGCGCGCTCAAACCGAGGCTGATCAGAAAGGCCGCGCTCAAGATCATCTTCAAGTCCTCTTGGCGGGGGATTATAGGCGTAAATGCTTGCAATGCGAATCGTTTAATACGGCGCCGACGCCGTTGGGCCGACCAACAAAGGCGCGTAGGCGGCATACACGCCTTCGAACACCAAATCCCAGCTTGCGGTTTCTGCGTGGGCCCGCGCCGCCAGTCGCATCTCGCCGTGTTTGACTGGATCGCCGAGTACGGCCGCCACCGCGGTCGCGAAATCTTCATCAGGAACGATACGGCCGGTCTCGCCGTCGCGCACGATAGTGCACGGGCCCCCGTCGGGAGTCACGATGGCGGGGACGCAGCTGGCCATGGCTTCGAGCACCACGTTGCCGAAGGTGTCGGTGTGCGATGGGAAAACAAAAAGATCCATGTTGGCGTAGGCAGCGGAAAGCGCCTCCCCTCGCAAGACCCCTGTAAAGTCCGCGCGATGCAGTCGTTCGCGAAGCCAAGGCTCCTCGGCGCCATGGCCCACGATGAGGAAATGGAAACTGCGGTGCCCGAACTGCTCCAGTTGTTGCTGCACGCGCGCCAGGAGAGCCACGTTCTTTTCCACCGAGAGGCGTCCGACAAAGCCGAGCACCTGGTCGCGATCATCCGCGCGGCGGTCGCGTTTCGAGGGATGAAAGAGGTCCGCGTCGACGCCGCGGGGCATGAGATGGCAGGGCCGGCCGGTCAGCTTCTCCAATTTCCGGCAGAGTTCGAGGTTGGGCGCGAAGAGCACCCGGGCATTGCCGTAAAACGCGGCGGCAGCCATCATGGCCAGGTCTTCGATGGTGTGGGCTGCGCCTTCCGCATGAGACGGAGGGAGATAGCGAAGAAACCATTCCGAGCGGCGCGCCGCGTATTCGTGAACATTGGTGTGCCAGCTGGCGGCCAGAGGCAGGCCGAGATTGTGCGCCAGCCCGGCACCCAGGATGCCGACTTCGCTGGGGCCGGTGATGTGGACCAGGTCGGGCCGGAACCGGTCCAGAGTCTCCTGAATCAGGGGAACGTGGCGCAGAAAGGCGGGGTCAAAGCGAAGATCCTTTTCGAGGGCAAAGGATAGGAGTCCGCGGGGCAGTTCGAGGGTCCACACATTCCCTTCTTCAATGAGGGCCTGGGCGCGGTCGCCGGCGCGCACACACAAGAAGGGCAGGTTGCGCCGGCGCGCAAAGGCTTCAAAATGGCGGCTGGTATGGGCGACCCCGTTCACTTCATGGAACGAGTCGGGGAAATAGGCCACGCGGGGCAAGGGATCAATCATTGTTGGTCAGCGGGTGCCAGCAGATTAAGGCGTTGGCGCCAGGCAAGTACCCTGGCTGCTTCTCCTAAGGCTGAGTGTAGTCGAGGCCGGGCGTTGCACCGTGTTTGGAACCTGGCAGCCTGACTCCGCTATGCCATTCCTTCGGTCTCTCCCATCGCCAGCCGCGTGTCACGCGACTCGCTCCAGGCGAGGCGCAATCCGCTCGAAACGGGACGCCGGCCCAGCATTTTCACCATGGCCAGAACAGCCGTCATCTGCCAGGGGGCGGAGCCACCAGGCCACATCTGGCTCAGGGGCGTATCCACGCCTTTTAAATCGGGATGATAGACCCGCTCGTCCCAGGTACGCGATCCCTGCGGAAATTCTGGATAGTCGCGGATCGCATCAATGGTTGACTGCAGAATGCGGTGCTTCCAGGGCTCCGCATATTGAGGCATGAACAGGACCTTGCTGCGTTGCTCGCGGCGAATCTCGTGCACAAACTCGGTAAACGAGGTGGCGTTGGTCAAGTTGATGTTGGCATTGGGCTCGACACCGTGGCGGTCGCCGCCGGAGATGAGGAGCATGTTCCATTGTTCCGCAAGCGCGCGCACGGCCCGATTCTCTTCCCAATGGCGAAGCCCGTTGAGTTCAAGAGCGTGCATGAACTGCCCGTTCTTCTGGAGGAACTCATTGACCAGAAACTTGTGCTTTTCATGCCCGACCGTAAACAGGTCCCAGAGGGGATGATTGAAGACCAGCAGGACATTGGGTTCCTGATGCAGCGCAGCCAGAATCTCGGTGAGGCGGTCATCGCCGGGATTGGCGGTGAATTCCTCGAAGGTTGCCATCCACTCCTGGGCCTTGGCGCTGGGCAGGTTATGAACGCCGAGGTGAAAATCCTGCACACCCCCGTAGGGTGCGCTCCACTCCACCGAAACCGGGATCTGCCGCGCGCTGGGAACGGTGCGCAGGAGCATGGGAGCCTTGATGTTGTCGTGGTCGGTGATGGAGACCATGGGGGCCACGCTGAGTTTCTCGATCTGCGCGGTTTCGAGGTCGAAAGCCAGCTTAGGAGTCAGGGGCGGGGTCCAATAGGCGGCGGCATAGTCAATACGGACACCATACTTGGCGTGAGCCTTCCGCTCCATGCGTGCCAGGATGGGACGCAGGAAGGAGAGTTGACTGCCCATATTGGCGATGAAGCTGAGGGTTTCCTTGGACTGATTGGTGTGACTGTGCAAGGAAACGCCGGAACGAAAGCCTTGCGCCGCGCGCTGGTCACACCACAGGTACGAGATGGTCGACTTGGCCATTTCTCCCCCTTTTGAGCCCGATTGCGATTTGATTCTTTCGCCTGATTGTCGTATGTGGGTCATAAACGCCAAGTGAACGTGGCACGAATGGTGCTTCAATTTTCCACAGGTACCAAGGCTGTCAACTCGCAGAATTTCAAGCACTCTGAAGGCAGGTGCCGCCGCTTTACTGCAATTGAATCGCCTTTCGAAAGAATGCGCGCCTAGAGCAGGGAGCCCTCCCTGACTAGACTATCATCGGCGTAAGCATCTCATTCATAATTTGTTGACAGTCAAGCAGTTGGATTTACTATTTGCGGGTCTTGGCGAGTTCGGGACCGAGGAAATCCTCGATGGTGACTCCCCCCATAAGCTCGGGCTGAGGACAGGGCGCTACGGATTCAGCCGGCTTGACGGCGGCTCCTTCGGGAATAAGGTAATTCTCGGTGAGTCCCTTCTTTAGCAATTCAAAGGCCTCTTGGGGCGTGTCAGCGTATCGAAACAACTCTAAGTCTTTAGGCGAAATTGCCCCCGTGTCGACAAGGGCCTGGAAGTTAATGACCTTTTTCCAGTATTCGGAGCCGTAGATCACAACCGTGATCTTCTTGGCGAGTTTCTGGGTCTGGGTGAGGGTCAGGATTTCAAACATCTCGTCGAGGGTGCCAAACCCGCCCGGAAACACCACCAGCGCCTTGGCCAGGTAAGCGAACCACAGCTTGCGCATGAAGAAGTAATGGAATTCGAAATTCAGCGACGGGGTGATATAGGGATTGGGCGACTGCTCGAATGGCAGGCGGATGTTGAGCCCGATGGTCTTGCCGCCGGCTTCGTGGGCCCCGCGATTAGCAGCTTCCATGATGCCGGGGCCACCTCCGGAGGTCACGACAAACCGATGCCGGCGCGAGGGAATACTGGAGGCCCAACCGGTGAGCATGTGCGCCAGGCGGCGAGCATCTTCGTAGTAGCGGGCCATTTCCACGGCGGCCACCGCTCGCTTGCGCTGCAGGTTGGTGGCGGTGCCTTCGACGATCTGGGGGGGATGCTGGCGGGCTGCTCCTCGCTGGGGGCGGGACGGCTGGAACCGGTATTGTCGAGCAGTTCCAGGGCGTGGTGGGCCTCTTCGTGGCCGCGGAACCGGGCCGAGCCGAAAAACACCACCGTGTCCTGAATCTGTTCCTTGCGAAAGCGGGCGAGCGGCTCGCCATACTCGGCCACGATGCGAATCAGACGGCCTTCGGCGCTATTGAGGAATGCGGAATTTTCGTAGGCCAGGGGGGCGCGGTCGAGAGGGGGC
>Ga0206794_1267_pt1 | contig 10338 bp, 8 predicted proteins | sample Alteio_BWOrgCont_70_FD_152877 | JGI IMG/M metagenome (GOLD analysis project Ga0206794, IMG submission 152877) | Enriched cells from forest soil in Barre Woods Harvard Forest LTER site, Petersham, Massachusetts, United States -... | ecosystem: Environmental > Terrestrial > Soil > Temperate forest > O...
CCAAATACTCCCTTTACCATGCCACCGTCTACAGAAATCGTCTGGCCAGTGATATAGAATGACAATGGGGAAAATAGCCACGCGATCAGGTTGCCAAAGCTTTCCCCATCGCCCATTTTACCGCCAGGGATCTCTTTTTCAAATGTTTCTACCGCAGCTTCCATAGAGATGCCCTCCCCTTTCATTTTTCTGGCGTAGAGCCTGTTCATAGCGCCCGTTTTGTGGTACCCGGTGCCGATGACATTTACCGTGATGCCATTTTTAGCTACCTCATTGGCGAGGGTCTTGGCCATTCCTGTCACCGCCAGCCGCATTGCATTGCTTAGGACCAGGTCTTTGATGGGCTGTTTGACGGAAATGCTTTCACTGAACAGGATCCTGCCATGGCCCTGCCGCTGGAAGACCGGCAAAAGCTTTTGCACCAGGTTGATTTTCCATTTTAAGATATGGTTGTAGGCATCGTCCCAATTTTGCAATGAGGTTTCCATAAAAGGCATTGCCGGCGGCCCAGAGGCGTTTAGAAAAACGCCGTCTAGTTTTTGGCCGCCGATTGCGGCAACAATCAGATCGGCTGTTTTCAGTTCAAAAAGATTTCCCATCACCTGAGTCACATTTTTAGGGGAGATCGATTTGAGATGATCGAGCTTCTCTTGATCGGTGCCGACGGCAATTATACTGGCCCCTTCTTTTAGCAAAGTGCGGGACACACCCAGCCCTAACCCACCGGTGGCGCCAGTAATTAAAAAACATGTATTAAATAATTGTAAATCCATCACTAAGAAATTTTAGCTTCTTCACGACCTATTTTTGTATTCCGCTATGCACTCCATTTCAAAGATTGCGCCCAAGGGCAAGCCGGCCACGGCAACTGTAGTTCGTGCCGGTTTGTGCGTTGCAAAGTGCTCCGCATAGATGGCATTCATCTTTGAGTAATTGGCCATGTCTGTGAGGTACACATTTACCTTTACAACATCCGCCAGCGTCAACTCTTTTGATGCCAGGACCAATTTGACATTCTCAAACACCTGCGATGCTTGTTCCTCGATACTTTTCCCCGCAAGCTGCATATTTTTACCATTGATCCCTATCGTGCCTGAGCAGTAGAAAAGACCATTCGATAACATGGCATGGGAAAAAGGGCCGACGGCACCGGGTGCGTCTTTGGCGAAAATTGTCTCCATAACTTTGATTTTGTTTTTTTTAAAAATTAAGCGGTTTTGCATCAGGCTCAGTCAACTTTTCATACATCACCTCATAAAGGGGCGTTGAAATACGCAGTTGTTTTCCCATCCTTACGACGTATCCTACCAGGGTATCGACTTCTGTCGCCTTACCATCCTCAAAATCGCGCTGCAGGGATGATGTTGCTTTAAAGGGCATCGCGCTCATTATGTTCAGCGTTTGCAAAATGATGTCGCCGGAAAAAACGATGCCACTTGCCTTGGCCACCGCCTTCAGTTCATACATGAGGGATAGCAGCAATTCCTTGTTCTTATTATCAGCCAGGATCTCCCCGATTGAACAATGCAAGAATGAAGTGAGCGTTGCCATGGTGGAAATCAATAGAAATTTCCCCCATAATTCAGCTTTGCTATCCTTTGACACCGATGCATCAATGCCTGCTTTCATTAGTATTTTCGCAAGCTTTACCTGCCTGTTCGTTTTTGGCTCCGTCGTACCGAAAAATAATTTTGAAAACTTGCTTGTTTTTCTGATCACTCCCGGCTCGATCAAACTTGAAATGATGTATGCGCCACCCTCAAGAACTTCGTTTTCCGGGCAAAGCTGTTTTATCGTAGCCGCACCCTCTACCCCATTGACCAAAGAAACCAGGACTGTCTCATTTTTGATGCATGGCATATATTGGCGGATGCTTTGCTCCAGGTCATACATTTTTGTACAACAGAGCATGTAATCTACTGTACCGATCTCCGATGGGTCAGATGAAGTTAATTTTGGGTAGGCAACGAAGGTTTCTTCAGGCGTCTGCAGAGTGATCCCTTTACTTTTTAAAGTTATCTTATTATCGCCCCTGGTGATAAAAATAATGTCTATGGTATTTGATTTTTCAAAATGCCTGGCCAAACATCCGCCGAAATAGCCGCCAACGCCACCGATACCGAGCACTGCAATCTTTTTTTTATTTTGCATTTAAGTTTTGTTTGCAAATCATAACCGGTATCAAAATTATAAAACCGGCTCCTGGCGGCCTTTGTCAAAAACTGCTTATTGTCAGTATTCGAGTGAAATATATTGTTCATCTGAGCGGGTATTTATAGTTTTGATGAAAATGCAATAGGATGGGAACTATTGAGATTATTGATTTTTCGGATGACTTAAAGGAGTATTTTAAGAAATTAAATGTCGAGTGGCTTGAAAAATATTTTGCTGTGTTACAGTCAGATGAGCTTATTTTAGCAAACCCGGTAGAATCGATTATTGAAAAGGGCGGCTGTATCAACTTTGCAAGAATCGGCAATGAAATAGTTGGAACATTTGCAATGATCAGGATCGATGAATATACTTATGAGATTGCGAAAATGGCAGTTACGGAAAAATATCAAAACCTTGGGATCGGCAAGAAGCTTATGGAGTATGTAATTAAAAAAGCTAAGGAGATGAGAATAGACCGGCTCATTTTATATTCAAACACTGATCTAAAAATAGCGGTAAGTATGTATTCTAAATTCGGGTTCCGGGTTATACCCAAAACTGATTTCCATAATGAAAGAGCAAACATAAAAATGGAGATGATATTAAAATAAACAATGAACTTTTCATTCGACGAAGAAATAATACTTGAAAACTCTTTTGTACTGCTTAGGCCTATCAATAAAACCGACCTCGATCACCTGTTGCCGGTGGCTACTAAAGACGAAGACTTGCTGCAATTCTCGCCTGCACAGATTTGCACAAGGGAGCTGTTAAAAACGTATATTGACACTGCTGTTGAGAACAAAATAAACAAAAACCGATACGCATTTACCGTTTTTGACAAGACCGGGAATCGATTTGCCGGCAGTACCAGTTTTTTAAACATCTCAAACCCAGACGACAGGCTTGAGATTGGATCGACATGGTATGGCAAAGAGTTCCAGAAGACTGGCTTAAACCGAAATTGTAAATATTTATTGTTGCAGTACGCATTTGATACCTTAGAAGCCGAAAGGGTTGAATTCAAAACAGACGAAAGAAACCTGGCTTCAAGGAATGCCATAGAGAAGATAGGTGGGCAATTTGAAGGAATATTAAGACGGCACACTTTAATGAGTGACGGGTTTAGACGAAATACAATATGCTACAGCATATTAAAGCCTGAATGGGCAGCATTGAAAAAGCACTTTTTAGAACACAATGAAAAATGAAGAACTAAATTATCTGTTTAAAGAAAAGTTATCCACTCCTTTAATAACAGATGCTTGTATTAGAAATAGCTTCCCATTGCGTTTAGCTCCATTTGGCATTCATCCAATAGTGCCGGGATGGAAGATGGCAGGCTCTGCTATTGGGGTAAAGCATTTTGGAAGCGTGGATGTGTTTATTGAGACTATTCATTCAGCCAAAAGTGGCGATATCCTTATTATAGATAACGGGGGAAGGACAGACGAGGGGTGTATAGGAGATTTGACCGCGCTTGAAGCGTTAAATGCTAAAATGAGAGGTATAGTGCTATGGGGAGTACACCGCGATACTACAGAAATTAAAAAGTTAAATTTACCCGTTTTCAGTTTTGGGGCTTTCCCTTTGGGCCCGGTTCGCAACGTTTCTGAAATCGCCGATGATTACAAAATTGTCCGGTTTGGGGATGAGATAGTTACAGGTGATGATTATGTTTTTGCGGACGAGGATGGAGTAACTTTTGTTCATCAGCAATATTTGAAAACTGTTTTAGATACAGCTGCTGAACTGTCGGAAAAGGAGCGAAAGCAGGCAGATCAAATAAAACAAGGTAAAAACCTGTATCAACAATTTGCGTTTGACAAGTTCCTTGATTTAAAGAAAATCGATCCGAGGCTTTCGTTCAGGGCGTATTTGAAAAAAATCGGCGGTGCGATCGAAGAATGAAGTTCCCCAGTCAGGCGGGAGGTGCAGCGCAGGCCAAAAGAAGTAAATAAAAAAGCACCTGGAATCGTTACTTCCTAAGTGCTTCATTGTCAGTGTCCCCGCACGGGCTCGAACCGTGGACCCGCTGATTAAGAGTCAGCTGCTCTACCAACTGAGCTACAGAGACAAATGGGACCGCAAATGTAGGTTTTTTCCGGAAAAAAAGCGGGCCCATGGGAAGAAAAATTATTCCACTACTTCATAGATCGTGACGGGCTGCGCCTTGTTCTTGAGAGAGACCGAGCCCAGTGGCGCGCATTTGAAAGACTCCCTGATCTGCTCGTAGACGGCTGCGGGGATTACCACCTGACCGGGCTTCGCCGCGCTCTGCAATCTTTTGGCGGTATTGGCCACATCACCGATGACGGTATAGTCGAGCCGCCGGAGGCTGGCGGAGCCGATGTTGCCGGAGATGACCTCGCCGCTACAGATGCCGATGGAGACCATCGGCCGGAAAGAGAGCTCGGCGATCTCGGGCAGCTTTTCCACCTGGGTACGAACGGAGAGACACGCGTCGAGGGCGCGGTCCAGGTGGTATTCGCCACGGAATACGGCCATCACGGCGTCACCCAGGAATTTGTCGACGTAGCCGTTCTGGGCGATGATCCCTTTGACGATGACGTCGAAATACTGGTTGACCATATTGACGACTACCCCGGCCGGGGCCGTCTCCGTGATCCGGGTAAAACCGCAGATATCGATAAAGACCACGGTCGCTTCGATGGTCTCGTTCGTCATCAGCGAAGCCTCGAACTCCTGCCGGTTCATATACCGCAACACCGACTCGTCGACATACATCTTCAGGATATTGTTCTCCTGGATGGCCTTCAGGGTCTCTTTGATCTGCTCGACCTGCCGGATGGTCTTGCGCATCGTGATCTCGAGGTCTTCGAAGTTCACCGGCTTGCAGATGAAATCGAATGCGCCCTTGTTCATCGCGCTGCGGATGTTGTCCATGTCCCCGTAGGCGGATACGATCACGGCTTTGATCACGGGGTTGAGGTCTTTGAGCCGGGCGAGCAGGCTCAGCCCATCCATTTCGGGCATATTGATATCCGTCAGCACGACAAGCATGTCCTGGTGGCGGCCCAGTTTCTCGAGGGCGTCGGCGCCATTGACCGCAAAGACGAATTCGAATTCCTTCTCGCGTATCTGTCGTCTGAACTTCTGCTTGATCAGCAATTCGAGGTCCGTCTCATCATCCACGACCAGTATCTTAGTCATTTTTCAGGTGTTTGAGCTTGTCTTTTAATTGGGTAAAATCGAACGGCTTTGTCAGGAAATCGTCGGCGCCGAGTTTCATGGCCTGGTTATAATTTTCATCATCCCCATAAGCGGTGATCATCATCACCACGGGGGGAGGGACCGCATGTTTTTCCTTGATCCTCTGCAGCAGCTCCAGACCGCTCATGCCGGGCATGTTGATATCGGACAGGATCAATACAGCCTCCTGTTGCCATTGGCTTAGAAATTTCAGCGCTTCCTCCCCGGAATGGGCGAAGGAAAATTGCATCTCGCCGCCGCGGATCTCTTTCCGGAACCGCTGTTCGAACAAGGCCTGTACATCTGTTTCGTCGTCTACAACCAGGATTCTCATATTGCGTCAAATTTTTGGAAGTTGGATAATGAATTCGGCAAAGCCCCCCTCTTCTGTCAGCACTTCTATGGCCCCGCCATGGCCCTTGGTAATAATGTCATAGCTCAACGAAAGACCAAGACCCGTACCGTCCCCGACCGGTTTTGTGGTAAAGAACGGGTTAAAAATCTTCTCCTGCACCTGGGCGGGTATACCCAGGCCATTGTCTTTTACGCGAATCTCGATCCCTTTATCGGTTTTCGCGGTGACCAGTTCTACCAGGGGCCGATAGGCTTCTCCTCCCATTTTCGATTTTTGCATGACGGAGTAAAAGGCATTGGTAAACAGGTTGAGCAATACCCTGCCGATATCCTGCGCCACAACGGCCAATTTCGGCAGGTCTTCCTCCAGTCTCGTTTCCAACCGGGCGTTAAAATCCTTGTTTTTTGCGCGCAGGCCATGGTAGCTGAGGCGCAAATATTCATCCGCCAGTGCGTTGATGTCGGTCAGCTCTTTCTGACCGGAGCTTTTTCGGCTGTGCTGCAGCATGTTCTTGACGATGGAATCTGCGCGCTTGCCGTGGAGATTGATCTTTTCCATATTCTGTTTGAGGTCGCAGGCAATGGCTTTTGCCTCATCGATGGCCCCTTTGTCCAGCTCTGCGTTCATTTCTTCGATCAATTCGGTATTGAGCTCGGAAAAATTATTGACAAAATTGAGCGGGTTTTGAATCTCATGCGCGATACCTGCCGTGAGCTCCCCTAAGGAGGCCATTTTTTCGGCCTGGATCAGTTGCGATTGGGTGGCCTTGAGCTCCGTCAGGGTGCGATCCACCACCTGCTTGGCGGCTTCCAGCCGGGTAAAATCATCATAGCGGGCATAGGCGGTTGCAAATGTGTCCGCCAGCGACTGAGCGAGGCTGATCTCGTTTTCCGCGAGCGGTGCACTGCTGCCGACATAGAGCATTCCCTGGAGAAAGGGGAAAAAATGCAGGTATAACCCGGCAGGCGGAAGCTCGGTGATATAGCTTCCCTCCGAACCTATCGCTCCCTGCCGAACGAGGCTGACGGAAAAGGCCCGGAATTCCTCCTGATCCCAATGGTCGGTATAGATGCGTTTTTCGCGCCAATTTTTCAGCATCGGCCGGCCTATGCCTTCCGTATCGAAGGACATAGGAAAGGCGGCGATCGCTTTCCCATCGGGGGTGGATAAATAGCAATGGATCGATCGTTGTACTTCGTTCATCAGGAAGACGCCACAGCGAAAAAAGGGAACGCCCAAAATAGTCAGTTCGTTCCAGATCAGCGGAGTGATCTTATCCAGGTCGGCCGGGGTACGCATGGAGGCGATCTCTGCCCGAACCCGGTCGAGCGAGGCCTGCCGGGTGGCTTCGCGGCTGTTGGCTTCGGCCTGCTGCAACTCAAAATAACGTCTGTAAGTAAGCCCGATCACCGCGGTAAAGCGTCTGATGGTATCGATATCTGCGTTGCTGAGGGGCTTGTCCGACCAACAGTACAGCTCACCTTCGGTAAAAGGAAAGAAATAACCATATACCGGCCCAACGTTATGCCAGTCCGGGACGGGAAACCCCGTATCACGAAGCCGCTGGTTGTAGGAGAGCAGGAGTTCTCCTTCGAGTACCGGGAAATATTCTTCCTTCACAAGCCAGTGATCGAAGATTTCCATCAGCACGGGATGATGACTAAGGACCGCAGTTCCGAGCAATTCAAGATCAGTTGTGTTTTCCCGATTGGTCGCGGTATGGAGGGCGACTGAACGGGTGGACTCATCAATGAGTCCGATGCCGCTGCGCATGAGATCGATGCCCAACCGCCTCAATTCGAAGAAAACCAGCTTGGCGGTCGCCGTGAGGTCGGCACTGCTGTGCATGGCTATGGCCTTGCCGCGCACTCGTTCGAGCGCCGCCTCAATCTGGCCTTCCCTGGCCTGAGCCTCGGCCTTTTGCAGATCAAGGAAACGGCGGTAGGTGAGGTCGAAGACTGCGGAAAACCGTTGATAAATCTTTGTCGCTTCCGTTGTCAAGGGCAGGGGTGAAAAAATAAAGATGGCGCCATCGGCAAAAAAGAAGGAGTAATGCCATTCTTCCGGCGGCAAAGCCGAAAGGTTGAATTGTCCGGTATAACCAGACATGGCGTTTATCGCCCGGTAATAGACCATCATATCTTCCCCGGCCAATTTATAGCAGAAGTCTGCTTCCTTGTTTTTGAATGCTTCGTGGAATTTTTGGAACAGTTGGTGGGAGGTCAGGTCCAGATAACCGGTGTTAAAGGCAATATTTCCATCGGGCCCCGTTCTGGCCGACCACGCTTCCATCTGATTCGTGTCATTGACGATCGCTATCCCGCTGCGCACGGATTTCGTGACCCCCAGTTTGGTCAGCTCTTCGAAGAGGGTCCTGACGGTGTCGATCATCTCCTTGCTGCTGCGCATGGCCATCGTTTTGCTACGCACGCGTTCGAGGGCGGCCTCGATCTGGCCTTCCCGGGCCTGCGCCTCCGCCAGCAGAAGGTCGTTGAAACGGGTGTAAGTGAGATCGAATACCTTTCCAAAGCGGCTGAGGATATCGAGGCTTGCATCGGATAAGGGTGCCGGTCCCCCGACCTGTAGACCGCCGAATGCGCCAAAGGAAAAGGAGAACCAGGCGGGATCGAGCGAGCGGATGCCGTCCTGCACTTTCTGCGGAAGACGTTGGTAATCCGTCCTTGTAAACATATACTCGTCGATGGCCTTCTTTTCTTCACCCTTTAGCTCATAGACCCATTTTTCGCGGCGTTCCTTCCAGGCTTGCATGATGGCGTTTTGAAAAGGATAGTCGGCAAAAGGCAGGAAATAGGATTCCGGCAGGCGGTCGGTCTGCGTATTGGCACGCCACACCCTGCAGGACCGGGACGCCTCATCCAAAATGGTGATGAGACACCAGCTAAGGGCGACATCGAGCCGGGTCAATTCGGCGATGACCGTGGCTACCAGCGCCGCCAGCTCGTCGGAACTTTTCATGGCCATGGCCCGGGACCGCACCCGTTCCAACCCCGTCTCGATCTCTGCGTTCTTGCGTTGGGCGTCGATCTCGTCCTTCTGGCGCCGTAGCAGGGAATAGGCTTTTTTCCGAAGGCGATTGTTGCGGAATAAGAACCCGGCGATCAGCAGGATTACTCCAGCGATGGCCATCAGCGCATAAAATTTCAGGTTGGCGGCATTTTCCCGCTGCTGTGCCTTTAATTCCTGCTGGCGGAACTGGTCGTTGAATTCGAAATTTTGTGCTTGCTTTATCTTTTGCTGGTTAAATAGGTTGTCCTTCAGCGCGATGGTCAGCCTGAGATATTTTAAGGTGCTGTCTGTCTGATGCCGCGACTCATAAAGATCTGCAAGCAACCGCGTGGCATTCAATACACCAAGGGGATAGGTCTTTGCCCATTGCTTGTCCATGGCCTTTCTTGCGTAGTAGATTGCGGAGTCGCTTTTGCCTTCTGAATTATATACGAGCGCGATGCCGCTATAGGCATCTACGATATCGACCAGGAAATAATCCCGGAAGGCCTTGGGGATCGCCATCCGATAGTAATTAATGGCGATGCTGTCCTGTCCCAATTTTGCATAGGTGTTGCCAAGAACGGTCAATACACCACTCCATAGGTCCTGCTCTTTGACCTGTCGGGCAAAGAATAAGGCGGAATCCAACTGACCATTCCGCTCATAGATAGAAGACATGAGGCCGAAAGCAACCGTGATCATGTCCGGGCGCTTTATCGCCGTCGCAAGACGCAATGCCTGATAGTCCCGTGTAAGCGCCTTTTTATAGTCTCCCTCATCCCGGTAGATCAGGGACGCGGTAACGTTTGTGCCTATCAATCCCAAAGTGTCATCGAGCGATTGGAACAAAGGCATGGATTTATAAATCCAGCTCAACGCGGCGTTATAATCTCCCAGTGTATTCATGGCCTGGGCCATATCATTCATAGAATAGGCCTGTCCTTTTTTAAATCCCAGCTTTTGCGCGAGCTGTAGTTCGTCTTGAGCATAGATGAGGGCGGTGTCTGCATTTGCAAATTGGTAACCCTGGCTCAAGGTACCAAGCATCCTGACCTTCGAAGTGTCCTCCTTAGCAAGGGCCACGCCTTGCCTGAGTTTGCTGAGGCTGTCTGCTATAGTATTCTGACCCTCCGCCCGCAGCAGACAAAAAACAAGTCCCATCACAAACAGGAGTCTTCTCCTCATGCCGCCTGGTTTAAGGGTAACTGAACAATAAATTCCGAGCCTTGTCCCGCGACCGAATGTACGATCATCTCCCCGCCATGTGCCTTTACGATGTCATAGCACATGCTCAGGCCCAGACCGGTGCCTTCGCCGGCGGGTTTTGTGGTAAAGAAGGGCTGAAAGATCTTTTCCTTTACGGCTTCTGAAATACCCGTACCGTTATCCGCGATATTGATCAGCACCTTGCCGCCTTCCTTCCGGGTCGTCAGGGTCACAGCGGGCTGGTATCCCGGACCAAGCAGTCTATTCCAATAAAGCATCCATTCGCCATTGAGGGGGACGGGGGTCTTTTTAAGATCGATCTGCCGCAGGTCGATGACTCCCGCCTTTGCCTGCGGGATCTCCTGTTGCGCGAAGGTCCTATACGTGAACAGCAGACAGCA
>Ga0206794_1260_pt2 | contig 10278 bp, 8 predicted proteins | sample Alteio_BWOrgCont_70_FD_152877 | JGI IMG/M metagenome (GOLD analysis project Ga0206794, IMG submission 152877) | Enriched cells from forest soil in Barre Woods Harvard Forest LTER site, Petersham, Massachusetts, United States -... | ecosystem: Environmental > Terrestrial > Soil > Temperate forest > O...
GCGGACGATGTTATTAAACTTGAATCAAACATGGCAGTATTTGCGGCGGTTAAAAAAAACGGCGGCGTGTTTGGTGAAGTGGGCGGTGGTATTGCTGTTGATACACTCATTGCCAATAAAACTTCAGGCACTTTAGTGTTTAGCTATGCGGGCACCGTGGCATTTGACCCAACAACTCCGGCGTTGTACATAAACACACCGCTTGCATCGATTATTCCTAACCAAGCGGCAATGCATTGTAATGTGCAATTACCAACATTGTATGTGGGTATTGGAGCTATGGCTTCTGCGGTAGGTGGCAGTGGTGCGTTTTCAGTTGCAGCTGCTCCATGTGGTCCGTTTGTACCAACGAGTTTTATTAAAATAGCGCCCGACAGTGCCGTTGCTGCAGACTCTATTATTGCAACCAGCACTCCTGGTCAGCAAGTGACCGCCTATTACCTCAAAACAATGAAAACATCGATGTTGCTCTGGTATTTAATTGTGTGTGGTGGGGTGGGTAACCCGGCAACAACTAAAAACCAAGTATTTGCATTGCCATTACTGTCGAGCATAGACAACAAATTGAATGAGCAAGCCGGATTACTTGCACAAAAAAATGCCATACCGGTTACACAGTTTGCAACTACCGGTGTGCCGGTGTTGCTTGGACGCACATTGCAAACTCCGCCAAGTGTGCCAGGAGATCTGTATACCTCAACCGATGTTGCAGCATTAGTGGGTGGTGGCAGTTTACCGGGAGATGCAACAGAAATTTTTGTGGCAAACGATGCCGTGTTTGCATCGGTAGGCACGAGTAGTACCAACTTACAAGCCGGTGTTTTCTATTCACAAGCATTGTTTGATAGCTTGGGCAGAATTAATGGTTGGACTGCCTGGCAACGAGTAAGTGGTAATGCACTACCGGCATGGGGCGGTGAGTTTGATAAAATTTTAGGCAATTTCTGGCTCTTTACGGGTACCGATGCAAGCTCAGTAAACACGGTACAAAGAACTGCATGGGGTGTCCAAAAAACAAATGTTGCCCTAGGCGCGGGCTTTATGACGCAAGCGCAAGGCGGCGTACAAGGTCTTGTGGATGTTCCGTATACCAATGCGAGTTTTTCGCAAACAGTGGGGCAGCGATTAGCGGTCACCATAACAACCGGCTACCAAAAAGTAGTGATGGTACAAAGTGGTAGTGATTCAGCAGGTTTGTTTGGTCCACAATTATTTTCAATGCCCACAATTGTTTGCAGTGATGGCACGCTTTCTGGATTTACGTCCGGTGCATTCACCTTGCAAATGACGGGTGGAGTATTAAATCAACTAGGCGCCATAACGTCGGCCGCTATTGTTACCGACGGTACATACGGTTGGCTGGTGGCTGCCGGTACGGGTGGTGTTGCGGTGTTAGCACATGCCGATGGCACCGGTTGGCCAGTAGGTTTACAAAGCGGTTTTGTGGGGCTCGACGCAACGATGCGTTGGAAGCAGATTATTACGGCAACTGGCGGAACGGTCGCGGTTCGTAAGTTGCTTGGCGACGGCGCAAATCTGTATGTATTAACTGAAAAATCGCTCCAAAGAATAGCAGTTTCGGCGACTAATTTTGCACAAGCTATTTCTTCGTCGGTGGTGCTTGCGCAAGCAGGTGGGTTACCGGGCGCGTTGAATACGTTTTTGTCTGACGTACAAGTTTCTGGTGCATTTGCAGTGCTTGGTACCAGTTCTGGCATGCTTCGTGTGGGTAATAGTGCAGACATTTCAGCGGCAACATCTGCTGACGCAGTTGGGTGGGTGTTTGTGAACTTGCCTGAAAGTGTTGGGCCGGTGACACGGTTTGTGCCTATTAGCACAACAGGTGTTGCGCAAGATTTTGCCGATAATGGTAATTTGTATGTCGTGAATGCATATGTGGGGCGTAACCAAACCCGCGTGTATCGGTTTATCGTTGATAATACGGGAGTTATTGATGATAATACGCTGACTCCATTGCCTGATTATTTTATACAAAATAAAAATAGCTTTTTTATAAATATTGGAGAGTATCGTAATTACTTAACATTTGACGGTTCAATTTTTGCACTTTCTCGCAGTCGATATCTTGAAGAAGCGCCGTTTTTGGAGCTGCTTGGTCCTTCTTGGGTTAAGCGAACAGGTGTTGCTGCGGTGTCAACTGCAAGAAAAGTAGTGAATGAACCAACCGCGTTTAGTATGGGACATACGATACGCAGCTCCGCATCGGGAGCGTGGTTGGTGCCGGGAGATTTTGGATTGATAGTTAATGAATAATTGTGGAAGATATATGATAAAACGCACATTAGCGTTCATAATGCTTGTGGGCATTGCTGCGACGCCGCTGCTCAAAGCAGTTATACCGTATAATATATTTCATCCGTATGATGTATTGGTTATGCCATACCGTGCACCTATTGACCATGTACGCATTATGGTTGGGTATGAAGGAGCGGTACACGTACGTGGGTTTATTGGTGATGATACCGATATGCTCACCCGTACACAAACAAGTGTAAACGTGTTACAAATTTGGCAACGAGAACAAGATGCAATTGCCGCATTTAAGGGAGCTAACCCCGAAACTCCCATTGGTCAACTTGCTCAGCAATTAAATATTGATGACGATAATACCAAGCATGGTATTTTTACTCCGTGTGCAAAGTTACACATGCCCGTAAACGCGATGTTTGGTATACAATGGCGCTTGCCTCATGGCATTAAATTGGCGGCGTTTATTCCGTACCTGGTGGTGCAATTGAGTGATGTGCATTGGAAACAAAAAAATCCACTGGTTACGTATGAAGAAATTATTACTCCCGACCTGATTGCACAAATTGAGCAAGTAAGTGGCATGAACTTGTTTGGTTGGAAGCGGCATGGGTTTGGAGATATGTTGGTTCAGGCCGATTATACGACATATTTCCCACAAAATAAGCCATGGTTAAAAAATGTGGGCATTGACGTACGGGGCGGTATTTTGTTCCCGACTGGTTTAAAAGAAAACATTAATTGTGTGATGGGCTTACCGTTTGGGTATGACGCAGGGGTCGGTATTCTGGCCGCAGCGCGCCTTGAGCTTTGTTACATTCATCAAGTATTGTTTGGTGTTGATGTGGAGTTACTGCATTTATTTGGTAACACACGTTGCCGGCGCATTAAGGTTGACCCAGCACAAACTGATTTGCTGTTTTTAACAAAAGCATCGGCGTTTAAAGACGCTGGTTTTACGCAGCATTATACGTTGTATCTTGAAAAGCTTGCGTTGTATAAAGGGTTATCTGCGCAACTGGCGTATCAATACACCAAGCATAACGATGACACCTTATACGTGTGCCAAGAAGGGTTTAACAATACGGTTATCAATAGTGCGGAATCATTACAAGAATGGACGACGCATAACTTGGTAGGGAAAATTACGTATGAATGGCTTGATAGCAAAGGATATGTAAACCCGAGCTTTTCAGTGTTTGTTAAAGCAGGCTTTAATGGTAAACGTGCAATTCTTGCCGATACCGTGGGCGCGATTTTAACCATGAATTTCTAGTCTTCGCTTATCCGAGCCGCCGACGGCGTGCTCGGCAAGCTTTGTCTGGCTTCGCCAGCTTTTTTATCGGATTGATATATCTAACAAATTGAAATAAGCGGAGACTAGTCCGGCGCAGTCGCAATTACTTTAGCACTTGAGTTTAACGGAGTGAAAACGTAGACGGACTACTCGAACGCAAAAAATAACTTCTTCATACACCTGCCATAATTGTGGCATCAACCATAGACAATGCACACAGCATTTGTTTAATTTTATTATTAATTACTATTATTCAAAACGAGGTGAAAAAATGCAATTAAAACAGTATGGATTATGTATTTTTATTTTGAGTGGATATGTATTGTCGCTGCACGCAGCGACAGTTTCCACAGTGCGCGCATATACGTTTTCGCGGGAGCTGAGTAATGCTAATAAATTTTGTGAAGTTGTTATAAGAGATAAAAAAGGAAATGGATTGCATCTTTTCTGTAATCCTAATATGACAATGGGAGATGCAAAAGAAATAGTTGCAGGGTTGATTAATGAACAAGTTCGCACGGGTGACATTGTGTTGCATGCTGGTGGTCGACGACCTTCTGATGAAAGATCAGTGTGTGAATTTTTGGATTCTACAAGAGCTAACAATTTACGCTTGCATAACATGACCTTTAACCCAGAATCTGTTGCAAAAGCGGACCAACAAGAAGAGATTAAAGCAATGGGAGAGTCATCAGCACAAGCAGCTTCAACTTCTTCAGCGCCTGCGACAGGGCAAGCAGCTGTGTTTGCAGTACCAGTGTCACCTGCACCGACAAATGTAGTAACTGTAGTTGATCGAAAAACACAGCAAAAAAAGCAATTTTCAGCAAATACCTTTGGGCAATTGAGAAAACAGCTTGCCGATGCCCGTGGACAGGCGGTGCGAGATGTGATTATTTATGCGCCCGTTTCAGTAGAAAAAGATCCTATGCGTTTAGATCTTTTTCTAAATGCTGATGATCGTAATCAAGTGCTTATCGTAGAATAAACAAAATATGGGGGATGAGAAGATGAAGTTAAAACAGTATGGATTATGTATTTTTATTTTGAGTTGGCAAGCGTTATTGGCACAACCGGCAGTAAGTTCAGCGATGCATTCTGCACCAGCGGCTTGGACATTGTTTACTAAAACTGATTCAACCAATCCTATTGAAATACGAGCTCCAGGTGGTTCTGTAACTTTTGACTTAAGCCCTGCTATGACATTTGGCGATTTAAAAGAACAAATTGCTAAATTGCAGTTAGTTGATATAGAACGAGACTCCCCTTATAGAGGGAGATGGGTGTTGATCTATAATGGCAAAGAAGTTGGTGAAAATCACAATCCTTTATTGCCGGATCAAAATTCTAAACCTATAGTAATGCTCGGCGCTGTTTTCAATCAAGGACAGGTGAACAAAGCGCGGCAAGCGGAGCGTGGGGAACAAGAACATCTTAAAAAAGTTGTGGCAGTTCAACCAGCAGCCGTGCAACCAGCGGTTGTCCCGGTCGTGCGTCCTGCGCCAGCATCTTGGACATTGTTTGCCAAAACTGGTTCAACAAATCATGTGAGTGTGCGAGGAGAAGGTCCACATGGTGCTGAAGTACATTTTGAATTAAGCCCTGCGATGACAGTTGGCGATTTAAAACAACAGATTGCTGGGCTAATTGATATAAAACCTAGCAACAAAGTTAAACCGGGAGAATGGACGTTGAGCTATGGGGGGCGTCCTGTTTTTGATGCGATACTGCTCAGTTCTTTGATGGATGATCTAAATTTCCATCCTCTGATAATGCTCGGCGCTGATTTTAACTCTGAGCGTGTAAACAAAGCCAAGCAAGCGGAACGCAAAGGTGTATTATAATGCAATTAAAAAACACGGAGTTGAGTATGCAATTGAATAAGTTTTTATTGTTTGTGGTGATTACCTGTGGGCAAGTGCTTGCGATGCACGCGGCGGCAATTTCGTCCACAGCCGCTGGAGCATCCACATCTTCGACATCTTTGATAGCAACCGCGCAAGACGTTCTGGTCATAGATCAGAATAGAGTTTCACAGAGGTTTAATATTTCTCCATACACAAAAATGAGAGACATAAAGAAAGAAATTTTGGGGATAGTTGATGAAAAAAGTAAATTTGATGATATTCGATTGTATAATTCGAATAAGACATATTCTGATGATGATTTAGTGGACGCATCGACACAAGGAGTGAGTTTTATACGTCTTGGCGGCGCGGTTTTTAAAACGCCTGCAGTAACAACAATTGCTAGTTAAAAGGAGTTGAGTATGCAACTGAATAAATTTTTATTGTTTGTGGTAATTGCCTGCGGACAAGCGCTCTCGATCCATGCGGCGGCAACTTCGTCCACGGCATCTACATCTTCAACCTCATCGGCAGCAGCTATAGCTCAGTCAGGCTGTGAGGTTTGGATAAAAGATAAAAATGGAAAATCAATGGGCTTTGAATGTACCGCTACTAAGACAATGGGAGATGTAAAGAAAAAAGTTGTAGAATTTATTGATGAACAAACTGGTGAAATTAAAATTCTAACCAGTGGGAAAAAAGTTTCTGATGATCAATTGGCGTGTGAATTTGTAAGAGGTCTTGGAAATTTACACCTTGTTGGCGCGGTATTTAAACAAATACGTCCAACGCAGGTGACCGTATAAGCTGGTGATAGTAGCCGGCTATTTTTCGTAGCATTATACAAAATAAAATACGCAAATACGCAGGGATTGCAATAAGTAGTCCCTGCGTATATTTTTTTGTGCTCTTGCATCTTTTTTTCTCGTCATGGTACGGTGACCGTGTAGAGGTGCACAGTTTGTGATAAGGAAAATATTCATGAAAATTTTAAGTTGGCTTAATAAAAATATTATGGGCTTTGGCCTGGCGAGTTTTTTTGGTGATGTGTGTTATGAAATGACATCGGGCATTTTGCCCTTGTTTCTTTCAACGTTTGTGCCCGCGGCAATGGTTCCTACCGCGTTGGGTACCATTAGCGGTGTTTCTGATGCACTGGCTAGTTTTGTAAAGCTCGGGGCGGGCTGGTTGAGCGATCGTGTGCATGCACGTAAACCATTTATTGTTATAGGGTATGCATTAACCGGCATATTTTCAGCGATTGTTGGTTTGTCGACGAGTGTTGCACAAGTGTTAGGGTTTAAATCACTCGCGTGGGTAGGCAAAGGGCTGCGTGAGCCGGCGCGTGATGCGGCAATTGCCGATTCAGTTGAACAAAAATATTATGGCCGTGCATTTGGGTTTCACCGTGCAATGGATAGTATTGGTGCGGTGGTCGGGCCATTGCTGATGTTTGCCATCATGAATTATATTACGTTGCGCACAGCATTTTTATTGTCGATCATACCCGCTGCGTTGTCAGTATTATCGGTTGTGGTATTAACTCATGAAGTTGCTGAAGGTGAACAACGCGAAGCAAAAGATGGTTTTTTTACGCAGCTTAATGCGTTGCCGGCAAGCTTTAAAATGTTTGTGGGGGTGATGTTTTTATTTGGTATTGGGAACTTTAGTAAAACGTTATTTTTATTACGTGCACAAGATTTATTTGCCACACAAACCACGCCACTTATTGCCGGGTCTTGGGTAGTGTTGTTATATGCGCTGTACAATGTTGCGCGGGCAATTGCTGAATTTAGTATTGGGTTGTTAAGTGACATTATTGGCCGTAAAACATTGCTTGCCATAATTGGTTTTGGGTTATTTGGCGTATGTTCAGGGGCCATGATGTTCCCGATTACCACCTTCTATCTTTTTGCAGTTTTGTTTATTACTGCCGGGATAAGTGCAGCAGCCGTCGGTGCGCTTGAACGTTCAACGGCAGCCGATTTGCTGCCAGTACAATTACGTGCAACCGGCTTTGGATTATTGCAAACTATTGATGGTATTGGGGACCTTGTTTCAAGTGTAGTAGTCGGTGTGTTATGGGCTTCAATTTCGCCGCTTGCCGGTTTTGCCTATGCAGCCATTTTAAGTTTTGCAGCGATGCTCTTGCTGTTACGCATTAAATATTAGGGTTTTATAAAAAAGGTATTTTTTTACACTACCGTGCGGTGCTTCGCTTGTTTTAAAAAGCTTTTTTCTTATGCGACTTGGGCCCCCGCGCAAGCGAGGGATAACTTGCAGTCGCGCCGCCTTACTATTTTTGTGCAAAAACAGTAAGCAAAAAGGCACCAAAGGACACCTTTGGAATCCGCCCGCTCACGACTTGTGCTCCGGCCGCACTGCGTAGAAGGAAATCCGAGATTGAATACGCTCATTACAATAACAAATGCTTTATTTGCCCCTACGCCAGCGCGTACAAAATAAGAAATTTAGATTACATCGGGTGAAAACAGCGAAAGCAATTCATAAATATGAGTAAACCGTTGTATCGCACAACCGGTATTTTCAGTCTTTTGGTTTCGTGCAAGAAACACATGCTTAATCCCAAACTTTTCTGCTTCATTTAAATGCACATTAATATGATTAATCGGTTTAATGTGCCCCGTTAAACTAATTTCGGCCAGCGCAATACTTTTTTCAGGTAACGGCTGCTGAAAGTAGCTTGAAAGCAACGCGAGTGCAATGCCCAAATCAGACGCACTTTCTTTGAGTTTAAATCCGCCACTTACTCTAAAAAATATATCATGGCCATTGAGTTTAATTTTCAGATATTTTTCTAAAATGGCGGCGATTAAAATCACCTGTTTTGGGTCAACACCCGATATTAATCGTTGTGGCATATTAAACTTAGTCGGCACGGTAAGCGCTTGTAGCTCAACCAATAATGGTCGTGTGCCTTCAATATAACTAATCAGCACCGAGCCGGGGCTATGGGATATCTCTTCAAGTAGCTGCTGATTGATATTGGGCATTTCTTGTAGCCCGTGTTCTTGCATTTCAAAAAAACCAAGCTCATTAATGGTACCAAATCTATTTTTTAAGGCGCGTAATACCCGTGTTTGCCAGCGGTCTTCCCCCTGCAAGTACAATACGGTGTCAACCATATGCTCTAATGTTTTAGGGCCTGCCATCATGCCGTCTTTAGTAATATGTCCGCTGAGCAAAACGGCGATGGTATTTTCTTTAGCCAAACGCATCAGGTGAAACGCAGATTCTTTAAGTTGATTAATACTGCCCGGTAATGCATTGCTTTCGGTAGCATAACAATTTTGAATTGAGTCTATAATAATTAAGTTCGGTTTGTGGTGCTTTGCCGTAGTAATAATTTCTTCAAGGTTTGCTTGGTCTGAAAATAATAAATGTGGTGCGCTGCAGTTAAGCCGTTGCGCACGCAGTTTTACTTGTTCGAGTGACTCTTCTGAAGAAAAATATAACACGTGGTATTGCTGTGCAAGCCTATGGGCTACTTGTAATAATAATGTTGATTTACCAATACCCGGGTCACCGGCAAGAATAATAAACGCGCCCGGTACAATACCACCACCGTTGACGCGGTCCCACTCTTTAATAGTGCTTGCCATACGATTGTTTGGCATGGCAGTGATAGCGTCAAGAGAAATCATTTTTAATGGAGCAACACCAGCCAATGCGTTGTTGGTATTGCGCGTTTTACTTGTTTCAACCCGTTGCTCTTGAAAGGTGTCCCACTGGTTACACTCAGGGCAGCAGCCAAGCCATTTTCTTGTTTGGTATGAGCATTGTGTGCAAGTAAAACAGGTTGATGGTTTTGCCATGGGTTAATACGTAATTTCGTAACATTTACGGCAGCGTGCTTGGTAATATTCTTGTGCGCCAACCATAATTAATGGATCATGAAAATGTGCCGGGTTACCATTGACTAATCGTTGGGTATGGTGTGCATCTTGTCCACAGATCATACACACAGCATTCAGTTTGGTGACCGAGTCAGCAATAGCCAACAGTAATGGCATACAGCCAAACGGTAATGCACGAAAATCAAGGTCAAGGCCGGCAACAATAACACGTTTTCCTTGTGCAATAAGCACATTAATAACGTCGACAATGTCCGGTGAAAAAAATTGCACTTCATCGATGCCCACTACTTGTGTGCCATCTAATACAAAAGTGCTAATTACTTGTGGATTGTCCGCCGCAATTGCCGCAAGCTTGTTGCCACTGTGTGCATGAATATATTCCATGGTTGTGCGATTATCCAGCGTGGGCTTAAACACTTGCGTGGTTTGTTGTGCAAATTCCGCACGGCGTAACCGACGAATAAGTTCTTCAGATTTTCCTGAAAACATCGATCCGCACACTACTTCAAGGCGACCAGGGTTTTTTGTTGCCATACAGATTACCTTTGCCGGTATTGCTATTAAACATACAAGATACTCTTTTGAGCTTAGCAGAAAAATAAAAAAATAAGGTACACCGTAATCACGATGTACCTTTATCATTTTTAAAAAGCGTATGGCGTAGCCCTTCGAAGCCTGCCAAGCCGATCTCGGGGTTCCCAAAACATTGCGATAGCAGTTTGGGGGCAAGAAGGCGTGGATAGGCGAAGTAGGGTGATATTAGAATGCAAGATTAAATGCAAAGTACGGACCAGTTAATGCAAAGTTGCTGATTGTTCGTTGGAATGTGCGGGCAAATACCCCAATAGTGTCCGGTAGTACCGGTGGGGTAACTACTTCACTGCCAATATCAGCAGACTGAAGTGCATTTAGGTAAATACGTGCTTCATAACCTACTTCTAATTTTGCGGTGTAACAGTCACAAAATGAGAATGAATAGGCAACACCC